>Ga0307511_10001376_pt1 | contig 25723 bp, 37 predicted proteins | sample 13_EM_MG_FD_200266 | JGI IMG/M metagenome (GOLD analysis project Ga0307511, IMG submission 200266) | Populus trichocarpa ectomycorrhiza microbial communities from riparian zone in the Pacific Northwest, United States - 13_EM | ecosystem: Host-associated > Plants > Roots > Unclassified | place...
ATGTCGGTAGCGATCGTACGAATTGGTGGTGCGAGGTGGGTAGGTTGGTAAGGAGAAGGGGGGTAACGGTCAGCAGGCGCAGGTGGTAGCGGTAGTCGAGAGGCTCTGGGTGATGCGGAGGGATCTTGTTGGCCGTGATCGTCTGTGTCGGCGCGCAAGCTACATCGTCAGCCGTCGTTCCTAATAGCGAGGAAGGAAAAGAAAGGCACGTACTGGTCGACGGGTTGGTTACCGGAAGGCATAACGCATGCATCTCCGGTGATGCCCACGGGGTCGAGGGGTTCTGCATCTACGGGGAGCCGGAAGGAGGGTCGAGGTGATAATCATCGAACGACTGCGAGAGACTGTCTGTGGGGAGGGGTGGCCTTGGAGAATCTCTTCGTGTAAAACAGAGCCGACCACTCCGTCGATCTAGAAGGGCTCGGAGCTGAGATCCTCTGCCAGCCTAAACTAGAGGAAGAAGGTGGACTACCCGCGCGGCTGAAGCGTTTTTCGGGAGAGGAGGGGGAATAGGAAGAGGTGCGAATGGACAACGAGGCCGATGGGAGGCGCGAAACCCTTGCGTGGGTTTGCACCCGCGCTCAGCAATTGGCACCGATGAATAGTTCCACGTGTGCGCTGACCCCCGCTGGTCCACTTTGGACCCTGGATTGAGGCACAGGTTACCTCCCAAAACCAGTGCGGTTTGCGTCTTGCATGGTGCACACCAGAGTTTCACATCGTGCCTGCGCTCTTGCCTTCAAGGCCTATTACATGTTCGTGGGCGCTCCAGAACGCATGGCCGAGACGCCAGCCCCACGCGTGAGTAAAAGATCCGATGTGTGATTTCGGGAAACGGGCTATCGACATGTGCATTGTTGAAAGTCGAAATTACAAATGGAAATACAAATCGCACATGCCACAGCACCGAAGTCCGATCAGGAATGAAAATTCTTGGCGTTCTTTCCTCCATGGGAAGTTACCCGACGTGAGGACCGCCGAGCAGGTTGCTGGATGACAATCGACGGACCAAGGACCACTGGGTAGGAGTATTGCGGGACCTGGACAAAGGTCTGGGTCTGGTAGGGTCCAGCGTACGAGTAGAGGAGTCCACAGTTTGGAACGTAGGGGATTCCGACAATTGGGACTGCTTGTACCCCCACAGGGTATTGTTGCGGGTAGATGGCCGTAGTATAGTGGTGGGATGAGTCGGGATATGGGTTCCATGGAGATTCTCCGTTGCGGTTATTGACTTGGATCGGGATGCTGGAGGTAGGTTGGTTGGGCGAGTCATTCACCGGTGGGGTCGTTGCTGGGCGAAGACTGGAGGCCGAAGAGCTGCGACGACTATGGCTACGCGATCCATGCGATACATTGCAGTCATCAGGGGGCTCGTCATGTGAAGGAGGATTCGACCGGGAGGGTGGGGTAGGAGATCTATGGCTTCCGCCTGAGTGCCCGTCATCGCTCAACTACAGCAAGATCAGACTAGGTCAGAGGGTACTGATCATGAGCACGAGGCGTGAGACTGACTGTTTGGAAGCCGATGAAGGCGGTAGCTGCCGCAGTCTCGCACATTTCCTGGAGCTTCCGTCGCTCGTGGTGTACCTGAGCAGTCTGGAATATGTGGCAAGCTGAAAACCCAAAGAGAATAAGTAACGATCCGGTAGGGCTAGACCCGAACTGCGGAACAGAGTGACGTCACTGACCCTCTGCGATAGCGATGGCGATAAAAGCTTCACGCTGTTGACCGTAGTCAAACCCTAGGTCAACTTCGGAACGATTGTGGATCCAGATTTGGAACGCTTCATAAGCGGCTGCGTGACCTAGGTGGGAGAGAGAGCGAACGTCCCCCAAGGATCCATAGACTTGTTCGTGCCAGCGCCTGGCTACATCAAGCCCGACACCTTTTGTACCATATTGACCCTCCAGAACGCGGTGATACAGGGCGCTGCCATGTGTGGTGAGACCAACGTAAGGGTTAGGGCGACCGTGAATCTCACTTACGGATCATGGTTCGGGGCGTGAGCCTTGAAGTAGTCCAGTCCGCTCCCTACGGTGGTATGGACGGTGAGTACGCGAGGGTTTGGATCGTCGATTAGGACCAGGATTGAACGAGACTCACAATTGGGCTGAGGTCTAAAGAGGAGTTCCCGGGTGCGGTTGAAGCGGTAATCGTATGTTCCCCATAGATCGGGGACCCTTGTGAAACAGTAGAGACCGTAGTACATTGACGTTGTGGTGGGTTGAAGTGTGGGATGGGGGACGGGGAGATCGTCCAATCGTTTATATACCTGTGATGTGATTTGATGTGAACCACTTTACGTCCGTTGTTTCGGGGTCGTCACACAAAACCGAACCCTGAATACTTCTATCCTCAGGATTTGTCAGACACTGGTGAGCACTTGACCCTGACGTTGCGGCGCGAGCGGCTGAGCCAGTTGGGATTGAGTTGACTTTACCACCCTGCTCGGTTCAAAGGGCTCAGGTGATTAGTTGGCTCTCTGTCGGAAGATTTCCATAGGCGATGCAACGTTATTGTCGGGAGATGCGCTTCCCCGGTTCCCAATGGACAATCTAGACGAATTCGCCCAAGTTTCCATACACAAGCATCAGGGATCCCATGATCCTCCAGTCAGATCACCGCTCCCATGAAGATGTGGCGATTGGAAGTTGGCCAGATGTTCAAAAGGTGGGCAATCCGTCCAAGAGCGAACACGGAGAGTGGTGGACAACTTCCAGAGAAAGGTCGGTCAGGTGGAGTGGGAAAAGTGGTATACAACCAAGAGTGACAGCGATTGTACTCACAGGATCGCCTTTACACAGGTCAACCCACACGAGTCCGTATCGAACCCCGAGATCGCTCGATGAGCGGGTGTCCGGTAGGTACACCCGGTAGGAACACCGGTGAAGATTTGGGGTTGCAGATGAAGTGGTACGAGATCAACCTACGGCAACGAGCGAGGCCACAATGCTCACCACTGCCACGAGCGGCGTGGCTAGCCACTTTCAGTCGAATGGATATCCGGACACTGCTATCCATTCCGGGAACATTTGTGAGTATTCCAGGGACACAAGTTCCGGGTCTTATCGGAAAATCTCCCCATGGACCATTCGGCTATGTCAACGATAAGCTTCCGGTGAGAGTTTTCGACACTCGTTTATCCCCGCCAAAAGAAAAGTCGGTGATCACAATACCGCGTGGTTGACTCAAGCTCAAGGGTACGCACGACGCACGACATGCAGAATGGGCGGGATTTGCATTCAAGATTTTCAAGCGCATGACTCACTGCGCAGTTTACGCCACCGATATGGAGTGATTGACCAGCTCCGTGACGAGATGATCGCGCCGAGGCGTAGTACTACTATCTGTCTCATTCCAGACGTTGGATCAACGAACAAGTATGCACTCTAGAGAAGGATCCAAAACCGAAAAGGGGCCCAGGAAGCGGTAATACGACTCTGGGTGAGGCGATGAAGATGACGGATTGTGCCATTCGAAGGCAGGGATAACGAACCGGAAAGCTCCTGGAAAATAATCTCACAGCGACATCGTGGATCGTTCTTCGAACAACGCGGGCGAAACCTGTTCCCGGTGCTTCTCCAGAGAACATGACACAGCTCCCTCACTTACGGTAACTCTGACGTCGACCCGGCGTTCGATTCGAACGTCGTCATCCTCGACCGGGCTGCTATACCCTGGTATGAGGGACTTCTCGGACTTCTCAGCACGGGGTATCCTCCGAGTCAACGTGGGTGCAGGGGTTCGCCCGTTAACCGCCGATAGACTGGAGTGCGAGCGCGGAGTGCTTATTGCGAGACAAAATATTCCCGGGAACTTTGCGGTCCGATCCCCAAGTACCGCCGCACGAACGTGGCAACAGACCGGGCTCCGGGAGGGTTTCCATGGAATTTACCAGCATATCGGCGAGAAGCAATGCCCGACGTGGGCCTTACGAATCCATAGGATCTCATTTTGGTGGGCGCGGGTTTTGAGAGTCCACGGGACCAACGACAGCGTTATCTTATCTTATCGGGTTGGTTGGTCAGAATTACGTAATGATGTTTCTCGAACTTGCCAGGTGATTCGTCGGCACTTCGGCGTGACGCAAGTCAGCGTACGCGTTCCTCTCGGACGTTCTGGTCGTTACCATAGAGGGGTGCGCAAAGAGTATATAAGCTGGGGGATGTTAGACAATCGCCCCTAAACTCAAACCCAAAACCCTCACCACCGCTAGCCACAACATGTCTCTCAGCCGTAACTTCATCCGTGAATTCCGCCCGTTATTCCGGATGCTCGAGGACCCTTTCTTCGGTCGGCCTCCTGTCGCGTACGGTGGCCGGGGCCACTCAGTTTTCGACGACCCGTTCTTTGGACTGACTCGGAGTGGGTTGCGCCCTGCCGTCGACGTTGCGGAGGAGGGCAACTCGTACGTCATCGAAGCTGAGTTGCCTGGTGTCCGCAAGGAGGACATCAACGTCGAGATTGGAAACAACGGTAGGAGCGTAACCATCGAGGGCAAGATCGTCCGCCGTTCCGGGCAGCAGGAGCAGCCGACCGTCGAGGCGTCGACCAACGGACAGGCTCAAGAAGGTGAGCACCACTTGAGAAACGGTTTCGTACGAACGAGGTCTCTGACCACGCTTCCATTTGCAGCCTCACCCGAGTCGACCAAGATCTCTGTCGAGCGTGAGTCGACCGGGCACACGACGTTCACCCGCAGCATCACTCTACCGACACAGGTCGACGCGAGCAAGGTGTCAGCCAAGTTGGCGGATGGTGTGTTGACCTTGACGGTTCCAAAGGCAGAGGATGCTGGGCGGGTCAAGATCGGCATCGAGTAGAGTCGACCTGGATGACCGCCCGTTTCTCCGTCCCACCTTATGTACTTTACCACCCGTATTTGTGAAGATATAGCCTCCCCACTCGTAATAAAAAAAGAGATTTCAAGTTGACGCGTCTGGTTGCTCGAGTTTGTTACGGACCAAGTTGTAGCGTCTCCGCGCGTCAGCGGTATCTGACGGGGGGTTTCCCCACCTGTGGTCGGTTGAACGCACGGCCACGTCCCCCTCCCTATTCCCCCACCCCGTTTCCTCCTCCCCGCTCTCTCTCCCCTTCCCCTCCCCGTCCGGCTCAAGCGGCAACGATGACCGACCACTCCCACCAGCACACCTCTCTTCCACCCACCGACACCATCAACGCTTTCTCCCAGTCCGGAGACGACGAAGAGGAGATTGATCAGCTCGACTCGGACTCGGACCAGGATGAACAAATCCCCACTTCCAGTTCGACCAAGAGGTCTCGGAGGAGAAGCGGAGAGCGTCTTCCTGGCCAGCCGCTCCTCCCCGCGTCCAAGCTGACCGAAATCCTCAAGAACGATGGTGCTTTTCTCCTTGCCGTGGAGTGACGACTGATTTTGACGCTGATTCTGTGCGTGGTGTAGCGAATAATCCCAATACTTTGTCAAAGGAGGCCATGTTCATCTTGACTGCTGCAGCGGTTCGTGAAATCCGTGCCTGCTATTCGCGAGGCTCTGAGTCCCAAATTTTGTTTGAATATAGGAGGAGTTCATCAAGAGACTCGCAGTGGCCGGTCACCGCGAGAGCAGTCTAGAACAGAGGGATACGATTGAGTATAGGCATCTCGGTACGTTGTGGAACCTATGCATGATCGTCCAACATGTGTTCGAACCTTGTGCTGCACAGCCGCTGCGACTCTGCAGTACGAAGAGTTCAAGATCGTGCGCGGTATGTCCCCCCATCCTCTCATATGTAAATTCCCGCCTGATTCGTTCAGAAATCATACCGCAACCCATCTCAGTAGCCGCCGCATTTGAGCGGCGTCAAGCGAAGGAGAGAGAACTATTGGAGGATACTCCCGCGATCTCTTCAACCTCAACCTATATCCCATCATTCGTCACCTCGACCGGTCTCGCCTTGACGAATGCCCAGAAGGGTAAGACAAAGACAAGGACGACTTCCAACGGCAAAGCCAAACCCCCGCAACCCAACCCATCTTCTATGACCAAGCGACAGAAGGAGAAGGCGGAGAGGCAACAAGCAAACAGCGCAGAGACCACAGAGGCTGAGCCCACAGGATCTGCCTCTGCCTCTGCCTCTACCTCCTCACGGACTCGGAAGCCACGTCAGGAAAAACAGAAACAGCCGGGGCCCGCACCCCACCATGAACCAAAGCCCGAAGCCGAACCGAATGGACCCAGTCCGAATGGGCAGAACGGATTCCCTCCAATCCCTTCCCCACCTTGGTCCATCCACCCAATCCATCCTCACGTTATCGCTCGCCCACCTTTCCCTACCGGCGGCGATTTACCACCACTTCCTCCCTCAACACAACACTTCATGGGGCCCGCAAGCGGGTTTCTACAAGACCACGGTCTGCGATTCGGGGACGGCAACCCGGGACGAACGATCTATTCACAGCGGTGATTTCGTTTCCCTAAGGACGATGCGGTCCACGGGGCCCTCTCCGCTCGCGTCGTGGGTCCCGACCCCCCCTAGCTGGTTTTCGCGCATCTAAATATCTGTTCCTCACCGAATTACCCTCCAAGCTTGCATACCGTACGGTTTCCCAAACGCACACTCGCTGTTGTTTGTTCCGATTATAATGTCTACAAGTATCGCCTATCCACAAAAACGAGCGCTAGGGGTTACAACGAATCGCATGTACTTCTTACTCATATCAGAGTCGCGGTGACATCATCTACCGTTGGACCCACCCCCATTCCCATAAACACGAGTCCGATCACGCCGGCGGGGTAGGTGGGAAACCCATCACCATAAATGTTTATCAGCTGGGGCGCAACCGTTCTTTCCATTCCACCAGTATCCCTTGCCCTCCCAACATTTACGACGACGACGACGACGACCAGCACACGATAACCAAATGATTCTCGATAACCTGTCCGTTGATTCCGCACCGCAGCTCTGTTCGTTGCCGGTGATCCACTTGGCGCCTTATCTGGCCGACAGCGATGGGCATGGTCGGCTCTCCACATCAGCCGCCCTCCATGCAGCGTGTAGGGAATTTGGGTTCTTTTACCTTGATTTGACGGGGTTTGCTACTCCCGAGGAGGCGGAAGAGTTGGCGACACTCGCTCGCGAGTTCTTTGCCCTTCCGAGTGAAGTGAAGAATCAGATCCATTTGGGGTTGCAGGATAACGCGAGAGGTGCGTCGAAGTTCGGTATACGATTCCTTACGGCGTGGTTTCCCTAGCCCCAATCTCGCCCCGCTCTGTTTGATCAGCGTCGCAGCTTGTTGCTGCTGCGCCCGGCTCCACCGATGATATCATCTAACTTGATTTATTTAGGTTACCAGAAGCTCAAGGAAAACGTGACGAAGGGGAAAGCTGACAACCATGAAGGAATCGATTTCTATAAACCTGTATCGAACCCGGACAAGACGCAACCCCTGTGGGGCGAGAACCAGTGGCCAAATGTTCCCGGGTTTAGAGAAAAGTATGAGAATTGGATCCTGAAGATGAAGGAGCTTGGAGTGATTGTTATGGAAGCGTGAGCTCTCATTTATTTTGTGGCGATGAGGCTGTATGGAGTGGAGCTCAATGGGTTGGTTTGTGTTGGTAGCATGGCGGTTGGGTTGGGCGCGACGCCTGAAGAGTGGGAGGAGTTGAAAGGAAACGTTGATGATAGTTTCTGGGTCATGCGGATTATCGGGTATCCTCCATTACCGAACGACCACAACGGAATCTCATGTGGGGAGCACAAGTCTGTGTCTGTGTTTCATCTTCTCAATGATAACGGTCTGACCACACTCTATTCTCAGAGATTACGGTTGTTTGACGTACGACCTATCTCAGTTTTGAGTTTACGGTCTAAAGGTGGTCTAGGTTCCTCTGGGCAGATGACACGAAGGGTGCCCTACAGGTGTTCCTCCAGCAACCCGGACTGCTCGTCAAGACGCCTCCTTCGTATGGAGGTTCCACTGATGAGGCCGTTGAACAGGGTACTTGGATTAACGCCGATCCGATAAAGGGATGTGTTGTGTGTAATATAGGCGAAAGTAAGTCTTCTGAAACTCAAGGATGGTGAGAAGGCATTTTGATATTTTGGGACCGTCTTCAGTGTGGGAGGTTTGGTCGAATGGATTGTACAAGAGCACGTTGCACCGGGTCGTTCACCGGGGTAGTAATTATCGGTGAGTAAGGGTGTCTTTCTGCTTAGGACATCTCTTCTTATGCAAGCACACGTGTTCCAGCGTTTCGTGAGCTTTCTCCTCGCCTTTACTGCGGTGGAGCAGAACATGACTTTGCTTCCACCAGGATCCCATTCTTCTTCGAGCCCAACTTCGACGCGTTGGTTAAGCCGCTGGATGCGGCGCTTCGCATGCAGGCCGGAGACACCAACTTCTTGCACCCTAGCAAGGAGGACGAAATCAGCTTGAAGCGCGAGCCCGTTCGATACGGAGAATTCTTGACGAAGAAAGTTGGGGGTAACTTTGCTACGGGGAAGGGCAAATACGATTAAGTCGAAATGTACGATACGAACTAGTGACCTCTACCGAGCTTGTTCCCTGATAACGACCAACAGAATGTCACCGGAAGCGTAGCAAGCGTGGGGAAATCCGGGCGGAGCCTAAATCTCACTCGCGCGGTCTCGGACCCCGGATCCGGAACGGGTCACATTTTTCTCATGATCACCCTCTGTCGGTGCCAATTCCGACCTTTCTCTCGCTTCCCTTACCGCCCTTGACACGTATGGAACAGAAACGGGAACGATACAACTCTCGGGCTCGTCAATCTGTTGCTGGTGGGGCTTCACACAAGAAACGGAGGCGTAGGGGCGGTAACCGTCCGACCGGGGGGGATGACGCGGGAGCGCCGATTGAGGTCATTGTAGATCCGAACGCTGAGATTATCGGTTTGAAGCCACTCGAGCAGAAGGAGATGGAAAGGAGAGAGAGGGTCAAACTACAGGTGTGTATTGCTTTCTGCGGTCGTGGATGGGCTTTCCGTTCAATACCGTCTCTCTGGTCATTTGTTAGATGGCGATCGACGCCGATACGAGCCACTCGAGGAGGAAGAAGAAGAGACTGGAGAAGTACATTGTGCGTATGCTACGGAACCTGAGTCTTTTCGAGGTCCTCACCTTCGCTTTAGGAAAAGAAGTTGAAACAGGAGGAGCGAGTCGGCATCCTCGCCAAACTATCGTGCGTTCTTCCCATGACCTCATCGAATTTTCAAACGTAGCCTGACGACACCTCAAGAAAGAGTCAGGCGGAACTGCCCAGTCTCAATCTCAAATCGTCTGCGACCCTTGGTACTGGGCGAACGAGCTCACATAAAGAGATGCTCGATCGTCTGGAGGACAAGCAGGTTCGACGGGCTTCCAGGAAGACCAAACTTGATCCCATGGTCGATGAAGATAACGCCGACGAGGAAGACTATAGTTTTCCACCCCAGGATGCTACGGAGCCATCCCATACCTCCCAAGCGGAACGGACGAGACAGTCAAGGACGTCGGATGTAGATGAGGATGCGGCTACACCAACCAACGGGCGGACGACGTCATTTACATCCGTCCCTGCCTCTGTGGGGAGCGCTTTGCGAAAGAACGCCAATGGGAGTGCTACCACCCCGAAAGTTCTACCCAAACGTGACAAGGGTTCGAAAGTAGGCGAAACCATGCTGCGGGTAATACTCGGCTAACGCTCATTATTCTTAGCATCGAAGTTGGAAACGCAAGGCAAAGGGGCAGACTCCTCCTCGGATCGAATCCGAGGATTCTTTCGACAGCTCAGATTCTGCGTACGATTCTTCAGATGGTGATGAGGAAGATGAATGGAAGGGATTCGAGACACTTATCAGTGAGGTCGAGAACGAAGAGGATGAAGGGGACGAGGCGGGGGGGAGTGGTCGAGAGTGTGGAGCTGATGATGGGGCCGATGACGCAGAAGGATCCGGCAGCCCGGTTCCTGATGAAACGGAACGAACGGCGTCACGGAGTCACGGATCCTTTAAGCAATGGGCTCTAAAGCAGCTCAGCAGCGTCAAACCCTACATCGCCCCCACTTCAGAAGAGATCACAATGGCCGAACTCCCTCACCAACCGCCGTCCAAGAAGCGAAAGCTAGAACATACCGACGGGCTCATGCGGGGACCTCTCGGAGAAGACTACGCTGTGCCATCCTCATCTTTTGCCCGAGCTGTCCAAGATTCTCAGAGACCAGGGAAGAAGGCAGTCGTTGACATCCAACGACCACCGGAAATTGCGGCCGCTCGTCTTCTACTTCCGATCATTTCCGAGGAGCAGCAGATCGTGGAGACGATCTTGTTGAACCCTGTTACCATCATCTATGGTGAAACCGGGAGTGGAAAGACGACACAGGTTCCGCAGTTCTTGTACGAGGCTGGGTTCGGCCATCCGGATGGAGGTTCGTTCTGTTTCTCATCCTCTCTCCTCAATCTAATCGAGTGGATCCACGTCTCAAGAAAACCCCGGGATGATCGGGATCACCCAACCGCGCAGGGTAGCAGCGGTCTCCATGGCCAATCGGGTTGCTCAAGAACTCTCGCTCTCCTCCTCTCGTGTTTCATATCAGATCCGATACGATACGACTACCTCCCCGAGTACCTCCATCAAGTTTATGACGGATGGCGTTCTGCTTCGGGAACTTTCCTCGGATTTCTTGCTAAGCAAGTACTCGGTCTTGATCATTGACGAAGCGCACGAGCGTAGTATGAATACGGATATCCTGATTGGGGTTCTCAGCAGGGTGCTGAAACTTCGGGAAGATATGTGGAGAGAGGGAAAGAACGACGTCAAGGTACATTTCGAGTCTAAATACTATTTGGTGTTCGTGCTAACGGATATCTGTAGCCACTTCGTCTGGTCATTATGTCTGCTACTCTGAGGATAAGCGACATGGCCGAGAACACGATTCTGTTTCCAACCCCACCTCCCACAATCAATGTCCCAGGACGTCAATACCCCGTGACCATCCATTTCAATAGGAGAACCAGGCCGGATTACGTTGCCGAGGCTATTCGTAAGGCGGCCAAGATTCACAACCGCCTGCCTCCCGGAGGCATTCTTATTTTCCTCACCGGACAAAATGAGATAACGGGGGTTTGCAGGAAGCTGGAGGCGAGGTTTGGTCCGAAGGCGTTGCTGGAGAAGAAGAGGAAGCACTCCTCGGTCTCGAAGGGTCAGAGGGCATCGGGAGATTCGAGTTTTGATTCTCCGACGACTGTTTCTGCCAATCAAGGGGACCTCGAGGCAGAAGACATGGATTTTGGTGTGCGGCAGGAGGAGTTGGCTACGGATGTCGATGATGCTGTCATGGATACGGATGGGAATGGGAATGACGAGGGGGCGCTGGATAGTGATAGCGAGGACGGCATGGAGGATAATTGGGAAGATGTCGGCAGTGAGTATCTGCAATTTCCCGTCACATCCTACGCTTCCTCTCAACCCCGTCTCGCAGCACCAATGCACATAGTGCCCTTGTACTCTCTGCTCCCTGGAGAGAAGCAGATAAAGGTGTTTGAGCCCCCGCCGGAGGGTTCTCGGCTCCTTGTTGTGGCTACGAATATCGCAGAAACATCCCTTACCATCCCGAATATCCGATATGTGGTGGACTGTGGGAGGGCCAAGGAGGTGAGATCGTGGTTTGGGAATTCAAGTATGAGATGAACCTCACTCACTTCCACAGAGACGCTACGACTTGGACAACGGCATTCAAGCCTTCCAAGTGAGCTGGATCTCGAAATCTTCGGCTACCCAACGAGCGGGCCGCGCTGGACGAACCGGTCCTGGGCATTGCTATCGACTCTACTCTTCTGCTGTGTTCGAGAACTACTTTGACGAGTTCAGCAAACCCGAAATCCTCCGTGTGCCTATCGACGGCGTGGTTCTTCAGATGAAGAGTATGTACATCGACGCTGTGGTCAACTTCCCCTTCCCTACTCCTCCCCCGCGCGAGATGCTATTCAGGTCGGAGAAGCTGCTCACCCATCTGGGTGCCCTCCAGAAGGTTGGGACAAACGAGGCTCAGATCACGGATATGGGGCGGTCAATGGGCTTGTTCCCGTTATCACCACGATACTCGAGGATGCTGATCGGTGGGAAACAACACGGGTGTCTGCCGTACGTTATCGCCATCGTCTCGGCGCTCTCGGTCGGCGATCCCTTCCTACACGAGGAAGCCCTCAATGGTGACGGAGACGATCCAAACGGAGGCGGAGACAACGAGTTACAGTATATTACTAGCGAGAAGGTCAAAGCTAAGGAAACGAAGAGGATAAGGCGGCGTTCTTTCTTCCAGAGCCAACAGGTGAGGCGTAAACATATCGCTTTGTGGTTTAGCTGATCCAGAGGACGGGGTACACAGACACACTCTGCGTTGGGGAATGGGACCAGCGACATTCTTCGGTTACTCTCTGTCGTTGGAGCCTACGAGTATGCCGGCGGAGGCGCGAAGTTCTGTGCCGAGAATTTCGTGAGGCAGAAGGTCTGTCACAAACTGCGTCAATCGTTGTAAGTACTCGATTCTAACCGTCTATGAATTCAGGCTATGGAAGAGATTCATAAGCTTCGCGGTCAAATAAGCAACATCGTACAGGCCAATTTTTCGGATGCCGATGCCGACTTCACGCCAAAGATCAGTCCCCCGAATGCGTTCCAGGCGTGTCTGCATTCTAGGGCTTCCGGCCGTTATCGTTGACTCGCGTCCTCTGTTTCTCCAGGTTAAGGTTCTCTGTCAACTTTTGACTGCCTCTTTCATCGACCAAGTGGCCATCCGGAAGGACCTGGTTGAAGAGGCGACCGGGAACAAATTCTTGACTTCGAAAGGGGTTTCATACAGGGCCATCGGGATCGAGGAGGACGTGTTCATCCACCCATCCTCTGTTATGTTCTCAGCGTCACCCCCTCAGTACCTCGTATATCATGAAGTGGTCCGGTCAAATCAAATATGGCTGAAAGGTGACAGATTTCCCCCACCAATCCGAGGATGAGACGTTCAACTAGCTCCCACCAGGACTCACTCAGATCAACCCAGCGTGGATAGCCCCGCTCGCGAAGTCCCTCTGCACGTTCTCAAATCCCATCAAAAACAAAGATGGGGTTATGATGGTCATCCCGCGATACGGTCCCGGTTGGGAACTTCCTCCGGTGAGAGCTGATTCTATCTAGTGGATGGTATGGATACAAGTTGTGTACGTATGATGCGAGGTAAATGTTGTCGGAGAGTAGACCGTCCTTGTGTGTACTGATGAGGGAGTTGCTAAGCCAATGAACGAGGAAATGCCAGGGTATACTAGTAGCTTATTGCCGTCTTTTGCTCGGTCCACCCAGATCTCCGTCAGGGGGTGGCCTCTGCGCAAGGTGGTTAGTGCACGCGGACGAGAATGAGGAAGAGGGACAGACCTTCTTGGAAGGTATAAACAGAGATGCCCCGGGATTAGGCCGTGGCGGGAGCTTAGGTTTTTTCTTCGGACGTGGGTCTTGTGGTTGCGCGGGTAAACCATTTAGCCCTGGAATCGGTCGCCCGTTCGTTTGCGGTGGAGGAACAGGTTTCCCTACACTAGTGACTGATGTCGTGGCGGTAGTGGTACCGTTTGTTCCTCGTTCCGATAGCGAACCGATTGAATCGACTCGTTTAACCTGTGGCTTCATCACGTCTTTGGGCTTCATCAGTTCCGGGATCTGAGGTTCCGTCGTCTTCAAAGGGAGTGGGGTGACCGGCGCTTCTTTCGGCTTGGCGATGGGTGTCGGGAGGACCTGATTGGACGGCGACGTGAAGTATCCAATTGTCGCCTGCACCTCAGTTAGCTACTTTCACGCGACGTGTGGGGATCTATGGCTTACGTCGACCATACGTTGGCGAGACCGGGCATCCTGGACAATTTGGCGCCAATTCTCATCACTCCTCTCCAAGGTCGCCACGTTCCCGAGGATGAACAGAGAGGACCGTGCGCGCGTAAGGGCAACATTCATTCGTCGGGCATCTGAGTGGGATTCATCAGCGGGCCAAATCGTAATCGTAATTTTTGCTCTCACCAGCCAAGAATCCGATATTCTGCAACCCGGGGCCCGCACGAACACACGACAAGATGATGACGTCCTTCTCTTGACCTTGGAATCCATCAACAGTGTGGAACAAAATCTTCCCAACGATATCCTGCCCGAATCTTTGGACGAAGGCTCGCTTGAGCACATCGATCTGCGCGCGGTACATCGAAATCACTCCAACCCGGAAGTTGAAATCGAATTTCGAGAATTCCTGACAGAGGCGAGCGTACAGAGCCACCGCGATCTGACACTCGGACTTGTTGACCAAGGAGTGACTCCGACCGGGTTCCTCCTTCCCGGCGACGTTGAAGAATTTGTAAGGACCAAACTTCTCTTGGAGATGCCAAGGCTGTTTGGTCTTTACATCCATATTAGCTCCGTCCAATAGTTTCCCTTGGTAGAAGACACGACTGGGGAGAAGGCTGATCTCAGGGTGCATACGGTACTGAATGCTGTTGGGAGTTAATTTCAGCATGATTGGTCGTAAATGGAGCAAGCCGCCGTACCTCAGTAAGTGGACAGCAGGGGGGTTGTCCTTTTGGAATCTCACGAAGAGGGACTGGTTGTACTGATACTTGCAGGCCTGCCTTTTGTGTTAGTCGACTTGGAGCAAACAACAAGACAACTGCTTGCCTCCAGTGATAAAACGGTGGGCGGAAGCTGCTGTGGGTCTAGCTTTGACATCAGGGGGATGTAAAACAAGAAAGATACACCATTACGTACCCCCGACGAGAATGCACCTGTTACACTTGTACTTCAGAGGAATCAACGAGCTAAGCTCGATGGCCTGAGCCGCTTCGTCGATGATAACCATTTCGAAGTCAAATTGCTCCAACTGCAAGGCTTCGTGACCGGAACCAGACAACGTGCCACATATCACATCGGCATCTTGGAGGATCTCCGAACGAATCTTGCGACGAGCAGCGTCCAAAGCTCGAGAGTCAGACTTGTTCTTGTCTCGTAGTTTGTTGACCTGTTGGGTGAGGGCCATCCTCTTCTGATTCAACCGCCCGATCTCGTCCTGAAGGAGTGTGGTCTTGGCGGTGTTGTTCTCGACCAGGCCCAGCTCTTCCACCTTTTTTTGCCTCTCCATCTTAACCGAGTCTAGTTCTCTACGGATCGCCCCAATCTCGTTCGCGGATCCGCCCTGCGACGCGGAGTTGGGATCGGAATGGATTTTCTGATCCACGAGGAAATCTAGGGAAACCTCCTTCACAGTGGCGTTTATCGCGCTGTCTGCGCCAACTCGCACCACCTTCGGGATTAGGCCCTGCTTCCCACCGCCGAGGACACCATCTTTCAGCCGGTGCGCGACTTCGTCGATGGCAGCATTACTGGGTGCACAGAGCAAAATCTTGGGAGGGCACGTCTTTTCTGTAGTGCTGGGTCCTCTACCAATGTTAATCTTGGTCGCAGGCCGGGCTCGCTTGGCCAAGTGTGCTTGGACCAAGCCACAGATGGTAGAAGTTTTTCCGGTTCCGGGAGGTCTGCACCAGGGCAAACGTGAATACTTCTGAAGGGGCGGAACAGGCCTGAACCCACCCTTGAATTAATGAGAAGCCCTCGGTGTTCATGGCAGCGACAATTGCTCCTGCTTGGGGCTCATTCACGCCATACTTCTCCATAGATGCCCGAACCTCCCGTTTGTCGATTGCCGCCTTGACCAACTTCGGATTGAAGATGACATCGGCAAGGTCGTAGTACGGAAGAGCCACGAGGGCGGCGTACTCCCTATGGAGGGTGCTCAAACTGGGGACCTGATGAGATTGTATCCCAAGAAGCAAGATGAAAGGTTCTCACCTAAAAACCTTGTTGATGGTCCACTTCGTCCCACCCGTAAGACCAGGGTCACAACGAGAGACACATCGAACAGTCGCGGTGCACCCCCCAAATTGCGATACTTTATAAACCTGCGCCTTGCACAAAACCGACTTCTTCCCTCCCAGTTCCCGGAGCAACACCACATCTGTTTCCGCCAGGGACCATTCTTTGGGTTGGTCCGTAATGCCGAGATCCACGTCGATCCAGTCGTCCACATACTGCCTGTTTGAAACAGTACACGAGTAGGAATCCCCCGGTTCGTCCTTAGATTTGACGATCTGCGCCCAGCACTCCATCATCAAAAGCGGTTCGAAGGTCTTCCCGTACTGGTCGAACCCCGAAAACCTATCCGCGACGTGCGTATATCGAGGTTTATGTCCAACAAACGGCGGTTCCTGCCCCTCGTGGTCGTAGTTCCATGATAGTAACACGCGGTGAAAGCCAGATATATCAGGTTTCAAACGCATTTGAGTTCTGCGGGATTCGTCTCGTCGGTTGAGCCGGCTCCTGAGAGCGGCATTTGCACCCGGGAGGTCCATCAACTGGATTCCTCGGCGTTCTACAGGCTTCCGCTCGATTACAAGAGGTTTCTTCTTCGGGCTGGGCTTCCGCTGTAGACCGCCAAGCGCTGCGAATCCGGTTTCTTCTGCACTCTCGTCGCTCGATTCATCGCTCGAAGACTGTGGTGGGGGAGGTTGGGGTTTTTGGGGAAGGAGCGACGGCTTGCGAACTGGAACCGGGGGTCGACTTGGTCCAACAACCTTCTTCTCCTCTTTAATCCTGTCCTTGTTCAACGCCTTCGACTCCTTCGAGAAGAATTTCGAAATCGACTGGTCCTTTATAGCCGCTGATGCAGTCGTGAACCCGACGCTTAAATTGACCTTCTGACTGTCCGCCTTTACTTTGCCTGCAGCCTTACTCGTCTCCATCAGCCTCTGGTTGATTGTTTTCTGGGGAGGTGGTCCATCGAGTATCTCCACATCCGAATCAACCTCTGCCTTCACCGGCCCAGAGACGATCTCGACGTCGTCGTCGTCATCCTTGAACGCCGCGAGCGCGTTCTCCAGCCTCTGGATCCTTGAACCATCGAGCCTCGTTTGGGGACGTTTAGGATCTTTGACCCTCGCATCGTTAATGGTTTTTGTGAACTTCCTGATGGCATCCTCTGGAGGGGGGATCCCGGTATCCTTAAAACAACCCAGCAAGGTCTCCAACAACGCAAACGATTGGTACAGCAGCTCTGCGTCCGTCAACCGTAGCCACCTCCCCAACTCTAGTAGCACCTCCTTCAAGTCTTCCACCATCCTCCGACCGAGCCTAGACATCCGACCCGGTTTGAGAGTGGCAGCCTCCGGGGACGCAACGAGCGCCGCGCTTTCGATGACCCTCCACTGAGCGAGCATGTCTCGACCAAAAATCAAGGCATCTCGCATCCACTCGACCATCTCCTCCGTGCCAAAGAAGAGAGACCATCCTGGAGTCTTTCGGAAGATGACAGAGATCGAGCGGGCCATCAACTTCCACCACCTCGGCAAGTCTTCCGAGATGTTATGTCCCCCCGTGTCTTTCTTGAGGTAGGAAGAACGGCGGAGGAGACCATTCTCATTGGAGCAGAGGACTTCGATGACGTCTGTCATGCAACGAACGGTAGATTTAGAGAGGCTGCATGCTTCTGGGACGAGAGTGGAGTAACGGGTGAATTGTTCGAGGACATCGAAAATCCCGTTGAAGGAAGCGTGTGGTAACTTCTCCAGGAGGGCCCTGAAGCAGTCCTGTCGAACGTCTACGTCAAATGCCTGGCCGATAAGTGTTTGAACGGCCATTTGATTGTCCTCGATTGGTGAGAGCATAAGTGCCATGACATCACGAATGATCCCGGGAGTCTTGAGAAGATCAAGAACGACCGCGGAAGTCGTGTAGTTGGCGAACCTGGAAACGGCATGCAAGAGTCCGGAGCGAAAGGCGGCCAAGGCGTTATTGATCCCGGTGACGGTGTTCTCGACGATAGTTCCTCCAACCTTCTTCGCCAAATCACGAAAGGGTTTTTGTGAGAGACTATCCATGTGGGCCGAGCTGCCCTGCACGGCAATGATAACGGCGAGCCCATCCACATCGCTTCCGCCCAATTTGTCGTACATTTCCTTCCACATCTGCTTCCGGATGGAGGGCACAGCAAGCTCCTGTTCCGAATCCGTCAGTCGCTTGGAGAGCCTAGTTATTGCGTCGGCGACGTCCCGAGTGTCATTGATAAGAGCGGTGCGGACAAGCTCTCGAGAGCCTTTCCGCGCTTCGGACCACGAATCTTTGGAATAGCGGCGGTCGAATGCCGCGGAGACGAATGAACTGCTGTGGATATCCAGAACGTGCGCGAAGACGCTGATTTGTTGTGTTGAGCTCTCCGTTCGGGCGCGCTTGTCGGCGTTTGTCAAAAGCTGTAATACGGTTAGCTCATAAAAAAACAAAGCCGCGAAGGGACACGTACCCTAGCGGCGGTGAGAATTCCAAATGGATGTATCGCCGAAAATCTCTCATGTTGTAATTCATCACATAAAAAATCGATCATTTTCGCCACAACACTACCCAGGATGGGGAGTGTCCAGATGGTAGAAAGGTAGTCCATAAACCAACCCAACAACCATGGAGGAGGTTCTGGTTTCTCGAGTTCCGCGATGAAACTCTTGTTATCTTTGATCGCGTCGAATATCACTTGCGGGTACTCGGACGAGTTCCCGTCCACAGACCATATCTCAGCGCCCATCCTCTTCAGCAGTACAACCAATGGCCTGAGGACATCAACAAAGTCTGTTTTACAAAGGAATGAAAAATCCGATGGGTGGGAGAAGGGGGAATATGCACTAACGCTGTCCATTGTCGTGGACGTGGCCAAGTACAATTCGGTTGAACTCCAACTGACGTCCGTGGGTGGTTGTGTAATATTCGGGGGGTATACTGCGTAGCATAAGACCAAAGCCAGACCAGAGAACAGTGGGATCCTTGGAGAATTGGAAGGAGAGCGAGGGAGGTTGGTCCGAGAGAACTGCCGCAACACTCTCGAAGACCTTGAGGTAATGACCTACAAGCTGATCTTTCGTGAGTTGGGGAGCCTTTCGGAGATGTGACTGAGCCCAAGCCCGCGAGTTCTGTTCTTCATCGAAGGCGAGTAGTAGAAGACCGGGTGGGTAGGGGTCTAAGGGGAGTAGCGTTGACGAAGATGCGGGGATTGTCGATCGTACGACCTTTAGGATCTCGGGGTTCAGGAATACATCGAGGTTGGTGAAGATATGGTAGAGGACGGCGGCGGGGATATCGTTAAGAGTAGAAGAGGATTTGGATGTGGACACTAGCCGCTTGTCCCTCATACAGGCGAGTATTATTGTCTTCTCCCAATTTCCGAAATCTGCCCAGAAGTTGTCCAAAGTATCTCCGGGGAATGCGCCGAAGAACCTGTGTGCTCGTCAGACCCTGAATACGTCAAAACCAACACGACATACGTGTGTCTGGAAGTAACCTTTGCCTCGGCCAATCCACGCACACAGTCACAACACCCCCGCAGGCATCTCGTCAACAGATTCCGCCAGGTCTGAATCGAGCTGGATTCGTATGCGTGTAGGCGGAGGAGGAAAGTTGCGCAGTCGATCGTCAGCTGGGTGGCCTTGGGGCAAAACCAGTGCACAGGTCCATCCTTTGGACCGAGCTCTACAATGTAATCGCTGATGAGCTGAAGGACATCTTGACCGGCGCCTGTTGTGTTCGCGGGGACCTCGCGGAGTTGCTTGATCGTCTTCCTGACGGCTTGGACGTCCGGCATGGGATACGCGTCGACCACGCGGCGTGCTCTCAGAGAGTGGACAGGTGGCGAGTTCGACGCGGTGGACGGCACACGAGCACGGGAGCGGTGGTTTGGGGAGTCAACGTTCGGGGGTTGCCGGTGCGACAAACCTTCGGCTCGAAAGTGTGGCTGGAATTTCGACCCTCTGGTTTATCTCTCACGATATGAACAACCAGCTCGACTACATTAATGATTTGCTGGAGAAGGACTCGGAGCTGCGGGATGTGTGTGACCCACTTCCTTCCAGTATTCCTTCTTACAAAGGTACAGAAAATCAGGGACGAGGTCCACGACCTGGATAAGAAAACACGCATGATGGCGGGTATTCTCAATAAGCTTCACTCTACTCCCTCGGACCAGAGTGCGTCTTTCCCCGCATTGGGAGCGTTGTATCTGAACCCCGGGCAGTCACGCCTTTGCTTGACAGCGTACGGCCAATCATCCAGAGCTGCAAGAAGAATTCATCTGCACTCGCAGAGATCATCCCTCCAAACCAGTTTTGGAGGTGGAAGGAAATGTGGTCTATTTCCCTACGGAACGCAATCTACTCCGCCGCGTTGGTCGAGTACATGACCACGAGGACCTTGCTCAGCCTGGAGCAAGTGGGCGCCACGTTGGGGAGTAAGTTGCCCGCCAGCGGTGAAGACTCCTTTGCTCACATGGTGAACTCCAGTCGATGAAGAATGGAAGGATAGGTTCGCGTTACCCGCTGAAGATTATCTTCACGCCCTGATTACCCTCGTGAACGAATTGGTACGACCTGCTTTTCGGAGACATATTCGGAATTGATTCTGGACCAACCAGTCAAGGCTTGCTGTCAATTCGGTCACCCTGGGGAATTTCGATGAGCCCCTAAAGATCTCGGTATTCGTCAAGGACGTGTTTGCAGGGTTCTCGATGGTAGTCCACCTCTGTTAGGGTAATTCACATTTGACGACGGTCGTCTAGCTCAACTTGAAGAACGACACGCTGCGACGGCGTTATGATAGTCTCAAGTATGATTTAAAGAAGATTGAAGAAGGTAACAACGAGTGTTTGTCCCTCCAGGAGCCATTGCTGACGCGCTCCAGTTGTCTACGACGTGTCTCTACGAAATCTCTCTGGGACCAAGTCGTCGGGGTAGTGAATAACGAGCGAGGTTACAAGCCCTACGGCCTATTGTCGGGAGGAGGAAGCGCATTTGTATTCATATTCCAGTTTACATTCCTAATCGCGGACTTGGAAATTAGCGATGACCTCTTTCCTAATTTGGTTCGTGTCTTCCTCTCCTTGCTTCCGAACACCCATCTCGTGTACCCGGGACGCGACATACCCGTGCGAAATCTCCCCTGAGCAGGGTCGCATCCACGCCGCATCGTCTCTGCGCTTTCACTGGTTGATCGCACCATATTTTTGACTTGGTCCACCCGAGGCCAGTCGGATTCTGTACTTTGATGGACAGGCGCCGTGGGATTTCCACACGCCCTGCCAGCACAGAAGGTAAGGTGTGCGGTAACAGGCGATGATAACACTCACCTAACGCCGCTGATCATGACCAGAGGTCGAATGCTGGTCACACGCTCGGTCTTCCATAAACACTCTGAACGGGATCTACTCCAGTCCTATGGAGACGATCGGTCGTGTGAACCGACTAATATCTTCCTGGCCCTCTAACGACACGCTACCAGCGGAGGGTTTCGACGGTGTAAAACCCGTATACAAGAAGCTGCTTTCAGGGCTTCAAGAGGTAAAAAGCAATGCTGAAAAGGAGGCACGGTAAGAGATCTTGGCTCCTTCACCCTGAAGGACGCTTATCGTCTCTAGGGCTATTGGGGAGACCATGGAGCGCCTTGATGTTCTGATTGCTTTGAGAAAGGCTTCGGAGTCCCACGCCACCGGTGAGGAGAAAAGCAACAAGGAAGACGCGAATTAATTTGTCTTCAGACAAACGAAACAAACGACCGCCCAGAGGTCAATCTCCGGCGGTCACCTCCACACCGGCCACGCCTGGCGTAAATAGTATCCAGAAGATAACATTACCCGCACGCAATTCCGTGGGACCCGGTTCGAACATCCCCTTCTCTCGGGAACCAAAGGCTCGTCGGGAGGCGCTGGCAGCACAGTTGCCGCTCCAAGATGGCCGGAAGGTGGCCTTCCACCCTCCAACTGGTTCGGGCACGAACGGGCCAACAGACGAGAGCACTTGGATCCTCGCCGTTGTCACGAAGTGCATCAACCAAGATAAGAATCGGTCAGTTGATCCCCTTTTACCATTACCGGAATGGTTCGGGATCTCAGAGACGCTCTAGATACGTAGTACAGGACGCAGAGCCACAGGAGGACGGCCAACCCGGAACGTAAGCGCAGATACCCCCCGGTTACAACGTGCCAACCTAACACATCACTCAGGCAATACAATACAACGTTGCGATCGATTATACCACTCCCCGATCCCAATGCACTCCCAAATTCTGCGTCACACCAGAGCGCATATCCTGTGTTCCCCGCGGGCGCAACAGTCATGGCGCTGTATCCGGACACGAGTTGCTTCTATCGGGCAGAGGTTTTGGCCAGCCCGAGCGATATGCATCCTGTTGGACGGGTAAGTTCATCTCGTCCCTACGAAAAGTTAGATCCTCGTCATCATCATTGACCCGACAGCGGGCCGCTCAGGGAACGCAGTCAAAACCGATGTACAAGCTCAAGTTCGAGGACGACGGGGACCAAGAACATTCAGTCTCGGCGCAGCTTGTTGTCGAGTGGCCCGGCTAACTTCATTTGTAAGCCTGTTAGACGTTGACAAGCGGATCTGTGGTCAAATTTTCATCGCCTCTCGCTCTCCTCGCGCATTTTCTATCTACCGTGGTTGTTGGGCGATTTCTTGTAGGGAGTATCGACGGCAAACACATTCTGAGTAATCGACTTCGTGAGCCTTGGCGTGGGTTACTATCATAAAGGATGAACCAAGCAAGAACGAGGACCCCCCCTCACCTTTAACATTGCCATACCTGGGAGTGGCTGGAACTCGGCGCTTGCTTATCGGAGGAGCTGGTCCTAATTTTTTCCATATAATTCGCACCCCGTGGTACGGGGGTTGCTTGACGAAGAAGGTGGGCGATAGTGTGGTGATTTGCGTACAACTGGTTTGGGTACCTGTACCGATGCAGGATGTGGGACAAGTAACCTCGGGCCACCGCCGGCTCATCTTTTGCAAAGTGTACCACCGGCGTTGAGATAACGCGACGATGATCTACCAGCAAGTCTGCTCGCTTCATCCATCTCCCTGTATACTGCCAAAACGTCACACTCCCAGAGTTCCTGACCCCCCCACAAGGGGTAGTGCAGAAACGCGCTCCTACCAAACCGGGCTACCAAATAATCATGTCCGAGATCCTCACTGCCGACGATGGCGGTAAACCGCCATAACTTCCCCTGTATACGATGGGGTCGGGTTGGACCTTTTGTTGACCCACCCCCAAGGAGTCGATAGCACTCAGGGTCCCTGCAAAAATGGGTCGATCATACTTAATTCCTCTTCACATCCAAGGCAGGAAGGTTGTGTCGATGCCAGGGTGAGCCCGAGTCACCGACCCATTCATGACCAGCTCTAGAAAGCCTGAGTCGTGGGTTGGATGGTGGTCGAACTCAGAATACCCACCCTGGCAGTCGTGGCTCTACACTCCCGCGAGAAAAGTCGGCCCATTTACCCGTTTACGTGTATATCGCTCGAAGGTAAAGTGACTCGTTGTGGTCCTTGAAGGAAAGGCGATTCATGCGACGGTGTCCTGGAATGGGTCGACCAATATGAGGACGTAAAGCACTGGTATATAAATGCGAGGGGCCCACCTATGCAAGGAACCAACGCACTCCCCCATCATGGCTACGACCAAAAACCAGTTGGAGTCCCTCCGGCAAGCTCTCTCCTACGACCACGCCCCATTGTGTAGCGGAGCTATCTCTCCACCTCCGGAGGGGTTTTACCTTTATTACGGACGGCAAAACCCAAAGTATGTTCTAACCTCCCTCGGTTTTCCAATATAACTTACTCCGATCATCCATTTGTCAGGTTCGCCGACCTTTCTTCCGCAACTTCGGAGGAGATCGACCGAATCTCCGCCGCGTGTGATCTCGCTACGTTCGGTCGGGGTGAGGAAGACGTTTACGATGAAACATATCGTAAGGCGGTCAAAATGGACGCCTCGAACTTTGCCGTCCAATTTGATCCCGTCCGTGCGGGGCTTATCAAGGTCATTGAGGAAGAGTTCTGCTCCGGAGCCAGAAGGAAGAAATGTCTATCAACGCTGAGATATACAAGTTGAACGTTTATGGTGACCCTCTACGTTTTCTCGGTTCTGGCCTCTTTCAGCTGACATCAGCGTTCGTCTTGTCTAGGCAAGGACTCGTTCTTCAAGGCCCATAAGGATACTCCCAGAGGAACGGATATGTTGGGATCACTCGTGATCGTCTTTCCAACCCCCCATCAAGGAGGGGAACTGGTCCTCCGCCACAAGGATCGCGAATGGACGTTCGACGCGAACGCTCTGATGAGTTTGCGATCTTCTCCTTCTCTCGCGTACATCGCCTTCTACAGTGACATCGAGCATGAGGTCCTCAAGGTCACAAGCGGTCATAGGATCACCCTTACCTATAACCTCTATTCGACCCCCTCTAAATCCATTCCCAAGCCGACCGCTCCCGCTGTAACTCCTGGCCCCAACGTTTCCGATAGCTTCCAAACGGCGCTCCGCGGTCTCCTCAAAAGTCCGGAGTTTCTTCCTGACGGTGGGAACTTAGGTTTCGGGCTCGCTCACCTCTATCCCGTCACCTTCAAAACCGCCCTAGAGGATCTGATCCAGTACCTCAAGGGTGAGGACGCCCACATTTACAAAGCCCGCCAAGAGCTTCAGCTCAACCCAGCGCTACGGATGATTTACGACGACCGTGGAAACGGGGAAGAGTTTGGAGTAATGATGGGGGAAATCATCGAACAACCGAGTTACGACTACTACCGCTACGGTGTAAGCTATGCCAGTCACTTGGTTGATGAACTCGGGGGGACCCCGGTCAATAAGGTCAATTCCGACTCTACCCAGATGGGAAGATGGTTTGGGGAGGGTGACGGAGAGGGTCGGATCACCTGGATTTCTCCGTTCAACGGGCGAAATCAATTGAGGGATTTCACGATGGCGTATGGGAACGGGGTTTCCGTGGGTTACATATATTGTAGTCCTTGCCTTATCGCTCATGTCCCGCCTGCGTGCGACCGCACCTAGTTTGGGTCCGTCCCTTGGGAAAATGTTCTAGCCCTTGTCTAGTCCCGCGAATGTTTGACACCTCTTCGCGAACCGGTGAAACGCGCAGGTTGTCCGGCGCGACGGAGGCATATATAAGCCGTGGAACCTTTAGCCCGTCGAATTCCCGTCGGCGACAATGTCAACCCAACTTAGCCGACTGGCGGCGTTTTTGGATCCGCGACCTTGTGCCATTGGCAGATTGGAAACGCACTAAGTACCCTCCAGGCACATCTGGCAGGTTGTGACGGGGCGGAGTTGCGGAGGAGCGCTCATTCCACTTGGTTTCTTGATAACGAGAAACGAGGTTTCCTGGCCGGGTGCAAATCCGAGGATGACTCTTTACGCCAGCGAATCATGGGCGAACATTAGGGGACACCTTGGATCAAAGGGCCGAGGAGCTCGGGGGCGCCCACCACTGGATTCGCGGACCGGGCGCTTCAGCGCTTCAGACCTTCAAGACCAGCAGAGAACGATCCCAGGGTCCAGTCGGCAGTGCCACGAGTCACGCCAATCCGTTTTCGGTTTTTCTGTAAACGTCATTCGGGGACGAGGCATCGAGGATACGTCTTCTTCCTCCCCACCAGCACCAATGTCAACCACAAGAGCTTGCCTTGCATGTAGGTAAGTGTCCTTGAACCGAAATTCGATTCGGGCGGTGGACTAACTTGGTTCATTCTCAGGGCCAGGAAAGTGGTGAGAGCTCCGCTCCGTCTCCGTTATCCGATCTGATCGCCGCCTGCGTGCTGTTCTCAGAAATGTGTTCCTGGTATTC
>Ga0307511_10001377_pt1 | contig 25716 bp, 23 predicted proteins | sample 13_EM_MG_FD_200266 | JGI IMG/M metagenome (GOLD analysis project Ga0307511, IMG submission 200266) | Populus trichocarpa ectomycorrhiza microbial communities from riparian zone in the Pacific Northwest, United States - 13_EM | ecosystem: Host-associated > Plants > Roots > Unclassified | place...
ACGCGACCCGGGTGTCGATCGACCCGTACCGCATCTACAACCAGGAGATCACCATCACCGGCTCCATGGCGGTGCTGCACAGCTTCGAGCGGGCGGCGGAGCTGTTCGCGAACGGGGTCCTCGACCCCGGGATCTTCATCAGCGACCGGATAGAGCTGGAGCGGTATCCGGAGGCGCTGGCCCAGTTCGCGGCCGGGGTGGGGCGGAAGATCGTGGTGATTCCCTGAGCGAATCGACGGGATTCGAGCCAGTACTTCCAAAGCTTGGCCAATTGGTCACTTGGTAAGGGAACGGCAAAATGGTCTCGGTCGTTCACGAGGCATGACAGCTATGACCCCTGGCTCGAACATCCCTCTTCCGGTCTCCCGGGTGGCGGTCGATGTCTCCGCCCCCGTGCGGCTCGACGTGTCGAGCCTGCTGCTCACCGGCGACGGCAAGGTGCGCTCGGACGACGACTTCATCTTCTACAACCAGCCCAACGGCCCGGGTGTGACGTACCGCTCCGGCGGCGGTACGTCCCCGGACGCGATCACCGTCGACACGGCCGCGGTGCCGCCCGGGATCGAGAAGATCGTCGTCACCGCGAGCCCCGACGCCGCGGGGCAGACCTTCCAGGGCATCGAGCCCACGGCGACGATCCGCAACGCGGCCGACGGCTCGGTGCTGGCCACCTTCACGCCCCCGCAGCTCGGCGCCGAGACGGCACTCGTGATCGTGGAGATCTACCTCCGCAACGGCGCCTGGAAGGCCCGCGCGGTCGGCCAGGGATACACCGACGGCCTGGCGGGCATCGCCACGGACTTCGGCGTCTCGGTGGAGGAACCGGCCCCGGCGCCGGTGGCTCCGCCGGCCCCCGTGGCGCAGGCCCCGGTGGCGCCTCCGGTGCCCGCCGCTCCCCCGGCCCCGCCCGCCGCGCCGCCGCTCGGCGCCGGGAAGATCAACCTCGACAAGGGCCGCGTCAGCCTCCAGAAGAACCAGACGGTGTCCCTGGTCAAGGGCGGCCGGCCGTTCCTCTCCCAGGTCAAGATGGGCCTCGGCTGGGAGCCCGCGTTCCGCGGCAAGGACATCGACCTGGACGCCTCGGTCATCGCCTACGGCCCGCAGCGCAACCACGTCGACAGCTGCTACTTCGGCAAGCTGTCGATCCTGAACGGCGCGATCAAACACTCCGGGGACAACCTCACCGGCGAGGGCGGCGGTGACGACGAGGTGATCGTGGTCGACCTCGGCCGCATCCCCCAGGAGGTCACCGGCCTGGTCTTCACGGTCAACTCCTTCTCCGGCCAGAAGTTCACCGAGGTCGCCAAGGCCTACTGCCGCCTCCTGGACGCCGCGACCGGCGAGGAACTGGTCCGCTTCGACCTCACCAACGCCGAGGCCCAGACCGGCGTCATGATGGCCAAGCTCATCAAGCAGTTCTCCGGCGAATGGGACATGACCGCGATCGGCGACTTCGTGAAGTCCCGCACGGTGCGAGGCATGGTGAAGCCGGCCGCCCAAGCACTGTAAGCAGCCCTACGACCGCTGCGGGCGCCCCTGATCGAGGGGCGCCCGGCGTTCATTCCCCCCGGGTGGCGGCGGGCCGCAGGCCGTCCGTCAGCAGGGACAGATAGCGGCGGACGAACTTCCCCTGGCCGTCCGCCAGTTCGGAAGCCGTGGACACCCCGTGGGCCAGTCGCAGGACCTCGATCGGCTCGATGTCCTGGCGCAGGGTGCCCTCCTTCTGCGCCGCCACGACCAGTCGCTCCGCTGCGCCCCTCATATGCGTGACGCAGACCGTGAGCGTGACGCTGCTGCCGTCGGTGACGGCCGAGCCCAACAGGGCCTTCATGCCGCGCACTTGAATCATGCCGAGACCGACCCAGTACAGCCACTCGACCAGCGCCTCGCCCGGCGGCAGTTCCCGTGCGATCTCGTCGGCTCGCGCCGCAAGCGCCTCGATGGTGTCGACGTACACCGCCTCCAGCAGCGCCTGCCGGGTCGGGAAATGCCGGTACAGCGTGCCCGACCCGACGCACGCCCGCTTCGCGATGTCGTCGAGCGACGCGTTCTCCCCGTGCTCGGCGAATGCCTCGGCCGCCACCTTCAGCAGGCGCTCGTAGTTGCGCCGAGCGTCCGCGCGCATGGGCCTGACCTGCGTCATCCAGATACTCCTTGCGAACCGGGGACTCTCTCCGTATCTTACCGAGTACTAAACGGAGACAGTCCCCGCTTGCCACTGTGTTGGTGACGGACAGTCCGTGCTGCCCGCACGCCTCTCAGCCGGGGACGCCAGACCGGGAGAACTCCATGTCCACCCCGTCCGCACCGTCCACCACCGCCGATCCTCTCTCCGCACCGTCCGGGCCCGCCAGGCTCCGCACTGTCCTCTTCGTCATCGTGACCGCGTATCTGATGGTCGGCGTCGACTCCACCGTCGTCAACGTCGCGCTGCCGGACATCCAGAAGGACCTGGACTTCAGCCCCACCGGCCTGTCCTGGGTCCTCAACGCCTACACGCTCGCCTTCGGCGGGCTGCTTCTGCTGGGCGGCCGGGTCGGCGACATCCTCGGCCGCCGCCGCACGCTCACGATCGGCGTCCTGCTCTTCGCCTCGTCCTCCCTCCTCGGCGGACTGGCCACCGACAGCGCCTGGTTGCTCGCGGCCCGTGCGCTGCAGGGCATGGGCGCCGCGCTGATCGCACCCAACACCCTCGCCCTGATCACCACCAACTTCCCGGAAGGGCCGCGCCGTCACCACGCGCTCGGCATCTACACCTCCATGGCCGGCATCGGAGGGTCGATAGGACTGGTCGTCGGCGGCATGCTCACCTCCTGGGCGTCCTGGCGCTGGTCGCTGCTGATCAACGTGCCGATCGGTGCGGCCGTGGCCCTGGCGCTCCCCCGCTTCGTCGGCGAAACCCCGCGCCACGCGGGCCGGTTCGACGCCGCGGGCGCGCTCACCGGCACCGCCGGAATGACCTCGCTGGTGTACGCGTTCATCCGGGTCTCTTCGGACGGCTGGGGCGATCTCCAGGCGCAGTCGGGCTTCAGCGCGGCGGCGGCCCTCCTGGTGGGCTTCACCCTGGTCGAGTCCCGCGCCATCCAACCCATCATGCCGCTGCGCCTGTTCGCCAACCGCAACCGCGCGGGTGGCTACGCGAGCATCCTGCTGCTGCCGGCGGGCATGTTCGGCGCGTTCTACTTCCTCACCCTGATCAGCCAACGGGTCCTGGACTACAGCCCGTTGCGCACGGGCTTCGCCTTTCTGCCGATCACCCTGGCGATCTTCACGGTGGTCCGCTTCGTACCGCGCCTGCTGGCCCGCTTCGGCGCGAAACCGGTCCTGCTCACCGGCATGGCCCTGCTCGTCGCATCGGCGGGCTGGCTCTCGCAACTCCGCACCGGCGACGGCTACTTGACCGGGCTCCTCGGCCCGCTCGTCCTGATGGGCGTGGGCGTCGGCCTCGGCTTCATGCCGCTCAACGCGACGATCCTCGCGGGCATCCAGCCCCGCGAGGCGGGCGCCGCGTCCGGCCTCCTGCAGACCCTCCAGTGGCTCGGCGGCACCCTCGGACTGTCCATCCTGGTCACGGTGTTCGGCACGGCGACCAGGCACGCGACCGGGTCACCGTCCGACATCCTCGTCCACGGCTCGGCCCGCGCGTTCGGCGTCGGCGCGCTGATCGCCCTGACCGCGCTGCTGGTTTCGGCGTTCGTGATCACCGGCAGGAAGACCCGAGGGGCTGCCCGGACCATGTCTCCCTGACAGGTCCACCGGACGGATCGGCGCCCCGGATGTGCGGGTACTGTCGTCACCCGCACACCCGGAGCACATGGTTCCGTTCAGCGCGCCGACGGTGGACCGGCATTCTGCTCGGCCGGTCGCGTGCTCGCGCCCCTGAGCGTCCGGGACGCACCTGGCGGCCCGGCGGTACCAGCGTTCAGACGGCGTCGCAGGACGAGTGCCCACCACAGGAAGCCGACGACCAGGACGACCGACACCGTCACTGCGTTCTGGTTGTTCTCCGCAGGGAACGTGAGCACGGCGATCACGATGCCGCACCACAGGAGTGCGAACCCGACGACGGGGTTCAGCCAGCGACCCAGGTCGAAGACCCCTTTGGTGGCCGCGGGAATGGTGCCGCGTCGTTCGGCGACCGCCGTGGCGGTCATCGTCAGCGCGTAGGTCAGGTAGTAGGTGAGCCCGACCATCGCGTAGATCTTGCCCACAAGACCGGAGTTGAGCAGGTTGAGCACGACGGCCACGACGGTGACGGCGACAATGGCCGGGACCGGGGCCCTGCTGCGCCGCCCGACACTCTGCAGACCCTTCGACGCGGGGAGCATGTTGTCGCGGGAGAGCGCGAAGACCATCCGGGTGGCGACCGCCATGTTGGCGATGAGGCAGGCGAAGATGGAGGCGAAGGCCACCACGATCATCAGTGCTCGGGCGAACGGCCCGATCTGCTGCGAGACGAGCTTCAGCACCGGGTTCTCCGACCCGGTCAGGAAGGCCGCCGGACTGCTCGGCAGGGCTATCGCCAGCAGCGCGAACACCACGAAGCCGATGATCCCGGAGACGACGACCGAGCGGAACATGGCGCGCGGCGCCGCTCTGCGCGGGTCGACCGTCTCCTCGGCGAGATCCGCCGCGCCCTCCCACCCGAGCAGCACGTAGACCGGCAGCAGACCCGCCAGCGCGACGCTCGTCAACGTGACCGGCTTCCCGGTCAGCGGCTTGACGTCGGTGAGGATCGCGAGGCCCTGCGTGTGCTTGAAGAACACCAGGACACCCGCGGCCAGGACCAGCACCAGGACGAAGGTGCCGATCAACTCGATCGACGCACCGATGTTGTTGATCCGGGTCGCGACCTTGACCCCGATGATGTTGAGCACCGCGGCGACGAGCGTGCAGCCGATCGACAACGCCTGGATCTGGTGGGTGGTCGGGTGCCGCCAGATCTCCGGGGCGAAGACCGTGCCGACCGCGGCGGCGGTCCCGGCGGTGCCCGCGAGGAAGGAGACCAGCGCGATCCAGCCGGTGAACCAGCCGAAGTGCGGCCCCACCAGACGGCTGGACCACTGGTAGGCGTAGCCGGTGATCGGCATCCGCCCCGACAGGTGCGCGTAGACCGCGACCAGGGTGAGCACCATGGGCAGGACCAGCAGCCACAGCAGGACCGCGGCGCCGCCGACCCGTGAGAACGGGTCGGTGAACAGGGTGACGATGCCGGTGTTGATCGAGACCATGGAGAAGGCGAGCGCGAACGCGGTGAAGGAACTCATCGACCGGTTCAGCTGCTGGCCGTAGCCCAGTGCCGCGAGGTCGTCGGCGTCGGTCGTTCTCGCCGGCAGGTCTTCGGCAGCGGTCATGACAGCTCTCCCGTCCTGGTCCCGGCGGTCTTCTCGACCTCGGTCAGCACCTCGTCCAGGACGTCGAGGGCGGTCGCCAGGTGGTCCCGGCTGATGTCGAGCGGCGGCTTGACCTTGATCAGGTTGCCGAGTCCTGCGTAGCGGCTCTCGCCGAAGATGACACCGCGCTCCTGGGCCAGTTCGAACACGGCGTGCGCCTCGGTGGTGGCCGGTTCCTTGGTGACCCGGTCGCGGACCAGCTCGATCGACACCATCAGTCCTGGTGAGCGTACGTCGCCGATGAGCGGATGGCGGGTCTGCATCTCGCGGAGCCGTTCGGTGGCGTACTCGCCGTGTGCGGCGGCACGGTCGCACAGGCCGTCGTCGATGATCGCCCGGACGGCGGCGAGGCCCGCGGCGACGGAGATCGGGAACTGCCCGAAGGTGAGCTGGTCGTCGCCGGGGAGGAAGGCGGCGAAGCGGTTCTTGGCCAGTACCCCGGCGAGTGGGAAGCCTCCGCCGACGCCCTTGCCGAAGACGAGGACGTCGGGCTCGATGCCGTAGTGGTCGCTGGCCCACATGCTGCCCGTGCGGCCGAGACCGGTCTGCACCTCGTCGATGATCAGCATGATGCCGAGTTCGTCGCAGATCTCGCGGATGCCGTGGTGCCAGCGCGCGGAGAAGCCGTTGTGGCCTCCGTTGCCCTGGATGGGCTCGTAGATCAGGGCGGCTACGGGGCCTTCGGTGCCCTTGGTGAGGATGTCGCGGACGATCCGGAGCGTCAGTTCGGTGTCCTGGTCCGCGGTCAGGCCGGGGCGCGGCCGGTACAGGTCGGGCCGCGGGAGCCGGAGGAACTGCGGCTGGAGTACGCCGAAGGCGTTGCCCGGGTGCGGCCAGCTCGCCGCCATGGTGGTGATGGAGCGGCCGTGGTAGGCGTCGTGCAGGACGGCCACGTGCCGGGCGTCGGGGCGGTTGCGCAGGGCGAGCTTGAGCGCCATCTCCACGGCCATCGAGCCGTGCAGCGTGAAGCCGACACGGTCCAGACCGTCGGGGGCTATCGACACGAGCAGTTCGGCGAGTTCCAGCAGGGCGGGGGTGTGGAACGTCGGCCGGGCGTGGGTGATCCGCCGGGTCTGCTCGATCGCCGCCTCGATGACGCGCGGGTCGTTGGCGCCGAGGTTGTTCGACCAGGCCTGCGCGGTGCAGTCGATGTACTCCTTGCCTGCCTCGTCCCACACCAGGGAGCCTCGTGCCTTCACGAGGGTGAGCTTGTCCGGATCGCCGCCCGCCGGCTCGTGCAGCAGGACTTCCCGGCCCCGGGCGTGGGCCTGTGCCTGGTGGATGAGGGTGTCTGTCACGGCATCTCCGTCTCGGGTGTGAGCTGTGTCTCCGCAGGCTAGGAGCGGGGTCGGGCTGCTGTGAAAGACCGGATTCCGTAGACTTCATAGATGGCGTCTATGAATGTGGAGCTACGGCACCTGCGGGCGTTCGTCGCCGTCGCCCGCACGGTGAACTTCACGCGGGCCGCCGAGCAGTTGCACATCGCGCAGCCCTCGCTGAGCCACACCATCCGACAGCTGGAGACGGCACTCGGCTTCCGCCTGTTCGCCCGGACAACCCGTTCCACCGCCCTCACACCGGACGGCGAGCGCTTCCTCGTCGAGGCGCAGGCGGTGCTGGACCGCTTCGACGCGGCGATGGAGCGGTCCTCACGGATGGCAGGCGGCGAGCTCGGCCGACTGCGCGTCGGCTACCTGATCGGAGCCGCCGTCGATCACGTGCCGGCGATCCTGCGGGCATTCGCCGACCGGTACCCCGACGTCACCCTGGAACTCACCGAGTACGACTTCGCGTCTCCCAACGGGGGGCTGGACGCCGGGGACACCGACGTCGCCCTGGTCCGGCCGCCGCTGGACGGAGTGCCGGACGCGGTGACCACCGTCCTGCTCAGCGAGCGGTGCGTGGCCTGCGTGTCCGCGCTGCACCCCTTCGCGGCGCTGCCTCGGGTGACCGTCGCACAGGTCCTGGCCGAACCCATCGTCGCGGCACCCGGAGACAACGCCTGGCGGGACTACTGGATCCTCGCCTCCTACCGCAGCACCCCGGCGAACATCACCCATGAAGCGGCCACCTTCGAGGCCGAGTTGCAGTCCGTGGCCATCGGCCGCGGCCTCTCCGTGGTCCCCGAGTCCGTCGCCCGTCTCTACGGCAGGCAGGGCGTCCGCTACGTACCCATCGAGGGCATGGCCGACTGCGAGGTGGCGGTCGTCCACCGCGAGGACGCACCCCGGTCCGCCGCCAACTTCGCCCGGATCGCGGCCCGGGTCACGGCGGACGCGGGCGGCCCGCATCCACACGGCTGACCCCCTGGCAAAGTCCCGTCCGCCGTATGCCCGGAGGGAGTTGGACCTGTCAGAACAGTGCGCTGTACGCGTTCAGCGCGGGCTGTCCGCCGAGGTGGGCGTAGAGCACGGTGGAGTCCCGGCCGATCTCGCCGCGCGCGACGAGGTCGATCATCCCGGCCATCGACTTGCCCTCGTACACGGGGTCGGTGACCATCCCCTCGGTGCGGGCGGCGAGGCGCATCGCCTCCAGGGTGGTCTCGTCCGGGATGCCGTAGATGCCGGCGTGATAGCGGTCGTCCAGTTCGACGTCGTCGACGGTCAACTCCCGCTTGACCCCGATCAGTTGGCCGGTCCCCTGGGCGATGCGGGCCACCTGCTCGCGGGTCTCGGCCGGCTTGGCCGACGCGTCGATGCCGAGTACGCGGCGCTCACGCCCGCCCGCCTCCTCGATCGCCTTGAACCCGGCGACCATGCCTGCCTGGGTGGAACCGGTCACCGAGCACACCACCACGGTGTCGAAGAAGACGCCCGACTCCCGCTCCTGATCGGCGACTTCGTGGGCCCAGTTGGCGAAGCCGAGGCCGCCGAGCGGGTGGTCGGAGGCACCGGCCGGGATGGCGTACGGCTTACCACCGCTCTCCTCGACCTCCCGCAGCGCCTGCTCCCAGCTCTCCTTGAAGCCGATACCGAACCCGGCCTTCACCAGGCGTACGTCGGCTCCGGCGAGCCGGCTGATCAGGATGTTGCCGACCTTGTCGTAGACGGAGTCGGGCCACTCCACCCAACTCTCCTGGATCAGCACGCACTTGAGCCCGGCGCGGGCGGCACAGGCCGCGACCTGACGGGTGTGGTTGGACTGCACACCACCGATCGACACGAGGGTGTCGCAACCCTTCGCGAGGGCGTCCGCGACGAGGTACTCCAGCTTGCGGGTCTTGTTGCCGCCGTACGCGACACCGGAGTTGCAGTCCTCGCGCTTGGCCCACAGGGCGGCACCGCCGAGGTGGGCGGTGAGCCGCTCCAGCGGGTGGACGGGCGAGGGGCCGAAGAGGAAGGGGTAACGGTCGTACGAGGAAAGGGACATGGGATCTCCAGGGTCAGTCGGCGTCGGCCAGGTCTGCGAGGGTGTGCCAGATGTCGGCCGTGACGCGGACCGCACCGTCCGTGTCACCTTCGGCGCAGGCCTCGATCAGCCGCTCGTGCAGTCCGGCCGAGCGGCACGAGCCGCCCTCTCCGAAGCGTCGTCGCTCCAGCCGGCGGATGAGCGGGGTGTAACGGGCGACGGTGGCGGCGGCGGCGCGATTGCCGCTCACCCGCACCGGTACGTCGTGGAGTTCGTCGTCGGCGCGCAGGGCCGCGTCCACGTCACCGGCGGCCACCGCGGCGGCGAACCGGTCGTTGGCCGCGCGCATCACGTCAACGTCCGTGTCCCGCAAGAGGGGTACGGCGACCCGCGTCACCAACTCGTGCATGGCCCCGACCACGGCGGCGGCGTCCCGCACCTCGGCGGCCACGACCGGCGTCACCCGGGTGTAGCTCTGCGGCTTGCTCTCCAGCAGCCCCTCCTCCACCAGCCGCGAGAACGCCTCCCGCACCGGCGCGCGCGACAGCCCGAGCCGCTCGGCGAGATCGGCGTCCCGCACCACCGCACCGGGTTCGATCTCGCCGGCCACGATGGCGTCGCGGATGGATGCGTAGGCGCGGTCGCGGAGAAGGGTGCGCGGGACGGGCCGTAGGGCGTTCATGAACTGAAATGTTAGATGTCAATCTTCCGTCGGGCAAGGGTGTGGCCCGCACCCATATGTGGGTGCGGGCCACTTGTCGGGCTTCAGGCAACCCAGGGCCAGTCCGCGTCCCGGGCGGCCTCCAGCAGCGGCACCATCCGGAAGGCCGCGTCCGAGAGACCTCCGAAGGTGTGCCGGTTTCGGTTCCCCGACGGGCCGTGGCCCGCCCGGTACCCGGCGAGGTTCCAGGTGTAGACCGGCACGTGGGCCGGGACCTGCTCGGTCGGGTCGCCGTGGTGGCTGTACTCGGCCTGCTCGTCGGTGATGATCAGCACCCGGTCCTGGCCCCGGTAGTGCGAGCGGACCGCCGAGGTGGTGTCGGTGCCGCCCAGGTCGCCGAAGCGGCCCAGGACCTTGAGCACCGACTCGCCCGCGCCGAAGTCCAGGCGCTTGCTCGTGGTGCCGAACTCGACGAGGTCCGCGTCCGCCGCCCGCAGCGCGAGCGCCGTGCCGAAGATCGCCGCCGCGTCGGCCCGGTTCAGCTCCGAACGGTCGGACAGCCGCGAGTAGAACATCGAACCCGAGCGGTCCACGAGCACCAGCGTGCGGCCCGGCAGCGCGGTCACGTTCGCCAGCGAGTGGCCGAGCGCCCGCTCCAGCGGGTACGCCCAGCGCAGCGAGGGCGCGTGCCGGTACGCGGCGAGGTAGCGGAACGGGAACTGCCGCGAGCGCGCGACCTCCGCCGGGTCGCTGATCTTCGCCGCGACCCGGGCCGCGACCTCGTCGGAGACCCCGGCCTCGTCGAAGTTCCGGAGGTTGCGGACGAGCGCCATCGAACCCATGGACGGAATGACCGCCTCCCAGGCCGCCTTGTCCATCGGGCCCTGGAGCCAGCCGGCCAGCGCCTCCCATGTCATCCCGGCCGCCGCGAGCCGCTCGGCGCCGTCGGCCGCCGTGACGACCGCGCGCCGCTGCGCGACCGGCAGCGCCATCAGCTCACGGTGCGCGGTCAGGACACGGTTCGACGCGGGCGGTACGGCGGTCTCCGGGTGGTGCCGACGGTCCAGGGCGTACTGGAACAGCTCGCCCTGCCACGCCTTGTCCCGGTCCGGCGCCGCGTGCACCAGGTTGAGGATGTCGCCGAAGCGGTACCCCTTGGACGCGGTGTCGTACTTCAGCAGCGACGTGCCGCCGTAGAGGCGTCGTACGGCGTCGGCGACACCGCGCTTGACGGGCTTGGGGATGTTGCGGCCGTAGCGCGCGGTCCAGTACGCGAGCAGTTCGCCGGGCTCGTCCGGGCGCCGGAGCACAGAGTCGACGACCTGTCGGTTCGAGGGGCCGTCGGTGGCGCCGGCGTCGAGGCGGGCCTTCACGTACTCGGCGGCGCCCACGATGGAGGCCGTACGGAGGTTGCCCTCGCCGCGCAGCCACCCGAGGAGACCGGCCGTCCAGGCCGGGTCGGTGACGGCGAGCTCGCGCACGAGGGTCGCGAAGCGGTCGTCGCGGTCGGCGCCGGACTCGTAAAAGGTCTGCTGGGAGACGAAGTTGGCGACGGAGAGCAGAAAGAGCTCGGAGCGCGCGTCCCGCTCACTGCCTCGGCCGCCCTGGTAGGTACGGAGCACTCGGCCCGTGGAGGTGACCCGCGAAGTGGGCTGGGTCTTCGCCGCCTTGGTGTTGAATCGCGCCATGGTGAATTCCCCCCGAATTCATTGGTGTTCCGGAGAGAGGAGCGGCAAAGGGAGAGTGCCCGAGGTCGAAGTCGACTGCGGTGCTTATAAACTGGCGCGTCTTCCATTCCGCCACATCGACCTGAGTCGATGACGGGATTCGAACCCGCATGAGGGATTCACCCCCACCAGTTCCCGAAGTATCCGCTGCCTGCGCACCGGGCACCCACCAAATGCCGAGCCTCCCGAGATCAAATCGGCGGCGGCATGGGATTCTTTGGAAGAAGTAGCCGCAGCCCGCGCACCGGGAGGTGCATGAAGTTGTGGTGTCCAGAGTTCAAGGCCGGCGGAACCGACGTAGGTGCTCTAACCCCTGAGCTACACCGGCGCGTTGTACCGGTGGCGGGACTCGAACCCGCGGCCGCCCCATTATCAGTGGAAGTAGGTCCTGCCTTCGCACCTGGACGTTCTTCACTCTAGGAGGCGGCCGCGAGTCGGGCGAACGAATTAATTACTTCTTCTGGCGCTTCCAGGGGCCCGTGATGGCGAGCATGATGCCGGGCGTCTGGATGTTGGCGTAGAGCGTCTTGCCGTCGGGCGAGAAGGTGACGCCGGTGAACTCGCTGTATTCCGGCTTCTCTTTGGTGCCGATGTTGAGTTCGTTGCGGGCGATCGGGTAGGTGCGCCCGCTCTCGGTCGCGCCGAACAGGTGCTGGATGCCCTCGCCGTCCTCGGCGATGACGAGGCCGCCGTAGGGGGAGACGGTGATGTTGTCGGGGCCGTCGAACGCGCCGTCCACGGACGGGTCCGGGTTGACTCCGATCAGCACCTTCAGCGTCAGGGTGCGGCGCTTGGGGTCGTAGAACCAGACGGCGCCGTCGTGCTGGACGGGGCTCTCCGTGCGGGCGAATGAGGAGACGATGTAGGTGCCGCCGTCACCCCACCACATGCCCTCCAGCTTGCGGGCGCGGGTGATCTCGCCGGCCGCGAACTGCTTGCGGACGGAGGTGGCCTTGGCGTCGCGGTCGGGGACGGTCACCCAGTCGACGCCGTAGACCGTGCCGATCTTCGTGGCGCGGGAGAGGTCGTCGATGAACTTGCCGCCGGAGTCGAAGCACTTGAAGGCCTCGAGGACGCCCGCGTCGTCGGCGAGGGTGCGGAGCTTGCCGCGGCCGTGGTGGAAGTGCTCGGGCGGGGTCCAACGGTAGAGGAGGCCGTTGGGGTTCGCCGCGTCCTCGGTCAGGTAGAGGTGGCCGCGCTTGGGGTCGACGACCACCGCCTCGTGGGCGTAGCGGCCAAGTGCCTTGATGGGCTTGGGGTTCCGGTTGGCGCGGCGGTCGGCGGGGTCGACCTCGAAGACGTAGCCGTGGTCCTTGGTGAAGCCGTTGGTGCCGGTCTTGTCCTCGGTCTCCTCGCAGGTGAGCCAGGTGTCCCAAGGGGTGTTGCCGCCCGCGCAGTTGGTGGCGGTGCCGGCGATGCCGACCCACTCGGCGACGTGGTCGCGGCGGACCTCGACGACCGTGCAGCCGCCGGCCGCGGCGGGGTCGTACACGAGGCCCTCGGTGAGCGGGACGGGGTGGGGCCAGTTGGCGCGGGGGCCGGCCAGCTCGTGGTTGTTGACGAGGAGCGTGGCGCCGCGCGGGCCGTCGAAGGTGGACGTGCCGTCGTGGTTGGAGGGGGTGAACTCGCCCGACTCCAGTTTGGTCTTGCCGCTGTAGGTGATGACGCGGTATTTGAAGCCGGCGGGGAGGGCGAGGAGGCCGTCCGGGTCGGCGAACAGCGGTCCGTAGCCGACGCCGACGTGGCCGTAGCCGGTCGCCGACTCCTCGGCCGCGGTCTCGGTGTCGGTGGCGGCGAGGGCGTTGGGTGCGGTGGCGAGGGCGCCGACGCTGCCCGCCAGGGCGACCCCGGCACCGGTGATCGCGGATTTCGCGGCGAAGTCTCTGCGGGTGAGCGACATGGTGTGTCTCCTGTGACGGTGGGTGTGCCGTGGAGGGTGGCGGACCTCGGTCGGCGCCACGCTTCCGCCCATGTCTGAACACGAGTTGAACACCGGTCGACTTCGCCGGGCCCTCTTCCATGAATCCGTATGCAATCGGCCATGGATCCCTCTGTGATCAGCCAGGAATTCGTATGCCGTCACCCATGGGACTCAAAAGCCACCGGCGCCGCATCGGCTCAACTCCCTTGCTGGGAGCGCGCCTTGAAGGCCGCTTTGCGCGCTTCCTTCGCGATCCGCTTGTCGGGGTGCAGCCGGCCCATCGCCTCCAGGACGTCGGCGGTCGCGGGGTGGTCGACCCGCCAGGCCGCCGCGAAGAAGCCGTTGTGCTGCTGGGCCAGGCCCTCGACGAGGGCCTGCAACTCCTCGGAGTTGCCCTCGGCGGCCAGTTGCGCGGCGACCGTGTCGACGGTCAGCCAGAAGACCAGGTCCTCGGAGGGCGCGGGGACGTCGCTCGCGCCGTGTTCGCTCAGCCAGACCCTCGCGAGGCCGCCGAGTTCGGGGTCGTCGAGCACCTCGCGCAGCGCGGGCTCCGCCTCCCCGCCGACGAGGGAGAGGGCCTGCTGGCAGAGCAGTCGGCGCAGTGGTGCGCCAGTGTCGGCGCCGCGGGCCGCCGCCAGCAACTCCCGTGCGGCGGCGAAAGGTTGGCGGCCCGCCAGCCACTGCTCGGTCTCGGCCCGCGCGGCTTTCTGCGGGAAGGTCGACGTACCGTCGAGGAGCGCGTCCGCGCCCTTGTCGGCGAGGTCTCCGACGGCGGGCGCCACGAAACCGGCGTCCTGGAGCCGGGCCCGCAGGCCGTAGAGGCCGAGCGGGGTGAGCCGCACCATGCCGTAGCGGGTGACGTCGGTCTCGTCGACGGAGGGCGGGGAGCCGTCGGCCGGTTCGTCGAAGTCGGCCATCAGGGCCTCGTCCACGGGCTGGTACTCGACGATCCCGACCGGTGCGAGCAGCCGGAACTGGTCGTCGAGGCGCATCATCGCGTCGGAGACCTGTTCCAGTACGTCGTTGGTGGGCTCCCCCATGTCGCTGGGCACGATCATCGAGGCGGCCAGCGCGGGCAGCGGAACGGGGCCGTCGCCCGGGCCCTCCTCGTTGACGGTGAGGAGATAGAGGTTGCCGAGGACGCCGTCGAGGAACTCGGCCTCCGCCTCGGGGTCCCAGTCGAGTGACGAGAAATCGACCTCGCCGCCCTCGCCGACGGCGTCGACAAGACCGTCCAGATCGGGCACGCTCGCGTCCGCGAGGAGGGTCTCCAGGGCGCCGAGCCACACCGCGAGGACGTCGTGCGGCGAGCCGGAGGTGAGCAGCGCCAGCTCCCCGCCGGCGGCCACGGTGCCCTCGTCCTCGTCGACGATCTCGACGAGCCCGGTGTCGACCGCGACCCGCCAGGCCTCGCTCGCGTCGGCCGCCGCGTCGTCGCCGGTCAGCCCGAGCAGCTCGGCGGCGGCGGGCAGTTGCTCGTCGACAAGGCCGCCACCGGCCTCGATGCGGGTGCCGGGGCCGGCCCAGCGGGCGAGCCGGGCCGCGCGGGCGAGCAGGGGTGTGGACAGCGCGTCACGCGCCAGCTCCGCTTCGGAGTGCAGCCGCACCGGCGGCAGGGGGGAGCTGTCTGACATCGGTGGGTTCTCCTAGGGCGCCTCGAAGGCCGTACGACGGCCGCACACGACACACGACTCAGCCGCTCAGCCTAGACGGATTTCGACCCATGCCGCCCGGTTCATGTCCCGGCCACGAGGTGTACATGGCTGAAACCTTGACAACTGGGCGGCCCCGCAATGAGATTGACGCGCGTAGAAATGTCATGGACACCTGATTTCGATATCTTCTACGCGCGTCGCTACCGCCCCACCGGTCGCGGCTCCCACCGCCGCTGCACCAGCTCCATCCACCCTCGTCCCGGCTCATGCATGTCCCCGGAGGGATCCCGTTGCCGAGCAAGTCCTCCGCGCGTCTCGCCGCGCTCACCGTCGCCGCCGTCTGTTCCGTGGCGTCCACGATCGTTCTCACCTCGCCCGCGCACGCCGACGGCGTCCGCATCCACGACATCCAGGGCACGACCCGGGTGTCGCCGTACGCCGGCCAGAAGGTCGCGGACGTACCGGGCATCGTCACGGGCGTACGCACGTACGGCTCGTCCAAGGGTTTCTGGTTGCAGGACGCGACCCCGGACGACAACCCGGCCACCAGTGAGGGCGTGTTCGTCTTCACCAGCTCGGCCCCGAAGGTCGCGGTCGGCGACTCGGTCACCGTCTCCGGCACGGTCTCCGAGTACGTCCCGGGCGGCGCCTCGACGGGCAACCAGTCGCTGACCGAGATCACCAAGCCGACGGTCACCGTCGTCTCCAGCGGCAACGCCGTACCGGCTCCGGTCGTGATCGACTCCAAGTCCGTGCCGAGCGCGTACACCGCGGCCGGCGACACCGCCGCGAGCAATTCGATCAACGCGCTGCCGCTCCAGCCCACGAAGTACGCCCTGGACCACTACGAGTCCCTCGAGGGCATGAACGTCCAGGTCTCCGACGCGCGCGTGGTCACCGCGACCGACCCGTACGCGGAGCTGTGGGTCACGGTGAAGCCGCACCAGAACGCCACCCCGCGCGGTGGCACGGTCTACGGCTCCTACGACTCGCAGAACGGCGGGCGCCTCCAGATCCAGTCCCTGGGCGCGACGGCGGACTTCCCGGTCGTCAACGTCGGCGACAAGCTGACGGGTACCACGGCCGGCCCGCTGGACTTCAACCAGTACGGCGGCTACACCCTCGTCGCGAACGAGATCGGCACCGTGAAGAGCGGCGGCCTGCAGCGCGAGACGACGAAGAAGCAGTCGAAGAACCAGCTCGCGGTCGCGACGTACAACGTCGAGAACCTCGACCCGTCGGACGGCACCTTCGCCGCGCACGCCGCCGCGATCGTGAACAACCTGCAGTCCCCCGACATCGTGTCCCTGGAGGAGATCCAGGACAACAACGGTGCGACGGACGACGGCACGGTCGACGCGAGCGTCACGGTGAACAAGCTGATCGACGCGATCGTCGCGGCGGGCGGCCCGAAGTACGACTGGCGCTCGATCAACCCCGTCAACGACCAGGACGGCGGCGAGCCCGGCGGCAACATCCGCCAGGTGTTCCTGTTCAACCCGCAGCGGGTCTCCTTCACCGACCGCGCGGGCGGTGACTCGACGACCGCCGTCGGCGTCACCAAGGTGCACGGCAAGGCCCAGCTGACCGTCTCCCCCGGCCGGATCGACCCGGCCAACGCGGCCTGGAGCGCGAGCCGCAAGCCGCTCGCGGGCGAGTTCGTCTTCAAGGGGAAGACGGTCTTCGTGATCGCCAACCACCTGATCTCCAAGGGTGGCGACCAGCCGCTGACCGCGCAGTACCAGCCGGTCACCCGCAGCTCGGAGACCCAGCGCCACGCGCAGGCGACGGCGGTCAACGCCTTCGTCAACGAGATCCTCGCCGCGCAGAAGAACGCGGACGTCATCACACTGGGCGACATGAACGACTTCGAGTTCTCCGACACCGCGAAGATCCTCGAAGGCGACGGCGAGCTGTACTCGGCGATCAAGTCCCTGCCGAAGAACGAGCGTTACACGTACGACTACCAGGGCAACCAGCAGGTCCTGGACCAGATCCTGATCAGCCCGTCGATCCGCAAGGACTGCTTCGAGTACGACAGCGTCCACATCAACTCGGAGTTCAACGACCAGATCAGCGACCACGACCCGCAGGTGCTGCGCTTCCAGCCGTAGCACCTACGGGGAGCCACGGGGGCTCACGGGGGGGGTGGACGGGATCTCGCCGACTTGCACCAGGTCAGGCGAAGGTCCCGTCCAGCCAGTTCTGCCAGGCGAGTTCGTTCGTCTTGGCGTCGGCGTCCGGGGCGAAGTCGTGGACGCTGATGCCGACCGGGGCGCCCCAGTGGTTGCGCCCGAAGAAGCGGATCAGCGCGCTGTCGGTGCGCAGTCCGATGAAGTACGGGTCGCGGAAGTCCAGTACGGCGTCCAGGAGTTGCCCCTCGGGCCCGCGGGCCCGGACCCGTGCCCCTTGCTCGATGTCGTCCGCGAGGCCGAGCGCCCGGCCGACAACTCCGAAGGCGTCGGCGGCGGTTGAGGCGTCGGGCCCGTTGAGCGTCGCGAACGCGACCGGCCGGCCCGCGAAATGAACGACGTACTCCCGCAGCGTGTGCAGGTAGAAGGCGTTGTGCTTGCGCGCGCCGTCGTACTGGTTGTCCCAGTCGTCGGTGAAGATCCCGCTGTGCACGTACCGCACCCAGGCGCGCCGGCCGTCGTCGCGCGGCTCGATGGTCTCGTCGATCTGGTTGAGGCTCTGGGTCGGGAAGCCGACGTCCTCGGTGAGCGCGGTGAGCCGGTGCGGCGGGTCGAAGTTCGTGAGGGTCGACCCGAAGGGCCCGACGCGCTTCTCGCCGTCGAACTCCATCGGCCACAGCCAGCCGCCGGTGCCGGAGGTGATGGCGTCCCACACCTGCTCCGGAGTGGCGTCGACCTCAAACTCGTAGACGATCTCGAATTCCTTGGACATGGCTGACTCCTGAGTACTACTGGTCCTACTGGCTCTGTTGGTCCAGTTCTGGGGTGGATGGCTTCTTGACCGTGGGGTGGACGGCGACCACGATCCGGTGGTCGCGGCCCTCCTCCGCCTCATCCGCGTCGTACTTGCGGATGAGGGCGCTCACCCCGGCGGTCAGTTCCTGGATGAACGCGGCCCGGTCGGCGGCGGACGCGAAGCGCACCTCGCCGTCCAGCGCGTAGGTCGCGAGCCGCTGGTGGGCCTTGGCCGCGCCGGTGATCAGCGAACCGACGTCCCGCACCAGCCGGGCGCCGAGCGCCAGCAGCCAGCGCGCGGAGAGCTGGTCGCGGAAGCGGTCCGGGTCCGGCTGCACGGCGGCGAGCGCGAGCGGCGAGATGACGTACGACGCGGCGGTCGCGCGCATCAGCCGCTCGGTGACATTGCCCTTGCGCCGCTCCCCCGCCAGCTCGACCAGGCCGTGCCGCTCCAGCGCCTTGAGGTGGTAGTTCACCTTCTGCCGGGGCAGTCCGACCTTGCCGGCCAGCATGGCGGCGGAAGCGGGCCCCGCCCCCAGCTCGGCGAGCAGCCGGGCCCTTATGGGGTCCAGCGAGACGGCTGCGGCCTCGGGGTCCTCGATCACGGTGACGTCCAGCATGCGTCCACCGTCTCACCGAAAACTTTTTTTGTCCAGGGGAGTGGAGTTGTCGGTGGGGGTTGTCGGCGGGATCCGCCATTCTTGACGTGTCCCACGCCGCACGGGGCCGACGCAACACCAACAAGGGGGACCCCCTGATGAGCACCGATCCGGAGCACAAGCCGCTCCGCGCCACGGACATCACCATGGACGACGCCTGGGCGATCTACGACTTTCTGGTGCCGCGCCTCGAATCGCTGCAACGCGCTCACGGCGGCGGCACGGAGGAGCACCGCACAGCCGCGGCTCTCGCCGAGGCGGTGTCGGCCCTCGTCCTGGAGATCGAACGTGAAATCCGTGGCCCCATGAGACCGCGTCTCGCCAAATCCTCGGCCCGGCCGCCCGCTCCCGTCCCCGCGCCGACGGAGAGCGAGCGGATCGCCAAGGAGAAGCAGCGACTCACCATGGTCAGGGAGTACTGGAACCAACTCTGCGGCATCGTTCAGATCTGGCGCGAGAGCGACGGCTACGACCGGGCCCGCTGGCGGCAGGTGTCCTTCCTGGACGCCGCCGCCGAGGCCGAGTATCAGCGGTACGTTGCCGAAGCCGGCCTCCGGAAGGCCTCGCGGCCGTGAACACCGCGATCACTCGGGGACGAGACCGAGCGCATGGTCGTAGCGGCTGACCGTGCTGCTCTTCAGGCCGGGCCAGGTCTGGACGCGTTCCCAGAGGGCGGTGGCGGAGCCGATGCCGTCGCCGGGGGCCGCGAGGGCTTCCAGGTGGGCCTGGGCGCTCTCCCACTCGGCGTAGTTGAGGACGCGGGTGCCGTCGGTGGAGAGATGGAAGTGGGCGGCGATACCGCCCGGGTGCGGCGCGGGCTCGTTCTCCAGCGCCTCGAACACCGCGTCCACCCAAGCCCGTTGACGGTCGGGGTCGGGTCCCTCGAACTCGACGTCGACGATCACGACGCACCCGGGGACGCGCCCGCCCCGGTCCGCGGGGCCGCCGCTGCGGTAGTGCCGGTAGCGGCCGAGGCCGAGCCGCTCGATGCCCGGCACGGCGGTGTCGATCTCGTCGACGCGCTCCTGGCGGCGGGTCCTGACGAAGGCCTCGTAGGCCTGTTCGCTCGCCCACTGCGAGTAGTGCAGCAGGGTGGCGGTGTCGTGCCCGGTGTAGAGGTGATGGCCGAGGAGGTCGTCGGCAGGCCACGGCCGGCGTTCCCAGGCGACGGCGACCGCCTCGACGGTCCGCCGCTGGCGCAGCGGTGTGCCGACGCGCCAGGTGCTGAAGAGGGGGGCGCCGACGCGGGGGTCGGCGGGGTCGGGATGCGAGTCGGTACGACGGGTCATGCGGGCCTCCGCTGATCGGTACTGGGTGGGTACACCGACCAGCCTTCAACCTCGACCAATGTTGAGGTCAAGACCCGGACTACTGCTGTGCCGTACCCCCCTCCAGCCGCGCCAGCCGGCTCTGGAACCAGTCGAGCCGCGCCTGCAACAGCGCTGCCTCCGCGACGAGTTCGGGCACGCCGAGTCCCTCGGGCAGTCCGGGGTCGGCGGTCGCCGTCGCTCCGCCGCTCGCCGCCGCCACCCGCAGTCCGTCCCCGGCCAGCCGCGCGAACGCCGCGAGCGAGACGGACGTACGACCACGCACGCACCCCGCGCACGCGGCGGCGAGGGCGCGCCAACCGGGCCTGCCCCAGCCGGCGTCGGCGAGCGCGACGGCTCGGGCGCCGCAGGCGCAGGGGCCGACGGTGGCGGTGCGGACGCGCTGGCGGGCGTAGCGGAAGCCGCGTTCGAAGCGGATGTAGGGGCCGAGGACGGTGATGTCGAGGAGGACCGCCTCGCGGTGCTCGGCGGTGCACAACAGGGCCTGCGCCGCCGTCCGTTCGTGCACACAGTGGAAGCCGCAGTCGCAGCGGCGCGCGGGTGCCCGGTGCCGCCGGCCGTAGACGCAGGACGCGTCGGCCACGACTCCGTACGGCAGCGCGCCGCCCAGCGACACACCGGTGAACCCGGCCCGGGTGCCGTCCTGGGACAGCACCGGGTGGGCGATCTTGAATCCGCTCGGCGGCTCCGTCGGACGTTCCTCGGGGAGCCGCAGTCTCATCGGGCGGCCGGAACCTCTTCGGGCGTCTTCTCCTCCGTGAACTCCGCGATGTTCTCCGGGAGTTCGACTTCCTCGTGGCGGATCTGCGGCCGCTCCTCGGCGACTCCGGTGGCCAGTGCCTTGCCGAGCTTCATGACGCCTCCCGTGACCAGGGGGTGGGTGAACGTCCCACGCCGGTGACCTTCCTGGCCATGGTGACCCATGAAGGGGCCAATTGGACATAGGGCCTTGGTCCGAGGGACGCGACCGGAGGGCTCGACCGGGGGCGTTCCGAAATCCGATGGAATCTCCGATCCGGACCGGGCACAATCCCCGTGGATTCGGGGCGAGGGGGAGCTTGTTGAGCTTTTTGGACGTGTTCGTGTGTGCCGGGTGCGGTACGGAACTCACGGCGCCGCTGTCCCGGGTCGCCCTGCCCGTCCACGTCCACCACGGCGGGTGGGAGGAACTCCACCCGCCGCTGATGGAACCCTCGACATACGCCGTCGAGCCCCTGCCCAGCGGACCGCCCTGGCGGCGCTGGGCGGAGGTCGGGGCGGACGCGGCTGCCCGGCAGGGTGTGTTCGCGCCGGTGTACTCCGTCTCCTTCGGCGCACGGAACCGGATCGTCATCGCTCCCGGCGACTCCCGGTCCATGACCCTGATCCTCGAGAAGTGCGAGGGTTACTGCCGGGGCGTGGACGGCCGGGCCGGCCCCAATCTGGCGTGCGGAGGATGCGGGCAGGCCGTGGCCACCCGCATGGACGACTGCGGAATGTGGCAGACGGTGTGGCTCGAACCCGACGCGGTCGCCCGCCGCACCTCGGGACTCCCGGCCGGTCCGCCTCCCGACTGGGACGACCTGACACGCGCCGAGCACCGCGTCCCGCCGGTCGAGGCCGACGGTTCGTGGAGCCGCCGCTGGGAGGCGGCCGTCGGGGTCGCGCTGGCCCATCTCGTGGCGGTCACCGAGGACAGCCCGGTGAGCCTCCCCGCAGGCCCCGTCGCGGAGTTGCTCGGCCATGCCGTCGGCCAGTACCTTCCCGCACTACCGGGTGCCCGGCCCGTGGGACCGGGCGGACCCGAGTCCCGGCCCGCAGGACCGGCCGACCCCGAGGCTTCGTCCGTAGGACCGGTCGGACCCGACGGCCGGTCCGTCGGACCGGTCGCACCCGATCCCTGGTCCGTAGGCCTCGCCGGCCCGGGAACCCACCCGCCCCGACCCCGCCCCGACGTCCTCCTCGTCCCCCGCCACCCCCTCACCGGGGCGCCCTGGCGTCCGCCGGGCGACGAGGGACCCGTGGTGCCGCTGGACAGCGGGGTCTGGGCATATCTCGCCCACCCCGGCGAGACCTCGCCGCTACCCACGACCGGGGGTCTCCCGGACGGCGTCCTGCGCGACGACTACCCGCTGCCGCCGCGCCCTTGGTACCCGCTGAGACCCCACGACCGCGCCTTCGAGGACACGTTGGTCCGGCTGCCCGCCATACGCGCGCCCCAGCTGCACAGGTACCGCGAGGCGTACCACCGGGCGGTTTCACCAACACCCCGGTGAAGGTGGGGGCGTTGAGAGGGCGGCAGGGATGACCTACGCCGCCCCCAGCGCCTTCGCCACCGCGTCCCGGACCTCGGCCTCCGGCGGTGCGGATCGGCCCTGGTGTGCGGCGAGTTCGGCGAGGGAGGTCATCGGTACGCCGGGCAGGCCGCAGGCTGTGAAGCGGGTGAACTCCGTGAGGTCGGGGGCGATGTTCAGGGCGAAGCCGTGGCTGGTGACGCCGGCTCTGATGCGCATACCGATCGAGGCGAGTTTGGCGCCGTCCGGTGTCCACACGCCGACCAGGGACTGGGCGCCGGGCGGGGTGTCCCGTCGTAGCGTCTCGAAACCGAGGGTGGCGCAGGCGTCGATCAGGGCGTGCTCGACCTGGCGCACGATGTCGGCGGGGCCGCGCTCGCGCAGGTTCAGGACCAGGTAGCCGATCAGCTGGCCGGGGCCGTGGTAGGTGGCCTGGCCGCCGCGGTCGACCGGGACCAGGGGGATCGGTGAGTCGGCGGGGAGTTCGGCGGGCGGGGTGCGGGAGCCGTAGGTGATGACGGGCGGGTGGCTGAGCAGGGCGAGCCGGTCGGGGATCTCGCCGGCGCGGCGCTGCCCGACCCAGCCGGTCATCCGCTCGACGGCCTCCTCGTACGGCACTTCGCCGAGGTCGACCCGCTCGCTCCCGCCCCCGCCCCCGCCCTCGCCGCTGCTGCTCTCGCCGGCCCTGCCCACCGCACCCATTCCGCAGCATCCCTTATCAATACCCTGTAGGAAATTTAAGTGGAGCTTCACTGTCGCTCCGCCGAGACTACTCCCATGACGAACGCCGCGACCGCCTCCCCGTCCCCTTTCGGCCGCGCCCTGTGCGCGATGATCACCCCCTTCACCGAGTCGGGTTCACTCGACCTCGACGGGGCCCAGCTCCTCGCCGTACGGCTGGTGTCGCAGGGGTGCGACGGGCTCGTGCTGTCCGGGACCACCGGTGAGTCGCCGACCACGTCGGACGCGGAGAAGGCGGCGCTCGTCACCGCCGTCCGCGAGGCCGTCGGCGACCGCGTCCCGCTCGTCTCGGGCGTGGGCACCTTCGACACCCGGCACACCGTGGAACTCGCCCTGCAGGCCGAAAAGGCGGGCGCGGACGGGGTGTTGGTGGTCTCGCCGTACTACAGCAGGCCCCCGCAGGACGCCCTGGAGGCCCACTTCCGTGAGGTCGCCGACGCCTCCGGACTGCCTCTCGTGCTCTACGACATCCCGGGCCGCACCGGCACCCGTATCGAACCGGAGACCATGATCCGGCTCGCCGAGCACCCCCGGATCGTGGCGGTCAAGGACTGCTCCTACGACTTCCTCGGCACCCAAAAGGTGCTGGCCCGCACCGACTTGGCGTACTACGCGGGCTGCGACGAACACATTCTGGCGCTGTACGCGGTGGGCGCGACGGGGTATGTGAGCACGGTCGCGAATGTCGTGCCCGCTCAACTCCGCGCGATCCTCGACGCGTTCGAGGCGGGCGACACCCCCGTGTCCGCCCGCCTCCAGCAACGCGCCACGCCCCTCGTCGAGTTGATGATGGCGGCGGGACTGCCCGGCACCGTCACCGTCAAGGCGCTCCTCAACTCCCTGGGCCTGCCCGGTGGTTCGGTCCGCGCACCGCTGCGGCCCGCCGGCCGCGAGGCGGCCCGTGAACTGCTGGCGGCGTACGAGGAGTTCGTGGCCGCCTGACCGTGCTCGTGCGCGGTCGTCACCGCTCGGCGAAGACGGGTTCCCAGACGACCTTCCCGATGTTCTTGTACGTGCCGCTGAGGGGTACGACCTTGTCGCTGCCGATCGTGACCAGCACGAGCCGGGGCAGGTACGGCGCCTCCAGGCTCGTGGTCCGCTCCCAGGCGATGAGGTGCCTGTCGTCGGCCCAGGCGAGCAGCTGGGCGCCGCGGACCTTGGTGATCTCCTTGCCGGTGAGCGGATCACGGATCGAGGAGTACGACTTTCCCGGGGATCCGCCCACCTCCTTCGTCAGGCCGAGGGCGGCGAGCCTGCCGTTCGGGGACAGCCGCGCGCCGACGTCGGACCGCAGGTACTTCTCGTTCGCGGGCGCGGCGATCTTGTTGCCGTCGAGGTCGTAGAACTGCTGGAGACCGTCCCGGCTCCCGATGATCCGCGAGTACACCTGCTCGCCGGTCCGGCTGAAGGCGAAGTCCTGACGGCCGTTGATCTCGCGGCCCGACGGGACGGCGCTCCACCGGCCGGCCCCGGAGACGGCGTCGAGGACGTAGAAACCGTCGCGGGGCGAACCCAACGGCCCCTGCCAGGCCCACTCCCCGGTCTCCTCGTTGACCGCCGAGGGCGCGCGCACATCGGGGTTCTCGATGTAGGTCGTCGCGAGGAGCTTGCTGCCGTCGCGCGAGAACTCGACGCCGCCGACCCCGTGCGCGACCGGGATCCACCGCTCGATCTTCATCGTCGTGAGGTTGAGGATCCCGATCCGGTGGGCGGGCAGGCTCTGCTCCAGCACTGCGGCGGTGCGCATTCCGGGCGCGACGGCGACGTCGGAGAACGCGGGGGTCATCCAGTACTTCTCAGTCCGCGGGTTGAGCAGCCAGTAGGTGCGGGTGGCGACTCCCCGACTGGGTGTCGTCGGCACGGTCTGCTCCGTGTAGTACGCGGCGAGCGTCGTCCGGCCGGCCGCGATCATGTCGCGCGGAAGCCACTGGTCGGGGTGCGCGACGGTCCCGTCGATCACCTCGGCGGGACGTACGTCGGTCCGGCCCGAGTCCAGCAGCGGCACGGTCACCGCGACCGCGACCACGGCGGCCGCGGCGGCGGCGACGGACGCGAGCCGGCGGATACGGCGGCGGCGGACGGCCAGCACCCGGTCGGCGAACCCCGTTGCCGGCGACGGCTGTCCGGAGGCCTGCTCACGCAGGGAGTCACGCACCAGTTCCTCGATGTTCATGGACGCACCTCCGCGGGCGAGAAGTCACGGGACGGCAGTTCCTCGGCATCGGCCGGGCCGAGGGCGGCCAACTCCGGTGCGAGCACGCGCAGTCGGGCCAGGGAACGGTGGGTGGTGGAGCGTACGGTGCCGACGGAGCAGCCGAGGAGGCGGGCCACGTCGGCCTCGGGCAGGTCCTCGAAGTAGCGGAGCACGAGCACGGTGCGCTGGCGGGCGGTGAGCCTGGACAGCGCCTCGCGCATCACCAGGCGCAGTTCGGCCGCCGACGCGGCGTCGGGCGCCGCGGCGGCCTCGGGCGGTTCGGCGACGCTGACCTCGCGTCTGCGCCACTTCAGCCGCCAGCGGCTGACCTGCTGGCGGTAGAGGATCCGCCGTACGTAGGCCTCGGGTTCGTCGATCCGCTGCCACCGTCCGGCGACCTTGACCAGAGCGTTCTGGAGCAGGTCCTCACCCGCGTGCCGGTCTCCCCCGCAGAGCAGCACGGCCGTCTTCAGCAGGGCCGACGACCTGCTGTCCACGAAGTCCCGGAAACCCTCCAGCCCTTCGGCCTTCATCGTCACCTTCTCTTCCCCGACGGTGCCCGCGCCCCGCCCCTGTACTCCTGGTGACGCTCGCGGGGGTGCGCCACTATGCCTGCCGGGGCGAGGAATTTCCGCCGGGGCCACACACGGGCTTCGCGGCGGCCGTGCAGGCGTGAGTCCTGATACGAGTCGAGCGCCCTCCCGGTGGCCGGAAGGGCGCTCGACTCGCGTCACCGCACTGCTAGTTGTGGCTGTGCAGGATTTCGTTCAGGCCGCCCCAGACCGCGTTGTTCGGGCGGGCCTCGACCGTGCCGGTGACCGAGTTGCGGCGGAAGAGGATGTTGGAGGCGCCGGAGAGTTCGCGGGCCTTGACGATCTGGCCGTCGGGC
>Ga0307511_10001378_pt1 | contig 25700 bp, 15 predicted proteins | sample 13_EM_MG_FD_200266 | JGI IMG/M metagenome (GOLD analysis project Ga0307511, IMG submission 200266) | Populus trichocarpa ectomycorrhiza microbial communities from riparian zone in the Pacific Northwest, United States - 13_EM | ecosystem: Host-associated > Plants > Roots > Unclassified | place...
TCAAATCGTTTTGTGTTTTATAAAAAACTTGCTGTGTTTAGGATTTATGAATTCTTAAGTCTATCATAAATTCAGGTTTTCCATTGCAGTCATATTCCTAACAACATGACAAGTTATTCTCATTTTTTTCAAGGAGAAAAAAGAAAGAAAAATTGCATAGAATTACATTTAGCTTTAAAAGATTGTACTGTACAGAGAATAGAGGCGCCAATGATACCGCTCATGATACGTTGCGTTGCTGTCTAAAGGACGAAGGGGTCCAAACTCATCCTCTTACGAAACTTCTCAGGATCTCTCGTAAGTGTAATTTCTCTCCATCGAAGACTCGAGATCTTAAGTCAAGTAACAAAAAAAGACAATTAAGTTGAATTGATCGATGTAAAATGCCGTATTGAAGACTCGTCGTCTCAATTATTTTTTTTAAATGTAAAACAATAATATCTGGATTGTAGAAACTTTTTAGCATGGTTATGAAATTCAGTACAATGATTTAAATTTAATTTTTTTTAACTTGATTATTTATTATGCTCGGGTTTTAAACTAAATTGTATGAGAGCTATTCTGATATAATTTTATTTGATAAGTAAGTTCAAAGAAAAAATCAACCCAACACCTAAAGATAAAAATAAATAAAAACCCCACATTAAAGAAAGAAAATGAAAAACATAAAAGATAACATGAAAAAAAGTCTAAGAACCTAAATGAAATAAAAATTTCATATTAAATGATAAAATTAAAAAAAATATATGAAAAAAGCTATTGATTTTTCTTATCACATGATAAAAAGTACAAAAATTAATTTACCACTAACTCAATAATAAATGATAAAATTAAATAAATATTTTAAATAAAAATAAAATTGAAAAAAAAACAAAAAATAACCTTAAGAAAATAAAAATCTATGATTTTTTTTTAAATACAAAAAATCAAAACAGAGGGCAAAAAAAACCATGGCTCGTTAGAAAAGTCTAGATATATGAGTCTAAGAGAGCCACACATACAGTCTTTTTGGTTGTTGAAAAAAAAAAGAAACAGACAATAATTTATCTGTTATTCATTAAATTTAAAAAAATTTGGTTTCAAAATGAACTCAACAACATTCAGAAATACGGATCAATCCATATTTTTTTAAAAATAATTAATTATTTTTATATTTTAAATAATTTTGATGCGCTAATCTCAAAAATATTTTTTTAAAAATAAAAAAAATATTATTTTAATGTATTTCGGCTTAAAAAATAACCGCAACCACACTTCTAAACAACTTTCATCTAACATATATTTGCCAACCAAGAATATATAAAAAATTTATTTCTGAACCTGTGTAATCTTGTAATCATGTTCATCCCCCTAATATTATATATAAAAAATATTGTAAAAAATGATTTACCACTATTTTCCTTCCCGTGAGAAATGAACAACAATATTTTTTGGTGTGTATATATATACTGTTTTAATTATTTGATATTAAATTATATAAGAAGTAAAATTCATATAAATTCTATAAAAAATTACAAAAGAAAATCCCAAGAGTTATTTGAATGTAGTAATCACCTTCCTTTAAAATTAAATCACAAAAATAAATAAAAATAGTCACGAGTTTTTTCTTGGATTTTAATTAAGGTATGTTTAAGGTTTTTTAAAATTTATCCTCATCATATTCTATATATTTACAAAAATAAAATTATTTTCTTACGTCCTCTCTAGATTTGGAACCTCAAACTATTGCTTTGAAAAAATTCCAAAAGTAAGAAAGAGAAAGTATCCTACAAAAGAATAACTCTTTTCTTGCTAAGGAAGAAATCCCTAAACCCAATAGAAGCATTTAACAGCATTTATAAAATTAAAAAATAAATAATAATAAAAAGATTCCACCCTCACACAGCCTTTTACAAAAACCCATTTCCTCACTCTCCATCTCCTCATAAAGTTATAAACCTCACTCTCTCTTTCTTCTTTCCTCTTCTCCGAACATCCCAAACGCGAACTCTCTCTCTCTCTCTCTCTCTCTCTCTCGAATGCAGTGATCTCCATAATTTCTTCACTCTCTAATCATGGAAGCAGACGACTTGTCAGTCCTTCACAAATCACTCTTCGAAGACAAACTCTCTGCCACCGATCTCTTCTTACAAAAACTCCGTTCTGATACTTCCATCAAGTCAGCCCTCCAACGATTCTACTCGATTCTAAAACGCGGCGTTTCACTGATCGATGATGATGCTAATAATAGTGAACGCAAGTTAGGGTTTCAATTATGGACCGATTCGCAAATTCAATCTGTCGTTTCACTCGGTATCGCCATCGTTTCGTCTTCTAGATCTCTGTCAGGTTGTCTTTTTTACTCGATTTCCACTTTTATTTATTGATAATTTCTTTTAATTCATTTTTGTGTATGGTTGAATTTTAATTAGCAGTTCAGTAGTTAACTTGCTAATAATTTCGATTTTCTTTTATTTGTTGATAATTTTTTAATTCGTTTTTTTTTTGTATGGTTGAGTTTTAATTAGCAGTTTAGTTGTTAACTTGTTCAGTTCTTTTTTTTTAATTTTTTCTAAATATTTTTTTTTGTGCATAAATAGTAGAGCAAGCAGAGCCGATAGTAGTTGCTGTTGTGAACCAATTGGTGGAATTTGCTGTTTGTTATCTGGAGAAATCTGAGTTCAGTGGCAATGATTTCAGTATCCAGGTATGTGAATTTTCGTCAAGTTATGCTGTGTGCCTTCATTGATTGCGTTTGGTTTATTTCTGTTGTTCTTTTATGTGAACAAAAAATGGAACCATATTACTAAAAAGGAATATCCATATCCAATAATCTTTCTTGGATGATATTGTAATGACCTGATAGTCCTTTGTGAAGTAGGAATTTGACTTCCAGCATACCCTTTCTGCTTCTTGAGGAAGTTATCTTGTTCTTGCTCGAGGGCTTAGTCTTTTAATATATCAATGTGGTTGCTGTAAGAAAATAGGGAAATGTATTTATATATCTAAAAAAAGGCTTCTTAGCTCTGGCATTTCATAATCTCTCTTTCCTGACTTTGAATAGTGCATGGTGCATGTTGCATGTTGCATGTTGCTACTCTTTGTTGCCTAGTTTGGAAGTTATTGGTATTTACTGCTGTGTTTGATCACAAGCTGAAGCGATTAACTTTATGTTATATATTAATTGGAATAAAATGTCATTGAACTTGAACCATGGTTTATGATTCTTGTCTTGTTTTTTTGGGTGGTGAGGTATTAACCAGGTGAAAGAACGTCTCTTTTAACCAATTTATTTTCAAAACCCAAGTTTGAAAAAACCCAGGAATGCCAAAAGAACTCAACCAGCGCTTAATCAATATGGTTTACAAAATTTATATATAGCTTGCTAAAATCCCGAAGATAAAGTAAAAAAATCTGTTTCGCTAACTGCTTATTGTACAAAATAATTTTGTATTTAGAGGACATCAATAAGAAGAGAAACTAAATTCTTCATTCTAAGTTAATTGTTGTTTAGATCTCACATGGAAAGAGAGATGCTGGTCAATAATCTTTGAAGTAACGAGGAAGAAATTCTATTCCATTCGAAGAGTGATTGGTTTAAGAAATAGTAAAAAAATAGGAAGTCCCAAAAACCTGCACCGCGCCCAGTTTAAAGAATTACTCAATCCAATGTAGGATATATTGTTGTCTCAAGGGAAATTTTTTTTGAAGAAAAACCAATCATAAAACTAAGTTGCCTCGTGGAGAAAGAAGAGGTGATGTTGAAAGGGCTCACTTATTATTGGAAATATATAATATTTGGATGGATATAAGCAGAAGAAGTATTAGGAAGGGGAATAACAATTAGAAATTGAAGGATTATGGATTCTCAATCTCATGAAAGAAATGAAAAGTTCAAATGCCATTCCCATTAAAAATCCATTATTGACACTCCTTGAAAACTAGGAAGCAAGACATTTTAAGAAATGCAAGAACTGGCATCTCACAACAATTGTTTTGATAGGATGCAAATTTTGAGGATTTGGTGAATTTTGCTCCATTCAAATACTCTAACTACGTAAGATACCATATATACTTAAGATTTTTTTTATTCTCGCCTCACTTGAAACCTATTGAGTACATAAACCAAACTCTCTAACCTTTCTCGTGACAACATATGAGTCTTAGCAAAATCCAAAAGAGTTTGTTCCACGTGTTCTAGTTCATTGGAAAGACAGTGTAGAAAGAGAGGACTATTTGAATGCAAGTCTCCTCACTGCACATGGCAAGAGTTAAAAATCCAGGGATTATCATTGCAAGATCTTTATCCATGTTTGAAAGAACACTGTATTCTTCAACTTGACGTCATAAGACTGAAATTGTTTTTCAGCTCCCTCCTTGACCACGTGATCTTCAATGTGATCGATAACTTTGTAATTTTTCGTTTACCAAAATCCATCACAGACAAGTGGTTGTCTATAACTTTGTATTTTTTTAGGAATAGGTCTAGGGTTGGGCCGACCTCGAGATAAGTCTCCAGGCACGTTCCCCCCACTTCGCGATTCCTGTTTGCGTCTCCCATTAGCCAAATTAGATCTATTATGGCTTGATCCAAGTGACCAAACCTCTGTTTCCAATGATCTAGTTTCTGCTCCTACACGACACCCCAGAAGGCCTTTACTCCTGCATCGTGGAATGGTCCATCAAAGAGGCTAATCTACTCTGATACCAACTGACACTGCTTATAGCGTGGATAAAACTAGGGTTTTCAAGCTCTAAGTTTACAACCCTAACACTGTAGAGAAAATTGTAGAGAAACTCTGAAAGGTTTATTTTATTCGTCTAGGCTGCTTATATACTAATAAAAAGTTCTAAACAAAGTTGGAAAAATAATAAAAGATTTCTAATCTAACTATGTAAAAAATCCTAAATCAACTAGGAAAATATAACAAGTCCCAAACAATAACTTCTAGGCCTTGTTGATCTTTGATCATAATGAAATTTAACTCATAAGAGAATAGGGCCTTCAAAATTTTCTCTCAAAATTTTAGCTCGATCTAATGGTCGGATTAAAAATTATGCTTGTTTTACTAAACTATGTCTTGGACTCTTATCAAATTCTTCAAAACCTAGAAAATCTTAACAATTAAGGAAATGATAAAATAAACATTATTATGCCAGGAATAATGAAGAAACTGCCCCACGTCAACATTTGAGAAAATGTTAGCATCTAAAGAGGTAGAAGGTATAGTGTATTTCCCCCTCATTTAGGTTCTGAAAGAAATGGAAACTTCAAGAGCTAAAATCCATCCATATCATAAAGCCAAGGAACCAATCCCCTCCCCTTCAAATGTCAATGCAAAAAATGGATCAAAGATACATTACCAAGGTTTTATTTTATTGAAGGGGAAAATGAGGAAATCAGCATTATGAATTTCCAAGGAATTAAATTAGTGGCAGAAGATCCAAGCTTGGCTTCTTAGCTATTCAGCTGAAGATTGCATATAGCTTTGGAGAACCTTGTGCCCCAATGCATCAGGCTCTAGAAGAAAACACATAATTTACTGTTGAAGATTCTGAAGTAATTAAGGCAGATTTGAAGCTGATTTGTAGGGAGTAAAAACAGAAAGTCAGATATCCTTTCCTATAAATCAGAACCTGGCAATAATACCTATTTATGTGTAGTTAATAGCTGTCCTAATATAGATCTGTAGATGCTGTATATATTCAAGAATTCATTCTGAAATAAAGTGAGAAGTCAGAATTTAACAACTCTCCATATTTACCCGTAGGAATATTCTTTGGAACAATATCCATACGCTTCTTGCTGTATGTTTTCCATACAACTTCAGGCTAACCAACAAAACCCTGTTGTTTGGGTTTTGTAGAACCTTGTCTTGGTGGGAACATTATGGAACCAAACCGTGGCCTACTAGTTGAGCTTAATTTGTTGAGATGCTTTCCATGTCATGATTCTTGCAAGCACTATGCAAGGTGTGAGAATGGATCAGCGTTCAGGTCGATCTATGCTCCAAAGGAGATAGACATGAAATCTAATGCTTTAAATTTACTATAGTTGTTTGCCAAAGGTTTAAGGATTGTCTTTAATGCTGTGTAAGAAAAAGTCCTGCAATAATTAATGCTATGGTGATCCAGACCTAGTTCATAGGGAATATATATAAAAAAACTTTGCAAAAAAGAAATCAAGAAAAACAGAGATATTGAACTGGTTATTCCTAGAATTCCTTTTGGCAAGCAATAGTTCTCCTTGCATCCCTGTCATGCCACACTTCCGGTGGTGGTGGTGATGGGGAATTCTTGGGTGATATTCAAAGGAAATGGTGGTGCACTTCTAAATATTTTCTGTTTTGTTGCTTTATTTAGTAGGATGATTTATTCTCTGTACTAACTTTGTGACCTTTAGCATTTTCATAAACATATAAAAATTTCCTATTATCAAAGGATAGGATATTGTATGCTTGTCATTTTGTACTCGGTGAATTGGGTGGAGAATTATCTTGCCCATTTTGGTTGAGTCCTTGAAGATATAGATTTATTTTTGTTTTTTCTTTCTTTCTCACGTGTACTTTAGATATACATTTAGAATGACTATTGATACTGTAGTGATATTTAGCTACAACACTCAGTATCATCTCTTTTAGATAATTTGTTTGGATGTTGTGTTGTTTGTTTTTCTTTCTTTTTCAGGTAGTGGTTTTGTGTGTGCTCCAGCCTTCCTGCCCCCCTCTTGATTTGTTGTGCTTTAGGGATTCCATTACCTTTATTACATATAAGCTTCTTTAACTGATGTTTGGTTGATTTGTCTTTTCCAGAACAATATGGCTGTGCTTATGGAGTTGGCATTGGTTGATGGAGTAGATAAAGTCACAAATACATTGCAGTCTTGCTCTGAGAATAGCATTCTGGAATTGCCGATGGTTTCTGGTGATTGTTGTGGTATTGAGTTAGATGATCACATAAAATGTAGTCTTCAAGGTATTCTGAGCTCAACGCAGTTATATATATATATATTGATTTTGTCTGATGCTTTGATTTTGTACTGAAGACAAGCTCTCTTTTGCTGTTTTCTCTGTTTGAGAAGGAGTTGGTTGCTCAATAGGGGAGAAACCAGTGGACCGGCTGTTAATGAAATTAAAATCTGAGTGCATTCAGCCTGAGTGGCAGGCTTCTGGGATCAGCGGGCATGACAAAGATTTGAACAATTTGATCTTCCTGTCTCAGCACTGGGCTGTTGTTCATGTGGATTGCGTCCGACGTCTAATGTCATGCTGTCACAAACTGATAGAGTTGCCAGATATGCCTGGTGAAAAAATTGCAGGTCCAGATTTCTGCAACAGACTATCCGTTGGTTTGAGGATATTGAAGCTGCTCAGAAATTTGATAAAGGACGTCCCTTACATTGAATATGATGCTTCAATGTTACAGGAGGCTGCTTCATGTGCTGATGCATTCCCTAAATTGTTTAGACTTCAATTTGACTTTGTAAATAGTCACACTGCTGTTGAGGGTAATTTGGAGAGTATTATCCTGTCTCTGTTGGAAGAGTTTCTTCATGTGGTCCAAGTTATTTTCTGCAACGCCAGTGCTTTTCAGAATATCCAAGCATGTGTGGTTGCTTCTATATTGGACAACTTGGATTCTTCTATATGGAGAGACGACAAATCTGCTACTAATATAAAGCCTCCTCTGGTATACTTTCCTCGAACTGTCCTTTATGTAATAAATCTTATTCTGGATATCAAGAGACAAGCACATCAGGCTCTTGATTTGAAGGAGTTTGACACGGATCTTGTTGGTAGCTCTGCTGAATTTCTACATGATTGCCCTTCATGCCTTGCTCATTTTGAGCGTGTCCCTTTGCTTAAAAGGTTCACAGCCGATGAATTATTGAGAATTATATTTTCTCCATCAACTCAGTGGATGGACAATTTGATGGATCTTATTTCTTTTCTTCACTCTGAAGGAGTAAAATTAAGGCCAAAAGTGGAGAGATCTCATTCCAGCTGTTCAAAAGCTAATTGCTCCGCAGAACTGGAAAATGCAGTTTGCCATGAAGATGAAGCCCTTTTCGGGAACCTTTTCTCCGAAGGTGGTCGGTCGGTGGGATCCGTGGATGGGTATGAGCAACCAGTAGTAGCCATCAACTCTTTCTCCAGCAATTGCAATCTGCCAATGCAAGCTGCTACTGAAACATTGAGCTTTCTTAAGGATTCTGTCTTTTTTCATGAATGGTCTCCTTCTATTTTTGAGGATGGGTGCAAAAGGCTACAAGAGAACCATATTGATACATTGCTTTCTATACTCAACTGTCAGGGCTGTTGTTTTTTGGAAGATAATTCTTCTGACAGTTGTGCTAATTTGCATGAACAGAGAAAAACTAGGCATATCCATGAACTTTGCTTTGAACTATTGCGGAATCTTCTTACTCACCATGCTTTGTCTGATTCTCTTGAAGAGTACCTTGTTGAGCAAATTCTGAAAGTTGAAAATGATGCATTTGCTTACAATGATCAGACCCTCACCTTACTAGCTCACACTCTTTTCTCCAGAGTGGGTGTGGTTGGTAGCCAGTTGAGAACCAAACTTTATGAAGGCTTTGCAGGTTTCATTGTTGACAAGGCAAAAGTTGTTGGTTCAAAATGTCCTTGCTTTAAGGAACTCATTGCGAATCTTCCATCAGTGTTTCATGTTGAGATTCTTCTAATGGCATTCCACTTATCGTCCACAGGGGAAAAGGCAGCCCATGCAAACTTAATATTTTCTTCCCTTCGAGCAGTTGATGCTCCATCTGTGGGTTTTAGTAGCACACAATTGTCATGTTGGGCTCTACTTGTTTCAAGGTTGATCTTGCTGCTTCACCATATGATGTTTTATCCACGTAATTGCCCTTCATCATTTCTTCTTGATTTGCGTTCAAAGTTGAGGGAAGCACCAATTTGTGGTTCACTTCTGCCAAATAGGGTTAATGATCAGTTGTTGTCTTGGGTGTCGATTGCCATGAAGAATTTATTGGGTGCATGTGCTGAGGAAGAGCCTTTTGTCAGTACCTTGATCAATCAATTGGTTGACATTTCTGCTCTTCCTCCTTCACTTTGCAGAGATGAACTGGCCATTGAATCCTTATGCTTGAGTTGGAATGATATATATGCCACCTTCTCATGGATTCTGGGATTCTGGAAAGGTAAAAGAGCTTCATCTGTAGAAGACCTTATAATTGAAAGATACATTTTCTCACTTTGCTCAGATATTCCTGCCATGAGTTCTGCAGCAGACGATCAACTTTCACTTGGGAGTGAGCCTTTAGCTCAGGACATATCTAATATGGCATATTTCTTTTGCTTCAGTCGCTCACTTTTGGGCCATGGCAATAATATTGGAAAGGGTTCAAACCTTACAGATGCTATAGTTGGTGTTCTGCACGAAATCTGTGCCTTGAACATACCCGAGGACATCAAGGAACTAGGATGGGATTTTTTAAGAACTGGGTCGTGGTTGTCTCTAGTACTTTCCTTGTTCAATGTTGGCCTCTGCAGATATTGCATGAAGATTAAAGTCCCTGGAGTGGCTCCATTCTGGATTGAAAACACTGCAAGTGACAATCAGTTTGTCGCTGTTGCAGAAGGTCTGACTTCCTGCTTAATTGAAGCTGGCCAAGTCTCAATGCTGGTTAGGATGTTATCAACCTTGCTAAACAGATATTTACTGGCCTATCAGAAAGCTTTCCTTGCAATTATTGATAATGACCAGCATGATGTGAAAAGCTTCCCGTCTCTCCTGCTTCTCAAACATTCCAGCTTTGACAAATGCCTGCACGATGAGGTCTTCAAGAATGGAACCAGTTTTTGCAATCTTGATTATGTTTTTGATCTCCTATCAAAGTTGGATGTGGTTGTCGACAAAAGGGCTCCAGGTATTCAATGTAAGGTGTTTTGGGAGTGTATGCTGCATGGTTTTCCCTCTCATCTTCGAACTCCAAGTGCAGTCTTTCTCTCTTGTACTCTCAGCATAAGAGGCATCATTTTCCTTCTAGATAAGTTGTTCAGAGTAGAAGATCTGAGAGAAAAAGTTAGCCTGGAGACTGAGGTAATGCGCCAGATTCTAGATTCAGTGATGACTGTCAAGTTCGATAGAATCTTTGAGAGCCTTCAAGGGAAATGTGAAGACATTGTTCGTAACCTCGGTACTGGATCAGAACTGTCAGATTATACTGACCTGTTTCTGATGAAGCACATGGAAGGGTTTTTAAGAGAAATCAATGGCAGAGGAGTGAGTGACAGCAGTATCTATGAATGGATTATTACTAAGATCATCAATACCGCAGATAGCCTTAAAAAAGATCCTATAAAATCTGTCATCTTCAAGTTTTATCTCGGTGCAGAGGATATGCCTGAAATGCTCAAGGATTTCTGTGGGTTGCAACGTGGTGATTTGTTAGTTCTGATTGATTCCCTGGATGATTGTTGCTCTGAATCAGTAAATGGGAAGGTGCTTAGTTTCTTTGTTGATATCTTATCTGGAGATTTTTGTCCAGATCTCAAACAGAAGATAAGGGGAAAATTCTTTGGAATGGATTTGCATGATTTGTCAAAATGGTTGGAGAAGCGGTTATTAGGTTGTGTGGTGGAAGCTTCAGAGGGTGGCAACTGTGCAAAAGGGAATTCTGTTTCTTTCAGAGAAACAACCATGAGTTTTATTCTCTCTCTTGTATCCTCACCCTCTGAGGCACATTTGATGGAACACAGTCATTTATTTGAAGCAGTGCTGGCTTCACTTGATACTGCATTTTTGCTATTTGATGTTCATATTGCAAAGTCCTACTTCCATTTTGTTGTTCAACTATCGAGAGGGGAATATTCAATGAAGTTGCTTTTGAAGAGGACCATAATGCTGATGGAGAAGCTTGCTGGTGATGAACATCTGCTTCCAGGACTGAAATTTCTGTTTGGCTTTCTTGGATCTCTCTTGAGTGATTTTGGATCCACAACGAGCAGTTTGGAGAAGTCTTTAGGGAAGCCTGTATTGAGTGGTAGTCTTGGAGCAGGTTCTGTTGCTTTTAAATCACTCGGATCAAGAAAGAATTCTGACACTTTGGTTCTTTCTGCAAATCAAGAAGGGGGATCCTCGGCCCTTGAATGTGATGCAAATTCTGTAGATGATGAGGAGGATGATGGAACATCTGATGGTGAGGTAGCTAGCATAGACAAAGATGAGGAGGAGGATACCAACAGTGAAAGGGCCCTTGCCTCTAAAGTATGTACATTTACATCCAGTGGCAGCAATTTTATGGAACAACACTGGTATTTTTGTTATACTTGTGACCTGACAGGATCAAAAGGCTGTTGTTCTGTCTGTGCAAAAGTTTGTCACCGTGGTCATCGCGTTGTTTATTCTCGCTCAAGTCGTTTTTTCTGTGACTGTGGAGCTGGTGGTGTTAGGGGTAGCAGCTGTCAATGCTTGAAAGCTCGAAAATTCACTGGAAGTGACAGTGCACCTATTCGTAATACAAGCAATTTTCAGTCTTTTCTGCCCTTTACTGCAGATGCAGATCATTTGCCAGAGAGTGATTCTGAGCTAGATGAGGATGCAGCTATAGATGCAGATAATTCACTCAGGTTATCTATTCCAAGAGAGCTTCAGGATAGGATGCCAATGTTACTTGAAGAAGTTGATGTTGAAGGTCAGGTGCTTCAAATTTGCTCTTCATTGTTGTCTTCTATAACCAGCAAAAGAGATCCAAATCTGTCCGTGGATAAAAAAGTTATTTTAGGGAAAGACAAGGTGCTTTCATATGGTGTTGAACTGTTGCAGTTGAAGAAGGCATATAAAAGTGGGTCTTTGGACTTGAAAATAAAGGCTGATTATTCAAATGCCAAGGAACTCAGATCACATTTAGCTAGTGGTTCTCTTTTCAAATCTTTGCTCAGTGTCAACAATCGAGGTCGACTTGCTGTTGGAGAAGGTGACAAAGTTGCTATATTTGATGTTGGGCAATTAATTGGACAAGCCACCACTGCACCAGTAACGGCAGATAAGACTAATGTCAAGCCTCTCTCAAGAAATGTTGTTCGCTTTGAAATTGTACATCTTGCTTTCAATTCAGTGGCGGAGAATTATCTTGCTGTGGCAGGATATGAAGATTGCCATGTCCTCACTTTGAATCCTCGTGGTGAAGTAACTGACCGGCTTGCCATTGAACTAGCTCTGCAAGGTGCATACATTAGGCGGGTTGATTGGGTTCCGGGTTCTCAGGTTAGATTAATGGTGGTAACTAATAGGTTTATTAAAATATATGACCTAGCCCAGGACAACATAAGTCCAGTGCACTATTTCACACTGCCAAATGAGATGATTGTGGATGCAACCCTTATTATGGCTTCTCAGGGAAGGATGTTTCTTATTGTACTCTCAGAACAAGGGAACTTGTTCAGGCTGCAATTATCTGTGGAAGGTAATGTTGGGGCCACGCCATTGAAGGAAATTATTGCAATTCAGGACAAGGAAATCAATGCAAAGGGCTCATCTTTGTACTTCTCTACTACATATAAGTTACTCATGTTATCCTATCAAGATGGCACTACTTTGATGGGCCGGCTAAGCCCTGATGCAACATCTCTAACTGAAATCTCTTTTGTTTATGAGGATGAACAAGATGGTAGGAAGTCACCAGCAGGTCTGCATCGATGGAAAGAGTTGCTTGTTGGAAGTGGATTATTTGTTTGCTTCTCCAGCATGAAATCAAATGCTGCACTTGCTGTATCCTTGGGGCCTCATGAGCTACATTCCCAGAACATGCGACATACAGTGGGATCAACCTTGCTTTTAGTTGGATTAACTGCTTATAAGCCATTGTCAAAAGACAAAGTTCACTGTCTTGTATTACATGATGACGGAAGCCTTCAGATATACTCACATGTACCTGCAGGAGCTGATACTACTGCAAGTGTGACAGCTGAGAAAGTAAAAAAGTTGGGTTCTGGTATTCTCAATAAAGCTTATGCTGGTGTGAAGCCAGAATTCCCCCTTGATTTCTTTGAGAAAACAGTCTGCATCACAGCAGATGTTAAATTGGGTGGTGATGCCATCAGAAATGGTGATGCTGAAGCAGCCAAGCACACCTTGGCTTCAGAGGATGGCTTTTTAGAAAGCCCCAGTCCTGCAGGATTTAAGGTATTGCTCATGAAGTTATGGTTATTGATTTTACATACCTTTTTTAGTGGCACCAAATATTTATACCTATGTCCTTATATTTTTCTCTTTTGTTTCCCCCAAATCATGTTTTTGTTTGGACTATTATTTGAAAGTCAGCTTTTAACCACTTAGCAGTGTTGGAAGATTTGATGATATGTTGGTGGGTTTTTTCTTTTTTATTGGAATGGACAATATGGTGCTAAAATTTGCTGGGTAATGATGCACATGGGGAATTGGTTTTATCAATAGTAAGTCTAGTTAGCCTTTTAAAGGCAAGATTATAGCGTTAGTGTTCATATTTTGTAATTAGCATTGGATTTTGGACAGCAAATTTTTCAAGTGGTGGCAAATAGCACCTTTTCTAAGTGTACTTTTGTTTTGACATTTTGCTTGACACAACGGCAAGTGTGTGTGATAATGCTGAATGTCACTTGTCAAACAAGGGAAAAGAGAAACTTGATATTACTTTATATGATTATTCAGAATGATGTTTCTGTTGAAAGAAGCATATTCCAAGTCTAAAGGGGGATCTACATATTCTGTTACTTGTGCAGACTTAAGATTAGCTTGTACTTTTCTTGGTTATCAGCTATTAAAGTATTTTTTCTGTTATAGTTTCTGCTTGGCATCTATATCATACTATTTTTGCAGGTCAGTGGTGATCAATGTCACTGCTGTTTATCCTAGTTCACAATTCATTATTTATAATCATTATTTCTTTTGATTTTTTTTTTATAGTTTTTTCAGATCTTATAATTGGCATTTTCTTTCATAACATGCTCCTTGTTTTTTCAGATATCTGTATCCAATTCAAACCCTGATATTGTTATGGTTGGCTTTCGGGTGTATGTGGGGAATATATCAGCGAGTCATATACCCTCTGATATTACCATTTTCCAGAGAGCAATTAAATTAGATGAGGGCATGCGATCCTGGTATGATATACCATTTACTGTTGCCGAATCACTCCTTGCTGATGAAGAATTTACGATCTCTGTTGGGCCAACCTTCAATGGCACTGCACTTCCTAGAATTGACTCGCTTGAAGTATATGGCCGAGCCAAAGATGAATTTGGATGGAAGGAGAAAATGGATGCAGTGCTGGACATGGAAGATCGTGTGCTTGGCTCCAATTCATTGCTTGCAGGGTCTGGAAAGAAGTGTCGGTCGCTGCAGTCTACTTCTGTTCAAGAGCAGGCTGTATCAGATGGTCTGAAGCTTCTATCAAGAATATATTCACTGCGTAGATCACAAGAAGATGAAGTAAAACTGGAGCTTAGTGAACTCAAGTGCAAGTTGCTGTTAGAAACTATATTTGAAAGTGACAGAGAACCGTTGTTGCAAGCCGCTGCTTGCTGTGTCTTGCAGGCTGTTTTCCCCAAGAAAGAGAGATATTACCAGGTAATCTCATAACTTGATTATTCCATGTAACACTGTTTACGCCTTTCCCTCTATTTGTGTGTGCACTCCAAGTACTCATGAATATAAATACGTCGGTATTAGGTCAAGGATGCGATGCGGCTTCATGGGGTGGTGAAATCAACCTCTGCTCTTTCTTCAAGATTAGGAGTTGGAGGAAATACTGGAGGATGGATTATTGAAGAGTTCACTGCTCAGATGCGTGCTGTATCTAAGATTGCATTGCACCGTCGATCAAATTTAGCCTTTTTTCTGGAGATGAATGGTATCACTAACCCCTTTTTATATCTGTCTGAACCCATGGCATGCAGCCATGCACAAGCATGATGTCATAAATTAGATTCAGACTGCACTTTATACAGATGCTGTACCAATACCAAATTCGTTCTACCAAGCACCATTAACATTTATGAAGTGTCATACATGTAACACAACAGTTCTTTTACATGCTATTTGACAAACCTAGTTAGCCTGGTATTTGTTCTCAACGGATTTCTTACAAATTCCATGTATATTGTCGTAATTGGTGGGGTTCAATGTTCAAGTTGCATACCCCTGCCAATGAAAATAATGCTTTCTCATATCTAGATTCCACGGGGCTTCTTGTGTCACATGATCTTTCAATCCCCAGAAAATTTACTTTGCAGTGTTCCTCAAGCCTTGTTCCAATGGGCTAGGAGAGTGGGTTGTGTGTGCACATAGTAGTGATTGTACGTGCTTTTACATTTATAAATTGATACAAACTACGTTTGCTTTTTGTAACTGTTGTAGGTTCTGAAGTGGTGGATGGGCTTATGCAAGTTCTTTGGGGAATTTTGGACTTGGAGCAGCCTGACACTCAAACTCTGAACAACATTGTTATCTCTTCTGTAGAACTCATTTACTGTTATGCTGAATGTCTGGCTTTACATAGAAAAGACACAACAGGGCACTCTGTTGCCCCTGCCGTCCTATTGTTCAAGAAACTTCTGTTCTCCCCCAATGAAGCAGTTCGAACTTCCAGCAGGTTGCAGTTCTTGTTTTTTTTTGCCCATTTTTTTATTAAGTTTTATTCCTCAGGTATTCAAGTCGTCATGTGCATCTTTTTGTTTGCTTTTCCAGCCTTGCTATATCATCAAGATTGCTCCAGGTTCCATTCCCAAAGCAAACTATGTTAGCAACAGATGATGTTGTGGATAGCATGGTCTCTGCATCTGGACCAGCTGAGACAGCTGGGGGAAATGCACAAGTAATGATTGAAGAAGATTCTATTACGTCATCAGTTCAATATTGTTGTGATGGCTGTTCCACTGTGCCTATTCTCAGGCGAAGATGGCATTGCACTGTTTGTCCTGATTTTGATTTGTGTGAGAATTGCTATCAGGTTCGGGATGCAGATCGGCTTCCTCCACCCCATTCTAGAGATCATCCTATGACTGCTATTCCAATTGAAATGGAATCTTTGGGAGGAGATGGCAATGAAATACACTTTTCCACTGATGATGCAAGTGACTCGAGCTTGTTGCCAGCCACTACAGATGTAAGCATGCAGAGTTCCACTCCTTCAATTCATGTCTTAGAACCCAATGAATCTGGAGACTTTTCCGCTTCGGTGACTGATACTGTCTCAATTTCTGCTTCAAAACGAGCTGTGAATTCCTTGCTTCTTTCTGAATTTCTTGAGCAGCTGAAAGGATGGATGGAGACAACCTCTGGTGTTCGGGCAATCCCTGTCATGCAACTGTTCTATAGATTGTCATCTGCAGCTGGAGGACCTTTTGTGAACAGCTCCAAGCCTGAGACCTTAGATCTAGAGAAACTAATTAGGTGGTTCTTGGATGAAATTGATCTCAACAAACCTTTTGTTGCCAGAACCCGTTCCACTTTTGGAGAGGTTGCAATCCTTGTCTTCATGTTCTTCACCTTGATGCTCCGGAACTGGCACCAGCCTGGGAGTGATGCCTCTGTTCCGAAATCAAGTGGAAACACAGAAACTCATGATAAGAACATTATGCAGGCGGCTTCTGTTGCTTCTCAGTATACCTTGGAATGTCAAGAGAAAAATGACTTTGCATCTCAGCTGCTACAAGCCTGCAGTTCTCTCAGGAACCAAAATTTTGTCAATTATCTTATGGACATACTGCAGCAGCTGGTTCATGTTTTTAAGTCCTCTACTGCTAATTTTGAGGCCACCCATGGTGTGAACACTAGTTCTGGATGTGGGGCTCTATTAACAGTGCGGAGAGATTTACCAGCGGGTAATTTCGCTCCATTCTTCTCGGATTCGTATGCAAAAGCTCACCGTAGTGATATTTTTATGGACTACCACAGGCTATTATTGGAGAATGCTTTTCGATTGGTGTACACCTTGGTTAGACCAGAGAAGCAAGACAAGACTGGTGAGAAGGAGAAGGTTTACAAGATATCATCTGCAAAGGATTTGAAGCTAGATGGATATCAAGATGTCCTTTGCAATTACATCAATAATCCTCATACTGCATTTGTGAGAAGATATGCAAGGAGGCTTTTTCTGCATCTGTGTGGTAGCAAAACCCACTATTACAGTGTTCGAGATTCATGGCAGTTCTCAAGTGAAGTGAAAAAATTCTACAAGCACATAAACAAATCTGGTGGCCTTCAAAGTCCCATCTCTTATGAGCGAAGTGTGAAAATTGTGAAGTGCTTGTCTACAATGGCTGAGGTGGCTGCTGCAAGGCCTCGAAATTGGCAGAAGTACTGTTTGAAGCATGGCGATGTTCTATCATTTCTCATGAATGGAGTGTTCTATTTTGGTGAAGAGTTTGTCATTCAGACTCTCAAACTGTTAAATCTGGCCTTTTATTCAGGAAAAGACATGAGCCACTCCTTGCAGAAAGCTGAATCAGGGGACTCTGGAACAAGTACAAATAAATCAGTGGCACAAGCTCTGGATTCTAAGAAGAAGAAGAAGGGTGAAGATGGAACTGAGTCTGGGCTGGAGAAGTCCTTTTTGGATATGGAGGCAGTTGTAGATATCTTTTCTGACAAGGGTGGAGATGTCTTGGGGCAATTTGTTGACTGCTTTTTACTGGAATGGAACTCAAGCTCTGTGCGTACAGAGGCCAAGTCAGTTCTTTATGGTGCATGGCATCATGGGAAACAACCATTCAAGGAAACGATGTTAATGGCCCTCTTGCAGAAGGTGAAAAATTTGCCAATGTATGGTCAGAACATTGTTGAGTTCACTGAACTGGTCACTTGGTTGCTGGGGAAGGCCCCCGATAACAGTTCAAAGCAACAGAGCACTGGACTTATTGACCGATGTTTAACCCCTGATGTCATTAGGTGCATCTTTGAGACACTTCATTCACAAAATGAGCTCATAGCTAACCATCCAAATTCTCGCATATATAATACTTTAAGTGGTCTGGTAGAATTTGATGGTTACTATCTTGAGAGTGAGCCTTGTGTTGCCTGCAGTTCTCCTGAGGTACCATATAGTAGAATGAAGCTGGAGAGCTTGAAATCTGAAACGAAGTTTACTGATAATCGTATCATAGTTAAATGCACTGGAAGCTACACCATCCAAACTGTGACGATGAATGTTCACGATGCACGCAAGTCTAAATCAGTGAAAGTGTTGAACCTGTACTACAACAATCGGCCCGTGGCTGACTTGTCGGAGTTGAAAAATAATTGGTCCCTGTGGAAGCGTGCAAAGAGCTGTCATCTTGCTTTCAACCAGACTGAATTGAAAGTGGAATTTCCCATTCCAATCACTGCTTGTAACTTCATGATTGAACTGGATTCTTTCTATGAAAATCTTCAGGCTTTATCCCTTGAACCACTGCAATGCCCACGTTGTAGTCGACCTGTCACTGATAAGCATGGAATTTGCGGCAATTGCCATGAAAATGCATATCAGTGCAGGCAATGTCGCAACATAAATTATGAGAATTTGGATTCATTTTTGTGCAATGAGTGTGGATACAGCAAATATGGTCGTTTTGAGTTCAACTTCATGGCAAAGCCAAGCTTTACATTTGATAGCATGGAGAATGATGACGATATGAAGAGGGGGTTGGCAGCCATTGAATTAGAATCAGAAAATGCTCACAGAAGATACCAGCAACTTCTGGGCTTCAAAAAGCCCCTCCTTAAGATTGTTTCAAGCATTGGTGAGAATGAAATGGATTCACAACAGAAGGACTCTGTTCAGCAGATGATGGTATCTCTGCCTGGACCGTCATGTAAGATAAATCGTAAGATTGCTCTTCTTGGTGTCTTGTATGGTGAAAAATGCAAAGCTGCTTTTGACTCTGTCAGCAAAAGTGTTCAGACACTGCAGGGGCTTCGTCGGGTTTTGATGAGTTACCTGCACCAAAAACAATCTGATGGTGCAGTTGCAGCATCAAGGTTTGTGATTTCAAGGTCTCCAAATAATTGCTATGGCTGCGCAACTACGTTTGTTACACAGTGTTTGGAGATATTACAGGTGCTATCAAAGCATCCTAATTTGAAGAAACAACTTGTTACAGCTGGCATCTTATCTGAGTTGTTTGAGAATAATATTCATCAAGGTCCAAAAGCAGCTCGTGTCCAAGCTAGAGCTGTACTTTGTGCTTTCTCTGAAGGTGATATCAATGCAGTAACTGAATTAAATAGTTTAATACAGAAGAAAGTCATGTACTGTCTTGAACATCATCGCTCCATGGACATTGCCTTAGCTACTCGTGAAGAGTTGCTATTGCTTTCAGAAGTATGTTCACTGGCTGATGAATTTTGGGAATCAAGATTACGTGTTGTTTTCCAGCTGTTATTTTCATCAATTAAATTAGGTGCCAAGCATCCTGCAATAGCTGAGCATATTATTCTCCCTTGTCTGAGAATTATATCTCAGGCTTGTACTCCTCCAAAACCTGATACTGTAGACAAAGAGCAAGGAACGGGGAAGTCTGTTTCTGCAGCACAGCTGAAGGATGAAAATAACGCAAGTGGTTCTGGATCTTTGAGTGGGTTTGTGAGTGGTAACAAGTCTGCACCAGAACATACAGAAAAAAATTGGGATGCTTCTAAAAAGACTCAGGATATTCAGTTACTAAGTTATTCAGAGTGGGAAAAAGGAGCATCATATCTTGATTTTGTCAGAAGGCAGTACAAGGTGTCTCAAGCAGTTAAAGGCTTAGGCCAGAGATCTAGGACCCAGAGAAATGAGTATCTGGCACTCAAATATGGCCTTAGGTGGAAGCGCCGTGCTAGTAAGACTTCTAAAGGTGGTTTATTTGCGTTTGAGCTGGGTTCCTGGGTGACTGAACTTGTTCTGAGTGCTTGTTCACAATCTATTCGATCAGAGATGTGCATGCTCATTAATTTACTTTGTGCTCAGAGTACCTCAAGACGATTCCGGCTGTTAAACCTACTGATGGCTTTGCTACCAGCTACTCTTGCTGCTGGGGAAAGTGCAGCAGAGTACTTTGAATTGCTTTTCAAGATGGTCGATTCTGAAGATGCTCGTCTGTTCTTGACTGTGCGTGGATGTTTAACTAGCATTTGTAAATTGATAACCCAAGAAGTGGGTAATGTTGAATCTCTGGAAAGAAGTTTGCACATAGACATTTCACAGGGATTCATTCTCCACAAGCTCATAGAACTACTTGGAAAATTTTTGGAGGTTCCGAATATCAGATCCAGGTATTAATGCTTGCTTGCCTATTCTATTCAGTAATTATACTGTTTGTTTTATCTTCTAAATAATTTGATCTTGATGGCAGTTTTATGCGAAATAATCTGCTGTCTGATGTCCTTGAGGCTCTTATAGTCATCCGTGGCTTGATAGTGCAAAAGACAAAGTTGATCAGTGATTGCAATCGCCTTCTGAAAGATCTTCTAGACAGTCTACTTCTGGAAAGCAGTGAAAATAAACGACAATTTATCCACGCTTGTATCTGTGGTCTGCAAATCCATGGAGAAGAGAGGAAAGGACGAGCTTGTTTGGTATGGATTAATGAGTTGCATTACCTTGTCTTGTTGACTCATATATGTGCTGCTCTGTCACTTTGCATAATTTGTTTATCCAGTTACATATAACTTCAATCCCAGGGTGTAACTGATCACTATTTTGCAAGTATATAGTTAATTATACTCCATATCAGTTGCCATTTCTTCTTCATTCGCAAGTATATAGTTTAATATGTGTGGGTCGTTAAAAATCCTCATTTCCATTTGAATTTCTTCTGTTTGTACAGTTTATCCTGGAGCAGCTTTGCAATTTGATATGCCCTTCGAAACCAGAGTCTCTTTATCTGTTGGTTCTAAACAAGGCACACACACAAGAAGAGTTCATCAGGGGATCCATGACTAAGAATCCATATTCCAGCACTGAAGTTGGTCCGCTGATGCGTGATGTTAAAAATAAAATTTGCAACCAATTGGATCTGCTAGCCCTTCTTGAAGATGACTATGCGATGGAGTTGCTGGTTGCTGGGAATATTATATCTCTTGATTTGAGCGTTGCTCAAGTTTATGAGCAAGTTTGGAAGAAGTCAAATAGTCAATCTTCAAATGCCGTGGCTAATTCTACTTTGTTATCTGCAAGTGCTGTTACATCAGCCCGAGATTGCCCACCCATGACTGTGACTTATAGGCTTCAGGTTTGTTAATACCATCTTGATTGATGACTGTTCATATTTGATATTTTTTTTTATTGATGAGAGATGCGAGATGCGAGGGTGTGCCATTGAAAATAATAAGCAACCATTGCATTATGTCATTGATAACTGCGGTTTGCCTTGGCATGGTTTTTTCTTATGGAATTTGTATCTTGAAATTGGTCCAACAAGTATGTCTCCAACACTTGGACCCATAATTGGTGCTGTGATGAGGAATTTGAGGATAAGATGCATTGAAACCTTGAAATCCCTTCCTCATCTTATTTTGATTGAGTTCTTATGTCCTTGCTGAGAACAAAAGTTTAGTATGTATTTTGACTTTGATCTCGTGGATATTATAATCAACCCATCCTTTTTCTTGTATATCTGATAGGGATTAGATGGTGAAGCAACTGAACCTATGATTAAAGAACTGGAGGAAGATAGAGAGGAATCTCAAGATCCAGAAGTTGAGTTTGCAATAGCAGGTGCAGTTCGAGATTGTGGTGGACTAGAAATTCTGTTGGGCATGATCAAGGTGAGCATGAATGTGCCATAGACTGGAACATCTACAGTTTGAACTCTATCTGTAAACAGGGGTTTTAAACAGCATGAATCCACTACTGAAATGCTAGTTGCTTTATTATATAGGGAAAAACATCGCCAATAATTTCATTTGGGAAATGATGTTGATGACTTTTGTCATACGATGAACTCAAGCATGAATTCAGTATTTCAAAAGTTTTTTCTTTTGATTCCTTGTATGCTTTTCTAGGTTATGAGGTAGGTGTAAAATCAAGTTATGTGACTTGCTATATCTGTCTTTAATCAGTTTTTTTTTTTTTCCTTTTCCTTTTATTTCCTGATGCATGCCTTATGCATGGCGCAAATTTTTCGAACAGCTTCTATTTACAAGCACATCTGGATCAAAGTACATGACTTTCATGCTTATCTTGAAATTCTCATGTTCTTAGCTGCTTGTTTATTGTTTGTTTGTCAAAATTAAAGTCTTAATGTTTGGCTGAATTACAACGCGACTATTATTCTGTATTATCGTGGATATACAAAGACATGCGAGGGATGTATGGTTGTGTAAGATATAATCTTTCTTAATCAGACCATAATTATCTGATAAGAGTCTGACTTTGATTGCATTCTTTATTTGTTGTTTAAAGGAAATGTATATAGGCTTTTAATTATAAAAGTTAACTAAGTTCGTTCAAATTTCTTTTCATTGGGTTGTGCCCAAGGATTCCGCAAGCAAACATTATTGAGATGTCTGACTTCTAAGTTGACTGTACAGCGTTTGCGAGATGATTTCAAATCCAATCAGGAGCAATTGGTCGCAGTTCTTAATCTCCTAATGCATTGCTGCAAAATACGAGAGAATAGACGAGCTTTGTTAAGGCTAGGAGCTTTGGGCCTTCTTCTTGAAACAGCAAGGCGTGCCTTCTCTGTGGATGCCATGGAGCCAGCTGAAGGCATCCTTTTGATTGTGGAGAGCTTGACATTGGAGGCTAATGAGAGTGATAATATTAATATTGCACAGAGTGCTCTTACTGTTTCTAGCGAGGAAACTGGGACAGGAGAACAGGCCAAAAAAATAGTTGTCATGTTCCTTGAAAGATTGTGCCACCCTTCAGGACTAAAAAAGTCAAACAAGCAGCAGAGGAACACAGAAATGGTTGCAAGAATCTTGCCCTATCTGACATATGGTGAACCTGCTGCAATGGAAGCCCTCATTCAGCATTTCAACCCGAATTTACAAGACTGGAGGGAATTTGACCAGTTGCAGAAACAGCATCAAGAAAACCCAAAAGATGAGAACATCGCTCAAAAAGCAGCCAAGCAGAGGTTTACTGTGGAAAATTTTGTTAGAGTTTCTGAATCACTGAAGACAAGTTCCTGTGGAGAGCGCCTAAAGGATATTATCCTTGAGAAAGGTATCATAGATGTTGCTGTTAGACATCTTAGGGACAGTTTTGCAGTGACTGGGCAGGCTGGGTTCAAATCTAGTGCTGAATGGTCCTTGGGTTTAAAACTGCCATCTGTCCCCCATATATTGTCCATGCTGAGGGGATTGTCAATGGGGCACTTGGCTACACAAAGGAGTATTGATGAGGGAGGGATCTTACCACTGCTTCATGCTCTGGAAGGAGTCGCTGGAGAGAATGAGATTGGGGCGAGAGCTGAAAACTTATTAGATACATTATCTAATAAGGAGGGAGAAGGATATGGATTCTTGGAGGAGAAGGTCTGTACGTTGCGCCGTGCCACTAGAGATGAAATGAGGCGCCGAGCTTTGAGGAAGAGAGAAGAGTTGCTTCAGGTAATGTCCTGCCCCACCAACTGCTATGCTATGTTGTATTGTTTTTCAGATGGCTGTGTTTCATTATAAAGAAAAGGAAAATGGGACTCAAAATCTACAGCAGATTACCAGTGTTCCCTGTATTGCTAGTCATAATAACATGAAAGAATCTAACATTGCTTGCAATTTAATTGTTCTCCTTGTGTTCTCTTTTGTTAATTCTAACAGGGACTTGGCATGAGACAAGAACTGGCTTCGGATGGTGGTGAGCGAATTGTTGTTGCTAGACCAATCCTGGAAGGTCTGGAAGATGTAGAGGAGGAAGAAGATGGATTGGCATGCATGGTGTGTCGAGAGGGATACAGTTTGAGGCCCACTGATTTGCTGGGTGTCTACTCTTTCAGCAAACGAGTGAACCTGGGTGTTGGCAGTTCAGGAAGTGCTCGTGGGGAGTGTGTTTACACCACTGTCAGTTATTTTAACATTATTCATTTCCAATGTCATCAGGAGGCAAAAAGAGCAGATGCAGCTCTGAAGAATCCAAAGAAAGAGTGGGAGGGGGCTACCCTCAGAAATAATGAATCTCTTTGCAATTCTTTATTTCCTGTTAATGGGCCATCTGTTCCACTAGCGCAATATATCCGCTATGTAGACCAGTATTGGGATAACCTTAATGCTCTAGGACGTGCTGATGGAAGCCGGCTGCGGCTATTGACCTATGACATTGTTCTGGTAAGGAACCATCATTTATCTTCTCCCCTTCCATTATGTTTTATATTCATCCTGTATATTGAAGTTTGAAAAAAAAAATCATGAACAATTCATAATCAGAGCTCATGCTTATAATAGTTTTACTTATTATTCTGTAGATGCTAGCTCGGTTTGCCACAGGAGCATCATTCAGTGCAGAATGTAGAGGTGGTGGAAGGGAAAGCAATTCTCGATTTTTGCCTTTCATGATCCAAATGGCTCGTCACCTTCTTGAACAGGGAAGCCCATCCCAGCGCCATAGCATGGGAAAAGCTGTGTCATCATATATAGCATCTTCCTCTTTGGATTTCAGACCTTCTACTCCTGTAGCACAACCTGCTCTAGGAACCGAGGAAACTGTCCAATTTATGATGGTGAATTCCCTTCTCTCAGAGTCCTATGAATCATGGTTGCAACACCGCCGTTCCTTCTTGCAACGTGGAATATACCATGCTTACATGCAGCACACTCATGGCCGTTCATCAAGTCGTGCGTCACCCACTTCATCAAGCACAGTCAGAATAGAATCTGGAAGTCCCAGTGGAAGCCCTGCAACTGAAAAAGGTGGAGCTGATGAGTTATTTTCTATCGTTCGACCTATGCTTGTCTACGCAGGCGTGATTGAGCAGCTGCAGCACTTTTTCAAGGTCAAAAGGTCATCAAATGTGCCACCTGCTGGGGCTGAAGGAACTTCTACAGGATCAGAAGGGGAAGATGAGGGTGGAAGTTTGGAGGGTTGGGAGATCATAATGAAGGAGCGGCTGTTAAATGTGAGAGAAATGGTGGGGTTCTCCAAGGAGCTGATGTCATGGCTAGATGAGATGAATTCGGCCACTGATTTGCAGGAAGCCTTTGATATTATCGGTGTTCTAGCTGATGTATTATCTGGCGGGATTGCACGGTGTGAGGACTTTGTGCATGCTGCAATTAACGCGGGGAAAAGCTAAGGTGCAGGGATAATCAGGAGCATGCTATGTGTTCTATTGTGTTGTAAGCTTTGTCCTCTCTGCTATTACCAAAATATTCTTCTTGTATCTGTATGCGAATGTCATCTCTTTTTTTTTCCCAAATCCTACGAATTTGGGTGTTTCCAGCATCTTCATAAGATAATGGACAACGAATATATGGTGAACACATATTGCTCTTGTTAATGAAATTGTTTTTCCCCAAAGACTAGTGGTCTCTTTTTTACGTTACTGACTCTCCTTTTTCCATGATGTCGAACTCAACTCACTCATGGCTGATTCCCTCTAATATTCTCTTGTACGTTATACAGCATCGGCTAATCCCTCTCCTGCTGGCATCAGGAATCTATAAAACACTTGGTGCAAAATTACTTATTGAATTGTTTTAATATTCTAATATCAAAATTAAATTTAAAAGGTAAAAAAAAATATTATTTTAATATATTTATGTATAAAAAGCAATTCTGCTGTGTATAGAATAAGGAG
>Ga0307511_10001379_pt1 | contig 25696 bp, 20 predicted proteins | sample 13_EM_MG_FD_200266 | JGI IMG/M metagenome (GOLD analysis project Ga0307511, IMG submission 200266) | Populus trichocarpa ectomycorrhiza microbial communities from riparian zone in the Pacific Northwest, United States - 13_EM | ecosystem: Host-associated > Plants > Roots > Unclassified | place...
CCGGCCGAGGATGTCGCCGGCCCGGCCGCCGAGAAGCAGCAGGCCACCGAAGGTGAGCGTGTAGGCACTGACGACCCATGTGAGGTCGGTGGTGCTGAAACTGAGCGCGGCTTGAATGTGCGGGAGAGCGATGTTCACAATCGTCGCGTCGAGTACCACCATGAGTTGGCAGGCCGCGATGACCGCGAGCGCGATGCCGGGATGTCCCTCCCGGCGGGCCGCTCCTGGTTTTGGTTTCTGAGTCAACTGAGAGGTTGTCACTATGGGTCCCCCACAAGTGTGTTAGTGAACGCCCGCGTTCACTGCCGCGTCAACGGTAGTGAGTCCCCGACAGTGAACGCAAGCGTTCACTTAACTCGCCCGCGTATGACGCGTCCCCGTCGCTGCCGCGCGACGTGTCCCCCATCCCCGGAATTCCCCATTCCACTGCTCGCTGGAGAGACTCAGATGGCTACTTCGGGCTGGACGGCCGCCCCCGCTCGGGCGACCTCCCTCCGCCGTCGCGGCGCCGTGCTCGAACGCGCGATCCTGGACGCCGCGCTGGAACAACTCAGTACGGTCGGATGGAACGCCCTCACGATGGAAGGCGTCGCCGCCGGCGCCCAGACGGGCAAGGCTGCGGTCTACCGCCGCTGGTCCTCGAAGGAGGATCTCGTCGCGGACGCGTTGCAGGCCGGACTGCCGAGTCTGGAAGAGCTGCCCGACCTCGGTGACGTGCGTGCGGATCTGCTGGCGTTGTGCACGCGGGCGCGCGACGCGATGTTCTCGCGCCCCGGATCCGCCCTGCGCGCGGTGATTCACGAATGCGACATGGCGCAGGCGGAGCGCTTCCACGGCGTGATCGTCGAAGGGGTCGTGGAACCGACGCTCCGACTGATCCGCGACGCTGTCGACCGGGGAATCGAGCGAGGTCAGGCTCGCCCCGACGCGTCCAACAGCTATGTCTTCGACGCCATCCCGGCGATGATGATGTACAGATCAAAGGTGTGCGGCAGCGAATGGAGCGACCAGGAGATCGAGGAAATGCTCGACCAGTTGATGCTTCCGCTGCTCCGACCGAGCGGTGCATGAAGCCGCCCCGGGACGGTCTTGAGGGGGCCCGGGGAAACCGGGGTGTCGCAGGGGGTCCCGGGCGGCGTACCCTGAGGTCGCCATGCCGTACGAACCACCTACTCACACCGTCGAGCGCTCACTCCGCGCCACGACCGGAGCCAAGGTCATTGCTGGCGTCGACGAGGTGGGGCGCGGCGCGTGGGCCGGCCCCGTCACCGTCTGCGCGGCGGTCACCGGACTGCGCCGACCCCCCGAAGGCCTCACCGACTCCAAACTCATCGCGGTCAAGCGGCGTACCCAACTCGCCGAAGAACTCCGCAAGTGGGTCACGGCGTACGCCCTGGGACACGCCTCCCCGGAGGAGATCGACGATCTGGGGATGACGGCCGCGCTGCGGCTCGCCGCGGTACGTGCCCTTGAGGCCTTGCCCGTTCGCCCGGACGCGGTCATTCTCGACGGGAAGCACGATTACCTCGGGACCCCCTGGCGGGTTCGTACGGTGATCAAGGGCGACCAGTCGTGCGTGGCGGTAGCCGCCGCTTCGGTGATCGCCAAGGTTCAGCGCGACAAAATGATGGCCGAACTGGGCATCGACCATGCAGACTTCGCTTTTGCGGCCAACGCCGGGTATCCGTCACCCGTGCACAAGGCCGCGCTGGAGGAGCGGGGCCCCACCCCGTACCACCGGTTGTCGTGGGCTTATCTTGATGCGCTGCCCCAGTGGCGGCACCTCAAGAAGGCCCGCAGTTGGGCGGAGGGAAACGTTCCGGAGATCGAGGGGCAGCTCGGCTTCGACTTCTGACCGTTCCGCTCGCACTCATGTGCCACCCGCCGACGCGAGCGCCGCCAACGTTTGATAAAAATCAGCTCATGCCTCTCATTCCCGAGGAGCCTCAGATTCACGAGAGTGCCCAGGGTCCCCGCGCCACTCCGGCCAGCGGCCGCGTCGCGCCGACCCCCCGTCCCGTACCAGGCCCCCGCCCCGCGGCGCCGTCGCGTCCCGGTCGCCCCGGCCCTCTGCGGCCCACGGCGCCGGTGCAACGCACGCCGCGTGACGTGGCCGCTGCCAAGCCCGGACCGTCCGGTCCGGCTGCTCCCGCCGCCTCCGGCACCGCTGTGGCGACCCCGCAGATCCAGCTCGTCCCGGCCTCGGCCGAGGGTGCGCTGGACGCTGCGGAGGAAGCCGTGGACCTGCTTCTGGAGTCCGGCCGTACCCCCGGTGACGTGCTGGTGATCACCACTGGCGAACCGCACCCGTGGGCCGCCCATGAACTGTCCTTCGGTGAAGCGTCCTACTGGGCGCAGCACGATGCGCGTGACGACGTCTTCTACGCGGACGCCACCGTCGCGGGCAGGGCTGCGTCCCGACCCGTCGTCGTGGTCGCCGTCAACGGAGGCCTCGACGCCGTTGCCGCCACCGCACTGCCGTTGGCCCTCGGCCGGGCCCGTGCCCTGCTGATCGTCTGCGGCGACCCGCAGCAGATCAACTCGGTGCTGGGCGCGGGCGTCTGAGAGCTGTCTCCGGAACGTCCGGAAGGCTCTCGGAGGCCAACGGTGGCCACCTCGGGCGCCGTCGCGTCCGGCTGTACACCGTGAGCGATTCGCCGTGCGCGGAAGACCGGGCGCGGTTGGCGAAGGGTGCCTTCCACAGGCGTTCAGGCCCCGTTCGCGGTGACTCGGCCGGGCGAGAGTCCTCACCCGGGGCGGGCCGGCGTCGTACGGACTCTTCAGTAGCGGTCTCGTACCGCCGTGCGGTCCGGGCGCGGGGCCCGGACCGGGTTTCAGCGGGCCGCGGCGCGGCGCAGGACCTCCGAGGCTGCGCCGCCGGTGCGGGGCAGCAGGGGCGGTACCTCGGACATGGCGAAAGGTTCCGGAGTCGAGTCCGCGCTCGGGCGTCGGCCGCCACGGCCCTCGCCGAGCACCTGCCAGCCGTCACGGGTCAGCGTGATGTACGCCCCGCAGCGCAGCCCGTGCAGTGTGCAGGCGTCGCGCAGCCCCCACATCCACGCCCCGTCCTCCTCCGTCCAACGCGCGTCGCCCTCACGGCAGTAGAGCAGCACGGCGGTGCGCACCGGGGTGCGGCGACGCAGATCGTGCGGGATGACCCGACGCAGCTGCGCGAGCAGCGCGTTGCGGAACATCCAGCCGTCGGCCGGGGCGGACCGGCGGACGAACGAGGCGCTCGCGAGCAGCCGCTCGTCCGGGTCGAGGACGGCCACGATCGCGGTCGCCGGTCTCGGGCGGTGCCGGGAGTGCAGCCCGCTGACGACCTCGCGGGGATTGCGCAGCAAGGGGATTCCGGCGGCGGCCCACTCGGAGGGTTCGAGCATACGGGCCAGAGGGTTGGCGGAAGCGGCGGACAGGTCGGCTGACGTCGACGTGGATGCCGCGGAGGACGGAGCGAATCCGAAGGTCACGGTCCTCCCTTCGGCTACGCGCCCACACTGCGGGCGAGGTCGGATTCGGGGGAGCGCACACCGCGGCAGAGCCCTACCGGATCACGGACGAGCCGTGCGGGGAGCGGACTCCAATTCTTGCTGTCGAACTGGGATGCGGCAACGAGCAAATGGGGCCACAGCCCCTTATCTGATGGTCTGTGGCTTATATCCCTACCCAATGCGTCGTCCGGCGATGCCTGGGACGTTCGAGCACGAGACTTTCGTACGCCATTGAGGTGCGGAAGGTCCAGAGGGAGCAGGCAGGCCAGGGTGCGTGGGGCGCCCGGGACAGGCGGTCAGGACGGCTGGAAGCGCCTCTTCACCGCGGCGGGGGATTGGGCCGTTGTCAGTGGTGTGAGGTTGCATGGGGGCATGAACAACCAGGAGCTGCGTGCCGAAGCCGACGCCATCCTCGCCGAGCTGGTCGGTGATCCGAGCGGTACGGCGCGGCTGCGCGAGGACCAGTGGCAGGCGGTGGCCGCCCTCGTGGAGGAGCGTCGGCGCGCGCTGGTCGTGCAGCGCACCGGCTGGGGCAAGTCGGCGGTGTACTTCGTCGCCACCGCCCTGCTGCGCCGGCGCGGCTCCGGGCCCACGGTGATCATCTCGCCGCTCCTCGCCCTGATGCGCAACCAGGTCGAGTCGGCGGCACGGGCCGGCATCCGGGCGCACACCATCAACTCGGCCAACCCGGAGGAGTGGGACAGCATCTACGGAGAGGTCGAAAAGGGCGAGACCGACGTCCTCCTCGTCAGCCCGGAGCGGCTCAACTCCGTGGATTTCCGGGACCAGGTGCTGCCCAAACTTGCGGCCACGACCGGCCTGTTGGTGGTCGACGAGGCCCACTGCATCTCCGACTGGGGACACGACTTCCGCCCGGACTACCGCCGACTGCGGGCGATGCTGGGCGAACTGCCCGCAGGCGTACCGGTGCTGGCCACCACGGCGACCGCCAACGCGCGCGTGACCGCCGATGTGGCCGAGCAGCTGGGCACCGGCGCCGGTGAGGCCCTGGTCCTGCGCGGCCCGCTGGAGCGGGAGAGCCTGCGGCTCGGGGTGGTCCAACTCCCGGACGCCGCACACCGCCTGGCCTGGCTCGCCGAGCACCTGGACGAGTTGCCCGGCTCGGGGATCATCTACACGCTCACCGTGGCCGCCGCCGAGGAGGCCACCGCGTTCCTGCGGCAACGCGGCTTCAAGGTCGCCTCGTACACCGGGAAGACGGAGAACGCCGACCGGCTGCAGGCCGAGATCGACCTCCAGGAGAACCGGGTCAAGGCCCTGGTCGCCACGTCGGCCCTGGGGATGGGGTACGACAAGCCGGACCTGGGCTTCGTGGTCCACCTCGGCTCGCCCTCCTCGCCGATCGCCTACTACCAGCAGGTGGGCCGTGCGGGACGCGGTGTGGCCCACGCCGACGTACTGCTCCTGCCGGGCCGGGAGGACGAGGCCATCTGGCGCTACTTCGCCGATATGGCCTTCCCGCCCGAGACACAGGTCCGCCAGACCCTCTCGGCCCTCGCCGACGCGGGACGGCCGCTGTCCGTACCGGCCCTGGAGACAGCGGTGGATCTCCGGCGCAGCCGCCTGGAGACGATGCTGAAGGTCCTGGACGTCGACGGAGCGGTCAAGCGCGTCAAGGGCGGCTGGGCGGCCACCGGAGCCGACTGGGTGTACGACGCCGAGCGGTACGCCTGGGTGGCCAAGCAGCGGGCGGCCGAGCAGCAGGCCATGCGCGACTACGTGAGTACGTCCCAGTGCCGGATGGAGTTCCTGCGCCGACAACTGGACGACGAAGGGGCGGTGCCCTGCGGCCGTTGCGACAACTGCGCGGGCGCCTGGATCGACTCCTCCGTCTCGACGGAGACGCTGACAGGGGCGACGAAGGAACTGGACCGCCCGGGCACGGAGATCGAGCCGCGCCGGATGTGGCCGACCGGGATGGCCGCACTGGGCGTGGACCTCAAGGGACGCATCCCGGCGAAGGACCAGTGCTCCACGGGACGTGCCCTGGGTCGCCTCTCGGACATCGGCTGGGGCAACCGCCTTCGCCCACTGCTGGCAGAGAACGCACCCGACGGCCCGGTCCCCGACGACGTCCTGAAGGCCGCGGTGGCGGTCCTCGCCGACTGGGCGCGTTCTCCGGGGGGTTGGGCGCCGAATGTCGCCGACGCCTCCGCCCGTCCCGTGGGAGTCGTGGCCGTACCGTCCCTGGCTCGCCCGCAACTGGTCGGTTCCCTCGCCCGGGGCATCGCGACCACCGGTCGCCTCCCCCTCCTCGGCACCCTGACGCACACCGGCCCGGACGGCACGCACGCGGCCCGCCGCAGCAACTCCGCCCAACGCCTTAGGGCACTGTCCGACGCCTTCGCCGTCTCCGAGGAACTGGCAGCCGCTCTGGCGGCCAATCCCGGCCCCGTCCTGCTCGTGGACGACTACACCGACTCCGGCTGGACCCTGGCGGTCGCCGCCCGGCTGCTCCGCCGGGCAGGCAGCGAACAGGTTCTTCCGCTGGTCCTTGCTGCGGCGGGCTGAGATTCCGTAGCGGGATCTGTGCTGGCAGGCGGCCGAGCGTGCGATTCCGGTGCGCATGTCCCGGTCGCCCGGGCCGACTTGGCCGCACCGAACTCCATATGACGTGCCCCTGACCGGACTTATCCACAGGCTCAAGCGGAATGGGGCGATTCGCGAGATCGTCAACGCATGACGAATCACAGCGAAACGACCGGATCCTCCGAAAACGGCGACATCGAGCCCACCGCCTACGACCGACACGGCGCCGACCACCAGGTCACCCTGCGCACCCCGGCCGAACTCGCCGACGCCCTGCCCTACCTCCTCGGATACCGCCCCGAGGACAGCATCGTCCTCGTCGCCCTGCACGATCGCGGCGGCCGGGGCCGCTTCGGCGGCCGAGCCCGGCTCGGCATTCCCGCCGGCGCGGACGACTGGGCGTCCGTAGCACGCCAGTTGGCCCACGGCCTGGTGACCGGCAGCGAGCGCAGGGGCACCCGGCCCGAGCAGATGATCGCCTACGTCTGCCAGGAGCCGGCGCCCGGCGAGTCGGGGCGCCAGGTCATGGAGCGTCTGCGTCCGCTGGTACAGAAGCTGCGCACCGAGTGCGGCCGTCTCGACGTGACGGTCATCGAGGCGCTCTGCATCTCCGACGGCCGCTTCTGGTCCTACTGCTGCCCGATCGAGGGATGCTGCCCCGTCGAGGGATCCCCGATGGGCCTGCCCGGCACCTCCGTGCTGGCCGCCGCGGCGACCTACGCGGGACTCCAAGTACGCGGCACACTGCGCGAGTTGCGCAGCAGGCTGCAACCGTGGGAGACCGCCGCCGCGTTGGAGCAGGAAGCCGCCCTGGACGCCGCCGGTTCGGCACTGGTACCTCGCATCCTCGACGACGCCTACCGCGCGGACGTGGCGCACGAGACGCTGGACCTCGCCCAGCTGATCACCAGCAGGTTCGCCGCGGCACCGCCCGTGTCCGGCGCGCTCCAGTCGGACCTGCGCGACGACGAACTGCTCGCCCACGACGAAGCGGCCGCACTGATCCTCGGCCTTCAGGACCGTTCGACCCGCGACCGCGCGGCCGAATGGATGGAGGGCGACGAGGCGGCTCCGGCTCAGCGCCTCTGGCGCGCGCTGGCCCGCCGCTGCGTCGGGCCTTACGGCGAACACGCCGCGGCTCCGCTCACACTCGCGGGCTGGGTCGCTTGGTCGACCGGCGACGACCTGGAGGCCCGGGAGGCCCTGGCCATGGCCCTGGGCGCCGACCCCGACTACCTGTTTGCCCGCCTCCTGCACCAGGCGTGCAACGAGGGCCTGGACCCGGAGTCGATCCGCCGCTGTCTGCGCGCGGAACGGAAGGACCGAGCGGGTGTGGACACCGGTGGGGCGGACGACGCGGAGGCCGCCGACGGTTCCGGATCGGAGGGTGCGAGCGGTTCCGGTGACGTTCCGGCACCGGTGGCAACGCCCACGGCTTCCCGCCGCCGGCGCCGCGCGCGAACCGCCGACGGAGTCGAGGGCCGTCCACGTTCTGCGGAACCTGACGGTTCCCGCCCTCGCACACCGGCGCAGGGCACCGCACGTCCCGGCGCCACGCGTGCCCGCACCTCCGGGAAGAGCGGTTCGCGGCGCCGTGACACCTGCTCGGAGCGGCCTGTGCTTGGGAGCAACGGCATTGAGGGGGACGGGTGATCGAGAGGTGGGGGACCGATGCCGCGCGTCCGTCTCCTTCGCTCCGCCGCCATTCGGTCGGCTTCCCGGGCCGCGGGCGTGACCAGGAGGAGCCCGGTTCCGTTCACCTGAGTGGCGGAACGCCTGATCGGGTCGTGTCGCTGTACAGCCCTTGTCCTCTCGGGACTCTCCATCCGGCGCCGAACACGTCCGAGGCGCACAGAGCGCAGAAGAAGCCGCCCATGCATCAGCCGACTCCGCCCTCCGATGCCGGTGACCGCCCTGGCGGAAGCTTGTCGCAGCCGTCGCAACGGCCGACGGGGGGCTTGGCACCCGGCCAGATCCGCCGTCCACCGCCACCCCCGTCCCGGTCCCCATCCCCGTTCCCGTCCCCGCTCCGGTCCTCTTCCCTCTCCCCGCCGCAGAGCCCCGTGCCGCACACGCCTCGTCCGACGCCCCGCCGTTCCGTCGAACTGCCACCGACCCACAACACGCTGATCTGCGTCGCCCTGCCAGGGCTCGCCGTTTCCACCGAGCAGGGCCAGCTGGACGGCCGGGGGTTGGAGGGGTTCTACCGTGCGGGCCGGCGGGTGCTCTCCCGCTGTCAGGTGCGGGTGGCCGGACGTGAGCCGCTGGCGGTGCAGGCCAGGATGACGGGGGCCGACCGTGCGCGTTTCGTGGGAACCGTGCGGGTGTCCCCGGACTGGGGCCCGGACCCCGACCTCGTGGTCGAGCGGACCCGGCATGCCGACGGTACGGAGCGCATCACCCTGCGCAGCGTGTCCTGGCGCCCGCTGCGGCTGCCGGTCGAGGTGGCGCTCGGCACCGATCTGGCGGACCTGGGCGCGATCGCCGCGAGCGGCGCGGGGCCCGAACTCCCCGCCACCGTGCACGACTCCGGGCTGCGCTGGTCCGGTGCCACCGGGAATTCGACGGTCACCGCGGACCCGCCGCCCGCCGACGCGCTGGCCTCCGCGGGGCTGCTGCGCTGGGAGTTCGAACTGCCGCCGGGCGGCACGGCGAGCGTGGAACTGCGCGTGCGGCCGGACGGTGCGGGACCGGTCCGAGCCGTGGGCCACGGGGCGACCAGCCCACTGGCCTCCGCGCGGGCGGCGGGTGACGACCCCCGGGTCCAGGCGCTGCTGCGCACCAGCGTCGAGGATCTCCAGGCACTGCTGCTGCGCGACCCCGTGCACCCCTCCGACACGCACGTCGCGGCCGGGGCGCCCTGGCGGTGCGGTCTGGCCCCTGCGGAGTCGCTCACGGCGGCCCGCATGACGCTGCCCCTGGGCACGCGGCTCGCCGCCGGCACACTGCGGACCCTGGCCCGGAGCCAACTCCCGCGCCCCGGAGCACAGTTCGGAATGATCCCGGGACCGCGGCGCGACGCCGGCGCCCATCTGCCGCCGGGCTGCACGGGGACGGAGGCGACCCTGCTCTTCCCGGTGCTGCTTGCGGAGGCCCGCCGCTGGGGGCTCCCGGAGCAGGAGACACAGGAGTTGCTGCCGGCCGCCGAGCGCTGTCTGACCTGGCTGCGGACCACCGTGGGCGACGGCACCTATCTGCGCGACCCGCACCCCCGCGGACCCGTCCGCTGCGAGACGCAGGCCCACGCCCACCGGGCAGCACTGCTCGGAGCAGATCTGCTGGACGCGTTCGGCAGACCCGGTGGTGTCGAACTCCGGCAGTGGGCCCAGGAGTTGCGCACCGTCTTCCGCGCGGACTTCTGGATCGGGGACCTGGGCGGCGGTCGCCCGGCAGCGGCCCGGCATCCGGACGGACGTCTCGTGCCGCACCTCGGCGCGACCGCGGCCCACCTCCTCGACACCGGACTGCTGGGCGGCGGCGAGTACGCACCCGGCCTGCTCGACAAGGCGCGGGCCGAACAACTCGCCCGGCTGCTCGGAAGCCCGGCCATGGACTCGGGCTGGGGACTGCGCGGCCTCGGCGCGAAGGAACCGGGATTCAGCCCGTTCGGTCACCGGAGCGGCGCCGTGCGGGTGCAGGAGACGGCGATCGCCGTCGCGGGCCTGGCCGCCGGAGGCTACGACAAGGAGGCCACCTCGCTGTTGCGGGGTGCCCTGGCGGCAGCCGAGGCGTTTGAGCACCGGCTCCCCGAGATGTACGCGGGGGAGCAGCGCACGGACGGGAGTGCTCCTCTTCCCCATCCGGCCGCCTGCCGCCCGGCGGCCACGGCAGCCGCCGCCGGAGTACTGCTGCTGACCACCCTCGCGGGCATCCGCCCGGACGCCCCCGCCGGGACGGTCACGCTCCGTCCGGTGCGCAGCGCGCCCCTGGGCGAGATCGGCCTGACGGGGCTGCGGATCGCGGGCGCCCCCTTCTCCGTACGGGTCGGCCGGCTCGGTGTTGCCATGGTCGAGGAGGCGGCAGCCGGACTGCAATTGGGTGTGTGACCTCGTACGAGCCCGTGTCGGTCGACGGCCGGAAGCGGAGGAAGAACCCCGTATCGCACCGAAGTGGATCAGTCACGGCGGTACCGGCGAAGGGAGTGTTTATCGTCAAGCAGACGACTATGATCGCCGCATGTCCTACGACCCGTCAGCGTATCCGCCCTTCGCCGTCACCGTGGACCTGGTCGTGCTGACCGTGCGCCGCCATGCTCTGTGTGGGCTGGCGGTACGCAGGGGTGAGCCGCCCTTTCAGGGACGCTGGGCGCTGCCAGGCGGCTTCGTGCGGGCCGACGAGGATCTGGCCCAGGCCGCCGCCCGCGAACTGGCCGAGGAGACGGGACTGCGCGCCCATGATCCGGCGGTCCCCGCCCAGGACAACGGAGCGCATCTGGAGCAGCTCGCGACCTACGGCGACCCCAAGCGCGACCCGCGGATGCGCGTCGTCAGCGTCGCCCACCTCGCCCTCGCTCCCGACCTGCCTGCGCCCCGTGCCGGTGGTGACGCCAGCAACGCGCGCTGGGCGCCCGTGGAGGAGTTGCTGCAACAGGGCGGCTTCGGACGCGACGGCGACCCGGTGGCGCCGCTCGCCTTCGATCACACGCAGATTCTGTCCGACGGAGTGGAGCGCGCCCGTTCGAAGATCGAGTACTCGTCCCTGGCCACGGCGTTCTGCCCCACCGAATTCACCGTCGGTGAACTGCGCCGCGTCTACGAGGCCGTGTGGGGAGTGGCGCTCGACCCGCGCAACTTCCACCGCAAGGTGACCGGCACGCCCGGCTTCCTCGTCCCGACCGGCGGTACGACGACCCGTCAGGGCGGTCGCCCGGCGCAGCTGTTCCGGGCCGGCGGGGCCACGCTGCTCAACCCGCCGATGCTGCGCCCCGAGGTGTGACGTCGTAGGACCGTGAACGGCGTGACCAAGCGTTGCGGTGCGGGCCGTTCGGTGCCCGAAAAAACGGACATAGCGCGCTATCTTGCTGTGGGTGATCCAGGCCTTCGGACTGACCAGCAACGCCCGCAAGGAGCATCCGCCCGCCGTCGACGACGTCTCCTTCGAGGCCCGTGCGGGCAGTGTCACCGCACTCCTCGGAGCACCGGGTGCGGGGAAGACGACCGCGCTCAGGCTCATGCTAGAACTCCAACAGGGGCGTGGAATCACCTACTTCAGGGGCCGCCCCCTGCATCGCGTCGCCCATCCGTCGCGCGAGGTCGGTGTGCTCCTGGGCGACGTGCCGGGACATCCGGCCCGCTCGGTCCGCGGCCATCTGCGGATGCTGTGTGCCGCGGTGGGTGTTCCGGCCCGGCGGGCCGACGAGGTCCTCGAAGTGGTCGGCCTCGTCAGCCTGCGTGACGAACGCCTCGGCAGCCTCGCCCGCGGCATGGACCGCCGCCTGGGCCTCGCCTGCGCCCTGCTGTCCGACCCGCACACACTGGTGCTGGACGAACCCGCGGACGAGCTCTCCGCCCGCGAAAGCCGCTGGCTGTACGGCATGCTGCACGCGCATGCCGCCCAGGGCGGCACGGTCCTGTTCACCACGGCCGAACCCAAGGAGGCCGCCCGCAGCGCCGACCGGGTCGTCACCCTCGAACAGGGCAGACTCGTCGCCGACCAGGAGGCCGGAGACTTCGCCCGCACCCGGCTGCGCCCCCGCGTCGCCGTCCGCACCCCACACGCCGCCCGCCTGGCCGCCCTCCTCACCAAGGAGGCCCGCACCGCGCACCGCTCCGTCGAAGTCGTACGGGAGGAGGGCAACCGCCTTTCCGTGTACGGCAGTACGTGCGCGGACGTCGGTGAGACGGCGTTCCGGCACGACATCCTCGTACACCAACTCGCCGACGAGATCGGCGACATGGGGCCCGGGGCCGGTACGTCCCCCAGGTGTGAGCCGGAATCCAGTGACGAGCAGCGAGTACCGGCCCCCTCGTCGCCGGCTGTGACGGCATCGCCCCTCACGGACGTGCCGTTCGCCGAGCAGCCGTCGCCTCCGATCACACCTGCGCTGCCCACCTCCGAGTCCTCCACCGCCGAGGAACCAGATCCCGTCGCCCGAGCCCACCCGCCGTACGAGGAACAGGCGGCTGCCGTCAGCCCCTTGCGGGACACCGCCGTTGACCCCGCGGCTCAGCCCGCCACCACAAGCTCGCCTGCGACACCCGGCCCCCGCGCGCCGAGTCCCGCCCGCTCACGACTGGTCCCCCTCATCGACCCCGAAGAGACAACCGGCACCCTGCCCCCCGCGCGTGCCCCGCGCCCTTCGCGAGCGGCCACCCTCGACGCCCAGTCCCCGCTCCCGCCCCCCATCTCCGTCCGCTCCGCCCCCAGTCCGCTGCGCCCGCTCCGCTACGAGCTGCGCCGGGCCACCGGTATCGGCACCGGGTTCCTGACCGGGGCCGCCGTACTCGTCGTGTCCGCCCTCACCGCACTGCTGTTGGCCCGCATCGGGCACACCCCGCAGTCGCGCCTGCTGGCCGCGTGGCCACGGGAACTGCCCCTGCCGCCCGCGGCGCTCGGCGCGGGACTGCTCGGGGCGTTCGCCTTCGGCGACGAGTTCCGTCACCCTGCCCTGGCGGCGGACCGCGGCACCGTCCCCAGGCGGATGGGGCTGCTCCTCGCGAAGCTCCTCGTCTCCGCGGCCACCGCGCTGCTGCTGGGCTTCCTCACGGTGGGCTGCGACGCCGAAGTGCTCTATCTCGTATACGGACGGGAGCTCGCGCAGGTTCCCGCCGACTGGCTTTCGACGAGCGCGAGTTGGACCGGGCTGGTCGTCGGGTGCGCCTGGGCCGGAGTGCTGGCCGCGGGCATCTTCCGGTCCACCACGGCGGGGCTCGCCGCGGTGGTCGCCGTACCGATTCTCGTCGTACCCCTCGTGCACAAGGCGTTGGAAGGGCCGGCCGTGCGGGCCGCGGCGGGCTTTCCCCTCCGGATGCGGAAGGTGTTCCTGCTGCAGTGGCCCTTCGGGGGTGAGCGGTATCTGTCCGCGGCTGCGCGAGTGATCGTCCAACCCGTGGGCGGGGCACTGACGTTGTCGCTGACCGCACTGCTCTGCGCGTATCTGCTCACGACCCTGCGTAGCAGGGTCCGATGACGACCGTGCCTACCCTTCGGGTCCCGCTCTGCGCACAACTCCCCGGAGAAAGCCCATTTCTTTCCGATAAGGCGTCAATTGCGACGGGGTGAGCGATCACCCTTTCGTGTGCTTTTCACCAAAGACCTCAAGGGAGTTGGGGCCAACGCCGACAAAGGATCCGTGAGTACCCTTGCGCACACCATGATGACCGCCGCCCGCTCCGCAGACTCCGGTCTCGCCGGCCCGGGCGAACTCGACCGCTACCCCTATGCCGAGGCGCCCGTCACCGAGCGCCTCGGAGCCCCTTCCTGGGACGGTTCCGACCCCGAGCTGGGCCGCGTGGGCCGTCGTGCCGCGGGCAGCCGCGGACGCGGGCTGCACGGCCAGCTCGTCCAGCAGCTGGGACAGATGATCGTCTCCGGCGACCTGGGCGCCGACCGCCCGCTGGTGCCCGAGGAGATCGGCCAGCGCTTCGAGGTCTCCCGCACCGTCGTCCGCGAGTCGCTGCGCGTCCTGGAGGCCAAGGGCCTGGTCAGCGCCCGCCCGAACGTCGGCACGCGCGTGCGCCCCGTCAGCGACTGGAACCTCCTCGACCCGGACATCATCGAGTGGCGCGCCTTCGGCCCGCAGCGCGACAACCAGCGCCGCGAGCTGAGCGAGCTGCGCTGGACGATCGAGCCCCTCGCCGCGCGCCTCGCCGCCGGGCACGGGCGCGAGGACGTCCAGCAGCGCCTCTCCGACATGGTCGAGATCATGGGTCACGCCATGGCGCAGGGCGACGCGCTGACCTTCTCCCGCGCGGACGCCGAGTTCCACTCGCTGCTCATCCAGGTCGCGGGCAACCGCATGCTGGAGCACCTTTCCGGGATCGTCTCGTCGGCCCTCCAGGTCTCCGGCGGCCCGGTCACGGGCTGTGACCGCCCGAACGACGCCTCCCTGGCGCACCACGCCCGGATCGTCGACGCCCTCGCCGCCGGCGACGGCGCGGCGGCCGAGGCGGCCATGCGGCAGCTGCTCATCGTGCACCCCGAGGTGGAGCGCGTGGTGCCCGCCCCGCGCGAGCACTGACGCGCGGGGTGGCAGGCGCGGTCGAGGTGGGCCGCGCTCCCTTGGCGCCGCCCGGCCTGGTCGCCGTCTTCCGCCGGACCCCGCAGGATCCTCCAGGGAACCGGCGGGGTCCGGCGGTGCGACGGGGCGCCGGATCTCGCTGAAAAGTGCCTCTCGCGGCCCTGGGTGACCTCCTCTGCCCGTGTCTGACCGTTTTTGAACGCTTACGGGGTGTGACTCGGGCCACGCAGATTGGGCGTAACGCTCGCGGGAACTGCGCGATGACCTAAGAGGTGACAGCCGCGGAAGGGAATACGGACGCCGTTCAAGGCGCTGTGATTCTTCCCGGCCCCAGCCCGCGCCGTCGGCCCATCCCCAAGTCGGCGGTCGTCGGCTCCTGTCCGTACCGGACGGGGCCGGAAGCCGTTTTCCATCGTTCCGAGAGGTTGTTCGTGTCGGCCAGCACATCCCGTACGCTCCCGCCGGAGATCGCCGAGTCCGTCTCTGTCATGGCGCTCATCGAGCGGGGAAAGGCTGAGGGGCAGATCGCCGGCGATGACGTGCGTCGGGCCTTCGAAGCTGACCAGATTCCGGCCACTCAGTGGAAGAACGTACTGCGCAGCCTCAACCAGATCCTCGAGGAAGAGGGTGTGACGCTGATGGTCAGTGCCGCGGAGCCCAAGCGCACCCGAAAGAGCGTCGCAGCGAAGAGTCCGGCCAAGCGCACCGCCACCAAGACGGTCGCCGCGAAGACGGTGACCGCCAAGAAGGCCACCGCCACCGCGACTCCGGCGGCGCCCCTCGCCGATGCTCCCGCCGAGGACGACGCCCAGAAGGCCGCTGCCAAGAAGGCGGCGCCTGCCAAGAAGGCGGTCGCCAAGAAGGTCGCCGCCAAGAAGACGACTGCTGCGGCGGCCAAGAAGACCAGCGCCAAGAAGGACGACGCCGAGCTCGTCGACGAAGAGGCGACCGAGGAGACCCCTGGCAAGACCGGGGACGAGCCCGAGGGCGCCGAGAGCGCCGGCTTCGTACTCTCCGACGAGGACGAGGACGACGCGCCGGCGCAGCAGGTCGCCGCTGCCGGTGCCACCGCCGACCCCGTCAAGGACTACCTCAAGCAGATCGGCAAGGTCCCCCTCCTCAACGCCGAGCAGGAGGTCGAGCTCGCCAAGCGCATCGAGGCCGGTCTGTTCGCCGAGGACAAGCTGGCCAACGCCGACAAGCTCGCCCCCAAGCTCAAGCGCGAGCTGGAGATCATCGCCGAGGACGGCCGCCGCGCCAAGAACCACCTCCTGGAGGCCAACCTCCGTCTGGTGGTCTCCCTGGCCAAGCGCTACACCGGCCGCGGCATGCTCTTCCTGGACCTCATCCAGGAGGGCAACCTCGGTCTCATCCGCGCGGTCGAGAAGTTCGACTACACCAAGGGCTACAAGTTCTCCACGTACGCCACCTGGTGGATCCGTCAGGCGATCACCCGCGCGATGGCCGACCAGGCCCGCACCATCCGTATCCCGGTGCACATGGTCGAGGTCATCAACAAGCTCGCGCGCGTGCAGCGCCAGATGCTCCAGGACCTGGGCCGCGAGCCCACCCCGGAGGAGCTGGCCAAGGAACTCGACATGACCCCGGAGAAGGTCATCGAGGTCCAGAAGTACGGCCGCGAGCCCATCTCCCTGCACACCCCCCTGGGTGAGGACGGCGACAGCGAGTTCGGTGACCTCATCGAGGACTCCGAGGCCGTCGTCCCGGCCGACGCGGTCAGCTTCACGCTCCTCCAGGAGCAGTTGCACTCCGTCCTGGACACCCTGTCCGAGCGCGAGGCCGGTGTGGTCTCGATGCGCTTCGGTCTCACCGACGGTCAGCCGAAGACCCTCGACGAGATCGGCAAGGTGTACGGGGTCACCCGTGAGCGCATCCGCCAGATCGAGTCCAAGACCATGTCGAAGCTGCGCCACCCGTCGCGTTCTCAGGTGCTGCGCGACTACCTCGACTAGGTCGTAGTCGTACGACACGGAAGGCCCGGTTTCCCCTCGTGGGAGCCGGGCCTTCGTGTTGGCGCGGGTGCGGGGCGCGCCGCGCTGGATCACTCTGGGTCTCTCATGACCATCCCAGAGTGAGGAACGTGCATGCGTCGTCCCCTTGCCCGGGCGCTGACCCGGCCGCTGGTCCTGGCGGCTGCCGCGTCCGCCATACCGTTGGTCTCCGCGGCCCCCGCGGCCGCCGACAGCATCGTCGTCGGCGGGTTCCCGGTCGATGTCTCCGAGAGCCCGTGGACGGTGGCGCTGTCCAGCCGTGACCGGTTCGGGGGTACCCGGGCGGGACAGTTCTGCGGCGGTGTCGCCGTGACCCGGACCACCGTGCTGACCGCGGCCCACTGCATGGGCGACGACGTCCTGGGTACGCCACCGAATCGCGCGGGCGACCTCAAGGTCCTCGCGGGCCGTACGGACCTGCTCTCGGGCAGCGGCCAGACGATCGCCGTACGGGACGTGTGGGTCAACCCGGACTACGACACCGTCAGCAACGCCGGCGACTTCGCCGTGCTCACCCTCGCCGCGCCGCTGCCCCAGAGCTCGGTCATCGGGATGGCGGCCACGGGTGACACGGCCTACCGGCCGGGCACGGCCGCCACGGTCTACGGCTGGGGCGATCTCAGTGGTGGCGGCGACTACGCGGGCAGCCTGCACGCCGCGCGCGTCCATGTGCTGCCCGACGCCCGCTGTGAGGAGGCGTATCCGGGCAGTACGGACGGCACCTACCTCCCCGAGGCCATGCTGTGCGCCGGAGAGCCCCAGGGAGGCCGTGACGCCTGTCAGGGGGACAGTGGGGGGCCGCTGGTCGCCCAGGGCCGGCTGGTCGGGCTCGTGTCGTGGGGCAGCGGGTGCGGACGGGCGGGGAGCCCCGGCGTCTACACGCGGGTGTCCGACGTCGTGCGGACGCTCGGCCGCCACCGCGGCGCACCGGGCCCGCACAGGGGCGGCTGACGGCCGCTGAGGGGCATCCGTGGATGCGAGGACGGGCGGCCTGTGCCGGTGCTGGCTCGTCGTGGACGCGAAGTGTCAGCGCTCTTCTTCAGGAGTGCTTGCTGCGGGAGCGGCGGTCAGTCGCTCCGACTCGTCCTGTATCTCAGCGGCGATCTTCTTGAGTTCCGGCTCGAACTTGCGGCCGTGGTGGGCGCAGAAGAGCAGTTCTCCGCCGCTGAGCAGGACGACGCGCAGGTATGCCTGGGCGCCGCAGCGGTCGCAGCGATCGGCGGCCGTCAGCGGGCTCGCGGGGGTCAGAACAGTAGTCACGTCGCCTCTTCTCTAGCTCGACGAGCTGTCGTACCAGGGTCAACATCCAACCAGCCCGAAAACGTTCCCGCTCTGGGCTTTTCCTCGAAAAATTCTTCCGGGGCGGCTGTCTGCTGCCGGTTGGCGGCGAATGTGCCGTATTGCGTGTCTATGTGTCTGTACGGGTTCGCGCTGTGGGTCGGGGTCGGTCCTCCCGGCTGGGTTGCCGGTTGTTCATGAGGACGTGCCCGGAGCCTAAATGGTTCATGCCCCGAAGGGAACGTGATATGTACTTCACTCCATCGAGGGATCGAACAGGTATACGACCCTGGACTAGTGTGAGGAGGAGACGAGGGTGGCGTTACAACGGCTCTACCAGGCCTCGGTACCCTCTGAGCGGCAACCGAAGCCGGGCCCTTACCCAAAAGGGCCTCATCTGAAATTCAGCGAGGAGCGAACCGCGTGACCGCCGAAACGTCCGTGCCGTCGACAGCGCTGCTGGCAGGAGCAGACCGGGACGGTTCCAACTACACCGCGCGGCACCTGCTCGTCCTTGAGGGGCTAGAGGCCGTACGCAAGCGCCCGGGCATGTACATCGGGTCGACCGACAGTCGTGGCCTGATGCACTGTCTGTGGGAGATCATCGACAACTCCGTGGACGAGGCACTCGGGGGCTACTGCGACCACATCGAGGTGATCCTGCACGACGACGCCTCTGTGGAGGTGCGGGACAACGGCCGGGGTATCCCGGTCGACGTCGAGCCCAAGACCGGCCTCTCCGGTGTCGAGGTCGTCATGACCAAGCTGCACGCCGGCGGCAAGTTCGGCGGCGGCTCGTACGCCGCTTCCGGCGGTCTGCACGGCGTGGGTGCCTCCGTGGTGAACGCCCTGTCCGCGCGACTCGACGTCGAGGTGGACCGCAACGGCAGCGTCCACGCCATCAGTTTCCGGCGCGGGGTACCCGGCTCCTTCGCCGCCGCCGGTCCCGACGCCGCGTTCGAGCCCGGTGGCATGCGCAAGACCAAGCGGATCCCCAAGACCCGCACCGGCACGCGCGTACGCTACTGGGCCGACCGCCAGATCTTCCTCAAGGACGCCAAGCTCTCCCTGGAGGGCCTGCATCAGCGGGCCCGGCAGACCGCGTTCCTGGTGCCCGGGCTGACCATCGTCGTCCGCGACGAGTACGGCCTCGGCGAGGGCGGCAGCAAGGGCGAGGAGTCCTTCCGCTTCGACGGCGGCATCAGCGAGTTCTGCGAGTACCTGGCGAGCGACAAGCCGGTCTGCGACGTACTGCGTCTGTCGGGTCAGGGCACCTTCAAGGAGACGGTGCCGGTCCTGGACGACCACGGCCAGATGACGCCCACCGAGGTCACGCGCGAACTCGGCGTCGACATCGCGCTGCGCTGGGGGACCGGTTACGACACGACCCTCAAGTCGTTCGTCAACATCATCGCCACCCCCAAGGGCGGCACCCACGTGGCCGGCTTCGAGCAGGCCATCGTCAAGACGATGAACGAGGTGGCGCGCGCCAAGAAGCTGCTGCGCGTCGCCGAGGACGACGTCGTCAAGGACGACGCCCTTGAGGGCCTCACCGCGGTCGTCACCGTCCGGCTCGCCGAACCCCAGTTCGAGGGCCAGACCAAGGAGGTGCTCGGTACGTCGGCGGCCCGCCGCATCGTCACCAACGTGGTCACCAAGGAGTTCAAGGACTTCCTGACCTCGACGAAGCGCGACGCGGCGGCCCAGGCCCGGGTGGTCATGGAGAAGGCCGTCGCCGCGGCCCGTACGCGTATCGCGGCCAGGCAGCACAAGGACGCGCAGCGCCGCAAGACGGCCCTGGAGTCCTCCTCGCTGCCCGCCAAGCTCGCCGACTGCCGCAGCGACGACGTCGAGCGCAGCGAGTTGTTCATCGTCGAGGGAGACTCCGCGCTCGGTACCGCCAAGCTCGCCCGGAACTCCGAGTTCCAGGCGCTGCTGCCGATCCGCGGCAAGATCCTCAACGTCCAGAAGTCGTCCGTCACCGACATGCTGAAGAACGTCGAGTGCGGCGCCATCATCCAGGTCATAGGAGCGGGATCGGGCCGCACCTTCGACATCGACGCGGCCCGTTACGGCAAGATCATCATGATGACCGACGCCGATGTGGACGGCTCCCACATCCGCTGTCTGCTCCTGACCCTGTTCCAGCGCTACATGCGGCCCATGGTCGAGGCAGGCCGGGTGTTCGCCGCGGTGCCGCCGCTGCACCGCATCGAGCTCGTCCAGCCCAAGAAGGGCCAGGACAAGTACGTGTACACGTACTCGGACCGTGAGCTGCGCGAGAAGATGCTGGAGTTCCAGAGCAAGGGCGTCCGGTTCAAGGACTCCATCCAGCGCTACAAGGGTCTCGGCGAGATGGACGCCGACCAGCTGGCCGAGACGACGATGGACCCCCGCCACCGCACCCTGCGCCGGATCAACCTCTCCGACCTGGACGCGGCCGAGCAGGTCTTCGATCTGCTGATGGGCAACGACGTGGCACCGCGCAAGGAGTTCATCTCCAGCTCGGCCGCGACACTGGACCGGTCGCGCATCGACGCGTGACCGCCGACGTGTGACCGACGGCGCCGGACATCGGCTCCGGTCCCGTTCCGAGCCCCACCCGGGCCCGGAACCGGGTTACCGGCCGAAGCCCGGCGCCGTCGGTCTGCTCCACCCGTGGGTGGAGGTCGGTGCGGTCGGCGGATCCACCCACGATCCACCCTGGCGCCGATCTGCCGACCTGTAAATTTCCGTAGCTTCGAAGGCGTCGGCAGCGCTCGCCGCCGACATCCCCTTCCGCTCACGGAGGCTCTGATGTCCGGGCTCGTCAACGCGCTGGTGATCGTGGCCGTCGCCGCCCTGGTGATCGTGCGACAGTTCAGCGCTCGCCAGATCGGGACCGACCGGCGCTGGTGGCTCCTCCCCGCCGTCCTCGCGGTCGTCGCCCTCCGCGAGCCCGGCATACTCGACGCTCACCACCACACCGAGTCGGCCCTCCTGCTCGGCGTCGAACTGCTCATCGGGCTGGCCACCGGAGCCGGCTGGGCCTGGACCACACGCCTGTGGGTCGAGACGGACGGTTCCGTGTGGAGCAAGAGCACGAAGGCGAGCGGGGGCGTCTGGATCGTCGGCATAGCCCTGCGCGTCGGCCTCATTGCCCTCGGCGCGCTGATCGGTGTGCACCAGAACAGCTCCGCCCTGATGCTCGGTCTCGCGGCCACGCTGCTGGTCCGCTCCGGCGTCCTGGTCTGGCGGGCCCAGTCCTTCACCGGGGCGTCCGGATCCGCCCCGGCGTACGGTTTCGGCATGGCGCCGCCCGCCCGGAAGGAGCGCGCGTGACGGAGAACGCGTGGACGCGCTGGCCCTCGCGGGAGGCGCTGAGCCGAGCAGGCGTCTCACGGCCCCGGCGCCTGCTCGCCTGGGCCGTCCGGCTGCTGGTGATCGGCATGCTGCTGTGGGGCGCCTTCACCGGCGACCACGTCCACGGCTGGGCCCTCGCCGGAGGCGTTGCCGGGATCTTCGTGACCGCAGCCCTTGCCTGGGCCTTCTGGCGCACCACCCTCGCCCACCGACTCTGGCCGTCTGTGGCACTGATCGCGGCGCTCCTCGGGGTCGCGATCGGGGGACAGGCGGCCGGCTTCACAGTCCCGGCCGTCGTCGTCTGGTGCGGTTGCGCCGTCAGCTCGCTGGAGCGGCTCCCCATCGCGGTCGCTCTGCCCGTGACGTCGGTGTCCCTCGCGACCTTCGCCGCGGTCAACAACGACGTGTGGCTGACCACCGCGGTCACGACGGCGGGGCTGGCCCTCGCCGGCTACACGCTCCGCCTCGACGCCGAGGCCCGGGGCAACGCCCAGCGGCTGCTCACCCAGGAACGCATGGCCCGCGCGGCCGAGGCGGAGTCCGCCGCGCTGGCGGAGCGGGCCCGGATAGCCCGGGAGATCCACGACGTGCTGGCACACAGCCTCTCGGCCCAGCTCGTGCACCTGGAGGCGGCCCGGCTGCTGATCGAGCGGGGCGCCGACCGGGAGACGATCCTCGAACGGGTCGTGGCGGCACGGGGAATGGCCCGGGACGGCCTCGCCGAGACGCGGCAGGCCCTGTCCGCGCTGCGGGGCGAGATGACCCCGCTGGAGGACTTCCTGGCCGAGATCGTCGCTACGACCGCCGGTGCGGAGGTCACCGTTACGGGTGATCGGCGGCAGCTCTCGGCCGAGGCCTCGCAGGCCGTGCGCAGGGTCGCCCAGGAGGCCCTGACGAACGTCCGCAAGCATGCCCCGGGCGCCAAGGTGCTGCTTCGGCTGGAGTACGGCGAGCACGAAGTGAGGCTGGACGTGCGGGACTCGGGCGGTTCGCCCGGTGAACTGACCGGTGCGGGAGGTGGGTACGGTCTGCTGGGCATGCGGGAACGCGCCGAGTTGCTGGGCGGTTCACTGCGGGCCGAGCCGGAGGAAGAGGGATTCGTGGTGACGCTGAAGGTGCCCGCATGACGGACGAGGCCGTGAAGAGGCCCGCGCGGGTCGTGGTCGCGGACGACCAGACCGTCGTACGGGAAGGCATCGTGATGCTGCTGGGGCTGCTGCCCGGGATCGAGGTCGTCGGCGCCGCGGGCGACGGGGACGAGGCGGTGCGGCTCGTCGCCGAACTCGCCCCGGACGTCGTCCTGATGGACCTGCGCATGCCCCGCTGCGACGGTGTCGAGGCGACCCGGCGGATCCGCGCGGAACATCCCGGAACGCAGGTCGTGGTGCTCACGACCTTCGCGGACGACGCGTCACTCTTCCCGGCGCTGCGCGCGGGGGCACGCGGCTACCTCACCAAGGACGCGGGCGGCGACGAGATCGTACGGGCCGTGGAGAGCGTGCTCTCCGGGGACGCGGGCCTGTCGCCGAGCATCCAACGGCGGCTGCTGGAACGCCTGTCGGACCCCGGGCCGCAGCCCCCGTCGGGTCCCGCCGAGCCGCCGGACGGGCTCACCGCGCGGGAGACCGAGGTGTTGGTGCTGATCGCCGAGGGCCTGACCAACCAGGAGATCGCCCGCAAACTGCATGTCTCCACGGCGACCGTGAAGACCCACATCAACAACCTGTTCGCCAAGACGGGGCTCAAGGTCCGTGCGCAGGCGGTGCGTTACGCCTACGGGAAGGGACTGGTGCGGCCACCAGCGGGTTGAGTCACCTGATGGGGTGAAGACCCAGGAGAAGAAGAGTCGGGGATCTTCCCGTTCTGTCCATCCTTGGGCATGCAGTCAAGCAACGGTCGTCCCCGCGGTGGCGCGAGTGGTCACGAGGGTCCGGCCGAGAACCACGAAGGTCATGACCTGACCCCGGCCGAGGCATCCGGAAAGGTGAGATACCACGATCCGTGGTATGACGCACTCGCGTCCGGCTGGGGCGAGTTGGACGGCACAGGGGCGCCCGCTCCCGAGGTGCCGGCCGCGCGCAGGCAGGACGAGGGACCGGCGCTGCGGGCCGGGGACGTGTATCTCGACGTGCAGCGCAGTGCCGCCTTCCAGGAGGTGCGCAGCCGGTATCTGCGGTTCGTGGTGCCGGGCGTGATCGTCTTCCTCACCTGGTATGTGGCGTACGTGGTGGCCGCGACGACCGCGCCCGGACTGATGGCCCGGCCCGTGGCGGGTGCCGTGAACGTGGGGATGGTCGCGGGGCTCGGGCAATTCCTCACCACGTTCCTGCTGACCTGGGCGTACGCCCGCCACGCGCGGCTGCGCAGGGACCGGGCCGCGCTCGAACTGCGGTGGGACACCCAGGAACTGACACGTGGTGTGCGAGGCGGTGTTCTGTGACCGGCAATCATCAGACGCTGGCGTTGCTGCTGTTCAGCGGGTTCGTCGCCGTCACCCTGGGGATCACGACCTGGGTGAGCCGCAACCGCCACGGTTCGGCGGAGGAGTTCTACGCGGGCGGGCGGCTCTTCTCCCCGATGGAGAATGGTTTTGCCATCGCGGGCGACTACATGTCGGCCGCCTCCTTCCTCGGCGTCACCGGGCTCATCGCGCTGTACGGCTACGACGGCATGCTGTACGTGGTGGGCTTCCTGGTCGCCTGGCTGTTGGTGCTGTTCCTGGTCGCCGAACTGGTACGCAACTGCGGGCGGTTCACGCTCGCCGACGTGGTCGCCGCGCGGATGAGCGAGCGGCCCGTGCGGATCGCGGCGGGAACTTCCTCGGTCACCGTGTCCGTTCTGTATCTGGTGGCACAGATGGTGGGCGCGGGCAGTCTGGTGTCACTGCTGCTGGGCGGGACGAGCCCGGCCACGCGGGCGTGGACCGTCATCGGCGTCGGCGCGCTCATGGTGATCTATGTGTCGTTGGGAGGGATGCGGGCCACCACCTGGATCCAGATCGTCAAGGCGATCCTGCTGCTGAGCACCACTGTCGCGCTGACGGTGCTGGTGTTGTTGCGCTTCCACGGGAACATCGACCAGCTGCTGCTCACCGCGGCCGACCGCAGCGGCCACGGCCTGTCGTTTCTGGCGCCCGGGCTCAAGTACGGAGGCGACTGGACCGCGCGCTTCGACTTCATCAGCCTGGGCCTGGCACTCGTACTGGGGACGGCCGGACTGCCGCACATCCTGTCCCGCTTCTACACCGTGCCGACCGCGCGGGCCGCGCGCCGTTCGGTGGTCTGGTCGATCGGGCTCGTCGGAGGCTTCTACCTGATGATGATCGTGCTCGGCTTCGCCGCGGCCGCCGTCGTCGGACCGGAAGCCCTCAAGAAGTCGAACGCGGCGGGGAACACCGCGGTCCCGCTGCTGGCACTCGACCTCGGCGGCGGCGCCAACTCCACCGGCGGCACGGCCCTGTTCGCGATCGTCGCCGCCGTGGCCTTCGCCACGATCCTCGCGGTGGTCGCCGGGATCACCCTGGCCTCCTCGGCATCCGTGGCCCATGACCTCTACGCGTCGCTGCGACGCCGCCGTGCCAAGCCGTACAGCGAGGTCGCGGTGGCGCGGACGGCGGCGGTCGGCATCGGTGTGATCGCGATCGCGCTGGGCCTCCTCGCCAGGGACCTCAACGTCGCCTTCCTGGTGGGCCTCGCCTTCGCCGTCGCCGCCTCCGCGAACCTCCCGGTGCTGCTCTACTCCCTGTTCTGGCGCGGCTTCACCACCCGCGGTGCCGTCTGGGCCGTATACGGAGGGCTGATCCCCGCGCTGGCCCTCGTGCTGCTCTCGCCGGTCGTGTCGGGCAGCCCCGATTCACTGTTCCCCGGCGTCGACTTCCAGTTCTTCCCGCTCCAGAACCCCGGCCTCGTCTCGATCCCGCTGGGCTTCCTGGCCGGCTGGCTCGGCACGGTCACCTCGCCGGAGATCCCGGACGAGGCCAAACACGCGGAGACCGAGGTACGGGCACTGACGGGGGCGGGGGCCGTCTAGCCGGGGTGCCCATCGCCGTCGTACGGAAGCCGCTGCCGACCCCGCGCGGCTACGGCGCCACCCAGGCGTAGCGGTGTTCGGGGCGGCCCGTGTCGCCGTACTTGAGGGAGAGGCGGAGGCGGCCGGCCTGTTCCAGGTGGCGGAGGTAGCGCTGCGCCGTGGAGCGGCTCAGGCCGGTCTCGGCGGCGACCTCGTGGGCCGAGAGCGGGTGGCCGGCGCGGTGCAGGACACCGCAGATCAGGTCGGTGGTCGGTTCCGAGTGACCGCTCGGCAGGCCGGGGGAGGCCGGTGCGGTGGTCGTGCGCAGGGCGCCGAAGATGCGGTCGACCTGCTCCTGGCCGGCGATGCCGCGCCCGCCGACGCGGTCGACGGTGCGGCGCAGGGCGGCGTACGAGTCCAGGCGGGTACGCAGCGCGGCGAAGGTGAACGGCTTGACCAGGTAGTGCAGGGCGCCGAGGCGCATCGCCCGCTGCACGGTCGTCACATCGCTGGCCGCCGTGATCATGATGACGTCGGTTGTATGGCCCTGTTGCCGCATGCGGTGGACGAGTTCGAGACCCGTCTGGTCGGGCAGGTAGTGGTCGAGCAGTACCAGGTCGATGGTCCCGCGTTCCACGGTGGCCAGTGCCTGCGCAGCGCTGTGTGCGCGGGCGGCGACCCGGAAACCGGGAACCTTTCCCACGTACTTCGCGTTGATCTCGGCGACGCGGAAGTCGTCGTCCACGACCATGACGTCAATCATTGGGCCTCTTTCCTCAAGGCCAGGCGAGCGTTAAGCCCGTGTTTCGGCTCCGCAGTTGTAGCGCGAGCAAAAC
>Ga0307511_10001380_pt1 | contig 25690 bp, 32 predicted proteins | sample 13_EM_MG_FD_200266 | JGI IMG/M metagenome (GOLD analysis project Ga0307511, IMG submission 200266) | Populus trichocarpa ectomycorrhiza microbial communities from riparian zone in the Pacific Northwest, United States - 13_EM | ecosystem: Host-associated > Plants > Roots > Unclassified | place...
GAGTCGCTAGTACCTCGGGACCCACCCGCAGTCACCGCGCAAGAGGGGGGGGGGCTTAACAAGACTACAGGGGGGACTCCTAGAGCGGGTCGCGCGGCCTCCTGTGATTCAGCACGGGCCAACTGAACCCGGGGATTCGAAATCCGGGAGGAGCGCACCAGCAACGGAAAAGCACAGCCCAGGGCTAACCAATTCCAGTCTGGGAATGTAGTCCGCCACATCGCACATGCAAACTGAAACCCAGTGTCGACAATAATGGGGTACGATTAGTCCAACCACAGCATGTGAACTTCTGAGAAGATCTCGGTTGGGACCACCGGTCTGCAATCGCGGGGCCGGGTGTTGCACAAGACGAGTCGATGAAGATTTGGAGAACTGGCTCGGGTTCCACGGGGTTGGTTAGTGCCTCGTTTCAAGTTAAGTTACAGGGGGAGATTCCCAAAGTCGGTGAACCCCCCGCGGGGCGGTATCCGAAGTGGCCCAAGCTTGCTCAGCATCTGAACGGTGAGGGTTCCGTTGAAGATCAGAGGGAGAAATCAACGGGTATCCAAACGCCACTGAGTAATCAGACGGACTCGGTAGGCCTGCGGAACCCTGGCCACATGGAACATTGCTTTAGTTGGGAGGAGAGAAGGACCCTCGAGGAGTTTGAGGGAAATGGTCGCAGCCTGGACCTTGGTGGGGAATGACCCCAATAGGGTTCACGTCCATCATCTGGCTGCGTCGCCTCGTTGATCTGATCAAGGGGTGACTTTATCACGGACCTCTCCGCTCGCCCAGTCTTCTCTCCCTCCGTCCATCAATCGAAGCATCCAGTCTGGCGGCATCCTCGCGTAAATGGACCTGAAGGGTCGTTCTCTGGGTTTCCCGGAGCTCGGGTTACGGTTTGTTCCGAAGCTTCTTGCACTTCATCGTTGTTCTTTGCCCACGAACGTAAAACAAGCGCCGACGAACAAACTCATATCCGAAAATGACACTAAAACAATGGGATATTCTTTTGAAGGCGGCTCGGAAGTGCCGTGGGCGACTCCTGCTGTCTTGTTCCCAGACTAGCAGCTGGAACTACAACACTTCCGGCCGCGTAACACCTCCCGCTGATGACCCACATGTTGACGCAGGGACGCGGAAGACGAACAAAAGACCGGGATTTCCGACGGATTTCGGTCCGCCGATCCCTGTCCTCCAAAGGCCCGATGATCGAAGCTACGTCAGCGGAAGGTTAGCATGGGTGGAAGTCACCATTCCCGGGATGTATCAGCACGGAAGAGATGTATTCGCGTGAGACAACCCGCTTTTGAGTGTGAAGCGAGAAAGTTGCAGCCACAAGCTCCTGGCGCAGCTGACGTGCCTTGGACCGGGCGCCAAAACCAAATTAACCTTGCACCTAAAAGTCACCGCTCCTGGGCGCTTGGTCTAACCAAGAACAGTGAGGTGGCAACAGGCTAGCCACCCCTCAGCCGTCCTTGGAACAGGTGGCGACAGGAGCCGAGCCAGACTCAGGTTTTGTATACGATAAAGTAACCGAGAAACGGATCTAAAATAGAAACTGATAATTCTGGCTGATCCTTCCCCAAGCAGTGTGTGAGCAAAAGTTCCATCGCACCCAGTGATAACACCGCAACAGCTCGGTGCGGTGTGCAGACAGAGCGGGGGACACGAATTGAGACGATAGTTTCCGATCAGATTGGGCCTAAAAAAATTATGCGACGCGCCATACCCAAGCTGGTCAAGAATGGAACACCGGCACGTGGGCCGTGGGATAGAAGTCCGTAAGGGGACTGCAGGGGATCAGCCATTCAATAAAGGCCGGAGGGAACTATGCCTTGTATAGAAATCCAGATGTAGATCTGGGAAATCTGAGATCGCTAACCATATAGGAAGGGCAAGTGCCGGCCGGTGTCCCGGTCAAGCGACTCAAATCTGGTTCGGGCTGGGAGGGCCCGTGGATTCGTTGATCCGTCGGTCGAAAAGCGATGCTCAGGCCCGGGATCGGCTATCGCGTTGTGGCGAAACAAACACGTTCGCGCACGCTTTGGGTTTGTCGCCTCACACAATTCTCGTATGATGAGAACCGCGGGCTCATTAATAATCCATGCCTTGGACACCCAGACGTCTCGCCTCAGCCCAGAAGGCATTTCTTGGAATTATGATGGTCCGTTGCTATTGCTCCGTAACATTGAAGAAACTCAACTTCCACATCGGATCCCAATTCACGTTCACACCGCATACGATTATCGATATCACCGAGGGCTAAACTCCCGTCACACCCTCCGACAAGCCCACACGCCCGCAATACAACAGCTTTTTCATTACCCAACCCATCTCACATTCTCAGTTGAGTCACATGCACAGACCACGGGCTAGACCCCCGCTCCTCCTCACGTTTGCAAACCCAAAACCCGAGGGGCAGTGAAATATGTGAGTAAGTAAAATTAATCACGGGACATGATTCGTCCCACACCACTCGAAACGCCCAGAAACCTCGTCGCACCTTCTATAGTTTGGCTGGCCATCGCAACACCGACCAACGCCACTCCGTATCGATCAGTTCCTAACTCGCTTCGAGTCCCGACCGAACCTTGTCCACTCGCGGAGCATCGTGGATCATCGGTATGTAACGTTAACCCCTGCCAGACCCATCGCGACAAATGACGGACGGCTACCTATCCGAGATTCGCTCGCTACCATCGGATGGAACAGAAACAAGGGGAGAGCGGAGCGCGGTCCAGTCCCCACCTCCACCCTAAGCACTTCCTAGCCCGCTTTGGAGATTCGAAAGAAAATAATAAGGGAAAAAAGGGGAGCGAGCTCCTTCCCCCTTCTCGCCCAGACCAACCCATCGGATCCGCTCTGGGAGCACTCTGCCGACGAGAAGGGAACCCGATCACGCCTGGTTTCCAGGACTTGACTATCCACCGTAACCCGACCGGGTATATCCAATCCCCGCACGGCCATCTCCGCCCCTCCATTGTCTGCCTGAGGGCCGCTGTCACACCAGCGATCGGAGGGTGTATCTCGAACGAACGAACTTCGGCGGCGCAGTGGGAGGCGATTGCACAGGCGTCCCACTTATCGGCTAAAGTAATCGCGCCTTTCTGGGCGGACACGAAGAAGGGGGTAGTAAAGGGAGAACTCCACAACATTGTTGTCACTTTTTCGCACACGGAGTGACTGAGCGTGAACAGCCCATCTTTCCATCTTTTCGATGGACGGATGGATCGACTCATCTCGGACCATTTACTCACCCATCGGCGTCCGGTGAGGAGACGTGGGGACGCTAACGTACCTCGAACGTATGGAGGCAGGCGTTGATGGTGGATGGATGGCTGGTGGATCTTTTGACGGGACAGCGCCGCCAGCCAAACACGTCAAACCCTGAACCTACCCATGTCAAAAGACTGTAGCCGTAAGAGACCGTGACACCGTCCGATCGCCAGACCATACCATTACCCCCAAGACCTCCTCGAGAATCAAAGTCCAAGGGTCCAGCGTTAACGATAGTTCCGTTCCATCGACGAAATGGGGCATGTGTAACGTTAGGTGTAAGTGTGAATCCGAACGGTCCCCCTTTACTTACTAACGTGTAGTACGGTTGAATGGTGACCCCCCCTCCTTCCATACACCACCGAATCCCTGGGTCCCTCCCACAGTCCAGAGTCTGTTGTTGATCAATGATATAGTTGGCCTTGTACCTTTTCGATTCGATTCTCTGTTGGTCGGGTGATATGATATACCTCTCTACCCCGAAGAAAGCGAGATCTCGGAGGCTTGATCACCCACGGGAACACACCCCCTCACAACACACAGGATTACTATAATAAGGGATCTGTCGGTCAAACGTAATCAAATGGAGAAGGCGCATCGTTTGAGCCTACACACGGTTCCCTTGCGGAGTATAGCAGGAACATTGACATGGGGCGCGCGGGTGGGTGGCGTCGGATCGTTTGACCGGGCGAATTCCAATACCAAGGTTCCCACACCTGAGCCCCCTACAACACTCATTCAAACGAATCATACGATACACGCGGCGCGAACTCGGACGGGGCAGTAGGTACTTGATTTCGAAATACCAAGTGACTCCCCCAATCCGACCCTCCGGAACGCGCATCCAGAGAAAGATTCAAAGAAGAACCCTCCAAAACGACAGCCCTAGAAACTGTGTGTAAGACCACATAACGCAAACTAAACCGCACGGGGTCCGCACACCCGATGTTCGATCTGCATTCCACGCACACGTGCGCAGCGCACCGTGCAGTGCAACGGCCACTTGGAACAAATCGGCCATCGATCCAAGTTTCGATGGCATCGATTCATTCAAGCGAGAGGGTTCCAACCCCCGTGTGAAATCCACCTCGAAGAAAAATTAAACAACAGGGAGAAAAGGAGGCCCTTCGCGAAGCCACGATAGCGATTGAGATTATGATACATTACTTGAAAAAAACCCGAGTCCCCAAAGAAATGAAGGCCTGGCGATGCTCAACTCAACGCGTTTCGCGTGGATAGTGAGTGGCACCTCGAGAAACCGAAACCAAATCACACAAAGGCAAATTTTCTTCCCGGGGGGAGAAGGGCCAAAAAAGTGCTTGTATAGCCGATACTAGTAGTGACCTTAACCTTTCAACCGAGTATTATAGTCTACTTATCGTAAACGCTCAAAATAAACGGGGTGGAAACCGTACTGCGACGAAAGGAAGGAGTGGCTGGCCGCCAAAAGGAGGCTTCGACAGCTGATGCAACGTGGGAAATATACGTGTGAGAGGAGAATAGAATATGTGTGTGCGTGCGAGACAATGATGCTTGTGAGGAGGAGACGATGAAACCGTATCATGCAATGTGTGAGAGAACGGAGTGAGGTCGAGTGACGTGCGGGACGAGCGGCGAGGTGGGAGGTAACGCTGGTGGTAACGGAGAAGAGGGATAAGGGATGAACTAGTCACAAACCAAAGGAGAATTATGCACAACAGAATTCGAAGAACGATGGACAAAACGAAGTGAACGACCAGCAGCGGCGAAAAAGAACAGACATGTCAGAAAAGGCCCGAGCGTGTATCACATTCCGCGGGATCGAAGCCAGGTAAAACCTGATTGACCGTACGAATAGGGCGTCCCATACGCAGGATAGGATTGTTGAACCCAAGACCGTTGGAACTGACCGTCATACCCGTAATCAAGCGCGTAACCGCACTGAATACCCACCCCAGGAGGCCCAGCATTGGCAAAAGGCGCAGGCTGAGCTTCAACACCTTGATACCGGTGATCGTGATCAGTGACAGGTGGAGGGTGATCAGCAGCCTGGTGATAGGAGGGAGGGAACACTTTGCCGGCACGAGATACGAGCTCGTTGAAAGGCGGCAAACTCATCCGGGCATCCTCGGAATTGGCCGAAGATGGCGTCGAACTCAACGAGGGGACACTCAACCGATCAGGCGAGGGGAACTGATGTTGATGTTGGTGATGTTGAGGGACGGTCGGGAGGCAGCGCAGTTGTTGAGCGTGAGCGCCGTGGGAAGGATGGTGATGGTGTTGGATCTGACGAAGGTCAAGCCAAGCTTCGCGAGAATCAGGGCTGGTTGACGCCGAATGGACCACCATCGGCATACCACCCGAGCGGTGATATTGGTGAATGGCCACATTTTGCTGGCGTGGAGAATAAGTCGAGTGGGAACGCGCATATAGTGACTGATCTGGCTTGACCAGTGGCGACGGGGTGGTCTGAGGGGCTGGGTGGTAGCGGAGCTTGGCTTTTTTGGCCACGGAGATCGCCTTCCTTTCGGGCTCGGGGGCCTGTTGATTCCGGATCGAGGTGGGGGAGCAGGCGAGGGAGTAGTAGTACAAATTCTATGAAAAAGCGTTTAGCAAATGAAGGCTAGGACGTAAGCGGACAAGCCGGTTATCTTACCTGTGGCGCGGCCCAGGTCCTTTCCCTCTCCTGGAGAGGCCATGCAGACGACAACGTTTTGGGAGGAACGTGTTGACCAGATGATGAAACCCACATCCGGCCATCCGGCTCAACGGCCTGGGTGGAGGTGGTGACGGCCGGTGAATTGGATGCCAAACTGAGTTTAGAAAAAGGCAGGTTGTCCAAAGGAGAGCTGGTTTTGACACCGTGGTTAACGGCAGGAGACGAGTTCAGTGAGGCAGAACCCGGGATGCTCAGAGATAATGCGGGCATGTCTCGCCGTGGCGCCTTGATAGGTGGGAACGAGGAGGTGGTAGGAGAAAACGCGTCCTCTGCAGAACGCTTCGCTCCAGGTTTCGAAGGTTGGTCATTCATGGGTCGTGAAGTGGGTTGGGTCACAGAGGTGAACGTGAAGGGATATCTGAAGGACTGGGAGGACGGTGAAGTGGACCTGGCGCGGTGAGAACGAGTCGGGGTCGCATAAGCTGAGGTGGAGCGGCTCGCGGACCAAACGTTCGATGGAACTGCTCCCCTGGGAGATCGCGTACTGCGTCCTCTCGGGTGGGAATTCTTCTTCCAGACGTTACCGTCCTTCTCTTTGGCCATGACGAGACCTTTGAGGAGATTTAACCATGAGTCGTACGTTGTCTTATTCACGTATAGCGAAAAGTCGATCCCGAGGAGGATCTCGCGTTCCATCTTGTTAATCTCCTCAAGAGGGATACCAGAAACATCGGACCAGGTCTTGTTTGTGTACGTGTTACTTGGGTATCGCGTCAAGACGAGCATACAAGGGGAGGAATAAAGCAAACGCACTCGTCCACAAACTTGTTCGCCATCATCAGCGCGGCAATTGCAACCCTAAACTCACTCCCCGGCAGGCTGTTCGTCAAGCGATTCCGCTCCTTCAGTCGATAAATGTAATGGAGGGAGAGCACGATGACCGATTGCGAGACTTGTGTTGTCTCGAGAACTTTCTGCATGAATTGGGTGAAGTGCGGGGAGACGGAGAATTGGAGGGATGCGGTGTGAGGACTTGAGTGGGGAACAAAGTGGTAACGGCGAGATGAAGGGGAATTTGAGGAGAACCAGAGGTAGCAGACCATCTCGCAGGTCTTTTCGGCAAGATAGAGGGAAGATTGGTGCGAGTTCAGGAACCAATCAGAGAGGATGGGATCCGGGGAATTTGAAGTACTGTCTTGCAGGTCATCGTCCTCGGACATGGAGCTATCCTCGTCTGCAAAGGAGGGCGTCAGAGGAGGGAGATTCGGACGCGACGCTTGGAGCGCACCTTCGTAGCGGAGAATCGGGGGCAAACAGTTTGCGCCAGGCGGGGTGAGGGGCTGCTTTGCGAAGTCGCAGGCATGGATGAGTTCGATTGGGAGGGTGGAGTAGGCGGCGTAAGACATGGACGTCGAGGGTGAAGAGGGATTAGCAGAACATAAACGAAGGATTCAAAACGGACGAGGAGGGGGAGGGGTAGGATTATTATAATAAGAAATTTAACGAAATGACAGGAGTGGCTCGCCCTCCACTTTACCGCAGATGGAACGAGGTTGAGAACCGCAATCTCTGATCTAATGATCGACTTCCAAATCCGGACTATGAAAGTTCCCTCGCCACCACTTTTTTCGAAAATAAAAAACCGAACACATTTCATAATCCGCCGCTCGGCAATTGGTGCCGATCAGCCATCAACGCTGCGTGCCGGGGATTTCTCCTCAATCTGCACTAATAAGGAAAACCCCCCCAGAAAACGACCCGCTTCGGGGAGGTGTCTAGCGCTCTGATGTGTTTTTTGGGCGTGAATGATTTCCGGGGATTTATTTCTCAAGGATGATCCTCCCTGGATGGAACACATTCTGTTGTTGTTACCATCCACGTAACGGCAAGTCTCCGTCCGTCCGTGTGTATGTGGAGGTACACGTATCTGTCCATCGCCCGACCAGCGCGTTCACTCTCTCGATCTGCTCTCACCCGAATTTCCACCAACGTAAACCATACCTGGCCAGTTTCCATCCCGCTCCATCGGAGACGCGTGCATTTCGGAACCCACGCCGTTGTTCGTAGAATGCAGCCGCTGGCTTCACGCGCCTGTTCCGATCAACGCCCTTGATTGCCTCTTGAACGGTAAAACTTGAGGGCAGAGGCCCAGCATCAGCACGGTGAAAGCGGACCTCACCTTGGATTCTCCAATTGTTACCCTACCGGACACTGAAATCCGTCTCCTTCCTTCAGGTAATCGCTCCATCCGGACCTATCAGTGGCGCTTGTTCTCTCGTACAACATCTGCCCAATCTCTGTTCGAGAGAACGGGGGACAACTCTCATCAGAACCCTTTCCAAATCCTAGTCCCTGACCTTTTGCCCGGGTGTCCACCCAGCCATGTGCAGCGAACACACGCCCCACGCCCTGCCAGATCCGTTGAAAGACTCTTCGGCTGGCACGCCACCCCCTCGCTGCCGATCGGTAATCTGACTTTTTTTCCCTGCTGTGCCACGCGCAACTTCTTCGGCTCACCTCGAACCGTTCACCAAATGGAACGGTTCCAGGAACCTGACGAAGTCACCACCCTGTTTTCAGGGTTCGCATCGCGCCGGATGGCGTCCGGAGTAAACGTGAAGGCGGTGTAGGTAAACGAAATACGAAACGGAGACCCGGTTCCCTGTACATGTCCTACCACTGCACTTTACGGTAAACTGAACATCTCGAGGGCGCCAAGGTGTCCATACCACTCACCGCAACTCCCGGGCAGTTGAGTACGTTGAGTAGTCGTTGATAGGCCCCCTTTCATATCGCATCAGATCATTCCGTTACAGCAAAGGACCGCGGCCGCGTCAGAGTCGAGGTAGCTCAGCCAATCTGGTGCCTCTTCCCAAAACCCAAAACTTCAATTGTCCGTAAACGCCAGCCATTGTCGCACAGCAGGAATAGAGCAGAAAGGGGCAGTTTTTGCCCTGACACGGCAAAAATTTTGAAATAGAATTGCTTGCAAAAACGGACAGAACCTCGGAGCCCCAACACAACAACGGTGTCCGATGCAACACAACCCACCCTGGTTCCTCTCCTCCCGATGCAATCGATGATTCTGGGGAACCAACACACAACCCATATCCGTGAGCGGCTATCGTCTCCCACGTTCCACGGTATTCAGCATTGTTACATACGTGGAAGGTCCACCGATTGGTGCACGAATGCCATAGAAACTCTCAGAATTCGGCACAAATGATCAATCCTACAGGGCGGTGATGACCACACCCACACGGACCACCCACACGGATAACACACGCCCGCGCTTCCCATCCGCTTTGGGTTTTTCTTGCTCAAAAGGATCAATAGTGATTTTTCCACGCCACTGGGAAGGAGCTCGTATTACATCTCCATTCCGGGACAAGCGCGTCATTGACGACAGACCGTTTATTTCCAGATCCATATTCGGTGCGGCAGATGGCAACGTCACTCGCGTGGGCATAACCAGGGTCGGTATCATAAAAAAGAACTGCACCCCTGGTGAACGTTTCTTTTTTATTTCAACCGCCATTCACTACATCACACACCGACCGTAAATGGGAATTCTGAATGCCGAAAGCCAAATTGAAAAACGATGATCGCGACTCTCGAGTGTACCCGTTCCACGTGAATGTCTCCAAGTCCCAGTCCCTCGTTTCGTCCTCCGAACGGCGAGTTGACCAAGATCCAAAGCTGCGAGTGTCGTGATGACGTTCTGTCCTGAGTTCACACCATCGGTTCCAAACCATATCTCCGGACCCACGGCATGATAATCCCCTACTTGGGGTTACGGCTCCCCCGCAGTTGGTCCGACCTCGCACGCAGGGAGATGCCACGTTCCTCGTTCAGAAAAGACGCAACACTGAGGAAAATCTACACTTGATCGACCCACCATTACGAAACCCGACGTTATCAGTGGGTTTCATTTTCAGGGGCGAGCGGTTCGAAGCAATCCGACGGACCATCCCGGCGGCTGTGTCGGAGAGCACCCTCTGCGGAGAAACCTCGGTGCTGCAGCGGCCGGTCGCCCGAAACGGGCGACTTTGCTGACACTCCATACGAATGCAGACCCAACTAACAGTCCGAGGATGTGGTCTGAATGGGAGAGAAATTTCACCAGCACGGCCATCGCAAAATTCATCGTCCGACGAACCGGGGGTGTTGGGTTGATGACCTAAAAGAATGCTTGTCGGAGGGTATGGGCGTGTGGCCTCCCTCGTCATTCAGACATTCATGAAGCGAGGTGAGTCCGCCCCCCCCGCCGACACCTCTGCCCTGCGTTTAGACAGGGTTGTAATACTTATGATTGTGTGATGCTGGCGCCCCCATTGCGGGTGACGCCAGGATGACTGATTGGCGTTGAAGGACCTCCGTTCTCATGGACGTTAATAGGGTTTCGATGCCGTTGAAACGGTCTTAACTAACCTGAGAAACCAGGGAAAGCCAGGGCGCCCTCGGGTGATCACCGACTTCTGAGGGCTGTCACCCACGTACGGCGATTATCGCCATGATGTACCATATGCGGCGGTCGTGGCCATTCCCTCCTGAGCGGAGATGAACATCTGCCGCGACGAATGTTACGGGAGCGCTCATTGCCACCGTCATTGCGTGGGACCAATGACGATGATGACCGCCACGAACCTGGGAAGACAAATGACCCGAGTGAAGAGCCACCCTTCCACAGGGAACATCCAGGCGGTAGGCGAAAACCTTAGACCCAGCACATTTATCAATCAGCGACGACCGCGCTTCGCCTGTTCGCCTCTCCAACTCCTGTTCATACATATTAGAATATAAGTATCCTCGACAAATGAGAGGGCCAACCTCCACCCACGCAGCATGGCGCTTTGAGGTGGCACTCCAGGGCGATCATGCGAGTGAGCCGCCCAAAAACTTTCGTTCTTATCGCATCAGATCCCATGGGGGGGTGGGGTCAACATTTGATTTTTCCTTTACGAAGTAAAGCCCACCGCCAAAGTCGCACGCCGGGGCAGATCTTGAAGCTCCGGATGGAGTGGTGCGGCTGCTATGCCAGGTGACAACGAAGATGTCAATGTGTTGTATGCCGTGGCCGCCTTCACGGACAAACCATCCAGAAACTCTGTCATCAGCTGCGACTTCGGTAATACGACAGGGTCGAGGCTGACTGACGTCGAACCGGATATCTGTCGGATCTGTGTGATAAATCACTGAAGGGTTGACTTATGGAACTGCTGACCGTTCGGTGTCAAATGATTCTCAGCTCAGGGCTGAGCGCTGGGCAACGAGAAATTGGTGAAATCTCAAGCCACAAAAAAATGTTCCGAGACCGTCTCTTATCTCGTCGTCGGAAAACGATGAGGATCGGTGTCCTGAGTTCGCGAACCACAGAGTCTCGGGTGGAGGTTCGCCGTCACAGGGAACCACATCCGGCGAAAAATCACGAAGCCACGTGACCTTCTTCTCAGCCTCCCCTCGTCGCCGTCGTTGCTGTCAACGAACCCGAACCCTCTTTCTCCCTTCAAGTCTCTCCCCTTGTTCTCCCCTTCCTGTCGCATATTGTTCGCGCTCAATCCTACTACGACCACCTCCACACTCCTTTGGTACTCTGAAAGCCGTATAGTCGACAACTCAAACCCTTTACGATGGGGATCCAGTTCGGGTCTTTCGATGCAATTTGCGAGACAGCCGCGCTTGTCATATGCCCACTCATAGGAGCGACGCATGGGATCGAGCCTTCGTGCTACAGCAGGAACGTTGAGATATCGGGACGATTATTCTTCCAACCATGCAAGTTCTCTCTCCAATTTCTCACCTCGATTGAGTGAGGGCGAAAAATAATATTGTCTTGCTTGATATTTTGTCTTTGGGCTATACAGCAACATGTTTCGTGCACATCGTCGCAATTCTCATGACGATAATCATGATCCTACATATCAGGAGCAAGTACACCGCAGTCGGTTCGTCATATTCAACGGGTGGCCAACATGGACTACGACTTACCGTGAGATATGTACAGGGCGAAAAGAGATCGTCATGTTCTTCTACATGTATGCATTCATTGAACTGCTCGCATTTTTCCTGGACTCCGGGGTGATACCCTCGGCACATGTCAGCTATCCGGTGCGCAACCTCGTGATGTCCCAAATAGTGGCCCGAACGTCTTATCTCCTCTCCTAGTGGTTTGCGGCAGTCTATACCGGGTTTGTGGCGTCAGCGTATACCTGTCTGCTAATCAACGGCTTCGTCGGATTCCAATTTGCTGAGGACGGAACGCCACTATCGTTATGGGTACGCGCGCCTCATACCGGTGTGGTCGACCCTCCGACTAACATGGCGTCTTATTTCATCACCCTAGTTCCTGCGGATCTCTTGTCTTCTCGTCTTCGGTGTTGGGTTCTTCCTCGCCATCGCCACCTTCAAGCAGTATGCCGGATTTAGCTTCTCCAAGCCCATCGCCTTGTGGATCATGTACATCTTGTGGCCCCTGATCTGCACCGTGGTCTACATCGTCTCGCAGCTTATCCTCGTGTTCCGAACCCTTGAAGACCGCTGGCCTGTCGGAGATATCGTGTTCGGGGCCGCATTCTTCGCCGTTGCTCAAGTGATCTTGTTCGCTTTCAGCATCACGATCTGCGACGCCATCAAGCACTACATCGATGGCCTCTTTTTCTTCACACTCTGCATGCTCCTGAGCGTCATGATGGTCTACAAGTACTGGGACAGTATCACTGTACGTAAATGCTGGTCATCTTGGAACCTTCTTACCCTCTCTTATCTTTTTACGTCTTGGGCATGAACGCTAACGGGTGATCTTTTGTGCTTTGACAGCGAGAGGATCTGGAGTTCTCCGTCGGATCCAAGGCCGCCGTCTGGGAAGTGAAAGACCCCTCATTGGCAACCGACTACCACGAAGAGGACAGCAGCCAGTATCATGGGAACGGGTATGGAGGTGGTGGACGTGGCTACCCTCCACAGGGATACTAGCTGCTCTTGTTTCCACCCCACACGCGCCAACCCGGCGTTCGCATTCTCCCTGATTAGTGTACCTTTTCTTGTTTGTTGTCTATATTATTCTTTCCCTCTTCTCCACTGAAAGGTTCCTCGGTTCTTTCTATACTTTCACAGTTCGCATACACATGCACGCATACACCCACGGACTCTGGAACTTTTCCTCCTACCACCATTCCTGTCTCACCTCTTCCCCCCCTTTCCCCCTCTTGTTTCTTCTTCACGCAGAGACAATAATTTCGGCCGAGAAATGCGACGTACGGATACTCCTTTGCATGATATAGCTCCACAGGAGCTGCGTACGCCACGGGTTGGCATTATGGGCGTTTTATTCGGTCGCATAATAAACACCGTACACTTTACATTGTGTCTTCACGGCCTCGCGGTCGTTGTGGGGTTTTACAAGTGCCTCTCCCGTATCATGGGCCGTTGACGTGACACGAGGTGGGTTCGAAACTACCGCAATGAGGGCATATGTAAATATAGGGTGCGGAGTTCATAGGACACTCTATTCCAAGCTTCGAACAATGGCAACGAACGTGTAGTGAACCACCCCAGGCGCCACCAGACCACTTCAAGTTCGTTCGATGTGTCCACCCGTGGGAGCTCGAGATTAAAAAGGCGCTTGGAATGAAAGGCTCCGTCCATAATTCCGGGAAGTCTTGGTATGCGCGCGCATTGCGGAACCCACAGGCGACTAGCCCCATACCAGTACTAGATGGGCTTAAGTCCCGGTTGTCAATGCTCATAGAATCGGTGGGAGAAGTAAGGAGGAATCATTCAAGCGTGCAGGCAAAGCGCCGCCATTGCCGTTTTGGAGGTCCTGCGTGTCCAAAGGGTGGCAGTCGGCGGGCTCTAGTCCTTCATCAAAAGTCATGGCTTCCTTTCCTCCGTTCTCGGGCTTCATTCCCAGCGGGGGCGATGATCAAGTGTGGGACGATTGCCAACATACTCGTCCCCCCCACGGGATCCGCAACACCGAAAGATAGAATGTGCAGTTTTGGCTGGTTCCCAGATTTTGGGCCGAGCAAACTGCGCCCGGGCAGGCTCTTAATCTTCTATCCCCTGCTGACAGTGATAAGGAAGTTATGAAAAGGTGAGAGAGGTTCGATGGAAGACGATTCACATTGAGATTTCAGTGGGGTTTTTTGGGCCTTCCACACGCACGTGGTCAGGCCATGAACGCGCCATGGTTTATCCCTGACGTATCTGGTTTAGCATTGGCGTTAGTCGGAATTGAAGGAGCATCGAAGGAGTACCCCGAAAAAACGATAGGACCAAATCGACGCGAACAGAGGGACATGAAATTGGTCCGCGGTTCGTGGGTGGGGGGTTCTCGCGTCTCGGTGTGATAAACGGTACGCCAATGGCGTGTGGAATTGTTGGGATTCTCATTGTCCGAGATCTGGATTCTGGAGGGTCTGGACGACGTGTGCCGTAAGCACGAAGCCTGACTGGGTTTTTCATATTTGCGATTGAATCTCACACCTTGTTTGATGAGGTTCCACCGGTGGGTATACGCACTTACCAAACGTGGCCGTTGCACCGCTATCGCGGTACCGATTACCGTGCCACTGGTTGGGCGGGGAGGAATTATTGCCCCCGAATGGGCAGATCACCTGAACGTGGACGGAGAGATTGTCGCGTCCTGAAGGGGGTCGCGGTAACGGATAAACGCCTTTCACCCCATCAGTGGAGGAACTTGTCGAACAAGATAGGATGCTTTGTCAGGACAAACAAGACTCCGAATGGTAAGGTCGCCGTTTCCTGTGAATTTGCTTTTCCCGAAATTTCACTCACCGGATATTGATCGTGCCCGGGGTCAGTCGGACGGATAGGCATGAGCGCGCGCATAGACAAGCGTCTGTTGGATGTTATATATCTGTCTCTATTCGTTGCCGTGAGTCCCGGGAAAACGGGCGATTCGAGATGGACCAATGAACGTGTGGGCCTGAACCTTGAACCTGAACTTTGACCTGTGGGTTCTCCACCACCCCCTCGTGAGCAGATTGACGTGTGGATCCGTAAATTGAGCGTCTGTCCGCTCTGACGTATTTGCCGGTCGGAAAACCCGACGCTGCGTGCACGAGGTGGGGGTTGCCTATCCTCGGCTCGTGAGTGGCTGAGCAAGTTCCACCACAAACGGAACACATGAAACATTGGGAGGATTTTCTTACCGCACACCGGACCTCCACCCCTCACGAAATTGCAAGCCCCGGTCGCCTGCCAGAAATCCGCCGTTCAAGTCAATATTAGAGCCGAACCCAATCAGTGAGATTTTTCGGAGGTCCGCAGATGGGAAGGTCCATTAGTCCACCTCAAGAATGGACGACTAGTCAAGTCAATCCTGTTAGGCGCTGCTAGTGCCACCTTCTCCTGTCTCGGGCGACATAGACAAAGGCGTCTTCTACGGAACGACATACAGGCTTGTGGCGGACCAACGTCTCACGATGAACGCCATCATCGCCAACCGACCCGGTGTGGTGGCGGTAAGTGGAAAATGGTAGGACGAGAACAAGTCATTGGTTACTTCTTGGTTCTTTTTTTGGCGTGGGGCGTAGTTAATCCCCAGTTGACTCAGATTCGCTTTGAGAATGCCCGCCTTGGCAGCTGGCTTCGGGCCGAATATGAGATTGAAAGTGGGAGAAGAGCCAGTGAGCGACTTACGCCTTCCACTCACGGAGCATCCGTTTGGATGGAAGTCCAGCTCGGGTGACGATCTCACGGGTCTTGGTCTAGCAGCCTTTGTCGCAACACTCCTGGCGGGTCACCCGGGGAGTTTCTGATGGATAAATAGTTAGTCCACGCCACTACAGCTCCGTTCGAAAGTGAGACAAAGAAATCGAAGTTTCAAGAGACGGTTACCACCCAGCACCAGCACCAGCACGTACCAGATCCTGTCCAGGTCCTGTCGAATATCGTAAGCAGCTTTCCGGCGCGGTCCCGCGGCTGACTTGACGCAGGTGACCAGGCATGGTGTAGCATCAAATGGAAGGCGGCTCGGAACTGTCAGCGGTCGACGACGACGTTCTCGTACCGCCCTTTCCGATAATTTCCAAAATGCACGGAGAAGTGGATGGGGGAGTAGACGGAATTCTGGAAAGGCTCTTCCGTGTCAAGAGGGGGAAAGAGAAACCCTGCTAGTCCCAAGTGAACTTGCATCCGGGCCCAATGAAACAGGAAATATTGCTGCCGCCTCAGCCCAGAACGATTGTGGAACTTTGTAACCGTGCTGGTATCGGCGGAACCTAGCCCTGAGCAGTAAGTATGTACCTCGGTGCACTTTGTCCCCCGAACGGAACCTCCGGTAGGGCGGTGTCCACATCCAGTGGAATGGCGGGGGGGAAAACCCCTCATGCGATGCTCTCCTGGCGTCGGGTGTTTGACAGTCGCGAGGTTCGCAGACGAACACAACAGCACTAAACGTAACGGTCGCGCTGCCTAAAAGTGCATAAAACGCCACTTGATGAGATGGCGGAGGGTTCCAAATATTTCTGGTAGTTACAATGTTCCTCAAAGCCTCGCGAGTAACTTCAGAACTCGTCTCTCAGTGGAGATTCCAACACGCATATGGCAAGTACGCCACCTACCGATAAGATCGTTCTGATATCGGGAGGAGATCGCGGAGGTACCGCAGGGGTACGAGGTAAAGTGACAGCATTTTCCGTTTCCAGCAACTCGGTCGGCCCTCCGAAAATGACAATTCCCGGATACGTCCATTTCCGCCATAGGCGGCGTGGGTTCCTTCACAAAAATGGAATGGTGAGGCGGAGCAGGAAAATGCGAAACAAAGGCTTGTGGCGCATCGCGGAGAGGGTTCTTGTGCGGGCGAGTTGGCCGTCTCCGAAACATGTCACTTCAGCTCCATGATCATCGATGTCATCACCCACAGACAAGCGAGCAGGTGGCAGGGTCGGTATTTGCTAGAACCAGCAATAGTTCCGCCCGCCAGGTTGACACTCCTTGCGAGCCTACCCAAGTTCAGGGTTTGACGTTTACCGGTTGCCGGACGTCCGCCGGTGGGTTTTGGGGCGGTGGCGACCAGTACCGGCGCCGACAGGAAGAATGGGGCTTAGAGAGTACGCTCGCGGCTGCCCAAGTGAAACGGAATCGGAGAGGTATCCGCCGGGAGCCCATGAGAATGGTACACAACACTCAGTCATGTTGTGTGGATGGCCGGAACTCATCAGATATCATTGTCCGCAGGATACGGGGATCGAGGATCCAAACTGGTTCCCAGCGTGAACCCCCTTACTTACATGTCATGAAAGCGCACCGGGTCGGATGAACGGGGAGTACCGCGCATATCTACGGCACGCTATCGCTGATGGGTATTTTTTTGGGAGCCGAAACTTCCTTCGAGAGAGGTTTTCGGAGGGTGACCCGTTCCTGGTGCTGAACAGAGGCCGCCGTTTCACCGCGCTCCAGACATGCAAGCACCATACTTGACAGTTGACCTAAGATCCCTGGGCGGTGATGAACCGTGCGTTAAAGGGAACAAATCTTCCTCTCATGGATGCGAATTCCATATGCACAACAATACAACCGAGTTATGTGGTGTATCATTCGGCCCACCCCAGCGGAGTTGCTCGATCGCTCAACCGAGAGGACTGAATTTCCGTTACTCGGCGCAATTTATCGCTGGCGTCCCATTAAGTACCATCCGTCTCTTCACAACGTGCTTACCGGAACTCGTGTGGTGCGCAAGAGACCAGTTTTTTTTACGAGTTCGTTGGGAGTGTGGGAATTACCGGCGCGGGGCTGCCAGTCGCCATCAGGGTGCTGATCGGATAATCCCGCTGCCTCCTTCCAAGTGAGCCACCCCGTGTCCAACCGGTCTTGGGTGGGTTTCGGTCTATCTGTGTCCCGCCTGGTAGTTCATATACCTACTTCAAATTTTCTGTCGACGATTCATCCCACTTCTCGTCGTGGGGTCAAAACCTGGGCTTTAAAACCCGTTTATGGGACCCGAAACGGGGAATCCTCCTTGGATTGCATACCCTGACGTCTCAAGCGTCCCCGACCTGGAGTACTGAATCTGTCAGGGCTGGGTGATGTGGACTTGCTACTGCCGAAGGGTAACCTCTCTGTGGAGCATTGAAATTTGGATTCTGCCTGTCTCTCACCTCGAACTCCACTCTGACCGGTCTGATCATCAGATGGAGGGAGGCCTCTGTCGTGCGTGTTCATGTCACGCCGTGGTGTGTCGATTTGTTGCCTCCACCGATGGACCGGAGCGTAGAGTTTGAGTCGCGACCTCACCACATTGGATCTCCTAGCTGTCGCCATGTCGATAACTTCTGATCAACAACCGCTGGCGTGTGACGGACACCTTCCACCTGTCGACCCTGGCGTCATCTGCCCCATTCGATATTTCATCCACGACGTCCCAAACCCTGGATCTTGAGCTTTTTTCATCGTTTTGTGGGAGATCGATTCACCAACTACCTCGGTGATCACATTGGCTCTTCGGCCGTGGTCGGTGGTGGCGGGGTGCTTGCCTTTCTCCCCACACGGACGGGTACCTGAACCTTGGCTTATCTTGTTCGATCAGGTTTGGTGCGCGGCCGCGTACAATTCTGGTTGGACGTGGCTTTTGGACTGTGTTCGGGCATTCAGTCGTACACGTAAGTTCACAGATATGCCTTGTTCATCTCCTTGGCTTGCAGCATGGAAGCAGTACGACTGCTGTAAGTATCTTGACGTTCATCGAAGTGCGTTTCCAGGCACGCATTCACCAGGATCATTTCCAGGACCGGCCCGTATGTTCCTGACCAACAGTTTTACTATCCATCAGCGTGCGTGTCCTGTGGTCTCTAAGACGCAACAACGGTCAACTCTGTCTTGATCTGGGCCACTCGACTCCTTATCCGTTCCTCCGCCGCCACTGCCAAAAGGACTTATCTCTTGGTGGCGGGCTCTTACGCCCCATGTGGTGCTTGTTTTACGGTCCGAGGCTCTGGTCTACCCATGCGGCAGTTTGCTGGCATGTACTACGTTAGACTGCCCCACCGGTCCGTACACTGTTTCATGCGTTTGGGTGGGGTAATTCTCAATCCGGTGCTATCTATGCTCCCCTCCACAGTGACATGTTCGCGTGGGATCAGCGGTTTGGGGGCTCCAGCCTCCTTGATCGTCACAGGGTCGAAGTTCCGAGTTTTATCAGGCGGGGGTTGGTTGGTTATCGGAAGCTCATAGCCGATTCCAAGATGGATTCGGCGGCGTTTCAACTCGAGCTTCGCTGTGGATGCCACAAGACCCATCGCTCTTCTTTCGATCTATGAACTTGGTTGAAAGGTGGTAGAAATGTTCAGACAGCCCGTATCATTTTCTACGATTGGCCCAATCACCGCGCTCTTCAATGAATTCATGATACTGACGCCGCTCGTTATGAACACTTCCACCCCTTTGTGCTCAGCTCAGCCACCGATCGGACCGTTCATTCTACCCAGCCTCCCGGCTATCCGAACACTGAGCACTCGTCTCGATGTGAGGCACTCATCACTTTCGCCTCTGCAGGCGGATGCTTCGGTTTCGAACCGCGGTTGACGACGTTGACCGTCGGGTGTTCTGAATGTTGAACTTTTGAGATGGGGTTTCAAGTTGGACAAGGGTGGAAGACGTTCCAAGGCTCGGCCTTCTATTTGTTTGAATGTGGTCTGATTTTTGAGATTTGGCTGTCGATCAGAACGAGGTCTGTCGGTCGGGGATAGCGTGGGTCGTTCTTTTGTTTCAAGCGCGTGGGCATCGCATGGGGTCGTTCATCTCCAGCCGGGCTGAGTTTGCGATGTATCTCGATGGTTTTTGGGAGGAGATTACCCTCATACGCTTGGTGTTGTATTACCGTACGCGTAACAGGAAACTTGAGGCCGGAAACCTGAGCAAATGTCCTCACACAGCCCGAAAAACGCTAGTCAGCAGCGAATTTGCAATTATCCGGGTGGAAGCGACGGAGCATCCATAAAAGGTATTTGTTTCCATCCTGGGACAAAGATCACCTGCCTTCATAAACGTCTTGCGTGGTTCCACTTCGCTCCATGCTCGCACCATGTCTGTGACCACGACCGTATACCCTTCATCCTCGACGAAGGTGGCAGAATCTAGGGCAGTACGCTTCGAGAGCCAATGCGTGCTCATTCCAGAGCCGCAGGCTCAGTCTCTGATTCATAAGCTGGGGAAATCCTTCGTCTTGCCTTTGCGGAAGAGGTCACCAGAAGTCGAGCCCGACCCTCGTGGACGCAGCATTGAAGAGCGATTCAGTGGAAGGGGTGGCGGAAATCCCCCGAGGTGAGCACTTGAGTCTATTGCTTCTTCCGTTGTACGCCACAGAAGAGGTGAATCGTGTATTTGGATTTTTATCTTAGGCACTCAAGAATGTCCCCTTCACCCGCTAGAGATGGCTCTGCGCTGGTCTCTTGTCTAGTGCAGCATGACGGTCCATCTCCCATACCACCCTCGCCAACTGGGGGGTTTAATCGTCCACGGATTCCCAAACGTCGAGCATCTCTCCCGACTCCTGCTCGAGTTGATGTCGTCACGATACCTTTACGGCCTTGCTGCGTTGGTTGCGAAACGGTTTGGGAAGAGTCGCAGAAGGAGGGAGATCAATGGAAAGAGAAATTTACGAGGGGTGCTAGGCGACGAAGAAGCTTGAGCTCCGATACCCGGCCGGTACTTCACCATCGTCATGGTTCCCTCGATTCTACACATTCCTTCACCCATGCTCCTGTCCTCACTATCAAGGTAGACGAGGTGGATAAGCGGAGAAGCTCTGGAGAGCATCGTTCCGTTGTTATCGACACTTCCAGTCCGATCGATCTGCCACCAGACAAGGAACGGAGACATGCCTCGGACTCTTCCGTGCCATCGTCCCTAACCACTGTAGGACGTGTCAGAACTCCTATCCCCGAAGACGATGAAGATCAGTTGTTCCCTCTCCCTCTCAACAGGCGTTCTCCCAGCGCTTCCCCCACCCCCAGTCCCAGCGGATCTTCATCGTCGCTCCATGCCACCGGCCAGAAGAGCTCCCCTTCCAACTCGAGGGAGCTGATTCCACAGCGCAGGCGGGTTCCCAGCCCTACCAAATTCGATCGTCCAACCTCGCCACCTCCACCTTCGCCAATCACAAAATCGTTCAGTACGCCCCTCCCCACTAAGACCCTTTCACGGTCGATGGGAAGTGGGTTGCAGCGAGGTGGATCCTTGGATTCGGACTCCATTCTTGGACCATCGATAGTTCGGGACACAAGGCTTTCGCCGAAAAAGTCCAAGCTCTGGTCGACGGGCGTTTCGATTACAAAGGCCGCTGGCGCCGGGCTCCTGAAGGGTGTCAGCAGCATAAATGTTGGCCCAGGAACACCGCACGCTTGATTGTTCCGTTCTGATTTGCTTCTGTTCAGATGTCCATGTCGTGTTGTTCTCCCTTCCTTCCAGTCCACTCGCATTTCGACTTCTTGTACATACCGTTGTCTTTGTATTTTGTTTTGTCCAACCCGTGTAGAATACAGCTGAGGGTAATTCCGTGTACGTTAGCTCATAGTCTTTGATACCCGTCGCACAGTCAGATGATACTCTAGGCTCTTGTGCGAGGCACCGGCTATTATAATTAGGATTCGTCTTGCCAATTCATTCACTGCAACCGTGCCCGTCCCGGGATCATGATGGAAAACTGCCCAAGAGATGCGAGGCCGCAATACTGAAGACTCGAGAGAGAGCCGCGAGGATATAGACAAGACTCACGGAGGTATCCGAAATGGATCACAGGTGGTCCGCGCGTCACCGTGACTTCCCATCGACACCCCCCACCTCGACGTCCGACCACCAACGTCCTCCGCTCCCCACTGGCGGTGAGTTCTCTGTTAGCTGTCAGCTCGCGGGTGGCCCCTATCTTACGTGGGTTATCGATAGTTCGTCGCGGGGCACCTAATTGACTCGGTCGACAGCAGTCAACGCTCTGCTCTGATATCTCCGCTCTCTCTTCTTTCTCCTTTTCTCCTCTTTTTTTCCTCCCCGGTCCTACTCCCAACGCTTTGGCTCCGAGAGCTTCTAACCCTTTTTCTCTCCCACTCCTCTCGTTAACAACGCTGCTATGGGTGCATGTATGTCATCGTCGAATCCGGGGATAGAGGTGTCAGAGGAAGACAAGCGGATGCATCGTGAGGCGGAAAAGGCTTTGAAAGAGGTCCGTTGCATGCGCTGTTCGTTGGCCCAACTCTAACTTTACCTCCGCGGCGACAGGCAAAATCGAAGATGGCCTCGCAAGTCAAGGTACGAAATCCCGTCCTATCACATCCCCGCCTCCCGTCATGTCGCTATATTAGGTTTTGCTTCTGGGGTCTGGAGATTCTGGGAAGTCTACAATCCTCAAGGTCCGTGTGTCTTGCTCCGTGAAGCGTTCCCACCCCACAGTAGAATTGACCGTTTTTCGTTTAGCAAATGCGGTTTATCCACAAAGTCCCGTTCTCAACACAGGAGATTGAAAACTACCGACAGTTGGTTTTCAACAACCTGACCTTTGGACTGCGATATGTTCTCGAGGCTATGGACGACATGGAACTTGAAGTGGCGGACGATAACATCAAGTACCTTGAGATGATGGCCGAGGTTACTGACCTCCCTGACGGCGAACCGTTCCCCGTCCACTATCTTGAGCCCCTCAAGGCTCTATGGACAGATGTCAACGTCCAGAAAGCCTGTTCAAGGGGGAACGAAGCCGCCCTGCCGGAAAAGTGAGTACCGCGCCATCAACTCCCCCGCTTAGGGTTCATCACTCCCCGTCACCCTCCCTGCTTGTTTTGATTGACTTGATCGCTCACACGCGTCTCGTACAGCCTGTACTACTACTTCGCTGATCTGGAACGCCTTTTCGAGCCCCACTACAATCCGAACGAGCAAGACATAGTTCAGTGTCGAGCACGGACAATCGGCATTACAGAAACACGCTTCAACCTTCGGGATCATGAAATGCTGATGGTCGACGTGGGTGGTCAAAAGAGCGAGCGACGGAAGTGGATTCATTGTTTCCAAGACGTGACGAGCATCCTATTCCTGGTCAGCCTGAGTGGATACGATCAGTGTCTGGTGGAGGACCGAGACGCGGTACGGACACGATTCCCCTCCCCCATGACCTTTCCAGATCCGTGCTCATCCGCGTTTCCATACAGAACCAAATGCAAGACGCGATGACCATCTGGGACTCAATTTGCCATTCGCAATGGTTCAAGTCGACGTCGATTGTGGGTGAACTATCTTCCACTCTCACCAGGTTGTACACTCTCACGGTTTCTGATGACAACCGATAGATCCTGTTCTTGAATAAGAACGATTTGTTCGAAAAGAAGGTTCAGCACTCGCAGATCAAAAGCTTCTTCCCGGTGGGTCTCGCGAATCTTCCTCGCTCTATCTGGAGATCGGCTGACCGTCGTTCAGGACTACGAAGGTGAGCCGGGTGACCCCCGGGCTGGCCGGGATTACTTCAAGCGCCGGTTTGCTCGATTGGCCCAGAAGGCAAACGCAAAGGAGCGGGAGATCTACATACAGTTTGTGTCTCCCCCATTAATCCGTTTCAGTCCTAATATCGTCCAGCATCACCACTGCCACCGACACCGCGATGCTGAGAGTTGTCATGGCTGCCGTCGAAGGTGAGTTTCTAAGGTCCGTCCGCGTTCCATCTGCTGACGATCGTTTTTAGAGTGAGTCCCGTTTTCCTTTCTTCCCGTCCTGATTTCCAACGGTTCCTTCCCTCTCCCCGTCCTCATCTACTATGGCATTCCCAGCATCTTGCTGCGCCACAACCTGCACAGTATCAACTTGATTTGATCGTATGGGTTACATTCCGGCAATGTGCATCTCATCTATGCTGCTCCGCCTTTGGAAAACACTTTCTTCCTTTCATCTTACATTATCTCACCGCCCTGACGGTCTATACTCTTTTACCGAATTACCATTATTCTCTGGGTCACGCATTTGTATCACAACCGGCTAAACTATTTCTTTTATCCACTGCATTACCCCTTGTAGTACCATCGTCAGCAAGAACGTAGGTTCTCCCTCTCTCATTTCGTTTTCTCGAGCGCTGATCATCTGCTTTATTCGTCTATCCATACAGATCCGCGAAGTTATGTTGTAATACCTACGGATCGGGTCCCCCGGCAACCCCTCGACTATCCCCCCCTCCTCCCTGGTCTAAGCTTCCAAACCTCATTGTACACACTCGTCAAACTCACCCACGCATCCATGATCCGTCAATCTCCTTGCGCCCCAGGGACCACCAGTAACCTACCGTACCTTTGGTTGTTGGTCGAGATCCCGCTGGCCACGATGTCCATAACTGTTGTCCGCCGTTCCTCCCGCGTTGGACGTACCATCTGTACCAAAAACCTACTCGCCGTTATTCTGGGCCCGACCGACCAAATTCTGGACCATCACGCTCGTGCCTATACGTGCATCCGTCCCCAGGCTTCCTCTCGATGGTCGCCGCTTGCCCGGCTGTCGTTCTTCCCGGGGAATCGACCGCGAATTCTTCTGGTGACGCTGCGATTACCTAGAACTGTCACCGTCGCCGTCAGTATGTACCGACTTCCCATCAAGTTATCGTTATTCATCCCGTTCTTCACTCGCTCCCTACCCGCTGTGTTTTCATCCATATCATTCCCCTCTCGGAGGTTTTACCCTAGGCACAATGTTAGTTGTTAGTAGCCGCTCGTCGATAAGTTCCTATTGCCCTCACTTTTTTTTCCTTGTTTTCCACTGTCATTCCTCCCCCGCCTTGCATAGCGGTGACGAGGATACCGTGTTCTGTTCTACTTGATTCTCCACGTCGATGTTTGTGGCTTCTAATCAATAAAGGAAGTTGGCAGATGGTACGTGTGCTACCTTGTGATAAGGTCGAGGGTGACAGTCAGGAATGGTGGGCGTGCAACGTCGAGTGGGTCCGAGTGGGGGGCATCCTGAGTAGCACGAGGCGAGGTTCTCGAGACCTGAGACCAGGGGTGGAGGGCTGAGTTGCAAGACGCGAGGGGGAACGAGGCGGTTTGGGGAGGGGAGATGTGAATCATGGCCCGTGATTGTTCCCACCCTTGGTTATATAGGTGAAAAGTTGGTGATGCCGGTCGGATGGGGACACATTTAGCCTTGACGCTCCATGCGGAATGGAGGACGTTCCTATCAGGAGGTTTAGAAGCGATAGATTTTGGCCCGGTCGGCCCCGTAAAGCGGGAAGGGGGTAGAACGAACCGACAGTCGCTTAAAGTTCGAGTTTGCTCATATTCAAACAGCGTACAACGAGATCTAGTCCCTGTTCAGCTCTAAATGTGTGGGACTCAGCGACATGAGGGTGGTCTACAATCCACTGCTATAGGAAACCATGGTAGGGTGTGCGGTGCCTCGTATCCGTCGTCCCGAGCTTGCCGTTCAAATCCTTGAGTCGACTGAATAGCAAGCAGCCTATTGACATACCCGCTCCGGACAGCGTTCAATTGATTGCCTAGTTATTCCCCATTCATCGTCATTCATTTTAGTGGCCTTAACTCCAAATGTAATATTATTGTTCACGGTTTTGTTTCGTACTTCAAATCACTGTCGGAGTGTCGTTGCTCCCGATGCCAACGAACGATCTTTATTTGTACGCTTTGCTTAGGAACGAGCTATCGGAGTTGCGTGCGGACCACGGGAGTCCGAGAGGAGGGCGGGATGGATCTTGGATAAGTATAAGGGGGTGAGGGAAGGAAATGCAAATTACTCGTGGTTATGACCAAGCGTTTGTTTACGGTGCGCGAATTTACCGGTTGTAGG
>Ga0307511_10001381_pt1 | contig 25680 bp, 20 predicted proteins | sample 13_EM_MG_FD_200266 | JGI IMG/M metagenome (GOLD analysis project Ga0307511, IMG submission 200266) | Populus trichocarpa ectomycorrhiza microbial communities from riparian zone in the Pacific Northwest, United States - 13_EM | ecosystem: Host-associated > Plants > Roots > Unclassified | place...
AGTGGCCGTTCTCGATCTCTCGTGGGGCATTACGGGCCCTATGACAACGATGCTGCTGGCGGATCACGGCGCGACCGTCACCAAGATCGAGCCTCCGGGCGGAGATCCCTTCCGCGGCCAACTCGGCTACCGAGTCTGGCAGCGAGGTAAACGCAGCGCGATCCTCGATCTGCGCGCGCCCGCCGATCGCGACAGTTTCCTGTCCCTGGCCCGCCACGCTGACGTGCTGGTCGAAAGTTACTCGCCCGGCGTCACTGACAAGCTCGGCATCGATTACGACACGTTGCGGGCTCTCAATCCTCGTTTGATCTACTGCTCGATCACGGCGTACGGCCGCAACAACAAGCACAGCAATCGGCCTGGATATGACTCGCTCGTGGCCGCGCGCACCGGCTTGCACTGGGAGCAGCGGGGGTGGCCGGAGGGCGCCATCAACCACATGTCGGGCCAGCCGGATCCGTTCGCAGAAATGCAGATCCCGTACGAGTGGCTGCAGGGTGCACCGCGTCCGGGGCCGCTCTTCCCGGCTTCCCATTGGCCCAGCCTCGGCGCGTTTTTCGCGGCCAGCACGGGAATCAGCGCCGCGCTGCGCGCACGGGAGCTTACGGGGCGGGGACAATGGGTCGAATGCTCTTTGCTGCAAGGTGCACTCGCCTGTGCAGGTGGAGTGTGGCAGCGAGCCGAAAAGATCGATGCGCCGATGTTCAACAGTTGGATTCTCGGGGCGCGCTCGCCGAAGGGACATTTCCAGTGCAGCGATGGCCGTTGGATCCACAACTGGGTGCCGAACCCGCGCTTCATACTCACGGCCTCGGCAGGCGAGACGTTGAACGCCACGCCGGATCTCAAAGCTCAGAAGGACCCGGACCGCTTTGGCACGGGTCCCGAGGAGCTGTTGGTCATGATGCATTATCAGCCCTTGCTCGCCGAGGCAGTCAGCAGGTTTCCGGCGCGGGAGTGGGTCGAGGCAGCCGCCGCGGCGGGTATGACGATCCAGGACGTGCGCTCGCCCGAGGAGGCATTGGTCGATCCGCTGCTGTTGCAGGATGGGTGTGTTGCGCAGATAGATGATCCGCAGCTGGGCCCCGTACGGCAGGTTGGAATCACGTATCGGCTGGACTGCAGCCCCGGCGAGATTCGCGGACCCGCACCGTCGGCCGGTGAGCATACGGAGGCGGTGAGGGCAGAAGCCGCTGCCCTTACTGCCCTCGCGATCAGGCCGACCGAGCCGGGGCGCAAGCTTGGAGCGCCGCTCGAGGGCATCACCGTGCTCGACCTCGGGCTTGCGATAGCGGGACCATACGGCACGCAGGTGCTTGCGGATCTGGGCGCGAGCGTGATCAAGATCAATGCGCTCTACGACACCTACTGGCATTCCAACCACATCGCCTATGTTGCCAATCGCGGCAAGCGAAGCCTCGCGCTCGATCTGAAGGATCCGCGGGCAATGAAGATACTTCTGCAGCTCGTCGAGCGGGCGGATGTAGTCCAGCACAACATGCGCTACGACGCGGCGGAGCGCCTGGGTGTCGATTACGAGAGCTTGAAGAAGATCAATCCGAAGCTGATCTACTGTCACACGCGTGGCTTTGAGACCGGACCCCGCCAGTCATTGCCCGGCAACGACCAGACCGGGGGCTGTCTCGCCGGCGTGCAGTACGAAGACGGCGCCATGGCGCGCGGGGGCAAGCCCCTGTGGAGCTTCTGCAGCCTCGGCGATACCGGCAACGGCTTTCTCTCGGCAATCGCCATCATCCAGGCGCTGTATCACCGGGATCGGACGGGGCAGGGCCAGATGTGTGACACATCGATCGTGAATGCGCAGCTTCTCAACACTTCGTACGCCATGGCACGGCCGGACGGCACCGGTTTCGACCGGCCACGGGTCGATCGTTTGCAGTTCGGATTTTCCGCAACCCATCGGCTCTACGAAACCTCCAGCGGCTGGCTGTGCGTTGTGTTGGCTGCCGATGAGCACTGGGGGCGCCTGTGTGTGGCGATGCGCCTCGAGAGCCTGGGTCTCGACGAGCGCTTTGCCACGGCCGCGGCGCGCGCCCGGCACGATGAGGCTCTGGCGGGGCTGCTCGAGGCAAAGTTCCGCGAACGGCCTGCCGCCGAGTGGTTTGATGTGTTGGATGGGGCGGGTGTGCCCTGCGAGATCTGCGATCCGGGATTCGCCCTGCGCCTGCATGATGATCCGCAATTCGCGCAGCGTCACTGGGTGGTTTCCTACCAGCATCCCTTCGTCGGCAAGCTCGATCAGATCGGCCTGCCGTTCGAGTTGTCGGAGACACCCGGCCGCATACAGGGGCCGCCGCTGGTGGTTGGGCAGCACAGCCGCGAGATCCTGGCGGAGCTGGGCTATTCGACGCAACTCATCGATGAGCTCTGCGCAGAGTGCGTGCTCGCCTGGAGTCCGGCTGAGGGACACCGGAAGATCCGCAGCCGCTGGGAACCGCCGGCACAATGAATACAACTACCCAGCCGGCCGCTACGCGGCCCGATCCGATCCTGACTCCCGATGCCGCGTTCTTCTGGGAGGGCGCGAAGCGTGGCGAGCTTTTGGCACAACGTTGTGCGGACTGCGGCGATCTGCAGCATCCGCCGCGACCGATGTGTGCCAAGTGTCACAGCGTCCGGCGCGAGCAGGTGCGTTTGTCGGGGCGCGGCGAAGTGTACAGCTGGATCATCCCGCGCCATCCGCAGCCCATCGGCTTCACCGAGCCGCCCGTGGTCGCGTTGATCCGGCTCGATGAAGGAATCCGTCTCGTGTCGAATCTCGTCGGAGTCGCTCCGGCTGATATTCACAATGGGGTGCGCGTGCAAGTGGAGTTCGAGCCTACGGTTGGCGGCTATGCAGTGCCCGTATTCCGGCCGATAGCGAGTTGAGGTGAGCTGACATGGCAGAACGTGGGCGGCAAGCTGCGATCGCGGGCATCGGTCAGACTGCTTTCTCCAGGAAGGACGAGCGCAGTGAATTGCAGCTCGCCGCTGAGGCCGCGAACGCCGCGTTGCTCGATGCCGGAGTCGCGGCCGCCGAAGTCGACGGCATGATCACTTACACACTCGATCCCACGGACGAGATCGGCATGATCCGCTGCCTCGGTGTCGAGAATCTCGCTTTCACGACCCGACTGCCGGGCGGGGGCGCCGCCGCAGCGTCCACTCTGCATCAAGCGATGGCGGCAGTCGCCTCAGGCGTGTGCGAAGTCGTGCTCGTCTGGCGTTCCATCAATCAAGGTGCGGGCTATCGGTACGGCCGGCCGCAGGCCGTTGGCACGTGGCTGCCGGGGGGCGGGACCGGCTCACTGTTGTGGTGCATGCCTTTCGGCGCGCAGGCGCCCGCAACCTGGGCGGCGCTGGCTTCGCAGCGCTATATGGAAACGTACGGAGTTACGAATCGCGACCTGGCCCCTGTTTCCGTCATTCAAAGGAAGTACGCGGCCGTCAACCCTGCGGCTCTATTCTTCGGCAAGCCGATTACGATGGAGGATCACCAGCAGTCGAAATGGATTGTCGAGCCCGTCCTGCGGCTGCTCGATTGCTGTCAGGAGAACGCAGGTGCCGTGGCGTTCGTCATCACGACCGTCGAGCGCGCACGCACGCTGCGCCAGCCTCCTGTGCGCATTGTCGCAGCGGCGCAGTCGATTCCCTTCAACGTCGAAGTGATCTCCAACTACTACCATGACGATCTGACGGTGATGCCGGAGGCTGTGGGTACCGCTCGGCGCTTGTACGAGCAGTCGGGGCTGGGCCCGCGGGACATCCAGACCGCACAGCTGTATGACGCCTTTACGCCGCAGGTCCTGATGCAGCTGGAGGCGTTTGGTTTCTGCGGCAGAGGTGAAGCGAAGGACTTCGTCTCCGGGGGCAACCTGGAGCTCACTGGCCTGTTGCCGGTCAACACTCACGGTGGTCTCATCAGCGAGGCGTACATTCACGGTATGAATACCATTGCCGAGGGAGTGCGGCAGGCGCGCGGCACGGCCGTCAATCAAGTGCGCGGCGTCGAGCATGTCCTGGTCTCCTCAGGCATGGCCGGCGCGATACTCGGCCGCGTGTGAGAGCACAGAAACGCTCATGACAGCCTTGAAGCCGGGACTGCGCTTGAAGAGTGCAGTGTGCACCACGCAGATCATGATTATCCGTACGCCGCAGGCGCCAGCGGATATCAGGTGTGGTGGCGTGGAGATGCTGGCGCTTACGGAGCAGCCGGCTCCCGGCGCGCTGCTCGATCCTGCCCAGGCGAATGGGAGCCTCATCGGTAAACGTTATGTTGATGCACAGGACCGTGTGGAGATTCTGTGCACCCAGGGCGGTGCAGGCTCCCTGATGCTCGATGGCGTTTTGATGGTGCTGAAGCAGGCCAAGGCGCTGCCGTCATCCGACTGACTTGCGCAGTGCAACGTGGGGCCGCTGGCCGAGAGACCTTAGGCTGTGAGATAGTCCGGGTGGCTACCATTACGGTATTCACATTACGGTATTTCACTGCACGACATGAAAGGTCATTCTCAAGAGATCGCGGGCGAGGCACGGCGCAAGCCCGGCCGTCCCCGCAGCAAGAAGTCCGAAGAGGCGATTATCAGCGCCACCACGAAGCTGCTGAACGACGAGGGCTACGCCAAGCTGACCGTGGGAAAGGTCGCCGCCCACGCCAAGGCCAGCAAGTCCACCATCTATCGGCGCTGGCCCACGAAGGAGCACCTCATCATCGAGGCCTTCAACCGGTGGCCGGCACTCACGCCGCACGACAAGGGAGATGTGCTGTCGGATCTCCTCGATCTGTACCGGCAGTTTCTGCGCGTGCTGCACCGGCCGCCTTCGAACGGAATCATGCCGACGCTGGTCGCGGAGCGGGCCCACAACCCGGCGCTTGCCGCGGTATTCGATCCGCTGATGCAAATGCGCCGTGATCCGGCGCGCGCGGTCTTCAGGCGCGCCATCGAGCGTGGCGAGCTGGCGCGAGATACAGATACCGAGCTCGCCATCGATGCCATCATGGGCGCGACCGTGCTGCGGTTGTATTTCACATCCGGCGACCTGAGTGTCAAGTCGATGCGTAAGTACCTGGTCGTAGTGTTGCGTGGCCTCGGCGCTCGCGGCTACTAACCACACCTGCATTTGCCTTCGGACGGCAACTTACGTTGATACCCTCGAAATTGCGATCCTAAGTCGCGGTTCTGTCACATCTATTCATCCGGTTCTTGACTTCCATCCGGCGGTCTGCACTAATCGGTACCGACGGTACCCATTAGGTCTGCGTCGCGGGAGCAACACTCCCGCGGGCGCCAAGGAACCTTGAGTACTCGAGTCATTACGGCAGCTAAGGGGGCGTTCGTAATGTTTCAACTCGCGCGACTGTGGAGCAGGTGCTCCCACTATCCTGTTGGGCCTCCCTCGAGCTGCGGGGGTCGTCGGCTCACACAGTAAAAACAATCAACATCAGACTTTCGAAGGGAATCGCATCATGAGGCATTCCACGTTGCAGAGGTCGCTGCTGGCGTTTGCGGCCGGCGCATCCCTGCTGGAAGGCGCGTCGGTAGCTGCAGAACCCGAAGGCGGACCGTCCGATAGGCTCGAGGAAATCGTCGTTACCGCCCGCAAGCGTGAGGAGAACCTGCAGACCGTGCCGGCCGCGGTGACAGCCCTCACGTCAACTCAGCTGCGCGAGTTGCAGGTGGACAACACTGCCGATCTGCAGCGGACCGTAGCGAATACCACGATCGTCGACCAGAATTCCATCGTGGCCGGCACCCTGACAGCCTTCATCCGGGGTATCGGTACCGATCCGGGATTTCAGCAGGGTGTCGGTATATACATCGACGACATGTACCTGCAGAGTCCCCTCGGGACTGACGTCGAGGTCCTCAGCAACATTGAGCGCATCGAAGTCCTGAAGGGGCCCCAAGGCAACCTGTACGGCCGCAATACGACGGGTGGCGCGATCAAGTATGTGACGCGCGATCCGAGCGATCAGCTGCAGGCCTCCGCCGAAGTGCGCGGTGGGCGATTCAATCTGAGGCATGTGACCGCGGACCTCTCCGGTCCCCTCATCGGTGGAACGCTCTCCGGCGATCTCGGCGTTCTTTGGAAGCAGCGCGATGGCTTCCAGCAGAGCCTGTATACAGGGCAGACGTTGGGGAGCATCGATCAGCGAGCGGTGCACGGGGTCCTGAAATGGACACCGAGCGACAGCGTTACGGTCAAGCTGGGAGGCACCTACAGCCTCGACACATCCAACCCGCGGGCGCCGACATTCCTCGGCACGCTGCCCGCCGCGGCGCCATACAGCGCACTACCACAGATGACGCTCATCTACGATCTGCTGTCAGCGAACCTGCCGACACAGAACCCTCTGTTCGCCGCGTTACAGGCGGCTATCCGGCCGATCTCCGCGGCGAACACTCCCGGGCTCAACACCCCACCGGTGTATCCGAAGCTGGGCCCCGACCAGGCAGCGACGCTTCTCGACTATACGAATTACCTGACCGAGGCGAGCTCCGGATTCCTGAGCGCACAATGGCTGGCGGATGACCAATGGTCGCTGAAGTCGATCAGCACTTATCGTGTCGTGAGAGTGAAAAACACTCTCGATCTGGCCGGTCTGCCCCAGTTTTACATCGACACATTCCAGCGCTTCCACAACTCGGATTTCTCCCAGGAGTTTCAGGTCAACTACACTGGGAATCACGCGGCGGCCGTGGCCGGTCTGTACTATCTGCACGGCCTCGACGGAATTCCTTCCAGTGACACGATCTCGCCGCGCGTGCAGCTGACCGAGACCAGCTCGGAGGACCAGTTGGAAAGCCAGCAGATCGTCAAATCCACCGCGGCCTACGCCAACCTCGACTATAGTCTCACGGACGCTTTACATCTCTCAGTCGGTGCGCGCTACACTCATGAGGACGTAGGCATCATATTGCGGGACGTTCAGGTCAACACGACGCTGCCGTTGTTTGCAATCGTATGCACAAACCCTGCTTTGGGTTGTCAGGTCGGACAGAATATCGCGTTTCCACTCCTGAATTCGCCGCTGGCTATCGCAACGGCGCAGTTCATTGCGGCGAGTGGCGCCTTACTTGCGGGACAAAACGGCTACGCGCTTCAGGTCTTCCCAGGTAGCTCTACGACTCTGCCCACCGACGTCAGTCCAAGTACGACATTCACGCGGTTCACGCCCTCTGCGAAGCTGGCTTACGACATCACCTCGAAGACCATGGTTTACGCGGGCTATGCAGCCGGGTACAAGGCGGGCGGCTTCGATACGTTTCGCCCGTTTACTCAGTTCAATCCCGAGAAGGTGCAAAGCTACACCCTGGGCTTGAAGACCACGACACCCGACTCGACGCTGCGCTTCAACACGGAGGCGTTCTATAACGATTACACGGACAAGCAGCTGTCGACCGTCGAGATCATCAACAACAGCCTCGGAAAGGTTACCAAGAATGCGGGCCAGGTTCGGACCTATGGCCTCGATGCCGACCTGACATGGCTCACTCCGGTGCGCGGTTTGCGTGCCGGGATCACTGCTGGGTTCCTCCAGACCGACGTGCTGCATTACTTCAGCACTGACGCCAACACGGGCGCGGTCGTCGATCTTGCGCCTATAACGCGGTTGGGATTCGCACCCAGGTGGACCGGGGCGGTGGGCGCAAGCTACACGGTGCCGTTCGCGGGCGCGGGTGATCTGACATTCGAGGGGAATATCTATTATCGCAGCATGTCGTACACCGATTCGCCAATCGACATCACCGGCGGCGCGTCCTCGCTGGAGGTGCAGCGCGCGAATGCCATCACGAACGCCGGCATCACTTTCAGGTCGACCGGCGACCGCTGGCACGTCGCCTTTGAGGGACGAAACCTCTCGGACAAGCGCGTGATCACGAACAGCTTCAATGCGGGAGTCGGTTCGGTGGTCGGCCAGTACAACGATCCACGCACGTGGACCCTGTCGGCTGGCTTCAACATCAGGTAACCGGCGGTCGAGCGATTGATGTCCTCTGCTTCACCGCTGCAGCATCGAGTCGAGGTGGGGACGCTCATTCCGGGTGAAGAGCCGCTTGCAGTAGCGGCCGACGTCTTCATTCCGCCGCGTCTTGCCGGACCGCCGACCGTCCTGTGCTGCCTGCCCGGAGGTGCGCTGACGAGAGGCTACTATCATCTGCAGGCGAGCGGCGGGTCGCAGACGAACGGCGGACGGGATGACTTCAGTTTCGCTGCCTGGATGACCTCACAGGGTTTCATCGTGGTCACCGTCGATCCCCTCGGAATCGGTGGCAGCAGCCGGCCCCGCAATGGTTTCGAGCTGACGCCGGATGTGCTGGTCGCGGCCAATGTGCGTGCGGTGGAGAGTATTCGGCAAGACCTCGTCAGTGGCAGTCTCACCGATCGGCTACCGCCGCTGCCCGGATTGCGAACCATCGGAGTCGGCCATTCGATGGGGGCGATGCTGACAGCCATGCAGCAGGCGCATGATCATCAACATGTCGCAGTGATGTTGATGGGGTTTGGAACACAGGGGTTGCCGGGCGAGCTTTCGGCCGAAGCGGCCGCATTCGCCGGCGATCCGAGCGGCGCGCGGGAAAATGTGGTGCGCCTGGTGCGTGCGCGTGGCGGCGACTCCTATGCGCAGATTTCACCGTCTCGCCAGGCTCGTGCAATTTTCGCAGGGGAGAATGCCGAACGTCGCGGGGTCGATGCGCTGCAGAGCGTGCGGGCTCCGCTGTTGGTCACTGCCGGCCTTTTCTCCATGATTCCGGGCAGCTCGGCGGCGGAGTGTGCGCGGCTCGACGTGCCAGTATTCCTCGCTGTCGGCGATCGCGACATTGCCGGCCCGCCGCACCAGATCCCGGCGAGCTTTCCCGCCAGTCCCGATGTCACGCTGCTCGTGCTGCCCGCCACGGGACACTGTCACATTCTGTTCCCATCGCGCCAGCACCTGTTCCAGCGGGCGGCGGACTGGGCTCACACGGTGCTTACTTCGTAACACGTGCGCCTAACGGATGGCGACAGCGGCGGCTTCTGTGCGACTGAAGGCGTTGATGCACGCGTCAAGTGCCACGCGAGCGGCGCGATTGACCTGAGCCATGTAGACGCAAATACTTCCACTTCGACGAACGCTTGGCTTCCAGCAGGCTCGCGTTTACATAATCAACAGATAAACGAAGCGGGGTCTACATGGCTGTTCGCCCATTCGTGCTTGCCGTTCTCCTATGCACATTCTCGGCTTCCGCGGTCCCGGCCTTCGCCGCCGGCTGCAAGATCGGCCAGCTGGCGCAGCTCGCCGTCACCATGGACGGCTTGCGCCCCATGGTCTCGGCGAAGATCAACGGGGCAGATGCGCAATTCAATGCCGATAGCGGCGCGTTCTACAGCCTCATCAGCCCGGCGAGCGCCGCTGAATTCAAGCTGCGGACGGAACCGGCGCCCTTTCATCTCACGCTGATAGGAGTGGGTGGATCGGCGGGCGCGTCGGTCGCGACCGTCAAGGAGTTCACCATCGCCGGTGTGCCCATCCACAACATCCAATTCGTCGTGGGTGGAAGCGACGCGGCCGGTGGCGCGGTGGGCTTACTCGGTCAGAACGTGCTCCGCATCGCCGATGTGGAGTATGACCTCTCGAACGGCGCCATCCGGCTGATGAAACCGCATGGGTGCGACAAGACCCTGATGGCGTATTGGGTCAAAGCTGACCAGGACTATTCCGTCATGGACATCGAGTGGGCCACCCCGGCGCCTACAGCCCAAGAACCCGTGGGCTCTGTATGGCCGCGGCGTGGCGAAGCTACATAAAGGTATGGCCGCCGAGGGTCAGGCGGATATCGCGGCATCGAAGGTCGAAACTCCGCGTGTGGCGGAGGAAGCCGCGAAGCGCGGGCTCACGCCATAACGAGTCAAGGATCCAGATCATCAAACTCAACGGGCACTTCCTCGCCGCTCAGATGGGTGAACGGTGGTAACCCGGATTCGAAGCGCTCCCGCGCGGCAGGCTCCGATCTGGCGGCATCCAGGGCGCAATTGAGCTCGTACGCGCTGACATCGTAGCCCGCGTCGCGCATCGCCGTACTGAACGCATCAACATGCGCAGTGCCCGCCTGATACACCCAAGGCGCGAAGTCCGGGTCGATATCCAGGTTGTCGGGATCTTCGTAGGATTGCTGGCACCCGGCTACGTTGGTCGCGTGATAGTTGCGGCAAGCCTGGGGACGGACACTGTAGATCGTGCATCGGCCGCCGCTCAGGAACGGACACTTGACGTTGCGCTTCATGCGCTCGCCCTCGCCGAGATTCTTGAGAGCCGCGCCATTCACGCGTACCTCCGCGTAAACGCGCGCCTTCTCTTCTATCGTGAATGTACGCTCGACGAAATCCAGGATGCTGAAGACTTCGACCGCGCGAACATCGACGCTGAAATAGCAACACCATGTGCATCCAGCACAGCAGGCGAGCGTACCGACATCCGGTGCGGAAGCAATCCGCGCGTCGTGGCGCTGCTGCGAATTCTCAAATGCCCGCCGCACGCCGGCGCTTCGAATTTCGTCCCGCGCACGCTCGTATTCTTGCGAGACGACGCCGCGAATGAAGTCCAGGTCGAGACAGATCTCCATGGCGACAGTTTAGCTCATGCCTTCAACGCTCGCGCCACAAATGATTTGGGCACGCGGGTGCGCGGAACCTCGTCGTTGAACCAGTTACGTACATCCTGATCCAGGCCAATGCCGTGCATGTAGTTGTACAGCGCTTTTGCGAGCGCAGCGCCAAAAACGTCGTGATTCACGCCGCTAGCGTCAGTGAAATTGATGTCGTTGTTGGCAAATGTGGCGTGGGGCGGTGGCTGTAACGTGACGCCATATTCTTCCGGGTGCTTGCCGACCGGAGAATGCACGGTGCAGGTGAAGCGGTGGAAAAATCCCGACTGTATGCAACCGGCCTCGAACAACTGGCGAACGTATTCCAACGCGTCAACGGTATCTTGCGCGGTTTGCGTGGGAAAGCCGTACATCAAATAGGCATGTACCAGGATTCCTGCGTCGGAGAATGCACGCGTGACGCGGGCTACCTGCTCAACCGATACGCCTTTCTTCATCAACTTGAGCAGCCGATCCGATGCCACCTCCAATCCGCCGGTCACGGCAATGCAGCCGCTGTCGGCAAGCAGCTGGCACAGATGGCCATCGAATGACTTTTCGAAACGAATGTTTCCCCACCAGGAAATGTCGAGCTTGCGTTGCAGTAGTGCATTCGCAAGCGATTTGAGTGCCTTGGGAGGGGCCGCTTCATCGACGAAGTGGAAACCCGTTTGCCCCGTCTCCCGAATCAAGCCTTCGACTCGATCGACCAGCACATCGGTGCTCGCCAGGTCGTAGCGCGAAATATAGTCGAGGTTCACATCGCAAAAGCTGCACTTCTTCCAATAGCAGCCGTGTGCGACAGTAAGCCTGTTCCAACGGCCGTCCGACCACAGACGATGCATCGGGTTGAGCATGTCGAGCAGCGATAGATAGTCGTTGAGCGGCAGGCCAGCGTAGGAGGGCGTTCCGGTTTCGGAGAAGGGGATGTCGGGTTCTTTGTAGTCGACGTAGTGACGCTCGCGTGTGTACGTTCGCACCAGTTGGTCGAGCGGTCTTCTATTTTGCAGGTGCTCGATGAGTGCGAGCAGCGGACGCTCGCCAGCGTCGAGCGTGACGTAATCGAAGTAATCGAACACACGCGGCTCGTTCATCGCGCGCAGCTCGGTGTTGCAGTACCCGCCACCGAGCACCGTCACGATGGATGGCTGGGTGCGCTTGATGGTTTGTGCAATTCGCAAGGCGCCGTACACGTTGCCGGGAAAGGGCGCAGTGATGAGCACCAGTGTCGGTTTATGTTGCGACAGCGCGTTGAGTGTGAGCTGGTGGAGTGTTGCATCTACCAGGCTATGCGGCGAGTTGAGTGCATCGTGCAGGCGATCGAACGTCGGCTGGCTGGCCGCCAGAGATTCCGCATAGCGGACGAATTCGAAGCGCGGATCGACGGCATCGCGAATGACATCGCCCAGGTCGTTGAGATACAAGGTTGCAATGTGCTTGGCGCGATCCTGCAGTCCCAACGCGCCGAAGGCCCAATCGAGCGCATCCGCGCCTTGCTCGCTATCAACGTATTGATTGAGCGAAGCGAACCGTGGACCTTCCGGCAGGAAGCGTCTCGAGGCGATGCGATGCGCCAGGCTGGGGTCACGGCCTTGCAGAAATCTGATGGCCGGGCAGATCGTCGTCTGGTAGATCTCAAAGTGCTTCGCAAAGAAGCGCGTCGCCGCGGTGTGTTGCTTGCGGGATAGCGATTTGACCTGTTGATGAATGCCGTGCAAGCCATCAATCGACAGTAGTTGCAATGCCAGGCCGATGGAGAGGTCCACTTGCTCTGCGTGAAAATTGCGCGATCGCAGGAAGCCGGTGAGATACGCCGTGGACGGATACGGCGTGTTCAGCTGTGTCATCGGCGGGATGATCGACAGGATACGCAGTGCTGAGGTCGTGTCCGTAGTCATGCTCGAAGGTAGGGGGCGGGATCGAGTATCGTAACGCGCGGCGTGCGCTCGTGCGAGTCATCGGCGATCATGCACGGATGACAGAATTTTCAGCTTTGGCGCTGATCGAGCCTCTACAGCGCGGCCTCAAAGAGGTGGGATACGGGCAGATGACGCCGGTTCAGGCCTCGAGCCTACCGGCCATACTGGCCGGGCGAGACGTTGTCGCCCAGGCGCGCACCGGGAGTGGAAAAACCGCAGCGTTCGCACTTGGGCTGCTTTCCGCCCTGGATGCCACGTCGGGCAAGCTGCACGGGCTCGTACTGGTCCCCACGCGGGAATTGGCTGACCAGGTCAGCCGCGAGATTCGCCGACTCGCGAGGTTCATTCCGAACGTGAAAGTGCTCACATTGTGCGGCGGCGTGCCGCTGCGGCCGCATCTCGCCTCACTGTCCCACGAGCCGAATATCGTCGTCGGGACGCCGGGTCGTATTCTCGAATTGATTCAGCGGGAAGCATTGCCGCTCAAGGCCGTCCGTGTGCTGGTGCTCGATGAAGCCGATCGCATGCTCGATATGGGATTTGCGGACGATCTGCGCAGCATTCTGGAAGCCACACCGGCGCAACGTCAGACATTGCTCTTCTCCGCGACTATCCCGCAATCGATCCGAGAGATCAGTCGAGACCTGCAACGTGATCCCCTCGATATCACGTTGCACGGTGAGCCCGATGAGACAACCATCGAGCAGACGTTCTTCGAAGTCGAGGCGCAGCAGAAGGTGGCAACGCTCGAAGCGCTGCTTCTTCAGTATCGCCCGGAGTCCGCAGTCGTGTTCTGCAATACCCGGGAGGCCGTCCGTGCGGTGGCCGGGGAGCTTGCCGCTCATAAATTCGCGGTGCTGGCCCTCCATGGGGAGCTCGATCAGCGCGATCGCGAGGAAATGCTCGTGCGCTTCGCCAATCGCAGTTGCACGGTGCTGATCGCCTCCGACGTCGCGGCGCGCGGGCTCGATATCACTGACCTTCCGATGGTGATCAACTTCGATATTGCCGCCAACGCAGACACGCATCTGCATCGCATCGGTCGCACCGGTCGAGCCGGCCGTCGCGGCGTAGCCTTGAGCCTCTGCACTCCGCGCGAATCGAGTCGCGTGAAACAGATCGAGGATCGCCTCGGCGAACCCCTCCAGTGGAGCAACCCGACTTCTCCCACTGAGAGCACGCCGTTGCTTGCTCCGTTCGCTACGATTGCGGTCGACGCGGGACGTCAGCAGAAGTTACGCCCCGGCGATCTGTTAGGTGCGCTGACAGGCGATGCGGGAATTCCAGCGGCGGCTGTCGGAAAGATCGACGTATTTCCCACGCGCACCTACGTTGCTATCGCCCGCGACTGGCATGAAGAGGCGCTGCAGAGGTTGCGCACCGGAAAGATCAAAGGCAGGACCCTTCGTGTCCGCAGGATCGAGGATTAGATGCGACCTCTCAGCGCTCCGGCAACGGCACGATCGGGAGGCTCCGGTGCCCTTCACGATCGACGGCGCGAACTGCGAAAATCACGTTGTCTTTGGAGAGCTTGAGTGTGGTGCTCGTGACATTTCCGACGTTTTGAGCGTGCTCCCATACAGGACTGCTCGTAGGCCGCCAGATGACCTCATAGCCGCTGGCGTCACCTGAAGGCTCCCACGTCAGGGTCGAATCATTATCGAGGTTGCTGGTCACGACTCTTACGTTGGCTGGTGATGCTGGAGCTGATGCGAGCGCGGCCAACGTCAGTGCATTCAGCCGCGCCACTTTCGCCACGTAGTCGAAGTCCACGAACTTCGTCAGATCGCCGTACTCGATGCTGTTTTCGGTGCGCAGTGTCTGATGCTGATGATTGAAGTTTTCGCGGTACTCCGTGAAGCGTACTGCAGTGTATCCCTGCTGGTTGAAGGCAGAATGATCGCCGCCGCGCAAGTAGCGGTCGAGCCGGAAGATGAGTAGCGCCTTTACGCCGGCGTCATAGGCCGCGCCAACCTCTGCGATGTAGCGCGCCAGTTCCCGAGAAGGCGAATCGCTTTCGCCGCCGAGAGAGCGGATCTGCTTGAGTTGCTGGTCATCGGCGGTGACGGGCACGCCCTCTGAAAACAACCGCACCACCGCAGGATCCTGTCCGACGCTCTTGTCGCCGCCCACAATGTCGTTGTTCAGAGCGGCCACGATGTTCCATCCCTGCTCCTTCGCCATCTGCGCGAAGTGCCTGCTGCCATTCAAACCCTGCTCTTCGCCGGCGACAGTGAGAAAGATGATCGTCGAGTGAAATTTGAGTTTGCTCAAGACTCGCGCGCACTCGAGGCTCACCGCTGTCCCGCTGCCGTCGTCATTTGCACCCGGCGCCGCGCTCTTGGAGTCCAGAACATCCGTGGCGCGCGAATCATAGTGACCAGTGACCAGCACTATGCGCTTCGCGGCCTCCGGATCCGTTCCCCGCATCACCGCATACACATTGGTGAGTTCGGTGGGTTGGGGAATGCGCTCGGCAGGCGGCTGGGTGAAGGCGTCCATCTTGACTTCGAGGCAGCCGCCACAGTCTTTCGAATAGCGCTCGAACTGCGACTTGATCCATTCACGCGCAGCCCCGATGCCGTGCCCGGCGGCGATCGACTTCGGATCCTGCGCCGAGAGGGTGCTTCGCGTGCCGAAGCTCACGAGCTTTTCGATGTTGGCCTGAATGCGCGCGGGTGAGATCTCCTTCAGCGCGGCCGCAATCCTCGGATCCACCGCCTGGACCGTCTCCTGTGTGGCCAGCCATTCGGCACCGGTGCCGATCGCGGCAAGGTCCGCAGCGGTGGCAGAGTTTGCCGAGGTGGACCGCAGCTGACCAGCGGCAAGTAATGCCACGAAGGCCGATATTCCGAGCAACAACTTAGACTTCACCATCTCACGCTCTCTCGCCGGTCAGCTTGCCTGAGCCAAAGATACCCATCTTGACCTTCCCCGTGAGTCTGTCACCTTCCACTGCAATGTCATATTTGAGCGTGATCTTCATCGGCTTCTCGACTTTGAGGTCGAACTTCAGACGGTGGCCCTCCACGGTGCCGGTGAAGGCCTGCTGGCCTTGTGGGCTGCTCAGGTAACCGCGGAGCGACTGACCGTCGGTTTCGAAATGGCCCGTCATTTCCTGCGGGCCCATTGCCGTGGAAAGTGTCATTTTCCAGTCACCGTCGATAGGGGCGGGCGGGGCAGCCTCAGCGGCTTGCGCGTTGACCGGTGACGCTGCGACCGGACGAGCAGATGGTTCTTCAACGCCAGTGCCGGCAACCGCCACTGCGCTGTTGACTTCCGGCCTGGCGTGGATAGTCGCACCAGCTATGTCGCGACCTTCAATGACGCTGAGGAGCTTCGCGGGCGTCAGCGGGAGTTTCAGCGGCACTTCGCCGAAAGGAGCGAGCGCATCGGCAATGGCGTTGATCAGCGTCGGCGAGCCGATGATCGCGCCTCCTTCGCCGACACCACGCATACCACCCACCGATTTAGATGGTGTGTTGGAGTGGAGGAACTCGAAGTCCGGAATGTCGGAAATAGCCGGCAGCAGGTAGTCCTTGTAGGTCGCCGCGGTTGGGTTGCCACGCGCGTCGAAAGCCATTTCCTCCAACAGCACCATGCCAATAGCCTGAGCAAGACCCCCGGCGATCTGACCTTCGACCACCGCCGGGTTGATGGGTGTCCCGCAATCTTCCGATGAGATCCAGCGCCGGATTTTCACGAAGCCGGTCTCAACGTCCACCTCGACCACGCAGGCATTTGCAGCGCTGGCGCAGGTCATTGGCGGGGGCTGGTAACGGTACTGTGCCTCGAGCCCCGGCTCGAAAGCGGGCGGCAGGCGGGTGGGCTCGCCGTAGGCGATCTCGGCGATCGAGCGCAGCGAGCGCGACTTTTCCGGTGCGCCCTCGACGTACACCATGGCGTTTTCGATGCGGATGGCTTCGGGGCTGACATTGAGTACATGACCGGCGAGTTGCTTCACCTTAACCACCAGCAGGTCTGAAGCCATGATCGCAGCGCCCCCCGCAATCACGCCTTGGCGGCTGCCTGCCGCGCCGGGAGAGAAACCCCCGCGAGAGCTGTCTCCCTCGAAAATGGTTACGTCCTCGTAAGCCACGCCGAGCCGCTCGGCAATGATCTGCGCCATGGTCGTTGCAGTGCCGTGGCCCTGGGAATGCGTGCTCATCGTCGCGGTAACCTTGCCGGTCGGCCCGATCTGAACCTGCGCGAGCTCGCCTGTCATTGTGGGGATGCTGCCGGCGGCCCCCGTTGGCTCGATATAGGTTGCAATCCCGAGTCCGAGGTAGCGACCGGCTTTTCGCGCGGCTTGCTGCTCCTTGCGAAAGGCCGGGACGTCGAACTTCTCGAGCAGCTTGTCGAGGCATTCGGCCGGCGTGATGTCCTCAATCGGAATGCCCATACACGAGGTCGTGGGCTGGTCCTTCAGCGTGACCAGATTGCGCCGGCGGATCTCGATCGGATCGATGCCGATGCGCCGAGCGGCCACATCGAGCGCCGTTTCGCGGATGAGCGATTCCATCGCCCAGGGCCCGCGATAGGCGGCCAGGCCCACTGTGTTGGTGTACCAGCCGCGCGTCAGGAAGCCATACGCCGGCATCTTGTACGCCGCCCACATGAACATTTGGACCGCGATGTTGCAGTCCGCCAGCTGCGGGTAGGCGCCGTTGTTGCAGCTGTAGTCTCCATGCGAGGCGATTAGCTTGCCGTCGGCGTCGAACGCCACCTGCAGCACCATTTCCGCCTCGCGCGCCTGGTTGGCGGCGACCAGGTTCTCGTAGCGATCCTCGATCCATTTCAATGGCCGGCCGAATTTGAGCGCGGCGAGGATCACAGAGACCTCTTCCTTCCACGGGTGGTTCTTCAGGCCGAAGCCTCCGCCCACATCCTTGGCGATCACACGGATCGCGGTCTGCGGCAGGCCAAGTGCGAGGGAGGTCCAGCGCGCGACCAAGTGCGGACTTTGACACGTGATGTAGAGCGTCAACTCCTCGGCACCGTCGCGGGTGGCGACGACCCCACGCGTCTCCATCGGCGACTGCGATATGCGTTGGTGAACTACTTTGTGGGTGATGAGGTGCGGCGCACGTTTGAGCAGCGCGTCGAGATCCTCTTCGATCTCTTCTTCGCCCATTTGCGCGGAGATGTTACTTTCGGTGCCGGGATGAACTAACGGGCCGCGCCGCGCGTCGTCGATTGTGACGACGGGCTCTTCTTCCGCGTACTCGACCTCCACCAGCGAGGCCGCATCCTCGGCGATATGACGGCTGTCCGCAATGACGAGTGCCACGGGTTCGCCAACATAGGCCACTCGCCCGTTGGCCAGCGGGGTTGTCTCCACCTCGGGCGAGATGAGGAAAAAGCTAATCATGTCGACCTTGAAGCGGGCCAGCTCTTCCTGAGTGTAGACGGCATGTACGCCGGGAACTTCGCGGGCTCCTTCAGTATTGATCGAGAGGATGTTGCCTCGTGCGATGGGACTGCGTGCGAAGGCGACATGCAGCATGCCCGGCAAGGCGATGTCATCTACAAACTGGCCGCGTCCGGTCAGCAGGCGTGGATCTTCCTTGCGGCGGACGCGTTGGCCGATGTAGCGCCCGGAGCCGATGCCAGGCGCGTTCATGCTTTTTTTGCCTCGTCAGCGCCGGCGAGCTTTCGTGCCGCGCGGCGGATGCCCTGATAGCCGGTGCAGCGGCAGATATGGCCGGAAAGTGCTTCAAGCAGTTGCTGCTCGCTCGGCTTTTCGGCGCCGTTCGTGAGCGCGGCGAGCGTCATAACTATGCCAGGCGTGCAGAAGCCACATTGCAGCGCATGCTCGTCGAGCATGACCTGCTGCACTGGGTGCAGCGTGCCGTCGGGCGCTGCTAGACCTTCCGCGGTCACGACCTCCGCGCCATCCGCTTGCACGGCCAGCATGAGGCAGCTGCGTACGGCCTTGCCGTTGACGATCACCGTGCAGGCGCCGCAGACACCATGTTCGCATCCGACGTGTACCCCAGTGTAGCCGGCATCGCCGCGCAGGAAGTCGGATAGTGATACACGCGCCTCGACATCACTGCTGTGGCGACGGCTGTTGATTGTCATTTCGATGTGGTGTTTGCTCACGCGAGCTCCCCAATTTTGAGCGCTTCGCGCAGCGTGCGGGCAAAAATGCGTGTACCGACGGTGCGACGATATTCGGCGCTGGCGTGATGGTCATCGAAAGGCGCGGTGTCGGTGATGGCGCGGTCCGCAACGGCCTGCGGGTTGATCCTGTCGAGGGACTGACCGACAAGCATCTGCTCCGCGGTCTTCGCCCTGATGGGCGTTGGTCCCATGCCGAACCAAGCCAGCCCGGCGCGGGCGATCTTGCCACCCTCGACGGACAATGCACCCACCATGCCGACCAACGCGAAGTCGCCGGGGCGCTGCGCCACTTCGCGGAACAGGGTTATATGTCCCTTCGGCCAGTCCGGAAAAGTGATGTTGGTCACCAACTCGTCCGCCTCCAGCGCGGTCATGTAGGGGCCGAGATAGAATTCGCCAGCCGGGATGTGGCGTGTGCCACGTGTCGAGCGCGCCTCGATCATCGCGCCAAGCGCCACAGCGGTGGCTGGCAGCTCCGCCGCAGGCTCTCCCAGCGCGATCGAGCCACCGACCGTGCCACGATTGCGCGTTTGGTGATGTCCCACGTGGCGCACGGCTTCCACCAGCACAGGGAGGTCGCGTGTCAGAGCCTCGCTGGCGATCACTTCGCATTGTCGCGTCATCGGCCCGACGCGCGTGCACCCATCGGCGCGGGCGATGCCTTTGAGATCTGCGATTTTGTTGATATCGACGATGATGAAGGGCTGGCTCATCCGCAAGTTCAGAAGCGGCACCAGCGTCTGGCCACCGGCCAGCACAGTCGCTCCGCCGCCAGCTTCTGCAAGCGCGGCGCAGGCCTCATCGATGGTGACCGGGGCAACATAGTCGAACGGGGCCGGCTTCACTCCTTGGCTCCATCGAGCAACCGCCGCAGCAAGGCATTGTCGAGCACGACCACGGGCGCCGCCGACCGCCGTCCGTACTCAAAAGCGGTGGCCGCCACTACGATCAAAGCGAAGCCGATCGCAAGTCCGGCCCAGTCGGAGCCGGCAACACTCTGGCCGCGACCGATCAGGAAGCCCGCGAGCGCCGCGACTACGGTCGCAAGTATCCAGGCCATGGGTAAACCGCCTGGCGGTGCAGGGGAGGGGCTGGCAAGCGTCGCAGGCGCGCCAACTGGCGTCGTGGGGGATGCTGCGGCTTTTGCACCCGCAGGCTCAGTCGGTTTCGCTCCTCCGGCGACGATTTCGCCAAAGCGACTGAAGAACTTGCCCGCAATCTGCTTCGCGGTGGCGTCGATGAGGGGGCCGCCGAGTTGAGCCATCCTTCCGGCGACCTGGGCATCGACTTCATACGAGATGAGCGTACCGCCGGTATCCGCGCTCAGCCGGACTTTCGCGCTGCCCTTGACCGAACCGGCAATGCCGCCGTTGCCTTCCAGGATCAGGGTGTAGCCATGGGTTGGATTGAGATCCGCCAAGGTCACCGCGCCTTTGAAGCGTGCACCGATCGGGCCGACCTTCACTTCCACCGTTGCAGTGAAGCGGTCCTGCGCCGCTTTCTCCAGGCTCTGGCAGCCAGGGATGCTTGCGCGCAGGACCTCGGGATCGTTGAGCGCCTCCCAAACCCGCTCACGAGGGGCGGCAATGCGCTGCTCGCCGGTCATATTCATACGGATCGCCCCCCAACATGTGATTGAGCCTGGCTATCGGCTGACCTGCCGATCGCCATGCCGCCTCATCATGCCCGCAGGGGGAGCAACTCAGCCAGCTATTCGTCACGTGCGGAACTGTAATTGCGCTGTGTAGGGCAATTCATCAGTTTTTTTGAACTGCCCGCGAAAGAAACAACGTCGACCCGTCAGGTCGCTTTTCTGAGCAAGGACCAGCCGGACTCGATATGTTTGCGCATCGCAAGCATGGCTGCTGATGCATCACCATCCAAAAGCGCGTTCAGAATCGCGTCGTGTTCCGCGGCGGCCTCCTTGCCACGGCCCTCGACTGCGTTGATCAGATCGAAGGGATACCGTGCCCACAGAATTTGCACGAAATGCAGCGTTTGCGGCATGGCCGCAATGCTGTACAGGCGGCGATGAAAGCGGTAGTTGACTCCGCGCGCGGCCGCCCGGTCACCGATGTTGAAAGCCTGCTCGAACTCGTCGGCCAGTGCTCGCAGCTCGGTGATGTCCTGTGCCGTCACCTTTTCGGCCGTGGCGCGGGTCAGCCGCGATTCCAGCAGCAGACGCAACTCCAGGACTTCTTCCGAGGCCGATTCATCGAACGGCGCGACGCACGCGCCACGATAGGAATCGCCGGTTACATAGCCTTCGGCCTCCAACAGCTTCAGCGCTTCACGCACGGGCGTGATGCTGATCTGGAGCCGGTCGGCAATCTCAGCCTGTTTGAGCCGCGAGCCGCGCGGAAACATCCCGGAAATGATCCCCTCACGCAGAAAGTCCGCGACCTGTTCTTCTTTCGTCCGGAAATCCATCGGCTGCAGTGGTTCTCGCTGTGCGGGGCCCGGAGCATAGCCCAGTGAGACGTCGGGTTCCAAATGGCGGGACCTTACTCGAAAATCACATCCGTGGAGGTCGTAATCTTGCAGAACCGCTGCAATAACCGGGTCGCGCTCTCGTGCTCTTCCGCCGATAGAGCGCAACAGCAATCCTCCAGCAGCACCACCTCATAGTCGCGATCGTGCCCCTCGCGCACGGCCGCCTGAACCACGGCGTTGGTCGAAATCCCGGAGCAGTAGATACGGCGCACGCCGTGAGTTCGCAGGATTACCTCCAGATCGGTGCCATGGAAGGGGCTCACTCGATGCTTCACGATGTCAAAGTCATCTGGCTGTTGTCCGAGGTCTGGGTGTGATTGCGTTCCCCACGTGCCCAGCTTGAAGATCCCGTTCTTGCGAGCATTCGAGAAGATCGGCGAGTTGGCAGGGCACTCCCGATAGTCGGGTGAGAAGCCAACGCGTACGAAGCCAACGCGAAGGCCCGCGGCACGAGCCTTATCCAGTGCCCGGCGGGTGTTTTCCACGATCCGGCGCGCCCGCGCTTGCTCACCGTACGGAGCCTTGCCATTCGGCCCGTCCGCGTGGATCAAATCGTTTTCCATGTCGAGCACGAGATAGATGCTGTTACTCACGGTTGAAATCCCTCAAATTGGACATGCATTTTGGATTCACAGAATCACCTCGCGCCTTTCGAGGTCGGCGCGTTGTGCCGAGCTGAGGCCCAGTAGTTCGCCGAATACGTAGTCCTCGTCCTCGCCAAGTTTGGGTGTTAACCGCCGGATGCCAACATCCCGCGCCTTGGAGAATCGCGCAGGCGCACCGATCGCAAGGCGTCGCGGGATGCCCGGGGCGCTTACCTCGGTTGTCGTACCCCGCGCACGCAGGTGGGGGTCGCGCGCAATGTCCAGCATGCTCCATGAGACATGTGCACAGACGCCTGCACGCTGCAACCGCTCAGCCGTGACGTCGGCATTGCGCGTGGAGAGACACTTTGTGAGCAGGACATCGAGTTCATCGTGATGCCGTAATCGGGCGTCGGCTGTGGCAAAACGCGGGTCGCTCGAGGCCATCGGTTGATCCAACTCGCGGATCAACGCCTGCCATTCGGCATCGTTGCGTATGGCCAGCGTCAACCAGCGATCGAGCTGTTGGGTAGGGTACACGCCGTGCGGCGCCATTGTCAGGTGTCTATTTCCCGGTCGCACGGGTGTAAAACCCCGGCTTGCCTGGACGAGCGCGTCGCCAATCATTGCGGAAGCGACTTCACGGGCCGCGAGATCGATGTGCTGGGCCTTACCCGTGCGGCGGCGCTGATGGAGAGCCCCCATGGTAGCAACGGCGGCATGTATACCCGCGGAGTGATCCATGACGTGCCGCATTTCCACGGGAGGGCCATCGGGATAGCCCGTCATCCAGCCGAGTCCTCCCCAAGCGCCGAACAACGGGGCGTAGCCAGCAAAGTGCGCGTCCGGGCCGCTCTGACCGCAGGAGGATAGCGACAGCAAGATGACGTCCGGCTTCGTCGCTCGCAGGTCTTCGAAGCCAAGGCCCAGGCGTTTCATGACACCTGCTCGAAAGCTCTCGGCCGCCACATCCGATACCGATACCAACCGCTTGGCAAGCAACACGGCCTCGGGCTGCTTGAGATTCAGTCGTACGGACAGCTTGTTCACGGAAACCTGGTCGAAGGTCGCGGCAGTCATGCGCCCATAGACAGCGTGGGGCTTGCGGAAGGCATCGGGTCGCGTCTTGCTTTCGATCTTGATGCACTCTGCCCCCAGCTGCGCAAGAAGCTGTGTGCAGAATGGCCCCGCCGCATGAATAGTGAAATCGGCGATCCGAACCCCACTCAGCGGAGCACTAGTGAGCTTCACTCTACTGACTCTCGCCAAGCGCCGGTACTCGCCCGCCGGCGTTCAGCTCCGAGCAGCGGAACTGAAAGGGCGCCACCAGAACCTGTGCCTGCACGCCTCCATCCAGCGTCAATGGAGCGAAGAGCCCGCGCGAGCGTTCGTGCGCGCCGTGAATCACTTCGTCGGGCGTGCGGTATTTCGCTGCCGGCACCCCCAACCGCTGCGCCCACTGCACGATGTCATCGACGTTGTGGCGGCTCATCCACTCGCGGATGTGACGGTTGATCTCGTCGCCGCGTCGGCTCCGTTCCAACGGATCGTGCAGGGCCTCGTCCTGCGTCCACGCGGGGCGCCCCAGCAACTCTATCAGCGCGGCCCACTGTCGATCTTCCAGGGTTAGAAGTTCTACGAAGCCTCCTTGTGCTTCGAATACTCCGCCATAGCGGAAACGCCGCGTACTTCGGTGTTCCAGCGAGCCGTCGCCCAGCCTCTGTAACCCGAAAGCTCCGACCGCAAGCACTGCATCCTGCACGGACACGTCGACGTACTGACCGCCGACTTGGGGCACCGCCCACCAGGCTGCCAGGGCCGCGAAGGCTGCCATGGAGCCTCCTTGGTATTGGCCGAAATGACCGTAGATTTTCAGCGGCGGCCGGTACGGGAAGAGCTCGTTGGCGAGGCCGTTGGGAAGCAGAAAACCCTCGCCTCCGGCATGCAGCAGGTTCACTTCTTCGCCATCCCAATTGGCTTTGGGACCACTTGCGCCGAACGGCAGCACGCTCACATGGACCAGTGCCGGGAAACTCTCGGCTATGACATTGGGGTCCAGGTTGCACGCTTCTCGCTCAAGCACCGGCGTGTCGTCGATGAGGATGTCGGTGCTCGCGAGCTCCCGTTCCAACACCCGCTGACCATTTGATGTGCGCGGGTCGCATACGAGGCTGCGTTTGCCTGGCGACAGGTAGGCAAAAAGCGCACTGTGGTCTGTCCCATTCACAAGGGGAGGCGCCGTTCGCAACGGCGAGCCATCGGGTGGCTCGAGCATCACGACGGTAGCTCCCATGGCACCGAGCAGGCGTCCTGCGTATGCCGCCGCGACGGTGCGCGAGTGCTCAAGGACCCGGCAACCCGCCAGGGGCAAGTCACCACCCTGCAGCGAGTCCTCCGACATGTTCTGGCTACCGAATCAAAGGCAGCTCGAGATCGACGCCCGACCCATCCAGAAAGGCGGGAAGCTCCACGTCGCGCGAGGGCAGGGCCACCGTCGCCAGACCGGGTGTCGTCACTTCGCCCCTCTGGTTCTGCGCGGCGATCTCGATATCGACCAATGCGGTCCTGTTCTTTACGTACTTGCGAACGACCTTTCCTTTGCAGAAGGTCGTGTCACCCACGATGTTGAAGCGTCGCATCTCGGAACGAACGCGCTTGAGGAAGCCTGCATCGCCCATCCAGTTGGTGATCAGGCTGCAGATCCACGACGAGCGTTGCGGACCATAGTCATACGTGCCCGGCACACCGACTTCTTTGGCAACGGACTCGCGGTGATGGCCGATTCCGGTGTACTCCACGCCACCGCCTGCCTCCGGGTTGCGAAAGAAATGACCGGGGTGCTTCACAGCCGCTTGCAGCACAACCCCGTGGGTATGTCCGCGGCCACAACCAACCAGGAACCCCATCGTGTCCATCAGCGAAAGCGGGCCGCGGGCGATGGTCGGCAGCTCTTCGCCCTCCTGCACCTCCTCCCAGTAGCGAACGTTGGCTCCGCGCATCTTCTTGGGCTCATCGAGCACCATCTGGTCGATGCGGTCGCGTTCCTCGTTCGTATACTCGTGTTGCACGATTTCTTTGTACTTGCCGGCTTCGCGCGCAGCTTTGCGCTCATGGCGGGTACAAGTGCCCAAGGCACGGGCAACCAGCTCGCTGCGCTGGTTGTAGTAGCAAGCCTCGACGTATTGCAACACGAGGCGCCCGGAGAACTTGCTCTGCTTCTCTTCCACTCCGACGACGCGCTCGATCGCGGTGATGCGATCACCTGGCCGGACGTGGCGAAACAACTCCCAGTCGTTGCCGGCGTAGAAACCATGGACGCCGGGAAGGCCCCAGCGAGTGCGGCCCAGCCAACCGAAAGCCATGGGAAACATCGGGTGCGCCAGCATCGTGCCGTAACGAGTGGCGGCTCCATAACCGACCTCCCGATACAGAGGATTGAGGTCCCCGATGCCATTGCACCAATTCCGCAGCGTATCGGGCGTTGCATCCTGCAGATACGGTCCTTCGGGACGAAGGTGCAGGCCGATCATCGCCTTTGCGTCGGCGATCGCGTTGTCGGTGATAAGGCCCTCGGCCGGAGCCGTGCCGACGTCGGACGAGGGAGCTGTGATGCTCAAGGTCGGATCTCCTGACGCGCGCCGCATTTCTTGGAATGAATGCATAATGCATTGTATATTTGCCGCCTGTCAACGAAGGTCGGACTACTCAGTCTGCTTGCGGGACTTGGGCCACAGCTGTGCGACCACTTCACGGTGGCTTGCATAGGCATAGCAGCTGTCGATCTTCGACTTGTGCTCGTCGTTTCCCTGCTGCGTGAGGCGAGCCAGCCGCTGTGGCGCCAGCCCCTGATAAATCGTGGACGCCATTGGACCTAGCAGTTCCATCACGTGCGTGCAGGAGGCAGCTCCTCCCAACAACTCGCGCACACGC
>Ga0307511_10001382_pt1 | contig 25632 bp, 23 predicted proteins | sample 13_EM_MG_FD_200266 | JGI IMG/M metagenome (GOLD analysis project Ga0307511, IMG submission 200266) | Populus trichocarpa ectomycorrhiza microbial communities from riparian zone in the Pacific Northwest, United States - 13_EM | ecosystem: Host-associated > Plants > Roots > Unclassified | place...
AGGTCACTGTATGATCATGAAGGCATGAGATTTCACGTTGGTTAAGGAGAAGTGAAACATATTCACCAAAAATGTGATAGCCGCGTTGAATCTGAATCAAGCGCGCTGCATACAGCGCCTTTTATGCAGGGGTATCAAACATTTTGCCACCAGGCTGTAATAGCGGAGGTTGTAAGAGCGGAGGTTGTAAGAGTGGAGGTTGTAAGAGTGGAGGTTGTAAGAGTGGAGGTTGTAAGAGTGGAGGTTGTAAGAGTGGAGGTTGTAAGAGTGGAGGTTGTAAGAGTGGAGGTTGTAAGAGTGGAGGTTGTAAGACCAGAGGTTGTAAATGAATGGTCTACCTGCACTAGAAAATTCAACCTACAACTACCCCGTTGCACCTCCCATCCCTTCTACCAATGCATAGCGATCCTGAATACAGTGAATAAAGTTAAGAGACAACCTTCTCCTCCACCGCATGAGCAGCGTCCTCCGATATGACTCACTGAAACATAGGCTTTTGTAGCTAGATTATTAGAACTATTACTTTCCGAGTCTAATAATCGCAGAATATCAGGTATATTGACTTGGATTTTAAAGAAGCAAGTTCTTGAAGGTATAGCAGTAAGAACCATGGAAAATCAGAGGTATGGACCTCCGTTAAAACCACACCTTGAAATTCAGGGTATATTTTCGGGGGAGCAGAATCCTCGATGTATGTTTGACAACCGGGGGCAGGTGGTGAAAGTCCTGATTACCTACTTGTGGCAGATTCCCCTTACAGTACTGGGGTAGTGTACCAACCAACTACGCTTGGTGGACTAGAATTGACCACTGTCTTATGGCCTAAGACATGCAGCTTCACCCACCTCCTCAGCCTTTCCGCAGCCTCCATAATGGCCTCAACTTGCATCAGTCGAATTACTGTAAGAAATAAGCGATCTTCACTACGAAAGTCAAGCTCCCGTTGGCTGAATGGTGAGATGATATATTTCATGATCATATATTACGTATGGGATCTAACTACGTGGGGGTATTCCGCGACATACAGAGGAGAAACAACATCCTTTGATATCCCAGTATCTACTGATCAATCCCTTTCATTGATATTCCTTCGATCAATTCACCCTTGTTACCAGCCCAATTCTCTATCATTGGCTGCATGATTATCCCATTCCAACAATTACCAAGCCTCAGGCAACATCACCAGCTCCCTTCCGTTACGACTATGCCAAAATATACCCAATCGGAGCTACAAGAGACTATTAAGAATGCTAAACGTGGCCAGATGTGCCCACTCAGCGTACAGAGCTGTATGGGGTAGGCCGTAAGACATTGCGTCGGGGTGCTGGGGACCCACTAGGATAGGTCTACAGCTCCTCGGAATGAACAGCTGTTCCCCATTGGTCGAGAAGGCAATTGCAGGGTACGCTGGTATCATGGCAGATGTGAATTTTCCGCTGGGTCCTGAGCCTTTACGGCAGATTGCTCAAGGGATTGCTCCCTCTAACAGTAACGTGTCCAGCTCCGCCAGCAACCCCCTCTCTGTCAGCCCCCCCCTTCCCCCAGCAGCCTCCCAATCCATACTATTAGTATAAACTAGGGAAATAGATTCTTTGGCGCAACCCAGGCTTCAAAAAGATCTACGTTCGCTACCAGGAAAGGGCAAGAGCTGCAGCAACCAACAACATAGTGCTGCGAGCTGATTTTCTTTGAAAGCTTGCAAATCCTGTACTGCGGGAGAAGATACCTCAGGCTTATTATCGGGGAGGAGGGGTGTTGAGCATGAGGCGCGGGCATATGGATGATGAAGTTGCGCTTGACCAATGTATAACAATTTGAGCCTTAAACTCGCTGGGGTGATGTAGGGACTGCCAATGGTACTGGTAATCCTCCTCCACGGTGTCTTTTTGTGATGATCGTCCTCTCATGTGGCATTCCGAGTAGTGAAATAGCTATGCTCTCGACCATAGCATCAACCCGATCTGCCTTCCTTCCAAATCTACACACCTCTACAATCTCTTAATGTCGGCTGCTACTCTTTATTCCAGTGTATTTATGAGCGCAACCTCAACATATGGCTGCGCAGCAACCCCTATGGAGAATATCAAAGGATGAGTTTCTTGATACCCTCCAACAGACTCGCAAGCAGGTCCTCACTATGGAGATCATTCCGAGTGCAGGTAACTGCTCATTGTTGGCCTATTCACCGTTATACCCGACTGCCACCAGCTACCTCAATAGCAAGCGCCGTTTCAAACACTGTTTTAGATACCCCTACACGTCTCCGCACGTTCTCCCGAAAGGTTGAAGAAATAGTTCATGAGAAGCTCAATCATGAGGACAAAGGAATGGTATATGAGCTTATTGATCTTTTTGCAGAGACGCTTACCAAGTATAAGGATATTGCTCCACGTGCTCAGTCCCTTCGGGATGGAAAAATACGTAAGGAGCAGAAGAGGTCTAGGCATGTAGGTGAAGCTCGAGTGTTGACCTACCAATATGTTAATGGGGGAGTTAGAAAGGCCGCGGAGGCAAATGCAGCAAAAGCCGTGGAAAAGCGAGTTGCAGCACAGAAAAAAGAGTCGCAGAAGAGAAGAAGGCCGCCAGAGGGGCCCCTGACAAGAACAATGTAGATAAGGGAAGTCGGCAAAATACAAGCAGTTGAGGGTTGATCTCTAGCAGCATCAGGAGGTTGAGATACCAGCATGGCAAGCAGATCGGGCTTGGGCTGCTCTGAAGGGTACCGCTGGGGGGTTGAAGCGTGCTGGGAAAACCTTCCCACCCGTGACCAAAGAGACCTCCGAAACAACCCGGGGGGCTTTCGGCGAGCGATGCCTTACATTTCAATTATCTATTCCTCCCCTCCGGCATTTGATACCCAACTGCTCCTCGCGCAGACACTTTGCCTGAAATGCCAGCTTATTGATCAAGTACTCTTCTATCGCCCAGATCCACACCAGGGGCCACAATCTTGTTGCCATCCTGTTTAATTAATTAAGTCAAATCCGGATTAACCTACAATAGGTAGTGATTCAAAGAGAAGCAATTCATTCTGACATGTGTCATCCATATCCGTATTCCATCTTCCCAAACCCCACTCTACCCATAGATTCTCCGCCCTTAAGTGGGAAACTATGTGTTGCTTCCCAACGAGACCAGTTGAATTGGGCCGTGAGAGCGGGAGAGGCGAGGCGGGAACAGGGTGGCAGCGCATTTTTAATTTCTTTCACCAATTTCCCTCTCATATTGCATATAGATCGCCCGGGACCGCAGAACTTGAATTTCTAAGTGGCTCGTAATACGCCATGGATGTGCATACGAGTACTGAGTTTTTTTGGAAAGAATTTTAAAAAAAATATCAACCACACCAGATATAAACCCTTCCCATCACGAAAGGCATGTTCTCGACCAGACACATGAAACAACTGTATCCGTTGCACTCATCGCTCATCGTTAATTTGATAGATAACTATCCTCGGAACAATTCAAATACTCATACGTATCGTAACTTCCAACCTCCAGTCGACTCTCGCTCATTAACACAATGTGGCCCGATTCATATAAGGCACTTCCTAAGTCGCTCCATTTCATAATTATAAATTCACACCACAGACTCAGTACTAGTTGATTGAAGCTTGCTCAGTTGTGTAGGTTGGCTACGTGATATTGCTCGTATTAAGACTCTTCTTGATCTGGGATTTAGTGATAGTCTTAGGTGCATACATGTCTCGTCGAATCACTGTTTATTGTCCTGGTAGCTATATGCTGAGAGTGGGTGTCATTTCGCTCATTTTCAGTCCATGCCTGAGTTGGAACCTGCTTGGATGTCTGGGGGGCGGATAGCTGCTAGCTTAAGCGAAAAATGATTCATCTGGGGGGGCCAACCCAGATGAGCAAATCTCAATGGGACATTATTGAAAAACAATTCGCACACTGGGGGTAATATCTGCAGCTCAGGCCACAAGCGACCCTTCGGTATCAGACACTATGTATGTACAATTACACTAAGCAAGTAACCTGCCTAATGCAAATACCGGGGCATCGTTTCTGATATCGAGAGGCTTATTATAACAAGACTTCATTGTAGTCTGTTAGAATATGGTAATCCTGCATTATGATCAGGGATCGACGGTTGGGATATGTCTGTCGAAGGGATATTGAGCCCCGCGGCTAAATGAATATCTTTGAGTATATGTTCCGGCCCAGTCATCAACGGGGACTTTTATCACAGGGTCGCTACACTCATACTAATTGGACTAGACCGGGCCAGGGGCGCTAGAGTGAAGCTAGACAAGGTCATTGGGTCCGGAAAATAAGAAGTGGATTCGAACAAACAATTAACGGATAAAGGACGGGCAATAAAAAGTGAGAAATATAAACACTGACAAGTTTCCCAGCAGTGAGGAAGTCCAATACCTACGCAGCAAATTCTCCAGCGCTGAAGAAGTTCAATAGGTATTTTTGATGGGAGGTATTCATGCAGCGGAATGTTAATACAGTGTTAGAAAATAGCCAATTACGGTACACAGGATTAGAGCCATTAGAACTGAAGTCTGTGTAAATTTTGTTCGATTCATCCGCCGACCAGAGCATTGATAAACCCCATCACAATCGATATCAACTTCAAACAGCATATCGGGTTTTAAAACATCATTATGGAGCGTGCCATCTTGAAAAGGTTCCCAATGGTATTCTCCCCGCAATTACTGATAATCCAGCTGTCATTACCTTACGTGCGGCAGCTGGAGCTGCATCCGGCAACCCAACAGGATCATCCGGCAACCCAACAGGATCAACTCGAGCACACTGCAACTGCAGAACTGCCTGTAACACTAACGCTGCGGCTGTGTTAAGACTAGTCGCACTTGTATAATTCACTGCTATCCTCGAGGGGCTGGTAATGGAATCTACTACAACAAATCAAGCGGAGTGGATGCGGATGGAGGTGAGGGAGCGACTCTGACAGCAGAATAGGATAGCCATGATGATGATAGCGAGGTGGAATAGATATGGACCATGATGTATATTTAGTTAGCTGATAGAAAAGAACTTTCCTCCGTAATGTTTAACCAGTCGGTCTATTGAATTGACCAGACCAGCGTGACTGGGCGGGCCAGTCAATCGGTAGGGCCAGTCATCAAGGGACCAGTCTAATTATAAATAGGCCGGGCTACTGACGAAAAACACATGCGTCGTGACTATGCCGAAACATATACAGTATGTGTCCGGAAATCCCCCCCCCTTAGTTAGATCATTATCATAATTATCGATATCATCATCGAACATTACATCTCTTCACTCAGTCAGCGGGCTTGACTTTATAGTGAAGAACGCTTATTTCTAACACTATGGAGCCGCGCGAGGCATGAGCTCTTAATTTGTTTCTTTGTTGCTACTAGATCTGAGCAATACACTGGTTGACTAAAGAGACGGAAACGAGAGCGTTCTTTTGATATATTGGTAAGGCTACCTCGAGTGGGCTCCTTCCTCCAAGGCATTTGTGAGGAAATCGATTCCCCATAAATGTACTATAGTACAATAGTACATTGCAAGGCTCCAAAGGGATCGTGGAGATGAATAGAGATTAATATAGACCATCCTCAATATCAATTGTGTAGTGTGCTCGGCTACGGAATCGGCCTTACTGCAGTGAGGGACAATATCTTTTCATTCCAGCCATAGAAGAAACTTATGGATCGGAATTCTGCACTCCCGTTAGTCCATAGGTCCCCTATATGACACCCCGTCATACCCTCAAACTTGAGGATCATCTCCTGTAGTGCTTCTAGCACATCAGATTTCTCTTGTACAGCCCTAGTAATAGTGTGGCGAGAAAATCATCTACCAGGGCGATCACATATTTGTTTCCTCTCATATCTGTAATAGGAAAAGGACCGCATAGAGCAGAGTGCACAAGCTCTCCAACCATATATGTTCGAATCTCTGGTATGGGTGAAGGCGGCCTGGTAGATTTTGTCTTCATGCAGGTATTACATTAAAGCTTGGAATAACGGCGGTGTACTGGTGCTTCGGATATGTGGGAGAATGCCGGGAAAGGAAGATGTGCATATCGTTCATGCCATTCCATTTTTGTGAGGTTTGCGTTACCCCCGGCCATTGTTATAGATAAGTTAATGATATGGACATCGAAAGGTCTGTTAAGCTTATCCGCAAGCTGGAGAATATATGATGTCGGTGCCGGTGCCGGTGCCCATATATATGAAGCCCCGTCAGATATCTGCAAAGTTCTAGCCGTACGAGAGTGATTTGAATATCTCTAGCATATAAGCTATGAGTCTAGACGGTACCGTCCCGAGACTACGTATACAGTCCCAGCCGTTATCAATCATACTGCATACTTCTGCGAAAAACACAACAAGTCAAAAATACCTAGGACGTATAAGAACCTCATTACGCCCCCCTGGGCAAACGTACGGCAGTGTCCCCAGATCCCTAAGTTTCCCACCATGCATATGATTCGAGTTGCGATTCGATTATGAACGGGCCATGAATATAACCCATGAAGCAAAAATTGCTACAAGCACTGCAATTAAATTCAAACAGAAACTCAAGGATAAGTAGACTATGTAGAGCTAGTAATACACGATAAGTAGGTGAACTCCTCGTTATACTAGGTGTGCTATGCATATAGACCATTTTATATACCAATACCAACGTTAACCGTGCTCCACTAGTATGGTTGTGTCTCCAGTCGTATGATGTGGTCGGGGGTAAGAAATATAATTTTGCAATGGAATAAGTCCAGTATATCGAGTCCCTCGCATTGACATTCTCAGACATGTGGTAGGAAAGCCGTCCAGTTAACTACTACATAGGTGCTAGGCTCCAAGGACCTGAGCCCCATAAATACCTCTACTACCAGATATCCTCTCGCCGCTCCATACAACACTGCCAATGGCAGTATGCTCCAAAACTCGGCTGGAAGTGGAAGCATCTTCGGTTTATTACTGGACTGCTTTGCAAGCCTTGCTCGCTCTGACTCCGCAAGTTTTGCTTGATTCGAGAAGAAATAGTGGAAAAGGTGGTCCCACCGTCCCCTTCGATGCCATGCTGCAGTGGTTTCGAATACCCAAAATAAAACGGTGGTGCAGAAGAGGAAAAGGCTAGAGACCCGCCAAAGTATCAACTCCACATGCGTGGGGAATGCCCAATTCCAGCCAGCAAGGTGGATTGCGGCGTACCCAAGGGTTGCAAAGCACAGGTAAGTCTCTTGGGCCCCTTTGAGGTTAGGGAAACGATCATTGCCAAATCGGGGTACAGGGCGCTCATGGTATGGCGGAAGAGGCAAGCCCATAAATTTCTGCACGTTGAAGTTCCAAGTAGGTCCAAGGTCGTCCACGAAATCCAACGGGGTATGCTTCCAATCCTCTGCATCCAGTAACATGTCCCTTCGTATTTCACCAATGCTAGCATTAAGAGTAAGTCTGATTGGGGTTCGGACATCTAGTGGTTTCTGCAGCCAACAGATGCTGGTGAGGATAGAACAGGCGACAATTGCCAGCGCGGAGAGCTCCAAGGTAGTTATGGCAAGTTTCTGTAAGATACGGCCGATACATTGTAGTATTAGATACCCCACTTGAAACGACGTTATGATTTTTGCAATGGTGTCTTGTTTGGATTTATCCGCCATATCCTCCTCATGTGTGTCTGGAAACGGCAAGTACTTGTTTGTGACTAGCCAGTTCAACTGTTTTGATGTGACTGGAAATGGGCGGTCATATTGTTCGTTCTCCACTCGTGGAACAACAAAAAATCCGCCCATATCAGCGAAGAATCCATGCCGTAATGACCACTCAGGGAAACCCGAGTTTTTGAATAATGTAACAGATTCTCTCGCCGTGCCCCATTGTCCACTCGCAATTGTGAGCACGAATTCGGGTCCGGCAATGGCGATTCCCATCCAAAAAACTTTTCGCCCCATAATTCGCCAGAGACGCTCGTCCATTGCAGGGACATTCAAACACAGCATAGTATATGTGCATATGAAAATCGTAAATAAGCTGCTCCAGAGAATGTCGAGTGTCCCACGAGTATTCGGCCCGTCCACCCACCCATATACGCGTTCGTTTGTTGACTGTGTATGTAAGTCATTCCACTCCGAGTCTGTGGCAGAGTTCGGAATATTCTGGTATTGCAAAGGCGCAGAATAGATGCCCTGAGCCAGCAGTGCAAGTGAAAGTATTCCCAGCAACATGTGCGTCAATGGTGAAGTTTCCTAGAGAGCAAGGAAAACCGGAAAGCGGGAAAGTGTTTGAAAAGAGATTTCAGGTGTTGGTCTTCCGATACCAGACGTTAGCTAAGAGGACTACTCAAAGCAAACTAATATGTGATTCTGCAGCATCATAAAATGGGTAGACTGCTTGCCACGTACTTGTTGATCTACATTTTGGTGTACTTATGCGTTGATATTTATAGAATGCTCTATCTTAACTAAGTCCTTATAAGAGTGTACTACTTACCTGTCCCCTAGAGGGTCATGTTACTCAAAATGCTTGATGGGCTTATTGGTAGTTTCCTGTCTCTACAGATCTTCGTTGTATGTGGCATATCAATCGATAATCATAGAAGCTCAATGCGCCAATCAGCAAGCATTATCGATTATAATTAACAGCCCTTGAATCAAACAGTAGTTGTGGAGCTTCGACTTAGGCGCTGTGCGCCCACAGAACGGATCTCGGCCAGCCCACGCTAACACCAGTCCACACGGGTCGGGCCGCTAGCTGCCATCAAACCATAAAGCTGGGTTAATGCAGTCGGGAATCTGTGCTAATCGCTTTGCGATACTGGGGGGGGTTATCCCTGTATGACTGTACGTACTGTAGAATCATTTGGTCTTCAAAATCTGAGAATACTTCCAGGAATCGTTCTGTAGTCGGTCAGGTGCACGTTTGACCCTGATTGCTATTTCACGAACATTTTTGCACGTAGCGAAGCGAGTTTTCCACCCCTCTATCCGTATCCTCTCGAGCTCGCATGTGGCACAGCAATGAGTTGCACTACCGGTACTGAACAGTCATGGTTAGCCCGATCCACTATGTTAATTACCTTCATCGTCATGCACCTCCTTTTCTTTTATACCCAAAGAAACTATGTAGGTAGTGACGGTTCCAGGTGGCTGGACCAGTTCGCCTGAATCACACTTTCGATAACAATCAGCCTATTTTTAAAGTGATTACTCTCATGTTGGCTTAATACAACTTGAATAGGGGTGGTTGGGGCCTTTTTGGTAAGCGAGAGTCAGACTGGGATCTCTGTATCTCCGGCTCGAGAGCTGGAGTACCCGTACCTTATCCTGGTTGTTTTGTGCAGATTTAGAACAAGTGTGCTATTTGTAGTGAAGATTAGCCGCTACGTATTGTAATTACATAACACTTCAAGCAGTGGACGAACTTATACACAAAGGTCGAGTCTCCAGGCAGCCGGCAGAACCACAGGTGCTCAGTTCGTTTCATGATACTTTCCCCCCATTGACATGTCCTCTAATCTACGGCCACTTCAGCAGCGTTTCACTGCTGAAGCTATTTGTCCTCCTATTCTTCGACCTAGCCGAGAGACATCCACTATGAACAACAAGACGCCAACTCCACTTCATTCTAAGCGAGACGGTGGTAGCGCCAGTAGGAAACCTCAATCAGAACATAGCAATGGGACGCGTACGCTACTTTCATACAAAGAAATTCCACCCTGGCATCAAGATAACGATTACATTCTCCACGGCTATCGACCCATTTCAAACTCTTCACTGGAGTGCCTCACCAGCTGGAGTTATCTACACAATGAAACGGTGAACATATTTTCACACCTTATCCCAGCCCTTCTTGCCCTTGCTATCGCTCTAGCTCTGGAAACCGTCAATACGAAGCTCTTTTTGTCTTATTACCCACAGGCAACTCGCGGTGATATCATCGCTTTCACATTTTACCTTCTGTCCGCCAGTTTATGCCTTGGAATTTCGACAGCATATCATACCCTCATGAATCATTCAGAACTGGTATCAAATTTGTGGCTACGAATGGACTTCCTTGGTATTATCATTTTGACTGAGGGATGTTTTGTGTCCGGAATTTACGTGACATTCTATTGCCAACCATCTTTACAGAGACTCTATTGGGGAATGGTATGTTAAAATTAATTCTCACAAGAATTCCGCCTGTGATATAGTTTTCAGTGCTGAGTGGTGCAATTGAATTATAGATAATTACCCTTGGAATGCTTACCGCGTTCGTTGTGGTCAATCCAAAGTTTCAAGGCCGCCGGTGGCGTACGTTCCGCCTCAGCCTCTTTGTTGCGACTGGTTTGTCTGCAGTGGCCCCAATAGGCCATGGGCTGACGCTCTTTGGTCTGGATCAGATGAACAAGCATTCTGGGCTCCCGTATTACCTCCTTGAAGGGCTTCTTCTTGCGGTAGGGGCTTACTTCTACAATGTAAATCCCCTCCCCCGCCTGGGATGAATTAAACACAACCACAGCTTTAGTCATGGCTCCGCTGTTGTATCAATAGCACAATCATGAGCTAATCACACTACCCTGAAATAGACACGCACTCCTGAGGCATTCAAGCCTGGAGCCTTCGATATCTGGGGCTCTTCACATCAGATATTCCATTTGTTAGTGGTATCTGCAGCAACGGTGCATTTGTACGGGATATGGTCTGCTTTTGATTACAATTATACCCAGGGGCGATGCGCTCCTAGATTAGTTGGGCTATAGAGGATCTTGTATATAGCTGCTTCCGTCAGTAGATAATATACTCTCATTATAAGCATATGGTCGGGGCCGGAGGTGGTATGCTTATACCAAATATATGTTTGTATCTCGAAATTACATACATAGCGAAAAGACTGTGTAATGCTCAGTTGTGTTAGACCCCCTTTTGATGTAGGTCCTTTCTTTTGCCATTTCTTTCAACTAGCGTGTATTTCTATCGGATTGCAAGGAATATCAAGTGTAAGCTAATGTGAATTAGGTGATGCCTTAAATGTACCTTTTTGTATGGGGGGACCATGAGGGTATGCTTATGACGTGAGTATACTGTATTATGATTTTAGTAGTTTGAAAAGCTCCGCTTTCTATGCACATTGCTGTTGCATGACCAGCTAGTGCGAAATGAACATGCAGAGGGGCGCCATGGACGCTCTGTCAAGACTACGATCTGTATGTCTCTCAAGCATTAAGGCTATTCTATTCAGGGTATTTAATCTTAACGGAAATGCAAGTATATGCACGTACTCGATGGCTTTTCTGCAACGCTTCGAATTGTCTTGTATAGTTTCTGCGCTACTCTGAGCTCATGCTTGAACTCTGAACATGCAGTAAAAAAGCGGCATACCTAAGAATAACTCTGGAGTACTAAAGTTTTGTAGTAGTTTAATCACGTTTCCTGACAGTAGTGAAAAGCTGTTTTGTTTATAGAATTTGGAATCGTCTCAGGAATCTTCCCAAGAGCCCAGGCTGTGCTATTACCCTGAAATTGGGTCATGATTGGACCTATACCGTTTACATGTATGTTAGTATGTGGCGATGCTATCTTTGGCTAAATCACCTCTTCACCACTTGGAGGGCTCCTGGTTAGCAGCTATCTAACAGATTTTTCCTCTTAGAGTCTAGGTTAGGCATGTACAGTACATGAGTGGCTTCTAGCGTTTTATTTATTATTCACGTGCTTCAATAGGTAAGTAATCCATACTAATGAAGATACATCACCAGCCTTTTGCTTCAGCCCCGATATTTTATACTCCTATTCCTTAGTATTTGTATGTTCTCAACAGGAGTCAGCCTATGCATCAGCGGATAGGCTGACATTATACTCAGAAATGAGCTCCAAGTTATGCGGGATCCCGAATACTGCTGAGTATGGATGAAAGCTGGGATCTCGAGAACGTTCGGCCAAAAATTTTACAAATCCAACTGATGAGTCCCTACAATGCTCAATACCGGTTGAGATTCCGGGGCAGCTGGGAGCCCTGAGATGAGCTCAAGGGCTCGATTTTTTCCTCTGCGATTAGAATTACGTAGAGCGATTGCGTTCTTCGGTGGCCAGGGTTGGCGGGGGTACGGAAAGATCGAAACGCAGTAACAGATTTTCAATGACAATTCGAGGGTGGGTTTTCAGTGTTGAAAAATGTATAGTTTATCTACAGCTATTTAACTAATGTGTGCATGGCAAACATCCGGGGTTATTTGGAGAAGCCACCTTATTAACCTACTGGAAAGTTGATTTTACTGCCTTCCGATGAGAATAGCATTCCGGATACACTGTAGCAAGCTTACACAAATAGCCAATAGGTCTATTCTGAGCTTATGCGAGGTGTGCACCAAGCCAGGCATCCACGCAAATACATCCACGTAAATAGAAAAGTGGAAGCATGCAACGCAGCCTGTACGGAGTCGAAGGGTTGGGGCAGTTTTGGACACTGGAGTTATAACTATGGATTGTTTAGCTGGAACTGGACGACAATGAAGAGATTGTGGTTTACTGGCTTGCCGCCCGGTATATGATCTGAAGCCAAGTCACCCATAACAATGTTACAACTTAGTACACGTCATGGAGTATTCTGGAATAGTGGCAGATGTATATATATCTCAGTCCTTTTAATGCCGAGGGGCCTAGGTAAATATACAACACTTCCAGTGAAGAGGCTGATCCTTATCTTTGCTGCAGTTATAATGTATACCCAAGTTTGCATTACATCTAAAGTAAAAGGATTAGTATAACAGGCTCGAGTCTACCCCTTAGGCCTATAACCTCTAAGGAAGAGAATGACAGATTTCCAGCGAGACTCGCAGCAATGAGAAGGATATATAATTGGCTGAAAACCAGATTCGAGCTGGACTTCTACGCCTCCGGAAAGTCAAGAGCTGTTCATTATTCCAGAATTCATCTAAATCATGGCAAGGCTCCCCCAAAATCGTATAATTTAGTTCTCATGCCTTCATTACAGTTGACTGTATATCTTATCCACAAGCATGACTCTATTGATGATCTAGAGTACCGCACTAACCAGCTTGGCAGAACAAGGGTAAACTCCAAAGTTGTGGTATGATAGAAATCAACGTTACCGATGCCTAGTCTGGTTAGTGCGATAGGGTCGCTTATTTCCCGGCTTTTGCGGTAACGCCTCTTGGCGTTTCTTAGTAGGGACAAGAACGTTTAACGGAAACTGCAACGAATCTATTAAAAAGGACCAGTGGTCACCATGGCCAAACCAGACTCGGGCTGGACAGACAAGATAACCACGCATCGGAATGCGAATATAGGAAACAGAGTAGGAAAGGAATCGAGGATAGTCATATTTACCTTTCTTCAAGGGGAAATGTTGAGATCGCTACGCAACTCGATTCCTTCCTTGTATGTATAAACCGGTACCAGGGAGATATTCGACTTGGGGCCGGATGCCTTGACATTGCACTGCGCAGCAGGCTTTGTTGCTTTGTATCTATGTATGCTGGCAGAAGCGGACGTCTGGTTCAGATGTACATGACAGACTGTTTCCAGTGCTTGACACACAACTCGGCGAAACATCGAGGTCCATCCAAAATATACATGTGTATGTAAATATCTCAACCATATCATAGCAAGACAAGTGGGAGGGCGAAATGACAGCTCAAGGGAAAGGAAATGTGAAAAATCAAGGAGCTTCCAAGATGGAATTAGTACCCCAGCGTATCGTTTGGCCACCAACCACGTTCGTTATAGTCATTGAATGTTTACTATAGTCGGTACACTTGATAACGCCAAGAAGGCATGCTCGCCTTGGAAACCGGCTTGCATCATTTAGCCAAGTTTATGGCTGTGCAATCCCGACCTCTAGCAACTGGGATCCCACCAATGACGTTGCCCGGGAGATCAATTGGGAGTAGTTCCCTGGCGAGCTTGTTGTCGCTGCCTTGGTTCATAACACTCTAGCTTGCCCCCCTCAACAATAGAGGCAGCTCACAATTGTTTCGACCTCAGTCGCGAGGGATACGTTACGGCTAAGACCACCAGGTAAGTAGATTCCGCTCAGATCTGGTCGAGTGTACTCTCGAGTTTACCCCGCAGCAGTGGGCTTAACATCAGCGCTAATCCATACACCAATTGCCCCTTTTTTAGGCAGTCAAAAAAATCCCGTGCAAAGGAGAAACTACATCCGGATTTAACTATAACGCAAAATGTCTTTTGACTACGCATCTAACGACCGCGACCGTGATAGGGGTCACTCTGACCGCCGAGGTCAAGGGGGGTATAACAATGAGCGGGACGGAGGATACAGCGGTGGCAGGACGGCGGTTCATGACTCGTACGAGCGGGATAGGGAAAATGCACGTGAAGCGGGTTACGGTGAGAGAGGAGGCTCTGGCGAGGAAAGCCAAGGGGATCGAAGAGGGGGCAATGGAGGTTATGACAATGACGATCGAAGGAACGATGACTATACTTCCTCTTCACACAATCGCCAAAACGGTGGTGACTACGGGCACGGCGGCTATGCTCCTGGATCGCACTATGGTAGTAACAAATCGGGAGAATATCAGGAGGAGGGCTATGCCAGCGATAAAACTCGTCGGGAGAATGATAGTCACAGCGAACGACAGAGTTATGGGGACTCCGGTCGCCGGCACCAGGAGCAAGATGAGGGCAGGGGCACCTACTCCAGTGGTACCCGACGGAATGACGATGCCTCCAATAATTCCGCTTCTGCAGCATATCAGAACAACCATTCCCGTGACTCCAATACCGGCAGCGTTGGGCTTTCCGGTGGTGCGAAGAGTGGTTCAGGCGCCATAGACTGGCAAACTGTCGGTACTCAGGTCGCAGTTGCGGGAATCCAGCATTTCGCAAAGTCATACGATAAATCTTCAAGCATTAACAAGGAAGAGCAACGAAAATATGACGAGGCTGATGGTGTAGGTGGATCACAGGCAAAAGAGAGTGCCTTTGCGAAGAAACTGGGGGAAAGAAAGGGTGAAACGGAGAAATTGGGCCATGAGACAGGGGATTTGAAGGATAAACTGGTGGAAGGAGGTAATATCCCCCCTCCCGCGTTCTTGGTATCTTGTAATTAGATCTGACTAACACTTCCTCTAGGTCTAGGTTTCCTGAAAGGAGCTTTTGCGGGCCGAAAGTAGGGGTATAAGCAGACATACTAGCAACATATTTATATATAGACTAGTATCGCCATTAATTTATACAATTGCAAATACAGAACCTTTACAAATTGGTGCGACAGTTGGGGTTTGTTAGGTCATGGTCAACGCTAAATCATATGATCCTCCTCTAGACCACGACCTACGCCATGCTCGAGCGTTTATATGTGAATAGATTTGGGAATTATGCTTTACTCTTGAAGCTACGTTAATATAGGTCTGAGGCACATTATCAGATATGGACTCCCCGCCTTCGAGATACCTACGTATGTATTTATCTTAACGATACGGGCAAAGCACTCCACAGGAAGCTCCCCTACCTTGGAGCGGAGGCCATATTACCAAAGCAGGTCTTATCGCGGAGATCGAGCGCGATGAGGTTGTTAATTATTATAGTGTTTCCCGGTTGACGAGGGTTTTAACTTTGTTCCTCACGTGGAATGTGAGCTTGGTCATATGCATGGATATCTATTGCCATAGATGTTGGAGTGCCCCGTATGAAGTGCCCGTATGATTCTACTTGTAAAAGAATGACATCGGGACAAACAAGGGGTTTTCACAAAGACGTGCACCATACAGTAGTAAAAGAGCTTTCCATAGCTGATCTTGTGGAATGTTGATTATATCTAACAGACCCTTTGAATCATATCCTGCTCCTGATCTGGTCCGATACCTACGCCATGTATTTACGCGCAAAGTACTAGTAGACCTAGTGTACCGAGGGAACTCGGGTTAAGTTTCTGTCTGTGCTTCTCTTTGCCTAGGCTGGGTGTGCGGGGGTAGTTATGTTTCTGAGGCGTGGGTCAAGGTACTGAGGTACTTAGCTAGTATTCGTTTCTGTACACTTTGGGCGTAGCAAATATAGCTGGGGTTTAAACCCTGGAAGTGGTATGTACAGACGATGGACTGATCACTCGCCTGAACCTATCAACAAAGAACCTAGTTCAGTCCGTTCTGTCAATAGCTCGCTTACTGCGACCACAAGTTTCTCCTTTACCAGGTACAATCCACCATGACTACCAGGCGTCATGAAGATCCTCGTTGCCCTTCGCAGAGTTTCGCTCTAAGCTCCGAAATAACACCGTTGATTCCCCACAGTTCTCCTAGCGAACTCGATCGCGGTTTACCTTTACTTCATGGGATACACGTATGTTTCCGGATACAGGATACAGTACTGCGATGAGAGTTTGTATTAATTTGGAAAGAACATCAGGGAATATTAACTTCTGTTAATCGCCGCCTCTATGTGTCACACTTGTTGTCCACTTGGAACTCTCGAATTTTCGAGTTTGGAGCCATGTTATTTCTTGCCGCCATCTTCCCCAATAGTCTCCGTGAGATGTCCATTTATGCTCTTGTTCGCGCATGTTCTGCTATTGTGTTGGCGCCAGCTGTAGGGAATTACATAGACTCTGGGAACAGGCTTAGGGTATTGACAGTTTCTATTGGTATGCATGAATGCTCCAGGTAAGCTGGATATAAGGCTAACGTGTATATCAGTTGGGCAGCGAGTGGCTGTGGCAGTATCATGTGTGGGCTTTTTGGCCTTGAAACTTAACCTCTTGAAAACATTTGGAGAAACTCGCCCTTTACTTCTCTCAGTCGTGATTCTACTGGCCTGCGTTGAGAAGCTTTGCTCAATAATGAATACTGTTTCGATGGAACGAGACTGGGTAGGAAAAGATCACATATCTAGGAAAGTCCTTCATGCTGATGCACATGGCGTCCACCAGGTGGTTGTCATCGCCGATGCTGACATGTTGCGACTACAGAGTGGGTATTGGCGGTGCCTGACACTCGAACCAATTTTAACTTGACGATGGTCTAACATAATATCTCAATCATTATCTAGCACTTAACACCCGAATGCGTCAAATTGATTTGAGCTCTAAACTTATTGGACCTCTTGTGATATCCATCTTTGATGGTGCCTCGACCATCATGGCTATCTGGCTGATATTGATCCTTACCCTGGTATCACTTCCAGTGGAATACCTTACCATAGCAAAAGTATGTGTTTTTCCACCAACTTCGACCATGTAACTAATTCACCGAGTTAGGTATACGAAGTGATACCAGCCCTACATGAGAGCAGGGCAGAGCCCCTATCCCCCAACACTCCAGTAGTGATGAGCAGTTCTCCAGGAAGGGGTTTTGGTGGCTACACACGCTCACTGTACCACGCATCACTTGGTTACATCCATCACTCTGCCTTCATGTCGTCACTAGCTATTTCGATACTCTATTTGACGGTTCTCAATTTTTCGGGACAAATGGTGGCCTATCTTCTCTCTGTTGGGTACACGTCTACTCAAATTGGCCTCTTACGGACTGTTTCGGTCGCTTTTGAGATTTCGGCTACATGGCTCGCACCATTGGCTATGAGAAAGATTGGGCCAACGAGAGCTGGATTATGGTTCATTAATTGGCAAATGGCCTGCGTTGCTGTGGCTGCAAGCTGCTTCTGGGGTGTATACTTGCTTTCTACCGATATTTCGGCGTGGGGTTTCATTTCCGGAGTGATATTGAGCAGAACTGGGCTTTGGGGCTTTGATCTGTGCGTGCAGGTTTTGGTGCAAGAGGTACGCACTGCGTGAACGCTCCAGTAGCTATAAGTAAGGATAAGGATTGAAATATATGTACTAACCACTGCAATGCTTCAGGAGGTTGAGCCTACGTTCAGAGGATCATTTTCCACTGTAGAAGCCTCGCTCCAGAATTTTTTTGAGCTTTGTTCCTACGCTCTGACGATGGTATATGCACGCCCTTCGCAATTTGGAAATCCCTTAGTGTGCTCGGTGGTTTCTGTTTTTGTTGCAGGAGTTTTGTACGCACACTTCGTCAGGAAGCGGAGAGGTCATTTATTTCATGTATCGTGTTGTGAGAAGCCGCGACTGGGGGATCAGGAATACTACACGACAGAAAATTAGTGAGTAGTTGTGTCTAAGATTTTTCAGTGGGAATACTTGTATTACGGAACAATAGGAGCAATTATCTATACATAGCAATATGTCTAAGCTTTTATCTAAGGTCTAGCTTTGGCCTTTGAATGGTTAACATCTATATATATTCATGACCTCAAAGCTTTTCAAAGCAGAAAACTACATGAAAGGCATGTAGGCCTGGACATAGGGCAGGTCGAGGCTCATCACAAGCGTTCAGGATAAAATGAGTATCAGTTAGCACAGTCAACGTGACGGTTATCCTAGAACCTATATATACCTCAGGAAGAATCCAGATACTTACAAATACATGTACTGGCTGTTACGCAAGTTGTAGGCGCCGTCTATATATATAACCCCTTCCTCCGCCGGAGGTTGTCCCACACACTTTCGTCAATGCGTTCCCAATGGCACTAAGAAATGCTCTTGTGGCACTGTGCATATGGTTATTGGGAAACAAAGTAGGGTATACATTTGTGGAACCAAGGGCCTCGAAGTGCCTGCATACTTGAAGGTAAAAACTACTTATTACTCTTGTCCAGACTGGCTAGGAAGTCGATTCTACATATATTGCCTCCTTGGAAATAATTTGCTGCTTAAATATGTTTATATTTTGCTCACCACTTGCAATTACTGCCATACATAGTTTTAATGGATATATATCAACCAAATAATTACGCCCACATTATGCAACCCTTCTATGAGCATCCCTGTACTTTAAGTTGATATCTAGAAGACAAAGGATATTAGAAGTGGATTGCTAGAAAGAGGCCTAAGCTAACACTAACCCATGCTGCTGCTTGACTTAGATGGGCTTACTTCCTTTCTCGGTGGATCAGTGGCTGTTAAATAGATACTCTAGTCTGGTGGGCACCGTTGAAACGAAGATAGCTTAATGTTGGGGAGAAGCATGGAAAGCGATTCTGTTAGAATACTTCAAAGCACAAGCACGGAAAACAACGCATGATCGCCAAGATAGTCCCCACGCACTTTAACCCACAATTCCCGCGCCCGCAGCCTTGTTACTAACAGATTCCTACCGGTCTGCTGGACACTCTAACCAGATCTATGCCTCGACGGGTTGCTACAGTCATTACAGTAGAGGGATGGTACCTGTATCGTTGAGCGTTCTATCTTGTACATATTGATTGAAGATATCTCCATTGTTGTGCTCGATCGCTCACCTTCAATTACCTCCCCCGTGTTTTACATACCGTATGGCCGATCGCTGCATACCAAAGGGGTGCATGAAGTACCATACCTGTGGGACTGAAGGTAGCTTCAAATTGCAAACCATCAGAACTAGTCAAGTTTCACCGGCCAGCTTCGACGAAAACAGTAATTTAAGACTTCGTACATATATACATATAATTAGCGATCTACTTTGCAAATCAAATGGAACGTGCGTGTGCAGAATAAACTATTGCAAAATGTACATCAGCGTTCAGCTCAGAGTTAGGTATACAATGATACATAAAAGAGGTATGCGGAAACTTTCACCCAGTACATACAGGGCCATTCAGAAAGTGTCCGTGATGCATAAAAACCAGAGTGGTTAGGCTGGGCTGTATGCAGGCCAAGCCTGGTTATTCTGCACAAACTGTCCAACCAGACTATTCAGATTATAAATCTATACAGAGTAATCAGCTCCGAATTCTTAGCCATATGCAGAATGGCCAAGCTTGGCCTGCATGCATCCTGCGCCCTCTCTTATGCATCACGGACAATTTCTGAAATGGCACTGTACATACAGCTAGGTGGCAAAAAAGAATTAGACACTGCATACAAATGCAACGTATGTCATCCACCTAACCCATACAAAAGTCTCAAATATGCAGCGTTTGGGCCTCTTTATGCACGGGGGTGTCCAATTCTTTCTGCCACCTTGCTGTATATAGATCGTGACGCTGCTGAGCGATAGGCATTCAGTTGGGGTGAAGGTGCCTTGATTTGCAAGGGCGCTGGAACAGCTACCTACCTATATATTTATCCACAATGGATAGTTAAAGAATCTTCAAATTGCAGATATTAGTCATGTGGGTTTTACATCTGCAGTTTATCTTGCACTGTCACGGATAGTTTGATACCAGTGTTTGTTATGCTAGTCTATACTACCTAGAGAGGTGCAATAGCTATGCATATATTTTGCTGACCCGGATCTGTGAATCCCAAAAGCAGAGGAATAAACCACGAGACGAATCGGGTCGTTCCCACTTGCCATCGGACTCGCCTTTTTTGTGTGTGTCAAGTCATGCCAGTGTTATCTATGACTTGCACGGGCCAGAGCTCTTCCGTGGCACCAGTGTACATGTAGTTATTATCTCAGATGTTTCTACCCACTAATTATTCGACTCTTATATACGAATCAAGTCAATCCGGTTAGAAATGTGTAGAATTTTCAGGTATATACAGTATGTACATACCAACCAGTTAGTATCTATGTATGATGGAACCAGAGTGGCAGTAGGACCGGTAGATCTGTAAGCTCGCAGCGTTTGACACATACTTTTCGATTCGGAGCAATCATGATACGTACATACCCCGCGAGTGCGGGTTTCAACTGTGTTAGGTACTACGCTTTCAACTACTTTCGCCGACCGTGCGCCTTTATTCATTCGGAAAATACTATCGGTCTCATCAATTTCAATCGACACAAGGATTGAAATGTCAAAGGCCAACTCTGCAGCCGTGCCGCGCTCCCGGTATGTTCTAGATCTAAAGTAGACGTATTGATATCACAGCCAATTAAGAAGAGCGGACACTTCTAGCTCCACTTAGAAAGGGCCACACGGACAAAATGGCTGTCTGTGTGATTTGTGAGGATCCACATGGCAGCTTCGCTGACTCGGAGGTAACCACGACTGCCAACGCTGGCGTGGTTTACACACCTTGATCGGCGCAGCACATGCTTCAAACACATTTGGATCCGACCGCGCCTCAGTGAAGAATGTGTATTATTAGTACAGACCTTTCTCACGAGAACACGCTCATATTTCTAGATTTACCATCACAGTATCTATTTAGCACTTCACCCAATTCTACGCTCTCCGGTACGGAAGAAATTCAAGCTTACACTATCCGCAATGACTTCGGGGGCCGTACCGCCACTAGCCTCCGTTCATCAAAGGCCCTCTATCAACCCCTTGCACCATCGTAGCGAAAGCTTGTCTCCTGCGAAATCCCAACCACTGCCTGATATTGACCTCAATGAACGCTCCGAATCACCCCTGCATTACGCGGCCCAATCTGGCAATCATGAGAAAGTTCAACAACTCCTCCAAGCGCACCAGCGCCTGGCACGGCAAAATTCCAGGTCACGTACCACGATTGAGGGCGTTGACCTCCGTTTGGTAGACTCGCATGGGTTTACTGCCCTTCATTATGCAGTCCGGGGAGGATTTCCCAAAGTTGTGAAATCTCTGCTAGACTTTCCCGGAGGTCGCTTGACTGAGGTTAGAGATAATGTGGGGAAATCAGCAATGCATTGGGGTGCCCAGCTCGGGGCATTGAACATTGTGGGGCTATTGTGCAAAGCTAAGGCAAGCGTGATTGCAGAGGACAGATTTGGTTGGATGCCATTGCATTACCTTTGTGTTTCAGAGGCAGCGCGTGATACTCAGCATGAAGGTGAAGTAATTGCCATCATGAACCTCATGATTGAGCAGAAGTCGCCTCGTGGGGAAGCAATGCGAATATGGTTGTTGAGGGACACGCAAGGCAGGACACCACTACATTTGGCTGCCACGAATGGGGTTACAAACGCCGTCTTCCGAAGGCTCCTTGAGCTAGAGCCAGATTACCCTCTCGCACGCATGAGAGACACAAATGGGTGGAACTCATTGCATTGGGCGGTTTTTGGGGGGCAAACTAGGATTTTAGGGGCCTTGATAGAGGCTGCAAAAAACGCAAGGTCGAATGTGGCGGACACTGTTAATGAGCAAACGACGGAAGGATGGTCCGCATTGCATTTAACGGCGATGACCGTCCGAAGTGAATCGGCCATCAAGATAACGGAAATACTTGTGAAGGAATGTGGTGCAAAAACATTGCTGGAAGACAAGAAAGGCAGAATCCCACTTTACTACGCCCATCTACAGGCCTTCAATTTTCCGAGGATAAAGGGCATAAAGGCCATCATTCCTTTGCTGGAGGGAGGCGGCGCAGGAGAAGCTTACCGCAAGAGGTTCAGCCCTGGGAAGACGGCGTTTAATGTGAGTCTCGATCCAAATATCCTGCAGATTCCCTACTTGCTGAATACTACTACAACATATATTCCTAACAGGGGATTGCGATGTTATAATTTAGGAGATTGCGAGTCGCCATGATGCATATCTCAAGAGGTCGAAGGTCCTGACTTTCCCACGCGACCCAGCTACAGTTCCCGGGTGCCGTCCATTCCCTTATAAAGCATGTCTTACACGTCTCCAGAAAATTATCCAGCAAAAGCAGCTCGAGCCAATTTTCAGCCCACCAAAAGCTAGCGCCAGTGATCTTTCCGTTGTGCTGTTCCCATATGCGAGCTCCTTTTCCATATTACCACTAGCCGTGAAAGCTCTCCCGACATCCTCCCCATCGCCACCGATTCCAAACGAGCTTATACTGGATTTGGGGGCCCTTACATTATATGATCACGCGGTTGTCATTGATGATTCCTCAAGCATGGGTTTTGCGCTTGGTGGTTCGCGGCGGGAGTCCGTTCTGTGTGTGCTTCGAAACATAAGCGTCATCAACCAATTTCTCAATAGCCCCCGAGGGAGAGAACTGAAGACATTATGCTTTTCAAGTGCTCCCAATGGAAGATTGAACCATCAAGTTGGATTTGATGGATGCGTGAATTCCCATAGTTTCGGTGGCACCTCTCGGGTGGGAACCGGGGTATGGGAATCTGTGGTAAAGCCATTGCTCGAAAATTGGAAGATAGAGCGGCCCATGGTTGTCATGATTTTAACGGACGGACAAATTGATCCTGTCGAAGCCGACATACTGGAAAGGGCTATGTTACGGGCAACGAGGAAAATGCACAATTTGCGGGCGAGTGGGGCAGTTTTGTTCCAGTTTGTGAATTTCGGGTCCCCTGCAGGAGGATCCGGGCCTTACAAAGCGGGTGAGCAACAAGTGCTAGAGATGTTCATGAATCATCCGGAATTGGGGAGGGTAGTTGATGTACTTAACTGGGAAACAGGTACGTCTACATAATATCGGAATTTAGAGGGCCTAACTAATTACTCATTACCCTGATTTCCTAGATCAGTGGGACGTTGCAGAGACACAGCTGGTCAAGATATCCCGTGCTCAGGATGGATGGGGTTCTACGCAATCGAAAGCTGCAGTGGAAAAGATGGGGCGGATGCTCTTGGCACCGATGATGACGAGCGTAAGTTCCTATCACAAAAGTTCTCCCGGAAATTCAATCAAGGGCTAATCTTTTCGGAGTATATAGTATCGAAGAAGATTCTCGAGTGGGGGTGGGGATGAGGCAGGTGAGGGAGGATGGTACGACTGAGTCAAAACTGCGACCAGGAACTGAGTGAAGTGGAATCCTATAGGAGAGGGAATGTGGCCTGGATGGCAATGGTGGAGACTAGGAAGATAAATAAGCAAGAGACGGCTGGGGGAGGATTGGAGCAAGAGAAACTGAAGTGAGACAAGAAAGGGGTTGTCAGCCGACAACATTGCCATTTTCGCTCAGAGCTGGAAAGGTATTGGTTATGATCATGACAGGTGAGGAAGGATCTTCTTATGGGAAAACTTTCCTGGTCAGGAGTCAGTATAGTACATTGCAGTTTTTTTTTGTGAGTTGTATGTATGATTATCTCCTGTATTACTATTTCCTCCACAATGTAGTAGTAACCTTACTTGTTTGATAGAATATAAACACAGTCCATAACTCCATTTCAAACAATAGACATAGCCAATTACTCTTTCGCATTAATATTTGGGAGGCGTTTCTGGAGCATCATCCCCTAATCCCCCTATCACCCCCATTTGGGTTTTGTCGGGTCACCTACCCCCATCATGAGTTGGCCTACCACTACCGGCATGTAGTTCGTGCACAGCCTACTAGATATATGTATAGCATCCTCCAATTGTAACTGCACCATCGAGTAGATAGATCAGTACTTGTAAGAATTACGAGGTTATGAACAGAGGAATTTTGATTAAATAACGGAGTTGTATTCAGAGAGCTGCTCGCTATATATAGACTTGCGCACTATGGCCAAAGTGAGGAATTCCGCTGCTTATATGTCCCTTCCGTTGTTATCTTTTTCCACATTAGGACGCCCTTCCTATCCTTTTCCACATTTAGGCCTATCCTGGGTATTTACTACAGTACTAGGTAAGTAGCATTTGAAGATTCAGGCATCATTAACGCTAAGGTTGAGTAAGTAATGGTGCATATTCTGAGTATACTAGAGGCTGTGTACACATACCCCCTGGCCAAACGAGAGAGGGTAAAAAATAGAAGAAATAAGAAAGCTGGATGTGCCCCAATGAAGAACCTAACCCTGCCGAGCTCATCCTCTGCTGGTTGTTGTCCCAATACATTCCCAAGACTTGTGAATAAAATATTCGACGGGCTGAGCTAGCAAATAAAAGCTATGAAAATGTTTGTAACATGCTCCTTACTTGTTACAAGCGCTGAAATCTCCAAGTAATTGACTCTCATATACCTGTAGCTTTTCCGCGCTTTCCCGCTGTTCCTTTGCCGTCCGTTTAAATATCATGCACCTTGGCTTATTCCAAATCAACATGGCGCTGAACAAAAATTGAACTATAATTGCACCAAATATCAGCACAGGCCACAATGAGCTCAATTTGTGCTCGAAGTATTCCTTAATATCTAGTGTAACAACTGCCTTATCGGGCCCACGGGAAAACCAAGCTGCCCAACAGAAGCACCTATTGTAGAAACCTATGAAGGCAAGACAAAGGAACGTTATATGGGTCGCTGCGACAAGAGTGTCCTTAATAATGATGCAGGGGTATTGGTATGCTCGAATTCGGCCATGTATGAAACGTTGTATCAGAACTGTCATTGCATGGCTTAGAATGAAGAGTAAAAGAAGGCAGAGTTGATGGAGGCTGCGGCATCCAAAGCCCTCCGTAGGTGTATACCAGCTGATGAGGAAGGCACAGAGAGTGGAGGCAACCAGCGGTATTATGACAATCCACTTTCTATAGTGGAGTTTCCAACCAAATTGCGCAAGAAGAGGCTGACATCTGTGATTATTTTCGTTGTCAGGCCCAATAACTGACTCGCCATCAGTGGTGCGCATGGAGAGGGTAGGGTCCTGGAGCCCCAGGGCTTTTGCAGGCCTATAGCCATAGTTCATTCCAGTTGCCCCCACCTGTATCCGTGTCTTTGCCGTCCCGGGTTCCCGCACAGGGGGGCCGAGCTCCGGAATCTTCCCCTTTAGCCTGCTCAAGACCTTCTCCACGGAATGTTGATTTGAGAATCCACCTGTGGCTGCGCTCAGAATAACGACAGAAATAAGCCACGAGTAACTGATAGCAAAAGCGATGCTGTGGGAGGTCCGGTTATTGTATTTGGTAATTGTATCTTCAA
>Ga0307511_10001383_pt1 | contig 25629 bp, 34 predicted proteins | sample 13_EM_MG_FD_200266 | JGI IMG/M metagenome (GOLD analysis project Ga0307511, IMG submission 200266) | Populus trichocarpa ectomycorrhiza microbial communities from riparian zone in the Pacific Northwest, United States - 13_EM | ecosystem: Host-associated > Plants > Roots > Unclassified | place...
AGGCACCTTCACGGTTTATTCGCCTCCGTGGATCGCAATCATCGTAGGTTGTACATTCAACAATTATGATACAAAGCTGCCGAAATGGGGAGTTGCGGTTGATGTGTATGGAGAGGGAGCCGATGAACAACACTGGGGACAAGTGAAGATAACCCGGCCAATGACCTCGTTCTGTGATGGAACAGCGCACCTATGCATACAAGTGTTGAAAATAATGGGCTAAACGTGGGAAGGAGGATTTCGCACAAAACAGACTTCCTTCGTGACGGGATCCAGTCCTCTCCATGGTTCGATATTCCAAGGCCCGGAGAGGAATCCATGACCAGTGCGATCCGCTCTCGAGATCAATCGTCCTCATGCACGATGATCTTGGCCACGTCCGAAGCAGGTATCACCGCAGATGGACCGTCTTCCTCATTAGCCGCAGAGGGTGATTCGTTCGGAGCAGGCCCGACCTCCTCATCGTCACTTTCCCTGTCGTCTCTCTTCTTGAAGACGAGTTCTTTCCCGTTGACCAGCCTGCGCTTCTTAATCGGCCCGTCGTCCTGCTGTCCGTCAGCTTTTGGGGTCTCCTTGGACGCAGCTTTAGCCTTTTCCTTCTTCTTTTGCCTCTTAGCGCGATTTTTCGCCGTCTTCGCATCAAGTATTTCTTCTCGTTCCTGTTTTCGCTGCTCGAATTCTCGTTGATCGACTTCCTAACGCGAGGTGAATCTCAGGCTGTAAAACATGAGGAGGCACACAACGCACCTTCTTCGATTCATCTTCCATAAGTTTCAAACGTTCGTACTCCCTCCGTCTGCTGGCTTTGTACACGTGGAACTCGCCGCTACCAGCTCCAGCACTGGAACCTTGAACGTTCTTCATCATCTCGCGCGCAGGCCGAATGGCCTTCTCCTTAGGTGGTGGAGGAATATATGCGGGTTTCGATGGGTCTTTGAGCAGCTTGTCGAGCTGAGCCCGCTGCTTATCGAGAGGAGTCGCAGCATGGCGTTTGCTGGGCTCCGCGGTGGTCGAGGTTGTCGACATGGGTGGAGGTGGCGGCTCGATTTCCCACGGCTACTACCTCGGGGAGTTGTTCAATTGATCGGCCACCCGGGTTCGCCTCCGAAGCAAGTCATCGACGCAACTGGCACGCGCGTAAGCTAAAGATGGACCACAAAGCATGCCGGCCAGCCCATCCTTAAGATTTCATACTATCACTACTTATGGCACACTCAAACGGAGATCGGGCTGGTGCAATCAAAACATCTCCGCTAAAAGCGCAGAATCTGATGAAGCGTGTGGTCGGCTGTCTCCTCTAACGCAGCCGATGGCGTCAAGTGGCGAGGGTATAAATCTGGCCGGGTATGCACGCTGGGTTTCCAGCTGCGCTCACCCCATCGCTCCTTCATTACCTTGTAACGGCCCCACAACTTGACGTCATCCCAACTGTTTCATTCACCTCACGACCTTCACCATGTTCAAGTCCATGATCTACTTGATTGTTACTGCTGCTCTCTTCACGGGCTCGGTTCATTGCGCTCCTGTCGACAAGAGGACCCCAATTGTGTAGGTCTCAAACTCGGATGGACAAGTATGGAACCCTCACCCGAAATAGCTTGCCTCCAGGATCGACACCTATGTACAAGTACAACCCCGACCTGCCATTCCACGTTCTCAAGAGGGCCCCAATTGTGTAGGTCTCGTGCTTGGGTGAGACCAATCCGAAATCCTCACCCGAAATAGTTTGCCTCCAGGTTCGAAACCCCTGTATGAGTACGATCCAGACCGGCCGTTCCACATTCTCAAGCGGACCCCACTCGTGTAGGTCTCGCACCTCAGCGGTTTCGATATCAAATTCTCACCGGAAACAGCTTACCTCCAGGATCTACACCTGAGTTCGAGTAAGACCCCAACCACCCGTCCCCTAGAGGATCTTTCCCGTGTCTAAGAGCTCTTACCCTTTGAGAATGTGGGTGACAACTTGAACACATCCTCATCGCCGCCCGTGATATCTGACCTCCACTTCGTGGTTTGTATTCCAATAGGGGTGTTATGATGTGATGACTGTTGCAACTTGATGACTGTTATGTTATTTATATTGTACTATTCCGTGGGCCTGTATTTATGTATAGCGCATGACGAAAATCCACACGTGGATGGCAATTCGGCGATGAGACCCAGGTAGCCGTTGTGAACCCATCACGCCGATGATTTCCATGATTGAGCTGACGTTCGCCGACCCTTTGAAACGCTTATCTATCCGCTATGCGAGTGATGGTGGATACGGTCCTATTGTTAGTTCTAGGTAGGGCGACCCTGGTGGATATTCGATATGGTCACCAATTCCCGGAGCTCAGTGTGTCCTCCACGGCAACTTTGAATTCTGCGACTCTCGCAAAGTGCACGCCCCGACGATGCAGATGTTGTGTGATCATTTTATGCGCTAGATGGAATTATCCACCCCTTATGACATATGGGCTGCACGGAACCGGTTCGCTTCGCGCCCGTGGGAGGAGCAACCGTGGGAAGTTCTTGATCTTTCGCGTCCTCCCGTCGCGCACGTAGCCACCGATCTTCCTCACTCACCGCGACCGGGTCTGACTCTGAACTCCATGCTTCCGCCTTGGTACAATACACCCACGTCGTGAAGCATCATGGATGTAGTTGTCAACGGGACCGCTCCGATGTCCCTCCCCCCATCGCTGCCCTCACACGAGCCACAAGTCAACGGATTCCACCATGACCCAACAATAGAACGACTGGAACAAGAGCTCCCCATGGTTTTTGACGGACAGATACCCCTCGGAGACCTCGTGTCGAGAGTCGTGCAATCCATCTATGCCGAACTCGTCGAACATGCGGATACGTGAGCCTCTGTGAAAAGGATTACGAGTCCTTGTGCGCTGATGCTACCATTGTGTCATAGGTTGCCCGGCACGTCCTCCGATCAAGCACGGAAGAGAATTCTGGCAGACTGGGTGGTCAAGACAAAGAAACAGGTTGTCAAATTGTATGCCATTGCGAAGTGGTCGAGAGAGGCAGATGTTGTACAGAAGGCGATGGTACGTCGGGCTCGGGTGCTCGATCCTCATTCATAAAATAAAATTTATTGGATACCAGAACATTACGGCCTTCCTGATGGATCAAAACCGGCAATTTCAAGACACTATTCATGGACTAAACTACGCGAAAGAGAGTCTTGACCCTGCAAGGTCAGAGATGTCTGGAGAATCAAGGCGCCGGCGTTACTGATCCACGCAGGCTTCGAAACCACGACCTCCTTACGTCTTTGGATGTTCTGACGACTGGCACATATCGGCGGCTACCGAGCGCCATCAAGGTCAGTCCATGCCCGTGTCGTCATCACACACGATCCACTAACTCGTGACATCGCGCCCGCAGCAACTCATAATTCCACCAACACCTCTGACAGATGAACAAGTTGAGAAGGTTCTTACTGATTTGGAGCACGCGATCCGCTACCGCCTGCGGATGGATGAGATTATTCCTGTGGAGATGGTTTCGTACACCGTCCACGATGGTCGCGTGTTCTTCACCGCCCCAAAGTTATTCGAAGCATCCCTGTTCCTCGGAGGTTCGCAACGAGGTGATGGATGGTTTTTTGCCAACGTCCGGTTCCTGTTCACAATTGGGGGAGACTTGACCGGGATCCAAGGTAAGCGTCCTTCATGAATCCTGTCTGTCGGATTTTGATTGGCATGTAGATTTCCCCCGCCAGCCGACAGGGATGCTAAATCGACATATCACAGACGAGGCAAATGCCCGGTTACGTTATTACACCCCAGAACCGCCCGAATTCCAACCCCCACCTGAAGCTCCCCCAAAACCCCAACTCCCTCCAAATGCCGTTGATGCACCACTAGTACGGGTGTTCAACTTCCTCCGTGGGGTTTACTTCGCATTTCCTTTAAGCAGACCCTAACTATCTCTGCAGAGTTTATGTCACTTGCATACCAGCTAGAAATCCTTTGTTATCAGGCCGAGAGGGTACGAACCCTCGGGTGGGCAGAATACTTGGCCGTAGAAATGACCCCAATGCGGAAGTCTTTCAAAGTTTCATACTGGATGTACGTCATGTTCACCCTCCATCTGACCCATTCTCTGATCCACATCTCAGTCGGAAGCAACCGCCGCTAATGCCCGGGCGACCCCCACCACGGACGAAGCTCCCTCCACAGGGTGGGACTCTCACTGTGTCGATTGTCGAGGCGAAAGATTCATCAAAACCCGGCTCTCGCCCACTTGGAGGTCTGATCGGTGGTCCGGCGAGGTGCGCGAATGCGAGGGTCCTAGCGGAAGTGCAAGAAAAATCAAAACTCCAATATGGGCACCGACCATCAGATGATGTCGAGTCGTTGAAGTTAGAGGTCAAGTGGGAACCGTCGCCAGGGGCGCTGGGAATTACACTGACCGCTGAGGAGAGCAAACTGTCGGTTGAACTTGCAACTGTCGTGCGTGGATCTCGTCCCCTCCTGATCGTGGTGACTCAGAATCGCGCGTTTAGGATGCTGACAGTCTTGACTTGGAAGGGTTGCTACGGAAGGTGTTGGACCGGCACGCATACGCGATCTTGCAATCATTACAATCCCAACTAAAGCGGAGCCCAACATCGTCTTTCGGAGAGGCTCAACTGGATCGGGAAGGCGTGTATTTGACGTGGGGTCTAGAAAATCGAGCTAACGATTCATTTTCGTAGCTGGCGAGCCCTGCTTACGCATCAACTTGTGCGCTGACGAAGTCGTGGTCGTGAACATCGACCCTAGAACCGGAAGGTTGAACTTAAGGGACACGGGCAATCTCGCTACTGCTAAGCGTGGCCCACGGTTCCTCAAGGTCTCCGATCAACTGAATGAGAACCCGGGAATGCTGTTCAATGTGCTGCACGCGCTGAGACTGACACTTATCACCGAGCTGGTTGAACATAAGGCCAACTACCTTGGACTCCAGTTCTATCGAACTCGAAACTTTTCCCGAGAAGGTGACTGTACTTCTTAACTTTCCATTCAACTATGACTGAAGGTTGGCACAGAACTGGCCAAGCTTGGACCCGCTGCCAGGGGGACAGTGTATATCCAGCTTTTGAGCTTCCCAAGTCACTACCTCGTTCTCGTCATCACGGACGACGACTTCCGATACGCTCTCATTCATGTGGCGGTTCTAATGGAATCGCCACTTACCGCTCTGGTGATGGAAGATATTGGCTGGTTAAACGTGAAGCGGATCAGGGGGGAGTCGGAGTATACAATCACCGAGGAGACTCCTGCTCTCTACTCCGTTCCTCCTCTTCCACGGAGGAAAGGAGACCAGGGTGACAACCTGGAGAAACACGGCGGAAAGTGGGTCCAGAGGAACGTTCGGATCGGCCCCCGTGACTAACTTTCATCAAAGCTTCTCGCTCGATAATCAGTTGCTTCGGGAACTCTACGCGTACTGCTGGTAAGCCTGCATCTTCGGCCGCATAGGCAACCGATGACATGGCCCCGGCTCTTCATAGCGCCCGGGTCGCATATGCCAAAGTGGAACGCCAATTCAAGCTCCGAGGAATACCTTTCTTGAACGTGACACCCACAAGCCCTGGTACTCCCGCCCACCTACAATCGTGTCTCGCTCGTTCTATCCCGGCGCTCTGCGTTCAATCTTCTGACATTCTCTCGGGGGCGCCCGCCGCAGAGGCCGCTATGCCGAACATCCGGGTAATCCCTCTGAACTGGTGGTCCGAGAAGAAGGTCCAGGTGGTCACCTGCGTGAAGCTCAAATACGTTCAACAGCCGATTGGGAAGAAAGCCCGGACGAGCAATATCATTCGACCGTCGAAAGCGATCATATATGATACGACTGAAGCAGTGGTTTCCTTCCTGTCTGAAGATGTGGACAAATGTGTGGATGAGTTCTTGGAGGAGTGGGCAAATGTATCGAAGATGGTTGTTATCGCCCGTGAAGGTGAGCAGTCGCAGTGATGAATAGGACACCTGTTGACCGCCATACTACAGTTGCGCGAATGGCGAAAGTGAGGAGTTGGCACGATGTGAGCCTACTTTCGTTTGACCTCCAAACTGTAGAGTTTGCGTATGCGGCGGTATGCTCCTTTCACGCCTTCTGGGGCTTGAGAATGACTGATGGATTATCCTAGTCCTACTCCGTGTCTATAACGTCCATTGATCAACTTTCGGCTACGGGAGGCTCGTATAGTCTGCGATTCTCCCGTTGTGATGGTCATGGTGGAGATAACCCTCATGGGGACGCGGAACCTCTGTTCCAAAATCTCCTTCGTGCAGGCAAATTGCTCCCCTCTCTCAACCGTGTTGTCTCTGTCCTTCGGGACACATTACCCATAGTTGCCCTGCTCGAGACGTTTAGATCCGAGGCTGTGGCAAGAGGGAGCTTTTTGGATTCGTTCCCCAAGGCTGCGGGGTGGTATCGGCTGCTTTATGGTGACTCCAGGTGAGGGCCTTGCAGGCATGTATATCTGTTGTGCTGATCTTGCATGGACCAGATATGCTCTCGACTTCCGGTTAATGACTGAACAGAGGATCGCCATCTTGGACGCTTCGTATTCCATCTTTTCCGCTGACACCTCTGCATCGAGGTTTAAATCCCGCTCTAACATCCCCAACGGCAACGCGAACGGGATCAACAACAAAAACCCGAACCCTGGTTCGGGCTCGGGCTCGAACTCAAGTTCAGTGGATAATTCGGTGATGCTCCAAAAAATACCCGACTTCAAAAAGGTGGTGTCAGAGATTGTCGCCGGGGAGTCTGGGAATGGCGTTTTCAGCATCGACGTCGGACTTATATGTGGTGTCGACGCCGTGAAGAGGGTGGGGAAGGCTTTGCACGACAGGTTGGTGGTCGATGCTACAAAACCATCCGCCCCAGGCGAGAGTTCTGCTTCACATTAGATTCCGGTCGTCGAGTTTCTTGTTAAGGCCTGGTCGAAGGACCTTGCTTTCATCCATTCATTTTTTCTCTCCCGGTCGCAGGGTTCTGTTTTCATCCTGGGCGGGTTGGACGGACTTTGCGATTTGAGGAAGAGGGACTCTCATCGTGTTGTAATCTATACGTACAATATAGTAATAGTATTTAGATACCCTGGCTTGCACTCAAACATGCCTGGTAGTTTGGCCATTAAAGAACCGTTGCTCCCGTCCCTTTTGTAAAGAAGGTGGCAGAGAAGTCCGTCAGGCGATACTGGAAGGTCTTGTCTGATTCGATCGTCGTGAGTGGCTTGTCTTGGAGCGGGCCCGGGTGGATGCATATCTAGGCGCGGTTGTTCAGACTTTCTATGACTCATGTAAAGGGGAACAATCCGAACCTCTCCGCTAACGGCACCACTTTTCCCACTTGAGAGGGATCGAACATCAACTCGGTACGCTACGAGTTGTTGGAGGAGGGAGAAGGTGCTATCGATTGTTTCGCGGTCGAGGATATGATACCTAAAAAGTAGCGAGGCGGAGGGCTAAAGACCACTTTAGAATGACTCCAGGGAGTGCACGTAAAGAGGTTACCTTTCTGCACAGAGAGCTGAGTGCCCGGTTCAAACGGCCGACCTCGATGGGAGCAAAACCTAACCATTCCATGGTGGATACCCCGTCAAAGACAACGAGAAAGTGGGTGGTGGTGGCGGAAGTGTCGCCCATGAATGTTTGTACGAGATCGAGCAGCGGACGAAGCGTGCCAGCCCCTGGTTGGATGTGAGATAAGATATCCACAAATCTGAGCGATCCGGATGAAACCAGCTGATCCACGTTCAGAGCCTACTTCACATCGGAGTCAGGGCAACATTCGGGTCCTCCAGCTGAAAAAACTCGTACCGACTTTGAGGCGATTGCCTTCCACCGGGGAACGTCATTGAACGTGGACAGGATTATGCATCGATTTTGCTTATTTTCCTTCAGATGGGTTGTTACCGTGCGGAAGACCAGGAAATCTGCCGGAGCCTGTAGCTGGTCTGTTACGAGCACCGGCTTCCTGAGTGCCAAAAGGTCCGCGGTAGGATACATTCAGGCAGATCGACGGATAGTACAGTTCGGCGATTGCCGACCGGTCGATAAACTTTTGAATCTTGTATACCCGGCCACCCCTCCGCCTCAAAAAACCGAAACCCCCGCTCGTGCCAAAAAAAAAAAGCGCAGAAAAAGACCGCAATGGTGTCCCGTTTCTTCAGACAAGCTGGCGACTCTGACTCCGACACCGAATCCTCCGACGAGGAGTCTCTCACGAGCGGTGATGAGGCCTCGAAGCCCGCCGCCCAAGCGAAACCCAAATCACGCTTCCTTCGTACTGGAGGTTCCTCTGGCTCTGAATCTTCCTCCTCCTCATCTGAAGAGGAGAGTGATGATTCCGATGAAGAACAGAAGCCAGCGGCCGCTGGTCAGAAGGTTTCGAGGTTCTTGGCTACTGGCTCCGACGATGAGGACAGCGATGAAGAGGTGAAGCGAGTCGTCAAGAGCGCCAAGGATAAGAGGTTAGAGGAGATGGAGGCTACTGGAACCTCGATGAACAATGCCCTTAAGATTAACGACTGGACGGCGATTTCCACCGGTGAGTGTCTTGATTCTCTCGACAATTCTGGACGGAAGAATAAACGGACTCCAGAATTCGATAAACTCCTACGGATGATCCAGAGGCAGCAGAATGTTGGAGAACCCATCCCTCCATTCTTTATACGCACGATTACCGAGCTTGAATCCTCCGTGAACGACGCCCAATCGAAGGATGCGAAGAAGAAAATGAATGCGACCAATGCTCGAGCCTTGACCGCGATGAAGCAGAAGGTCAAAAAAACCCTGAAGGACTTCGAGAAGGAGGTTAAGCAGTATCAAGCGGTACGTCGTGCGACAGATTTGATAACCAAATTCCCGTTTTTGACCTCTGGCCCACAATAGGACCCTGAAGCTTTTGAACGCGAATATACTGCAGCAGTTACTCCAGAGGTTACGACCAAGGCGGCCAAAACTCGTAAAGTCGAGGGCGCCGGGGAAGATGATGATACTTTCCAGACTGTGGGCAAGGGTGGAAGAGTTCTACAGTTCACGTCCGAGAGCATCTTCAAGGAGCTGCAGCACATTCAAGAGGCCCGAGGGAAAAAGGTAACCGTGAAATTATGAGGCCGTTTTCCCTTGTTGACATTAGACGTCTAGAACACCGACAGGACTGAACAAATCCGAATCCTCGATAAATTGCTCGAGGTCGCTGTGACCCAGTATCAGCGGATCCGGGTTCTTTTGGCGCTCGTATCCGCCAGATTTGACTACAATGCCTCCGTGATGACCCATATGCCCATCGATCTTTGGGTTGCCGCTCAGAAGGAGGTTGACCAGTTGATCAACATCGTGGCTACGGACGATAATTACACCGTGGAGGAAGTCACATCCGACTACGATGAACTCGCCGAGAGAACCCCGGACGACGAGAAGGACGGTATCGTTCGAATCCGAGGCAGCATCATCAGCTTCGTGGACCGACTCGACGACGAATTCACCAAGAGTCTGCAAAACATCGACCCACACGGCACGGAGTACGTCGAACGGCTCAAGGATGAGAAGTTCTTATACACGACCATCACCCGGGCTCAGACCTACTATGAGAAGGCCACGACTCAGCGCGACTCTCTCACACGAGTGATTATGCGGCGGCTGGAGCATATCTATTCGAAGGTTTGTGGTCCAAATCTCTCATCACATGATGCCGGAATGACCGACGGATTGGGTAGCCCGACGCTGTCGTCAGCGCACTAGAAGCTTCTGCGTCGAGCACAGATACCAGGGCAGCCGCATCCAACCTTGGAACGTCGTCATCCCTGATCCACTCGTTATGCGTCCATCTCTACAAGTCCGGGAACTCCTTGCTTCGGACCCGAGCGGTCCTCTGCCACATTTATCACTACGCCCTCCACAACGACTTCCACACCTCGCGTGACATGTTGCTCATGTCTCACCTCCAAGAGTCGATCCACTCCGCCGATGTTGCCACACAGATCCTGTACAATCGCACCATCGTCCAACTTGGTCTGTGCGCGTTTAGGTGCGGTTTGATTAAGGAGGCCCAGGGAACCCTCCAAGAAATCTTTGCCACTCAACGCGTCAAGGAGTTGCTTGCTCAAGGCGTTCATCAGCAGAGGTTCCAGGTTCTGACCCCGGAACAGGAGAAGGCCGAACGACAACGCCAACTTCCCTTCCACATGCACATCAACACTGAACTTCTCGAGGCTGCGTTCTTGGTCTCGAGCATGTTGGTCGAGATCCCATTGCTCGCTAGCATCGATTCAGAGGAACAAAAGCGCAAGGCGATTTCGAAACCGTTCCGGAGGCTCTTGGACTTCGCCGATAGACAGATCTTCACCGGCCCTCCGGAAAGCACCAGAGATCACATCATGCAAGCGAGCAAGGCACTGCAAAATGGAGACTGGCAACAATGCAGGGACCTGATTCAGAGTATCAAGATCTGGGGTTTGATGCCTGAATCTGCTGCGGTCAAGGAGATGTTGGCCAAGTGAGTGCACTCCCACACCTCGGTCCTCGATGGTTCTGATGTGCATTCGATAGGCGCATCCAAGAAGAAGGCCTGAGAACATATCTCTTCACTTACGCCCCATACTACAGCTCCCTCTCGCTCTCACTGCTCTCACGGACCTTCCATCTGGAGGTCCGGGCCGTCACGTCGATCATCTCTCGAATGATCTGGGGCGAAGAGCTCTCTGCCTCATTAGATCAATCGGCTGGAGTAGTTGTGTTCCATAGGGTCGAACTGACGAGGACGCAGCAACTGGCGCAAGTGCTGGCGGATAAAGTCAACACGTTGGTGGAGCAGAATGAAAAGACCCTGGACAACAAGCTCGGCGGGTCTACTGGTTGGGGAGACCGCGGCGAGGGTGGCAAGGGTGACAAGAGAGAACAGGTGCAGGAGAGAAGAGGAGGAAGAACTGGCGGGAGAGGTGGCACCCGAGGTGAGTATCTTGTCGTTGGCGTCCCCTGCCCGGTACTGATCGGAACTTAGGTCGCGGTCGCGGTGGCCGATTCCAACAGGGACTGGGTAACCAGATGGCGAAGTGAAGACACCCTAATCGTGCCTTCCCTGTCGTTTATCACTCCCTCTTGCAGTTTTACTTGTCGATGTCTTATTTCTCTATCGCTTTTCTCGTTTCTTCGCTGTCGTGTGTATGTTGTTTTTCTTAGCATTATGTATGTACACGAAAAAAGCGCGAAAAAAGCATCCAAAGAGTTCTATTCCTCTCATGATATGCATGGCGTCCTTTACATTTTTGGACAGGGAAAAATGCTGGCTGGATATGCATACAAGAAGTCGTGTGCGGTCATCGCCTGATGCCTCTGGGTTGTGGCATGCCACGTCCACGTCGAGCATTGGCTAGAAAACGATGATAAGTGGTGAAGGCTGCGGGTAAGGCCGATAAGATGGCGAACCTCGCATGATCGTGGCACGTCCACGAGCTGTACCGATACCCCTACCCCTCATCGCGTTCACTCCTGTTCGTTTGAACCTATCCAAGTGCAAGTGACAGTCAGCACGAATAAAATCGGAGTGGCGGGCGACTGGAAGACGTGAAGGGACTGACATCGGCGCGTTCTGCAACATATCCGGGACGATGAAAAATCGGACCATGCTCCCTCTGATGTAAACCTGGTCCAACTGAGATACGCGACCATCGCGGCCGGTGACTGTGATTTCTTTTAGGGCGATGTTGAGGTTATCCTCAGCTGTTTTTGGGTTTCGAATGGATCATGCGAGAGTTTAATCAGTCAGGGCTGTTGGGAATGTGGGGGTCTAAGGGAGTTTTTGGGTGCGTACCTTCGGCGAGCTTCCCTCGGTAGAGCTGACCGGTTTTGAGCTCTACTGTGATGACGTGGCCGAGGGATTCGTGGAGGAGCTTTACTGGGACTCCTAATCCGCTCATGGTGGATCGTCTTGGGATTGGGATTTCGATTAGACGCGTGGGTGGCTTGACTTGGCGGGCGATTTGATGGGACTACAAAGTAGTTACAACGCGTTTGTAGTGAGACTACGTTTCTCGTGTAGTCGCATCACTCTTTTTCATATGGGGTTAAGAAGGTGCCTTGATCGGATTCTACCTGACAGGGCCGTGGCGGGGGGGCCGCCAGGACAACCAAGACGGGTGCCTTTGGATCTTCGTCCCAGTCCACAATGATGCCGATACACAGGACACAGTCCGTCCCCAGCTTATCAGACCCCGACCCGCCGCCTCTCGGGCCCCTCAGTGGTCCGTCGGACACTACATGGCGTCGGCGGAGGCTCTTGGCCATCGGTTCCGGCCAATCTGTGGAAAGCAGTTCGAACCTGGACGAGCTCACTCCTTTGGCCCGCAACAACTCCCTCCCTCATAACAATACCTATGGCTCCCTCCCGCATCCAAATGCCTCGCCCACCCGCTCGTCATTCGTATCAATCCGCCGCTTCAATTCAATTGGTATCAGCATACCCGGGATGACGACCCTCCCGTCGAGTCCACAAACATCCCCCACCACCTCCCTCTTCCGCAGGTCATACTTTGGTGGTCAACGACCGATATCCGCCTACGACGCTGCGTTGGTGAAACCCCAAGGTCCCGAGCTCAACCCCGTGCCCGACGTCCGGGTGAACGGAATCCGAGTCTGGTATTCATCATACTCATCTGTCGACTGGCTGCATGACGCGATCAAGGATTCCGCCCGAAGATTCCGTCTTCGGAAGCGCACTTCCTTTCGCGGGAGAATGCGCAGTAGAATCGATAGCAGCGTCGGATGGATTATCGTGACCATCGTCGGGTTTCTGTCGGCGGTCGTGGCCTTCATGATCGTGCGGAGTGAACAGTGGTTATTCGACTTCAAGGATGGTTACTGCACGGCTGGGTGGTGGAATGCCGAAAGGTTCTGTTGTCCGGACTTCGACGATAAGGTGCTCACCACCCCGTACTTCGTTGGGCGGCCACGATCGGAGGGTTGTAAGCATTGGCGCACATGGGCGGATGTGTTTGCGGGAAGGGGTTACCCCAGGCTGGGAGATGACCTCTTGGCGTACTTGATGTATGCTGGGATTGCTGTGAGTGCAAACGCGTCCTGGCTTGGGTGACACGCTCTTTGACCTCCAACCCCCCAGCTCACTTGGGCCATCGTCTCCGCACTGTTGACCATTTATTTGACCGCGTCCAACTCCTTCGTGACTCGCAAGGACTCTGGTGTTCTCAGTCCATCGTTTGTTGACGCAGTTGAAGCCAAGAACTTGAATGCCGCACAACCCCCTGCCAAGCGCAGGGTCATGTACTATGTATGAGATAACGATCGCCCAACCACCTTCTGCCATTGCTGAATCTCTCACAGGCTGCTGGGAGTGGTATCCCAGAGATCAAGACGATTCTCTCGGGTTTCGTTATTCACGGGTATCTCGGTGGCCGAACTCTGTTCACTAAATCTGTGGGTCTTGCTCTCTCTGTTGCTTCGGGGTTGTCCCTAGGTACGCGTGGGAGGCTTCTTCCGGATATGCGAGCGGCTAACACCCGCGTCTAGGCAAGGAGGGTCCCTTCGTGCACATCGCTAGCTGCATCGGGAACATTGTCAGTCGTTTCTTCGTCAAGTACGAGACAAATGAAGGTGAGTACTTTCGTAATCGCGGCTCATCTCGTATGCCTGTGGGGTATGATCTAACCGTTAGTGTCCAGGCAAAAGGCGCGAGATCCTGAGCGCCGCCTCCGCCGCTGGTGTTGCAGTTGCGTTTGGTGCGCCGATCGGTGGCGTCTTGTTTAGTTTGGAGGAAGTATCGTATTTCTTCCCCCCGAAGGTCATGTGGAGAAGGTCCGTCACCAGGAATAACAAAATTTTCTGTCTTTGACCATTGTAATAGTTTCTTCTGCGCGATGATCGCCGCCATGACTTTGAAGTTCCTCGACCCGTTTGGCACCGGGAAGTTGGTCTTGTTCCAGGTCACATACGATAAGGTGTGCACTCACGCATGTCCGCATCTATCGCATTCTGACCCAGTCATCACCCCTCAGGACTGGCACGCACAAGAACTACTGTTTTTCTTGATCCTAGGGGTCTTTGGTGTAAGATTGATTGGAAGTTTATGCGGTACTGGGCGCTGGTCTCTGAAACTCTTCACAGGGCGTATATGGTGCTTGGTTCTCCAAACTCAACTACCGCTGGAGCAAGAACGTTCGCAACGCGACCTGGCTCAGGACCCACCCGGTATCTGAGGTTATCCTGGTACAATCACAGCTTGCTCGTCTTTGATCAGGGGCCGTATCTCATTCGTTCGCCATAGGTCACCGCAATCACCACCATCTTCGCTTTCACCAACCCTTACACGAAGATGGGTGGCACGGAACTCGTGTACAAGCTCTTTGAAGAGTGCAAACCTGGTAACCAGTCTGGTCTCTGCGTTCTTGATCCTACCACGCAAGCCATACCGATTATCAACGCGCTCCTTATCGTTCTTGCCGTCAAGGGGGGACTGACCGTCATCACTTTTGGTATAAAAGTCCCAGCGGGTATCTTCATTCCAACCTTGGGAGTAGGAGCGTGCGCTGGAAGGATCCTGGGCATCCTCGTCCAATGGATGCAGGCAAAGTCGGCCCCGGACTCGGGTTTCTTCACCTTTTGCCGCGGTGACTTGGATTGTGTGGTACCCGGGTTGTATGCTATGGTTGGCGCTGCCGCCACGTTGTCCGGTGTTACTGTAAGCGTTTCCCCCTAATCATACATTGCCTAAATTTGACTCTGTGCTTATTGACAGAGAACGACAGTCTCTCTGGCTGTCATCATGTTCGAGTTGACCGATACCCTGACTTACGCTGTCCCTGTCATGTTGTCCGTTCTCGTCGCCAAGACTGTCGCTGACGCTTTAGAGCCGAAGGGAATCTACGATCTCGTTATCGAGTAGGTTGTTCCTCCATGCCGTGGTATTAGCCACTCATTCTTCTTGCCTGTCTAGTTTGAACCAACTTCCATACCTCGATTCCAAGCATGTGTACCTTTGGGGTGATAACACGGTTCCTGATGTGGTACGATCCATTTCACTTGTTCCCGCCGTCCTATCGGGGACTAACCATTGGTTGACCTCTCTCAGACCGATCGTGAAGTGGATACCATCCGACTCGACCAACGAAACACCGTCGAGACGCTCCGAGACCAGCTCATGAACCTCGTATCCGCCGAAGAAGACGCAGGATTCCCGATCCTCAAACAGGAGGAAGATGGACTTCGAATGGTTGGGTACATTGGAGCCAACGAACTTGAGCACGCCTTGAGTATCGTCGCGGACGAAGCCGACGCCGCTGTGACTTTCCACACCACTTCCGCGTACGGTCATGCAGTGTACGGAAGCTCTTCCATCCCCTCACTACTGGAGGAAGGGGCGAATGAAGTCGCAGGGAACGATCCCTTCGATTTTAGTATCTATATGGACAAGGCCCCGTTGACTGTACAGGATAATTCGCCGCTGGAACTTCTACAGGAGTTCTTTACCAAGCTTGGGGCGAGATATGTGGTTGTCACGGATACGGATGGATACTGTGAGTTTCTCTCCCTGGTTTTTTGTAGCGTGGGGTTGATATCCGTTTCCTCCGGCGTGTGTAGATGAGGGCGTGATCGATAAGAAAGCTTGGCTGGCATTCCTCCGCACTCTCGGGGAGAAACATTAATTGAACCCGTTGCTCACCCTGACCACGCGCCTCCAGTCACTCACCCGAGGGGGCTATCCACTCACAAATTCCCTACCCGCCCACTTCTACCCAACGCCCTTTCCTAACGCATACCCTCATCCAATAAATTGTCCTCACAGCACATCGCTGGAATCTTTCACCCCCCTTCGCCCTCCATTGTTTCCCACTTCCCGTTCACACCATGAAATGCACCTTCGGACTCATGAACCCCCTCCCCCTGTGATTGTTCTATCTATCTATCTTCTCCTTACTTTCGCAATTCCACGTGTTGTCTCATTTTCCCAATATCCAACCCTCCCTCATCCCATACTACCCCTTCCCCCCATCCACATTCTAGTCGGTATCTACAAAGTTCCTGGCCAGTACTATCCCATGACCGCGTTCCATCCCATGTGCTCGTTGTAATGTTACTGCAATACCACAATGCGATCGATTCTACTTCCCAATTCATACGCAAGGTCCCATCATAACGGCGCGTTGATATTCTTCTCGGTAGTTGGTAAGGGTCTAATTCTAAAGGCGTGGTCGGCAGACAAGGCGAACTGGCTCTGGGCCGGTACTTCGAAATGTACCGGGAGAGAGAAAATAAAACTTAAAACCCGTGGGGTAGAGAAGACACGCAGGAACCCTAAGAGGGGTGTCTACAGTCCCGATAATAGAAAGATCGAAATTTAGGAGGAGGGTCGAGTGTCATGTCCCATTAGAGGACGCCCCGGATTGGCTGGATGTCGCAGATACGGCTTGAGCAGCAATCGCATTGATGATCAAGGCCAATCCGGAGACCTGTGTCGCCTGGAGCTGCCCAATATTAACCTCCAGGCTTAGCATTGTTCCGTTTGCTGTCGTCCCTTTCAGAACTGCTTGCGGCTGAGGCTGGCCTGGCGGTGGAATGGCTAACGATGACACAGGCATAATGCCCAGGGCATGGAGGGCGGGAAGCGACGAGATAGGGAGGGATAGCGCGACTGGTTTTGATAAGGCATCCGATGTTGTAGTCGTGGGCGTTGTTGACGGAGTCTGGATTTGGGTGGTTGCGGATTGAGGAGTGGTGGTGGTGGTGCCAGCGGCGGAGACAGTGACGGGGGTGGCGACAACGGGGTACTGATACTGGGTCGTGGATGGGGTCGTGAATCCAGGATAAACCTGAGTGTAATTTGATTGGTACTGTGCATAGGGGTAGGTGTAATGTCGGTATTGGGGGGTGTAGGAGTATGTTGTTGATGTGAAGGGTAGCGTTGGTCTTGCTGTGGATTGGACGACCTGTGGCCTGTGTTCTCGGTTGTATTTCTCTAGCTCTGCCCGCGCGGCGCGGAGTTGTGCGTTCAGTGCCGTCATTTCGTTTCGTTCCGCATCTAGGACTGCGTGTGCAAGCACATATGCTTGATCTTCAGGGGATGTGCGCTATGTGGATTTATGAAAGCCTGGTCTTGTACGAGGAACTGATGTTCTATACCTGCGAAGACTCCACTTTCGCTCGTTGAAACCGTTGGTGAAGTGAACGGACCCTCCTGTAGTATTCGATCAGAAGCTTGGTGTCTGTGCCGTTCGTCAGCGGCGGTGAAGTAAGCAGAATCAACAGAATAACCACCTTCGATATCCACCTCGTCTCCCTCCTCGTTTTTGTGGGCTGCCCGAGCCTTTCCTTTCCCGGACGGATCAAAAATGACTTCCTGCAAGTCTTTTGCAGGCTGTTGTAGGACGTGATACGGCAGCAACCTCCGTACGACGTCCTCCATATCAGCAAACGGTGTGTCGGCATCCGGAAACATAACAGATAGATGATCTGCCGCCAGCAGGGAAGTAACCCTAATCATAACCACAAAGAGGGGGTAGTGTCAGTATCCCGCCGCTTGATCCAGCAAAAGTGAGAAATAGAACCTCTCGGAAGCCTTGTTAATTATCCTTTGGTCCGTTACGAGCCTCTGTTTTCCTTTCCTTCCACCGCTGACGGGTATCACCCGTGCTCCGGAGCCATTAACGTCCGGGTAAGTAGGTGTTTGGCCGACGGAGGGTCGCAAAGTCGAAGTCGACGCAGTCGGATAGTCATTGCTGGCGACGGACGGCGTGGAGGAAGTTGAGGGTGTATCTAAGCTTTGGGCGACGTGAAAGGACGATTGGGAGGAGAGAACGTCGGTGAAAACGTTTGCCTTGGACATTTTTTGTCTGCCGCTGTTTACCACACCGACGTCACGTTGTGACTGGTCTGTACCATCGCGTCACGCGCTTTTGCGGTCACCCAATCAAGATAAGATAAGATAAGTAAATCATTGCATCGTAGTAGCTACAACCATATTCGCAAGGCAAATCTCAATCGGCGAATTCGACCCGAGTATTGTTATCACTTTTTCCAAACGCGATCCACTCGTTGTTCTTGAGTGGGGTGAGATCGACACCTTTCTCTATCCAGTCTCTCTCCAGCTTCAACACCGAATCGAGGCCATCATCAATCGTCTTCCTCCACGGAGTCAGCGTGATCCCCAGAACCTCCAACGCCTTCTTACTATCGATGATAGAACGATTCTGGCCGGTGGAGGTTGTCTTGATAAGGCGAGGGGCGAGCTCAGGTCGAGTGGCCACGATGTACTCGATGGCGTCGGCGTACTCGAACCACTCTCCAGTGAGGAGCAGACGGTGGCTGCCCTTAACTTTGATACCGGCGACCATCGCTGCGGCTACGTCGCGAACGTCGATGTAGCCGATCGCTAAAGTGCGCAACGTTACCTCGGGGCCAGCCAAAGCGTTGTACACCATGACTGAAGTGCTGAGTTCGGTGACATTTCCGGGGGTGATAATGAAGTCTTCCGCATATGGGCCGACGAAGCTGGTTGGGCTGACTAAAACCTCTGTCAGGCACCGCAGGAGGATAAGAAGGGATTAATCTAAGACGCACTGGTTGTCAGGTTCAGCTCCGGATGTTCGTCAGCGATCTTCCAGAGGGCTTGCTCTGCCTGCGTCTTCGCGACGGTGTATACTAGGACCGGACTGCCTGAACCCACGGCAATCTCCTCTTTGAGGGGGTTCCAATCCTTGTCGGTCAAAGGTGCCTTAATCACCGGGTTGGTGAAGTCCAAAACGGCGCCCACGGTTCCAGCGAAGGAGATATGCTTGACACCGGCAGCAACAGCCTGGCGGACGATGTTGAGGGCCCCCTCCTTGGTGATCTGAAAGCGTCGGTGTAAGTCAGGGGTCGGAAAGTAACCGAGGAGGTTGCCAACCTCGAGGATGTCCTTGAGCTCTTCGCTAAGTCCAGGCGTCGCAACGTGGATAACAGCGGAAACTCCCTTGAGTGCGTCGGTGAAATCACCCCTCACGAGGTCCTCGACGACGACGATGTCGACCTTGTCGCCGTACTTTGCGTATGCCTTCCTCAGCGAATCGGCCTTTCGCGTCCGCACAATCCTATCGAAGAAGTGTCAAGCCTCGCGATCAACCAGAATACGGTAGCCTTCCCCACCCTCGAACGCGATAGCCCTCCTCCAATAGACGTACCAAAACGTGCGCACCGGCGTAGCCGGACACGCCAGTAAGCTATATATCGATGAGTATCCATGCGAGGTGATGTGCGAATCAAAAGTCCGCACCAAAACGAGTTCCGAAGACATTGGGGTTCTGGGAGTAGTATTTGGGTGAGGTTCGAGACGGAGACGGTGGTTGGGCTGTTGGCTTATATATATACCTACGCCGCGCCCCACACCTCATTGATCATTCACTAGACAAGGTCCAATGACCGCTACCACAAAGATGAACTACCTCAGACCCACTCGAGCCTGAACTCATAATCTAGTCCTGAGTTTGTAAGCAATCAGTACGACTGCATGGAAGCCCAAGATGATGTTACGTTTGTCATCAGGTTTGTCAGAGGCATCGGGTTCTGTAAGTCAGGGGAACACCAAGCTAGGGGGGTCAACTGAGGACATCCAACCAACATGTCCAACTGGTGACGCGAAGTAAGTAAAAATAACGCGTCACCACTCCCAGCGACCCGGGTCGACGTGCGGGGAGACCGCCGATCATATGGCACGGGTGGCATGTAGCCAATGAGATTCAGGACTACGGTGAACTCATGCAACCACAGGTGAGCTTACTGAGGCGCTGATGTGCCAAGAGTTTTTTAAGTTTGGCTTGAAATTCGGAACGTCGAGGGGATCGAGGAAGGGAGCTCCTTCCGCCTAAAGAGTTGTAAAATGGCATCCTAGTCACCTTCGTTGTGTAAATCAGTATTCTGAAAACGGTACCATCGGACCCCCCAGCAAGCAGAAGGGGTCCTCCAACCTTCGGCCTCGACGGCCACCAGTAAGTAGACTGTCAGGCGGGGCGGTATTAACGGTGATCCGCGTTGGTACCACGCGGATCGATGATACGACGATCCGGGAACGTGGAGATTTTTCGATCAGGCTAATGCGCGGGTCGAAATGTGGAGCGTTTTTGTGGTGTTCCACACTCGAAGAACGATGGAAGGCGATAGTGCCAATGCGCGGGCGCAATAACCCTGGTATGGCGCGCTACGACAAGAGAAAGATGAATGAGACCAAGCATCGACAAACGGTCCCCGCAGTACCCCCCGACCGCTTCAGCCAAACGTACAGCGGTGGGTTGTGAACAACAATGAGCGACACCTAGCCAAAGTCGGCCACAACCCTCCAAATCATCGAGAGATCACCAGGTGCCTTAGAGGTGAGTTTGTTTTCCAACAGCCTGGGACCAGACCAATGGGCTGGCCTGAATGGTCCCTGACCACCATACACCCGTCGAGTCGCAACCGAAGAATTTGTCGGGATGTACTGAGGTTACCACCACCCACGGGTAGACAATCGCGTTGACAACGCCCTGGGGGCAGGTAGGCGCATGGGGGAAAATGGCGGTGATCACTGCTCCTCGGATTCGCACTCTAGGTCTGGGGCTGCACAGTGTGAGTTCTACAATGTAATTCGGCTCAGCGAACTCGTTAAAAAACAAAGGTCACGATTCCATGGAGATATCTTCCACCTCGGTTCCCTTGCCCTTCGCCTGGCCCTCCTTCACCTGGATGGCCGCAATCACCTGTTTTAGTAGCTCTTGTGCTGCATTGACGTCTTCCGAGTTGCTGGCCGAAAGTTGTTCAAGGTACTCTTGCGCGAGACTGAGGTTCCCGCCTCCGTGTAGGTAGTGATACTGGGCTATGTATAATGCCGACTTCCCATAATCTGCGATGTTCATATCTGTCCAAAGAAACTCAATCAGCAGAGTGCGACAACAGGTGATGGGGACAACTAACTGTCGCTCGAACAGATACTTATGACACTTGCATGGTACTTGGCCGCCTCAGGATACTCTTCAAGGTCATTGTGGAACTGTGCCAGCTTGAGGTGTATCGAAGTATCGTGAGGTCCTGTGGCAATGAGTGCCCGTTTCAGACACTCGATCGCTTCTCGAGGCCTACGCTGTGTGAGGCCAGAGAAAGGCACATTGTGCGATCTCCAATCTCACCTCCCAAGTTCCTCGTAACAAGCCGCCTGTCCTTGCCATAGGCGCACATCGTATGGTCTAATCGAAAATCAGCACCTTCATCTCATCGGGAGAATGATCCTTACCTTAGAGTGGTAGCCTTTTGGAAGTAATATAGGGCATATTGATGCATACTAAGAAGTTCATATGCTTGGGCCAAACCATACCAGGCTCTGTAGTCCTTTTGATTCACGTCTTGGTACAGTTAGTCACGTTTCGAATTGAGCGACCGAGCCACAATCAACGACTCACCCGCCGCCCTCCTGTAAGCCTCGATCGCAGCGTTGGAGTTTTTCAGCTCGATGTACTCGTGACCCATCAGCGTCCAAGCGGACAGATAGGTCCGGTCGAGCTGCACTGCTCGTTTGAAGTACCTGATAGCCTTCTCGTGTTCCGACCTCAGCGAATAGTGGTTTCCTGTAGCATGGTAAGACACGTGAGTTCGCCGTGGTTGCACCCTCATTAGTAAGTGCGGGGGTCTCACCGACGAGGCAGCAGACTTCTGGCCGGTCCTTGTCAATTTCCAAGAACTCGTGTGCCAATTTCGAGAGTTTAATCCTGTTGTCCGTGACGTAGAGGATGTCCGAATAAATGTCGATGTTGTCTATTCGATGCGGATCGAGCGTGAGGATGCTTTGAAACTGCTTCTCAGCTTCGCCAAAGTCTACGCAAACTCACGTCAACCTCGTTGCGTGGGAACAGGACCGAGGAACTTTACCGTGCTGGTGGTACAATGCGCAAGCCCGCATACTCATGACCCAGGGGCTCACCGGGAAGAAATCTTCCGTCAAGAGCCTCTCGCAGAGGTGTAACTCGTGGTCAGTAGGCGATCGGAACGCATTCAGTGTATTGATTTGGAAAAATTGGACGAGAGGATGCGATCTTGGTAACGGCAGGTATTGAAGCAGTGCACTCAACTGAATTCACCCGGGGGGATTAGGCCGCGATACAGCCGAGGCGAAATCAGCTCACCTCCTCCGAATCGTCGACGCAGCTGCCGAGAAGCGTCCAGGCAGACCAGTTCCAGGGGTACATTGCGATTGAACGGATGTCGGCTTCTATGGCTTCCTCGCGGCGACCTAGGCGATACAGCAACAGTGCCTTCCTGTGAAAATCATGAGGTGGGTAGGTGATTGGTGGAGGTGTTTCTTACATGAACAGGAGAAACGGCTCGGTCGCCTCTTTTACCATTTCCAAGAGAGGCAACAGGTCTTTCGCCATGGGAGTAGCGGTCTGCCTTCGGGAGTCTGTTGGTGGAAGAATCAAAGATTGGCTTCTTCTGACGTTCACGCTCGCGTACTTGAATATTTGTTCCACTCCTTCAGCGCTTGTTTCTCAGCCACCTAGAAACCTCGCGATTAAGAGATGAGACCAGGTTTGAGCGGCCGGAAGACGAGATCATACAATACCATATACTGGCTGTAAACGCTCAAGAACAGAGCTTTGGCACTACGACATTCGTGGAGCCAATACACTGCACGTTTGAACTCACGGTGTTCGAAGCACTTCTGGGCTGTGGCCAGGAAATCTCCTTCGCGCATCTCGAGTTCGAGCTCGCGTAATCGGACGTGGTCTGATGTCCGTTGTAACTTGGGGGCGTGGCGATGTGGAGGAAGGTTCGGTTCCGCGTCCACGATAGGTATCGTCTTCGGCCGGGCTGGTGTCGAGGCAAATGGTGCGGTCGTCGCATCGAATGGCCCGCTGGGCACTGCAAACAGTTTTTGGTGAGGGATGGATACGAGCAATTCCGCTGCCCTGTGCGATAAAGTTAGGATAAGTACCCTCTGTGGAGTTCAACCTGTCATCATAACGAACCACTTGGATGCGAACTGAAGCCCTCTGTCCCCACAATCCTTTACAGCCTCTCTGAGCGCGGTGATCATCGGACTATCGACTTGCGTCACGACGTCCTCGCTTTCCATCCTAAAACGCGGTGGTCCGTGGGGTGGAGGTGGTTGATGGCGCGAATAAACATACACGATCAATGGACTTGTTGCGGACGATCACGACGCTTATCGTCCTCTTCTCCTTCTCATGTATCCTTAGGGTCTTCTACGTCTTCAAGTTCGGCGGTGGTTATCGCAAACCGAAACGAGCCACGTCGGACACCTGCAGTCTTGCCATCTTTCTTGGATCAGGTATGAAACGTGGTGTTGCCAAAACGTCAAGTTAACAAACCTTACCACGAACGTGCAGGTGGGCATACCACAGAGGCTCTTGCGTTAGTCTCAGCTCTCGACTTCGCGAGGTACACTCCGCGTACGTATATCATCAGTGATGGCGACACGTTGAGCGCCCAGAAGGCCCGCGAGATGGAGGAGAGGAAATGTGTAAGTGGAGGAGGGTGGTTTATGCAGTCTCAAGAGCCTAACTCACGGCACGCGCGGCTCTAGGACTCCGACCCCAAATCCAAGTACACGCTCCTCTACGTGCCTCGCGCCCGCAATGTTCACCAACCCCTCTGGACCACCCCTCCGTCGGTGTTATTCTCATTTGTCGTCTGTGTCAGACATACTGTCCAAGCAGCACTAAATCCGGGGTCTGTTTGGGACGTTTTGGTTTTGAACGGCCCTGGGACATGTTTTAGCATCTGCGCCGCCGTCTTCTTCAATCGCGTAAGCCTCCTTTCCTTCTGATGTGCCCTTGAGTTCAACATTGGCATTGACCTGCGCACGTTCTCAGTTTCTGGGTCTGCCATCTCCAAGGATGATCTACGTAGAATCCTTCGCACGGGTCCGTTCCCTCTCTCTTTCTGGGAAGCTTCTCCGGCTATTTGTCGACAGGTCAATTGGTTTACGCCTGCTCCATACTCCTCCGATGACCAATACCCCGATAGGTTTATTGTACAATGGCCGGACATACTACAACAAGGTGGTAGAGGCCAGTATTTTGGCTGGCTCGTCTAACTGGACGGCTTTGTTGTTCAATTTGTGCTCATCTTGCATGTGCGGCTTTTATCCGATGGATTACAATCTGATACTATCAGAACAAATTAGTCGGCTAAGCGACCCAGATTCATCGAATGTGGCATGGATGAGGTCACACAACCGGGATCGTGGACGCCCTCCAACATGCCTTGATCAGCCCTCCAGGTTATCTTCAGTCATCCTGTGAATTATCAACCCGCGGACCATCTAAAGCCCTGATACGCTCTGTTCTGCACACGAGCAGCCCGCCTTTGCCGGATCGTTTGCTTTCAGTGGTATCGGTTCGCCAAGGTTCGGGAATGGGATCATTTTTTGACAGCTCGTCAACAAACAACTGCGTTTTGCCGGTGTCTACGATGTCTCTCTAAGATCATTTACGAGAATCTAGGTCACGGAGTCGGCGATACTGCGGTCCAGGGCCCGTGTACGATTTCCGAACTGTCGACAGGATCTCAATTCGATCTCTCCATTCCTATTCGCCGACTAAACATGCTGGGATGTTTTTCTTCTGATCACGTGCATGACCCCTACCCATCGCCGCGTTTGGACACTTGCGGTCCTTTCTATCGGCTTACCATGCCGTTTCCCGCGGTAGATCTCCCATTATTCCCGCGATAAGATAGTATGAATAGCCTGCCATGATTTCCTGGAGATCAATCATTCACGGGAGAAGGATGGAGGTCGAAGCTGGCGATGAGAACCTCCTCGGACCGTTAAGTCTCCCCCCAATTGGCGTCCCCCCATCCAGGTCAATTGGCAAGATTTCGGCGGTATGCCCCACCCCCGACCTCCGATGTTCAGCGTCTTGACAAGCCCCACCTCGCGAATCCCGGCCACAAGAAGGCCCTCCCAGGGGACACGAGGTATCCAGGTCCGACTTCCTAAGGGCCAAGCAGGCCACGAACGGAGGAGTATTCTGTACCGCCGGTCCCGGGCGAAAGAAACAGTGACCATCAAGATCTCAAGAACTTATCGGAAACCACACGACCCTGCCTACCAGTGGTGTAAGCTCCACCCACTGTAACATGCGGAACAGGCACCTAACTGAAAATTCTTAATGGACAGGCACATACACGAGTTCTGAGTTCCTGGGCCCCGTGCCCCTTCTCGTTACTCCATGGCGGTTTCCCCATTGTCGCCGTGGCGAAACCCTCGGGAGGCGGTGCGCTGGGCCAGTTTGTATCGCCCGCCGGCGGGCTCATTCCTGGGTCAGTGGTCGTTCTTCGTATCCCTGCGACCCGCCGAGGCCCCGCATGCATCCCCCCTCGGTCCTTCCTAGTGTAACATCTTCTTAAGCCGCCGCGGGCGCATCACTGGTAGACGGGTTGGAAATGCGAACCCCCGTGGGGGACGGGGGGGCATCACCAGAGGCGAGACTTAAAGCGCCTTGCGTTGCTCTTATTGAAAAGCTATTCCAGCGTTAGGTTGGTGTCGGTCACGCGAATTCTTACCTTATGGAGCACTCGCAGCTCATCATAGAATGGAGGATCAGAGAGTAGGGTAGCTTTGTCCGGTCGCGCAATAGTTTTGAAGAGAGATGAGTCG
>Ga0307511_10001384_pt1 | contig 25622 bp, 10 predicted proteins | sample 13_EM_MG_FD_200266 | JGI IMG/M metagenome (GOLD analysis project Ga0307511, IMG submission 200266) | Populus trichocarpa ectomycorrhiza microbial communities from riparian zone in the Pacific Northwest, United States - 13_EM | ecosystem: Host-associated > Plants > Roots > Unclassified | place...
GAAATAAACCATTAAAAAATATCTAACAAGCTAGAACAAACCCAAATTAAAAATATTTATTCAACATTAAATAGATAAATAAAATAGAATAATAAAAACAAATTCTTCATCCTAAAATTCCTTTACAAGCCAAAATCTTCAATTTTCGCACATTCTTGCCAGATTTTAGTCATAACTTCAATCATATCGTTCTCTCTTGTCTGGATGAATTACTAGGCCTAATATATATGGTTGGCAAGCTTGAGATATCTAGCTTCCAGCCCAACTTGAATAGCAGAAACATCACACCTGTAGCTCCATATATGTCCCAAATAGTAAACGAAGGTCTAGTTTGGTAGATTTGACAAGATTTGTCCAATAACTTCGACCCTTTGAAATACTATGTTCCCAAACTTTATTTGACCTGAAACTTTACCAAAATATAGTTTCATGTGTCTAGTATTTCTCTATAAAATATCAGCTTGACCTAATGTATGGTTTGAGAGATATGCTTGATCTTGTAAAACTGGTCAACAAAACTTTTAAGGCCAAATTCAGACCTGACTTGGTTCATACCATCCTCCCATTCTTTAAAAAAATTTGACCTCAAATCTATATCATGAAAAAATCTTTTAAGGTCAACAAATTAGTACCAGCTGAAGAATAACATCATCATCAAAACCAAGAAGAACCTTGTTAGCAAAAAAGGTCTGCTTGATATACAAGTTCTTATTTTGAGCCATCTTCCCCTTCTTTAATTTCAGTTCTCCTCTTATATTTTATTAGGTTTCAAAGATACAAGAGTTACAAGTTTTCCATTCATCTCAAATGAATATCTATTTTTCACTCCATTATTCATAGCTCTCCTATCATATTGTCATGGTCTACCAAGAAACAAATGATTAACTTGCATTGACATAACACCACATAACACCTCATCATAATATTTACCAAGATAAAAAAAAACAACTAAAACCTGCTTATTCACTTTCACTTCATATCTACTCCTAAAAGGGTAGTCTACGAGTTTTTGGTCTTGACCTCGACCCTAAGGCAAGAAGGAAAGACTTCCCATGCCCTGAATTGAATAAGTAAATTAACTCACTATCATTCAACCACTGCAATTTATAAGGTATGAGATGTTTGGTAGTATGCAAGTTCAACTTTTACACCAATTTAGTACTTGCTGCATTAATGCAACTACCACAATCTTTTATTAAGTTACATTTCTTATTCTGAACATGACATCTCGTGTGGAATATGTTCTCTATTTAACCTTCAGAAACATCCATATTGATAAGCAGATTCAGTGCTCTCTTCACCACAAGTGTCTTTTCATTAACCAGATACTTAATATAAATATCATTAACATCCTTTAATGGTGACATCTTCTTCTTTTTATCCTCCTCATCGATCTCAACCTCATTATTAGCTTTCAAAACCATGACTTTTTTGTTTGGAAATTTTGAAACAACATGACCAAAACCCAAACAACGAGAGCATTTAATCTTACGGTTATGAGAAGTAGGAGTAACATTATTACCTTAAAAAACAACCAAGGTGTCTTTCTTCTTCTAGGGTATCTAGCCATATCCTCTTCATTTGGTTATGATGGATCACCCTCAATGTTAGCCTTTCAATTGAGTTTCTAAGGTGTCAAAGGGCCTAATGGTTGGATTTGCTAAATGATAACCTTCCATTTATGTTGTGTCTCTATCTTCACGACCATATGCACCATCTTCTCTAACTCCACATTATGGTCTCAGTACCTATAATTATCCCTATGACTAAAATTATCACCATATCTTTCCCCTCCAAACTGAAGATTCTGCTACTGTCCGAAACATTTTCAAAATCAACATCATTCATGTTCGTATTACCAGTCACAAACTTATCCATATCAGTGTTAAATTGCATAAAAGCACTCCTAATATTAAATTCTCTTTGCTCAAGCCTATTTTGAACCCCCACCATGATTATTGTCATGTTGCCTCTTAACCTATTCAACTTATCTCTGAATGCATGCATTACCCATTCAATCCATCTGTTGATTCATAATGGGTATCTGAGTTATAATTTCATTGTCTCCTCTCTGTGGTGCCATATTATTGCTTCCCTCTGACATCTTTAAATTTATAAATTGGTTAGTTCACAAGAAATAAATATTCCTCACTCACTCCCTCACATGTATACTCTCCTCTCGTGTTTCACTTAAATATTAGCTTTTCACTTATATATGCTTGCTACGCCTTTCTCCTCTTATCTCACCTTTATTTGTCTAACAATTGATTTGGTTTCTCTCTCATATGTGTAGGAAAACAATTATGGTGCTCATGGATTAATTTGTAACATCCTATTACTTACTTTCTAAAATTCACATTAAAGAAAGAGACAAAAATAAACAGAAGAGATAATATAAAATTCATGACTTACTAAAAGTAATAAAAATATCTCTACTTAGGATTTCTTTCTCCTAGCTATATCTTTTATTTTATTCAAAGTGGACCCTAGGAAGTAACTACTAAGATGTCACTAGTTACTTCCTGAGCACCATAAAATTCATCTTTATGTTAAGGGATGAGAGATCACAAAATACTGTGCAATTAACAATTAAATTAAAATTGAAATTAAAAAAAAAACTAAAAGGGATGTTACTGTGGATTGGAACAGTGAAATGACTGTTTTATCAATCTCAAGAAATATCATTTAACTAGTTATTGGGGGTAAAATAGTCTTTTCCATAAGATTTATTTGTCATTATCATATTGATTGGGAACACATAAGTCTTTTTACATTTTAGCATAATGAAATGACTTAAAAACCCTTAAAAAACAAAACAAAACAAAAATAAAATAAAATTAGGTTCAGACGCATTTTGGTCTTGTAATGCTTTAATTACACACTGAAATGACTACAATGCCCTTAAAAGCAAAAAAATTAAAACTTGCATCCATTAATTTTTTTTATATTTTTATCATGGTTTTTTTAGTTATTATCAATTTGAATGAGAGGTAATTTGATCTTTTAATAAATAAAAAAAAATAAAAAAATAAAAGTTGCTAGCATGTGCGCAACACTCTTTAAAAGATGCATGCAATGCCTCCTAGTGATTAAAAGCCTCCTTCCATGATGATGTTGAAAGCTCTTGCCATCCTTTTCCCGTGGTCAAGCGCGTGTGCGTGGCGGAGCAACAATTGGGCTATGATGGACTTTTTTTCTTTCCTCCTCTTTCTGTCTCCTCGCCTTGGATTTTGGGTTAACCCTTCCAAAAACTAAATGTGTCCTCTTTCTCTTGGTTGATATTTGTTTTGCTTTTAATGCCTTTTGAAGTTGATATTTATTTCAATTTCACCCCTCAACATTTTATTTCATGTGATTTTTGTATTTAATTTGATCATTATTCTTTTGATTGTTATTTTTTATTATTTTCTTGATTTTTTTCTTAGTTCTGTCCCTCAATATTGTATTTCATTTAATTTTTTTTATTCAATTTGGTCCTCATTCTTTTGATTGCTATTTTTTTAACCCTTTTCTTGATTTATTTTATTTTTCAACTTAGTCCCTCATTATTTTATTCATTTAGTTTTTATACCAAATTTGGTCCTCACTGTTTTGTTTTTTAATTTCGGATAATTAGAAATTTTGCTTCATGATTTTTTCATGTGTAGCCTTTTATGGGGTAATTCTAGTCTCATGACAAAGGTCACGAGTTTCAAAGATTAACCCAATTTAACTTTGATTTTTTTAGGTATTTTTTTAAATTGATTTTTTTTCAATTTCATCCTTCAACATTAGGTTATTGGGCCTTGAGTTTTGTGAATTTTTTTCCTTTCCTCTTTGTTGTTTTATATCGATCCCATATCCTGGGTTGCAAGTTAGTCAAGTTAACTTGGGTTGAATTAAATTTTTTTTGATGTTTTTTAAATTGATTATTTTCAGTTTTGTCTTTCATTATTTAATTTGCTTAAGATTTAACCTCCATTGTTTTATTCAATTTCTTCTATGCGAGGTTATCCCGATTGTCATAAATGAATTTTGAGTTCCTTAAAATTATCATTTTCTTTTTTAAAAATAAAAATAAATAAAAAAATAAAAGAAAAAAGGTTTAAAAATACAAAAATGTAGGAGGACAAATGACTTGCATTGCAAGAATCGGCTAAAGAGGGATCTAAATGCATAAATGAGAGATGAAGGGACCAAATTGGATTTTTGACAATATTAAAAACTCAATTGCACCCTTAAAGAACCTGAATGTGAAAGACAATGCAAATTCAAGGTTAACTTAAGTGAATGTTAGACAAATTTGCATAAAACTTAAGTATGAAAACTTAATTAGATTTTTAATATGCTAATCTGATTTAATTATGGGCATAATAAAATATTTAAAAATTAATTTAGGCCAAAATTAAAAGTATTAAATTAAGTGCAAGGACTTAATTAAACTTTTAATGGGTTAAATTATTTTTATTAAGGACCTGGTCGGTGAAAAATTAAGTTTGGAAGCTTGATTTGGGCTAAATTGAGAATGAAATTTTGGAGGACTAAATTTAACTTCGACAAGCTTAATCAATTGAAATCAGGGGAGAAAATGCAAGAAAATCAAAGTTCAGGGGTCAATTAAAGGCCAAATTGAAGAGATTCAGAACTACAGACTTTTCTGCAAAAAGCGCGCAACATTTAGAGCTATACCAAACTTTTCCAGGGACTAAACTGGAGAAAATCAAAGATTAAGAATTAATTGGTGGCTAAATTGAACAAATTGAAAAACAAGGACTACTTTGAAAAAGGCACCAGACATGAGGGGTCTCAATCGATGTTTGACAAGGGCCTAATTACACAAAATTAATCAATTTTAGCTCAATTAATATCGTTTGAGCTTAAATTAAAAAATCAAAGACTAAATTGGAGACTACCTGATCCCAATTACTAAAACCCTAATTTTAAGGGTTTAAGGAAAGCGATGTCGTTTTGGTTAGGGTTCTCTTATTTTGGCTAATCATGAACCACTTTTCTGAGCAACAATCATGGCAACTCCAGCTATCATTGAACGAACAGTGATCACCATTCGATAGAGAAGCTTCCCCTCTACAAGGCTATGTCGTCCTTTTTCAATGTTTGTGCCTCACCTGTCAAGCGAAAGCCCTCAACATCTTGTCTCAATGTGACCTTGTCTGGTTCAGTAAAATTCAACAGTGTTACACCTAACTTTGAGTTGATGGTGAGAAGGCTACAAATCACCAAATCAAGCATGGTTTGATCCTAGTTGAAAACTAGCATCCCCTTTACAAGATCCATTGCTTGGTTGACTTTAATGACCTCCCATTTTCCACGATTAATTAATGAAAGGTGCACCACCAATCAACCATTTTCAGCCGAGTTTTCCAATAGTTAGACATCCAGGGAGAGGGAGAACAAAAGAAGAAGAGAGGAGAGTGGTCCCATAACAAATTAGAGGAAAAATAGGAAAGAATCTCTTATGATTTAGTTTTTAAAAACACATTCAAACTCACAAATAATTTCACAATCACCTGCCATTTTGAGGCTACAAAAGAAGTGTCTTTTGAAGCATGAAAGAGGATGAGAGAGGTGAAAAACAAAAGCCATGAAAAAAAGAAGAAACATTGAGAGAAAACCAATTAAATAGTAAAAAAAAAAGAAAAAAAAAAGATTTTATGAAGAAGGAGATCAAAAGTTGTTTGGAAAGGGCTACTGGAATATGTTCAAATCAAGCAAAAGAGGCAAAAACTAGTTGCAATTGTCTCTTGAAGGTATATTACTCAACTTCATGAAGGGTTAGAATTCTTTGAGAATATTCATCCCCTCAACATTTTAAGCTTCGATTCATTTGTTTAAGTGTTAGTTCATGCTGTTTTTGAAATGATTCGATCATGTTTTAAGTTGTTTTTGCATATATGTTCCAGTTGCAATATGATTGTTTGTTCTTGTTGTTAATATGATGTTTTATGATGTTTAATAAATGATTAATGGTATGCTTTTGATGTTCAAATACTTGTTTTTTATGCATGAAAAACATATGTTATGGTTTGATGATTATATGCAGAAAATGAGACATATAAAAATACTTAGTCATTCTGGTGTTGTTGTTTAGTTTTGGAAGTTCATATAGGTCATTTTGATGTTGTTTTTTTTTTTTTTTTATGTTGAATGAACTTTTGGATTGATAAAAATTGTATATGTGTATGTTTGCATGTTGACATTAGCTTATAGACTTTGAATCCTATGCATTTTAAGGATTACATGTTTATTGTTGTTTTTGAAGGCCTAAACATGTATACATGAGTGTATGTGACTTGTATGAATAGGCCTTAGGTATTTATTCTAGGTTTTTGGTGCATTTTCTGGATTTTAGCAGATTTTGGGTTTCTAGGTTTAACATTCATCCGAAGAAAATTGCTTTGGGTTCGTGATTTCCATGTAATTTTGATTACTTGTTGGTTCTTACACATACGTATAAGTTTGTTAATCATTAATCTATGATTCTAAAAGCTTAAAAACACTAAAATCTTGGCATTCGATCTTTGATTTTTCATTTGTATTTTTCACAAAATCAAATAATCATGATGATTGGTTGTTCGCTGTGATAATCTAGCCTCAAGATTTTGCTTGAAAGATGATTTTACATGTCTTTGATTTTGTGAAATCTGGTCTGAAATTGAATCCATGTTTCTAGATTTATGTTGAATGTTCTTCATGTCTTTGACAAATTCTAAGTTTTGATACATTTTAATTTGAAATTTATGAAAAATTGTGTTCTTGCCTCGTTTAATTGGTTTTAATTAGTTTGAGCCTTATTTTCTTGTTTATAAGCTAAGCCCATCAAGCCCAACTCACATAACTATGTTGACTCATAAATTTTAAGGCCTTGTTTGACCCGTCTTAATTTTGCAAGAAAAAAACCATTTGTTTTTAGAGTGTGTTTGACATATACGCCTTTATTCTAGATTATGTATTTTTATCTTTTGTATTTCTGACCCATTGCTAAACAAACCCCAAATAATTTTTAATTTTTTAAAAAACATCTAGGGATCATTTTAAAATTATTGTGGATCCCTCACATGTTTTTCAACCATTTCATTTAGTATTTGGGCTGTAAACTTACACTATAAGATACTAACCCGATATAAAATATACATGTTTTTCTTCAAAATTTCATAAAAATGCAAAAGAAATTCAAAATTTCTTATTTAAAAAATAAAAAAATACATTTTTATTTGTGTGCATACAACCAAATTCTAAAAATTCTCATGCATATTTTATATAAAAAAATTGTATTTTTATCATACTTTGAAAAATACAAAAATAAATTAATGAGTATCATAATAACTTTGTGATTATACATTAGGATTTGGTTAAAATTTCAAAAACACCACAAAAGGAAACTTGTTTAATTAATATTTGGGGCATGAATTTTACAATGTAATGTATATTTCTGGTATTAAATTAAATGAATTGCCAAAAATAAAATGTTAAGAATTAATTATAGACTTTAATATTTGAGGATATAAAATTACACTGTAAAGTATATCCTCAATTATTAAAGATACAAAATAAAAATAAATACATCATTAAAGTTTGGGTCTTATAATGATTAGGTTTTAGCCTAATAAGGTAAAAACCTTCATATTCAGAAGGATCTTTCTTGAACCTTAGACAAACCAATGAATATAAACATGACTTAAAAAACAATTAATCAATAATGTAACTTACTGTAAGTAGAGTGCATTGAAGGTGATATGTTTCATCATGCACAACTAGTTCCTTTACGTAGACTCTTGCAGATCAGTAGATTTTCTAGTAACCATAATATTAGGTGACGACTCCTGAACCTTTCAAATTATAATTTCATGATTAATCCCAACACATCCAAAACCCCCTCAATCCATGAGAAAGATCTATCATTCAATATCGTGCATGCTATGATACCAATCTCACGATCAAGCAGTGAGTTTAACATGTTGACTCAAGCTAGTTTTTTTTTCTTTTTCAAAGTAGATGTTTTTTTAGTTTGTCCTCTGCAGGTAATTAAGCTTTGAATTTCTTTTATTTTCCTGTTTAAGAAGTATCCCGCTCTCATTAAGTTTTCTACTTTGTTATCAACTATAATTTTTAAAAATATTTAGAAAATATATTTTTAATAATATTGGTAGTGTTATTTTTTTCCATTAGGTATCAATGTTTTTCTTTTGTTTTTTTGTATTATTTTTTGTATTATATTATTAAATTAACTAAGATTATTACACTATCTTTTTATAATATATTTTTTTTGTCAGGAAAAATTTAACCGTAGTGTCAATACTATAATCGTTCAAAATGAAGATACATGTTCAGATTCTAAACCCAGCAGGCTGCATCTGCAAGTAACCACCTTTAATTGGTGTATAAAAAATTGATTTCATGAGTTTGTTTATAACTGATCTACTAGGGGTTCTTGTCCCTATTCATCATTCGTGTATAGTGTGGCTTATCTGTTGTCGCCAATCCAGCAAACATGGCTTATGGTCACAGGGCAAAAAAAATCCCAAATGGGCTGTCACCCCGCAGTTTTGAGCCTACTACCAAGTGCCCGATGAATGCTATGGGGCAAGGTTGTCAAAAATATTTTTTTAACACGACACGATATATAATATAAACTTGAATTGTAAACTCGAATCGTAAAATCACAAGAAAAATATTTTAACTAATTATATATTGACCATTTCAGTCAAGTAGTAAATAATAATATAACATAATTAAAATAAAAATAAAATAAACAATACAAATATCCAAACACCTTAAAATACATAATTCAAATAAAAATTTATACATGATTTAAATAACTTAAAAATACAAAAAAAAAATAAAAATTGAACAGCTATGTTTTATTGATAGAGTTTCAGAACATTTTCTAGAGGACAGGTCTTGAAACACGCTGCAGACGACTAGTGAGATGATACAACATTTTAAGTTATATCACCAACTTTTTTTAAAAAAATTAACAGAGACCAATACAGTGAACTCGTGACAACGAGAACAAAAATGTACAAAATGACATCAATTTAATTTCATGCCACCTCACCTTCCACCTTTCTTCCACCTTTTTTATGTTAGTAACAAGTCTTAGAAATAATGTCCAAATATCCCACCAAGCAAGACATGTATTTCAAGTTCTCTCTGAGTCTTTGTCGTTTATCTTTGTAGTTGACAAATGGTTAGTCTAAAACACAATATTTATCTCTATATAAGTATTCCTATCTCTTTTTTTACTCCTTTGATTCCTCACCATCTACCTCTGTCTTCCCATGGTTTCGATCCTCCGATCATGCCTTCCTGGCCTAAAATACAGTACAAGGTTTCTCATACCCAAAATCCTCTAATGCTGGTGTTAGTATGCTAAGATTGAAAATTTGAGATTTGAGCAACAGGAAAAGAGGAGACTGAAGAGTGGGGACTGTGTAGTGGAGTGTCAGGGGACTCGGATAGGAAGATAGTAAATTTTTTAACTTTTGCGAGTTAAAACTCGAAATAGGTCAAACTCAGTCAAAATCGGTCAAACTCATAAAATCGGTTCGATTTGACCGAGTTCGAGTGATTTCGAGTTTTAACCCGATTTGACACGTTATATACATGTTGACTCGTAAAATCGTAAGATTTTAAGAGTCAACTCGCGATTTTAACAACCTTGCTATGGGGTGACCATGGCTTATGCTAGGCGGCACTATTTGGGTTCAGAAATGCACGACATCTTAAAATGGTTAGGCAGGGCTTTGTACTTGCATCCGATATGTTTTCCAGAACATTAATTTTGCCCAAGCCATAACGGTAGGGAAAAGGGAGGAGTAAAAGGGCAGATAAATTTAAAAATCAAGAAATACAAGTCTAACAAAAAACTTCAATCTCAAATCCATTAAATCCCTCGCAGGTAAATATTCCAGTATAATAAATCAACACACTTCCATTCAGAAGTCTGATATTAGGAACACAGATATTTCATACAAGAGAAGCCACGTCTATCACCTCAAAACATAGTGTCAAACAACTTCAACGTCACACTTAGACCCAACTTCAACTTTAAACACCAGCAACTGCAAGAAATTCCAACTTCAAGTGGGTACATGCAAGCCTCCAAAGCTACCATCAAATTCCCATAGAAAGGACAAAAAAGATGAAAGAATCAAACCACGTACCTAGATGACTAAAGGCCCTGATCAATTAGATAATCACCAAGCCTTTCCACAATCATGTTGCATTGACCGGGAGTTAGAGGCTCATCATACACGCCAATTATCAGTGCCTGATTGGTCTTCTTGACAGTGACACCACCAGAACCCTTTTAAAAATAATGTCAAGTCAGTGGAAACACACAAAGGCAAAAGAGCTTGTATGCAAGAGCTTGATGCAATGCACCATGCAGCAAACATTTCTGCACCTGTGAAACACTAAGTTCTTTTCATCAAATTTTGTGTACAAAGCAACCAACCAATGCACATTCCACAATTAAGAACTAATTCAGTCACGAGTCACTCTGCTAGATACTTGCCAACCCCAAAACTATCATACATTTAAAGCCACCATCTTTTTTTTTTCTTTTTTTAAATTCGAACAGCCTAGCTGCAAAGCGGGGAATACACAACAATATGAACTAGCAAATCACATTCACATTTCCATTCCATATCTAGGAATCACTCCCTAAATACTCCATTCCGTTTCCAACTTCAGAAAACACCAACCTATCCCATCTCTACATTGCGCAAACCTAATCTATTAATATTAATTGTCAATTAGACCTTTGGCAACTTACATGGAGCAAATCTAATTTAAAAGGAAAATAATTTAAAAACAATATATCACATAAAAGCTCCCAGCAACTAACATGGCAAGCAATAGATGGTAATATCTGGGTTTCAGAAGCATCAAATAATTGGTCAAGTCTGGAAAAAGCTTAATACTTTTGAAAATATCAAAATGATTTACCTGTTAAATATAACATTGACTGTAGACACAAATCAACAACAGGACAAGCTAACAAGTTAGGGCAATCATCAAGAGATTAGTTGTTGATCGTTAATGTTAGTTAAACAATTTTGAATTTCAAATATTTCATCTAATCACCATCACTTTCCCATGCATTGCATGCCTTTGGATATCTGATCCAAGAATTTGGGATGCGATTCGATGACGAAAGAAGGGTTTGAAATTCAAAATTGTCTAATTATTACAACAATTAACCACTAAATAACACCTACTAATCTCTTAACGGCACCCAACCAGGTAACAAGACCCTTTACAATATAATTAATAATTGTCAGTCAGTGCATGTCGCTATTTAAAATCCTCAAAATTAGCAATATCTCAATAAAAGAAACCGAATCATCACCTTCTTTCCTCGGATAACAGCTCCAGGTTCGCCTTGGATCACCATGTACTTGGTGCCACCAAGGAACAACCCAGTTGGTGCAAGAGATCCAGGTTCCTCAAAATCTTTCATGATCGCGCTCACTTCTTCTTGGGTGAACTGCATCAGAAGCACCGATGCGTGAATAAATTATTTTAACCTTTTAAATTGCAGCAACCAATCAAATTAAACCACGCATGCAAGGGGAAACAAACGACATGTCGGGAAAAAACCGTACCGATCTGGACCAGATCGGGGAAATTAAGAATTATAAGAAATGAAACCTGAGGGAAGGAGGCGCTTAGGGCCCAAACGCTGCCGTCGTGGCCGATGATGGCAGCGGAAGTGAGGGTATTACCCTCGATGTCACACATCAAGTGGTCATCAACGTACACCTGCCACGACATTTTGATTGATTGATTTGAGGCAGAGAGGAAGAGCTGTAGAAGTTTCTAGTAGCTATGGATTGAGGGAAGGGGCGAGGAGGAAGATATAATAAGCCTATGAGAGGAAGGACAGGCAGTGGGAGCTAAAGAAAGGAAGGTTGCGTTATAACTACGCCAACGCGTTTGTCCACCGTGGATTATTGCCTTATGCGGTGTCACTTGTGGGCTCTTTTGTTATTAATTAACTAACCATGTACTTTAACAGCTAAGTGTTTCACTCTTCATAATCTCACATTTATTTGCTCATTCCATTGTTCATAGTCGTTTTTCTTCACTTAAATTTCTTTTTTTGGAAACATCTTTCCTTTCAATCCCATTTTTCTATGGTTTCATGCTCTATTATGTTTTCTCAATTTGTCTTTCCTTGTATATTTTTGTTAAATATTTTGGAGTTACACCCAATTTTATGAGGTTGAGTTCCTACTTATGTTAAATAACAAATGAAAAAGAAATATAAAGAATCAAGATTTTTTTTATTATTATTAACATGGATATCCAGGTTAATTTGCGTGCATCTCAACTAATCCTTAATGATAATATAAGCCTCCAGTGACCATCATATTAGCAACCACATGGCTCGAACTTAAAACTATAGAGAAAGCAAACTTATTGGTTTCAAACTTTTACCGCTGGACTATCTATTAAATAGTTAAAGGATCAAGATTTACATCAAGAAAAAAATAGCAACCTTTGCTAGAAAAGGTATTCTAGTCCCTAAAGTTTAAATATTTATGACTACTTCCTATTTTTTTTTTTTTTAGGTTCTAAAATCTATTTATTTTACCTTCCTGTCCTTAAATCTTGAAAGAAAAAGAAAAATTACCAAAAAAAAAATTAAAGAGAGAAAAAAACTCTCAAGAGATCAAATTCTAATAATCAATAGCCTTATATATTTTTTTATTATTTCTTTTAAGTTGATAATATTGTAATTATTAAATCCCAAGTGAAGGTGACAAATTCTTGAATAACATTTAATTCTTTTTAGTCGACTAATTTTAGGATTTGATGTTTAGCTTATCAATTGTAATCGTAATTGATTGGGCAGTAAGGTCCCATATATAATCTCTTTCAAGGAAACTATTAGTTGAAAATTGTCACCATGTGATCATTTCAATAAAAAATAATAATTGTCTATTTTTATTTATTAAGGATACAACACATTTACTAGTTTGCTTCACCAGTATTTTGTGTATTTTGTTGGGTTAAATAATTCTCTTTTTAATATTTAGGTTTTTTCAACTTGTTTTTTTTTTTTTTTCATAATCCTATTTATAAATCGAAAAAATAATGCATGTATTTAATTAAATAAATGAAGAATAATTTGTGCCAATAAATATAGTTTTTTATTGTTAATGATAACTAAATACTAAACTGGAAAAATCAAGAAATTGATGTAAATTAAGATATTTGATCTTGTAATAAGGATCATGTACCCGGTTGTGAATAATAACTTTGTTTATTAGAATTGAATCTTTACTTAAAAAATGATAATAGAAATAGATACACATGAGAGAGATTGAATAAAATCAAAGGAGATAAAAAAAATATTATATAACGTTGCACATATTAGAAAAAAAAGCTACTAGCATTTTATGTGAAAAACAAGTAAAAATTAAACGATATTTAATAACTTTGTTTCTTAGAACTAATATTTTATTTAATAACATGATAATAATAAAAAACACACAAAAAAAATTATTGAATAAAATTAAAGAAAAGAAATTTAAGTAGGGCTACACAGGAGAAATGTTTTCTAATATTAGAAAAACATTGAAACCTTATTCGTAAACTAAGTGAAAATTAAATCATATTCTATTTAAAAAAATCATAAAAAAATATTAAAGTTGACAGAAAAAACCTTAATAAAAACCCGACATTGAATAATAAAATTAAAAAAAAATAGACCACAAACTCAATGAAAAAAAAAGGTCCATGCACACAAGCCTGACCTGGGTGGCCTAACATATCTGGGCTTAAAAAAATCCCAGGTATATGGGCCTTCCAACCTAAGCTACGCACCTAAACATATTTTTTTATATATTTTTCTTTTTTAAACCCCTTCTTTTTTTTGAAAAAAAATAAGAAAGTTGTTCGACCCTTATTTTTTTGAAAAAAAATAATTAGCAGGTGAGGCGTCGCCTGCTATGGTAGATAATGCATTACCTGCTTCTCCCTTGAATTTGATCACTAGTGGTGGCTGGAAAATCAGATTTAGTGAAATTTTGACTTAGAAATCCATTTTCACCTAAAAACAACTGATAAACACCTCTAGAACCAAAACTAATTTAACAACAATAAAAAAACAAAACCAACATGGTTCAAAAATACAAAATCAAACAAGAGAAAAATTTATCTTTCGATTCCAATAAGTTTTTTTAGATAAAATTAAGACTCCAAATAACCACCATCAAACTCTCCTCGCTAAATGAAACCTATGGACGTCATGAATAGAGAATTTCATCGCCGAAAAGTGACAAAACCAACCACTTTCTTTTTCCTTGCAATTTTCTTATAACTTTTGTCTCCTCTCTCTAGTTTAGGGACTTGAATGTTAAGAAAAATAACTTTTAGACAAAATGTAAATGTTTAGAAACTATGGAGACCATAAAAGAAGACAATGGAAACAATGAGGACTAAGAAAAGATTTCTCCTGAATTTTAGATTGGCCATTATTTTTCTCCTTATTTTATACTTTGGTCCTTTCTTTCAATTTTGTCCCTCTTTAACTATTTTTGATAAATTAATTATAAAAATTGTAAGAAAAATCTTTGGGTTCAAAATCAACCTTTCAGGGAGGCTGGAACAAGGTCGGAGAAGTTGCTAGATTCAACGGGAACACATGAAATGGACAAAAACAAGTGTAGTGTGTAGCCACGCGATACCAACATTGTCCTATGTGCCGCTTCTACTAGAGTATAGGAACCGAGTGGATCAAGAGCATCTTCACTTTTCTTTCCTTTCTATACCAACAATGAGACCAGTTGACGCATTAGGAGGGAGATCTGACCATAATAAGACTTCGGTTTCTCTCTTTATTCTCCCTTTCATTTCTCCCTCTCTACTATAAGTTTGGTTACAGTTGATCGGTGGTTGATATTGCGAGCGTTGTGACAGATTTATGCTCGTAGTGGTAGTGTTGAAAGTTTTCATTTTGGCCCTATTTGAATTTCTATCTCTAGATTTCATTTTGATTTAGCCCTTGGATAGTCCGGTTTTAAACCTAATATCTTGCCTATTTTTCACTGTTATTAAACCCGGCCCGGCGGGTCGACCCGGGACCCGGTCGACCCGGTGGCTGGACTGGTCCAGGTTTAATAAAAGACCGGCTGTGGCAATAGCCCGGCCAAACCCGGGCGACCCGGTGGGTCAACCCGGGACCCGGGCGAACCCAAACGAGACCCGGTTTTTTTTCTTCAAATGTGGGATTTGAAATCCATTAGTATATATACTATATGTTCCCAAGAAAAAAATCATGTTTTTTCAATGTGGTATAAAAAACCTTTTGGTTTAAATACTTTAACTTAAAAGGATAACATAGTATCTTTTCAATGTGGGATTTGAAGCCCTTTCATATATATACTCTATGTTCCCATGAAAAAAAACCATGTTTTTCAATGTGGGATAAAAAACCTTTTGGTTTAAATATTTCAACTTAAAAGGATAACATAATATCTTTTCAATGTGGGATTTGAAACCCTTTCATATATATACTCTATATTCCCATGAAAAAAACCATGTTTTTTCAATGTGAGATTTGAAACCCATTAGTATATATACTCTATGTTCCCAAGAAAAAAATCATGTTTTTTCAATGTGGGATAAAAAATCTTTTGGTTTAAATACTTTAACTTAAAAGCATAACATAATATCTTTTTAATGTGGGATAAAAAAAATTTTAAAATATTTTTTTAAACTTCATAATATGTATAATCTATATTTACATAGATTTTTTCATATGAAATATTAAAATTTTAATTTATTTTTAATTTTTCCTGGTTAATCCGGGTTGACCCGAGTTGACCCGGGTTGACCCATGAAACCCGGGACCCGGCCCCTTGGCCGGGTCAACCCCCGGGCCGGGTTTAATAACTATGCTATTTTTTAGTTTGGTCCTTGATTTCAAAAACTTATATATTTGTGGCAAAATTAACTTCCAATTTAGTTGTTCCTCTCAATTAAACCCCTAATTGACTTCTTATGTATTTGTGGCCAAATTAACTACAATGTTAATTACTTTAGACTAGAATGTTGTAGGTAACCTATAATGCAACCTTATACTTCTAGCTCATTCATTAATGGTTCTATTCAACTCGGAAACACCATTTTGTTGTGGTGTTTCTAGAATAGTATTCTCCATTTGAATGCCATTAATATCACATTACTCAAATCCTCTATCAATATACTCACCTCCATTGTCTAACCTCAAACACTTTATCTTTAATCATATTTTAATCTCCATCATGACTCTTCATTTCTTGAATATATCAAACATATTAGATTTAGTTTTTAGAAAATTAACCTATGTCTCCTTGGTTGAATCATTAATAAAGGTTATATAGTACCTTAAGCCTTTGAGAGGAGGAACTGAGGAAGGACCCTGCAAGTCAATATGTACTAACTTTATTTTCTAAGGCTTCAAAACTTTGTCATTCTTTAAAAAACTAACCTTTTCTAATTTTTTTTTAAATATAGCCAAATGATATGAGAGAGTATTGTGTCACCTTATTTCTTTCAGATAGTGCATAAACTTGGTGGGAGAAGGTGAGAGAAAAAAAAACAGTAGAAGTATTGGTTTGGGTAGATTTCAAGAAAAAATTTGAAAACATGTACTTTTTGAGATATCATCGGAAGGATAAGGAGCTAGAGTTCCTAGTATTAAGATAAGATGATATAACAGTCTTGGAATAAGAGAAGAGGTTCTAGGATCTTTCTATGTTTGCATCCGTTTATTTGCCTATTGAGCAACATCGGATAGAGAGATTTAGAGATGGGTTGAAATAGGAATTGCAGATGGGGTTGGTAGTATTGTAGTTCAAAACTATTAGGGATCTAGTAGAAGCTGCATTATCACTTGAAAAGGTGATGAATCAATGACAATCTAGGTTTGGAAAGAGAAAGGAGTTTACTTTTTCATTAGGGAAACCTAATCTCTCGAAGAAAAGAAAAGGGGCACAAAATGGCTAGTTCAAAAAGAGAGGAGGAAATTGAGAATTAGGAAGAAAAATGAGTGGGGCTTCTTAGGCATACCAAGATAGCAAAACCTAAGCTATATATGGGGATCATGCTAAAATCCTCAAAAAGCATCAAATAAATGAGCAACATATATCTATAAGTAAGATCTATTAATAAAATGTTGTCAAACATAAGTAGTATATATGCTTTGGCATATATGCATAAGCTTATAATCATCATACTAGAATTCACAAATACTTAACAAATTAAAATAATAATTTAATGCATACATGCACTAGACCTTGTCGTCAGCATCATTTAATGGTGCGACAAATGTTTTCTCAAGCCATTTAAGACGTATGCTACCACCATTTAATTTAGTAAGAGGGGGTGACATTCCAAATGCACGATTACATAGTGTAACCTAATTATATACCCCTTAGATATGACTAGCCATTCATTGATGAGAAGTCCAAGTAGGATTGCCATGTTTTGCAATGTGGGTGTCATTCTCGTTCTTGATGCGGAATGTGTGTCTCATGTCATCATCACTCAATCAATATATGGATCAAGTCATAATCAAGCTTAATGTGCTCAAGACAACTAATGTATAAAAAACCGTATGGAACACAAATGGTTTAACCTTATCATGTAGTTTCATGAGCATATGTGTCTTCCAATACATCTTAATCTCATTCTGTAATACAACATGTCATATTCATAGGTAATTTAAAACATAAGTACATTGAGTGTAAAGTAATATAAGTGTTAATTGGATTTATTATTCATATTCCATACAAGTTAAATATGCTTATAAAGCTGACAAACACATTATTTTATTTATGTTTGTCCTACAACCACGAGACATAAGTATTAGTTGGCTCGATAGGCATGTACTATAATACCACATCTCCAACAAATGAGCCAAGCGTATCTGACAAGTCAACATCCAAAAATGAATAACCTTAATGAGAAGAATACCCATCACCTCGCGTGCACGACATCCTATATAAATGTACCTCTATAATATAATATGCGATAATTATAATATTAAAAAAACAAAAAATATAATAAATGAAACAAATTAAAAATAATGGGTATATAGCAATAACAAAGCATATTATAAATGTATTGACAAACATATGTTGGCGAGTAGAACATGTTTTTCTATTGTGACATGTCTCATTGCATATGCCACATTTGTAATGTGCATGCCCAATTTTAACAACTTCACTGACAAATCAATGCAAAAACTAATTGATCAAAATTCAACCTAATTCATGTTATTTTAATGCTTATTTATATGAAATCAACCCTAATTGCATAAATTCATAGTTAATTAACACAAATCAATCCAAATCCTCAATTTCAGCAATTTAGCCGACAAATCAACACAAAACATAATTGATCAGAATTCAACCTAATTCCTGTTATTTTCATGCTCAATTGCATGAAATAGCTAGTTTAACACAATTCAATCAAAATATCTAATTTTGGCAACTTACCTAAAAAATAAATGCAAAGCTTAATTGATCACAACTCAATGACATCAATCCTAATTACATAAATTCATGGCTAATTTAACATAATTCAATCAAACCTCAATTTCAAGCAAGCATATTTTTTTTTTAAAAAAAGATAATTGTAAATACACCAAATTAATACAAATGTAGGTTGTTTACCTTGCTTTTTTCAATTGGGGAGTGGTTGTAGTCTAGTGCTCATGCCTTGGGGAGTGATGGCAGTGTTATGGGAAATGGTTTTGACACTAAAGATGGTGAATAAAGGCTTAAAGATGCATATAGTGATTTTTTAGTGTGTTTTAAGGTCGTGGGCTGCAGTTTCGACTGACTTTTTTTTAGTGAGAGAGACAATGTGAATGCGAGTTTTAAGAGAAAGAAGGGTTGTAACTATAGGGTGGAGGAGGAAGAAACCATGTTAAATTTAATGACTTGTTGCAATTCACAATTGTGACATTTAAGGATATCGCAGTTCAGAATTGCAATATCATGAGTTGTTGCACTTCTGAATCGTGACATCTTTAAATGTCATAATTGTGAATCGTAACATGTACAAACTGTACTATCTTGTCAAAAAAATTTTAAATCGTGCCATTCCACCAATATTTTTAATATATTGTGCTATTTGTTTTTTTAAAAAAATCATCATTTCCACGCAATTGATAACAAGAAAGATATGATTAGGATTGATTTAAATACATAAAAGTACTTAAAATAGGACATATATACTTCAAAGAAATTCTCATAATCTAATTATATTACAGCTTGGGAAGGGCTCTTGAGGCCCATAAACATAGTTGATTTATCCAAATCCAACTAGAAGACCATATCGAGTAAGAAATTTAGATATTTATACCTTATTCATTAAGTTTCGAGTATCCATATAGATATTCATTGTCTATTTATTACTAAATATAAAATAAAATTATATTACACACACACTTAATGATAAAATTATAAATGTTATATGTAAATATTAGAGCTGAGCATTTTCAATTCAGTCCAGTTTTGGATCAAAATAAATAACCAAATCAAATTTTTTTTTTTTCAAGTTTTTGAACTAACCGAACCGAAAACAGGTTCAAACCGACCAGTTTCGGTTCAGTTTGGTTTTTTTCCCTTCCAAACTGGTTCAAACTGAAATTATTTCAATTGAGTTTTTTTTTGGGCTTTTTCATTGGCCATAATTTTAAGGGTTTCTGTTTTTGTCTTGTTTCTATTTTCTTAGCTATGCAAAAAAGGGACCAAAGCCAGATCATCTGGCCTAGATGTACCAAACGAGAGATTTGGATGGGGTTAAAAAGATTGAGTTCCTTAACACATCAGTCATGGCACAAGCTTTTGCATGTAGATGACTGCCTCATTTTTTTTATTGTCACAACATCTCTTCTTGTTGTGCTTGGAGTATTCCATTTAATAGTAATTGGCCCCATCAATTGTTAGGGTTGCAAACTTATCTTCTTCCCTATGGAAGGTTCAATAGCAAACAGGTTAGAAATAAGTGATGAGAGAACAACAATATTGCTACCAGTGAGTTGTGCAACCCGAAATTTGTCCTACTCATGTGACCGTTCAGTCAAGAAGGCAACTGCTTTTGATTAAAAGGACTGAGGAGCATGGAGCTTAACAATTGTGGAGCATAGAGGAAAATAGGAGAGAAGAGACGCAGAGAGCAAAGGGCGGACAATTGATTTTGTCTTAGAGAATACTGATTTAGGTTTAGGGTTAGAAAAAAATCATATTTATACCTTTTTTTTTCCAAGTGCTGGCCTGGTTGAACTGGTTCGATTCAGTTCAATCAGTTTCAGACGTTGGAAACTGAAACCAAACTAACATGAACTTTTTTGTGATTTTTTAATCAATTAATTTGGTTTTTTTTCTCGGTTTAGTTTTTTTGATTTATCAGTTGTTCGGGTTTTTTGCTCATCCCTAGTAAATATGAGTATTATGTTAATATTAAGATATGTATTTATTACACTGAATTTAAAAAATACAAATATTCTACATATATATATTTGTATAACACAACTATATATCTTGTGTTAAGTTTAAGTCGGGTTTGATAAAATTCATATATTTTGTGTTAAGTTTAAGTTTAAGTCGGGTTTCAAGTCAGGTTTGATAAAATTCATATCTTTATCTATTACCCATCCAATAAAATAATTATCTAAAAAAACTCACTTATTTAAGTATATTAAGTCGTTAGAAATAAAATTATCATCCCTAAAGAAATCTTAAGATTTTATCCTTGCTATTTCTTTGTCATGTTATATATTCTTCAGCGGCCACTTGCCCGTGCAAACACTCTTTAATAACAAAAAAAGGTTTGCTTGAAAGGGTAGCTCTATGTTCTGTTTGTTTCTCATATGCAGCCTTGGTTTTAATTGATTTATATTTTCCCAAGATTTTAATCTATGAAAACTGCATTTAGCTACAGTTAAGTATCCGTCTTGTTTGGAAATTTTATGTTAGGGTGCCATGACAAAGAGTAAATTATCTATTAATTTGATAGTATATTCGACTTGGGAATTTGACTTGTCAATCCCCATCCCCATCCCCATCCCCAAGGGAGGGAGAGATGTTATTACTACTACATGCTTCAAATCGAAAGCTGTGCGAACTGTTCGCAAAAAGAGCGAGGCCCCATAAAGTTTTGCAACTATTGTTTCATATTCTTTGAAAATTGAAAGGAAAAAAAACAGGCATGGTCTAGCAGAAAGTGCATTGTTCGAAATGGAAATGGAAGATCTTAAAAGAAAAGAATATGGGCTCTATATTAACATAATAAACCAATGTTTTTTTGTTCACCAGAGCTTGGAGACAACATGGGCAATTAACTCATACAAGTCATACTGTGATCCGGTTCTTCACAAATTCATAGACCTTGCCAAAGGTTCTTCATGTTCTTCTCCAAAATCTCACACCATTGATTCCCCTGAAGTAGTAAAGCATCTTATAAAGACAATTCAACCCCTAAAGATGCCAGAGGGATCAACATTTTGAACGATCCAGGGATGCTCAAGCAGCTTATGTAATGGTAGTCGCTCAACAGAATCCTTGACAAGCATCTATTGATCAAAGAGAAAAAAAACAAAAACAAAAAAGAGAGAGAATAGTCACAAGCACGCTAGAAGCAAGGTGCATTTACTCTAAAACAGTTTCCTCCCAAAAGTGATAGCATAATATTATTTCCTGCACAGTTGATTAATTCTACTAGGAAGGTCTAATTAAGTAGTTGCACCCAACATGAACTACTACTACATATTTTACATGAGAGTTTCGTTTTCTACATATTATCACAGTTTTCAATTCTGCATACACATCATTTACTCTCAACAGTTTCCTCCCAAAAGCGGTAACATGATATTATTTCCTGCACAATTGATTAATTCTACTAGCAAGGTCTAATTAAGTAGTTGCACTCAACATGAACTACTAACTATATATTTTACATTTAACTTTCGCTTTCTGCATATATATCATCATAGTTTTCAATTCCGCAATCCACCCTTGTTTCCTCCAACCTCGTCTCCTATTTCTTTTGGGTTATCTAAGTTCTAATATTGAAATGCCAATTAAGTTTTATTATGGAAGATGCAACAACCATTGTCGCTTTCTGCATATATATCACAGTTTTCAACTTCGCAATCCACCCCTTGTTTCCACCAACCCCATCTCCTATTTCTTTTGGGTTATCTAAGTTTTAAAGTTGAAATGCCAATTAAGTTCTATTATGGAAGATGCACAACCATTGTCAGTTAAATGCAAGAAATGATTTTTCACCTGACTAATAAGGTCCTTTGCAGCAGAAGAGACAATTGGTTTAGGAGGGAACTTCAGATCCACTTGCACAATCCTGTTTATAAGGTAACGAGTAGTAGCAACTCAGAGAAAAAAAGAACATTACAGAAAAAATGATATAGAAATAAATTTAAAAGCAAAGAAGCAAGTGACTCTTAATGAGAAAAACAATTAGCAAGTTGAGCAATGTTAACCATGAGAATCATGCAGTATCCTTCGGTGCCTTTAAATTGGAAAAAAGAATTTATGTATTCTGAATGAAGCAAATTTGCAGTTTTCTTCATTATCTTTCATTTTTCTTATTCATGCTTACCTTTTGTATGTGTCTGAGTGTTCCTTGGCCTCAAACGGGGGGATGCCATATAAAAACTCATAGCATAAAACACCCAGGCTCCATATATCAACACTAGCATCATGCTCTACACTTTGCACTGCACCATTAACAGAATACAAGAACAGTTTTTTTGGGATGGAATCAGATAAAGTTATTGCTAGGGATGAGCTCTTTCAAGACTAATTAAAAATCATTTCCTTCACTCAGCCAAACAGTATTTGAAAGCCTTCACTGAAATCAAACCAGAAAATGGAATCTCCATTGGCTTAAATCCAGTGGCTTACATACATACCCATCTCTGGTGGGAGGTAGTCCAATGTACCACACATCGTACGCCTGCGGTTAAAAGTGTGCACTGACCAACCAAAGTCTGCAATCTTGAGCTCACCCTGATAACAGAAGTCAATGTTGGCTTTATTTATGAGCACATGAAATTTAATCAATCATCTAAAACATATTGGAAATTCTATTCAAGGATAATTGTTATTACCTGTGCACCAATTAACAGGTTCTCTGGCTTGATGTCTCTGTGTATCACATGCTTGCTGTGACAATAAATCAGTGCCCTGGCTAATGACGCAACATACTGCCACATTTACCACATCCACACCAACATAACTTCTAATCAGTAATCACATAATCAACATACTGGACAAAGAAAAATCTAATTTTGAATAAAAAAAATGCTTGATTGGCAATTAAATGAAAAGAGGAACTTGAAAGAAAAATGAACTGAAGCAACATACTGGCAAAAGGATATTAGTGATAGCACAAGTAAACTGAAGATAAATGAAAGAGATGACACAAAAGTAACTCACAGTAGCAGCACGTCTTTCGCTAAAGTATTTACACCTCTGCAATTCTTTGTAGAGTTCACCTTTGGCTGCATATTCTAATATCAAATAAACTCGTTTCTGCCATAATTTCAGTTTGAAAAAACACAAATCAGTCAAGTTTACCAAGCACTTTCAAAAATACATACAAGGATCCTAAGAGCACACCTGATCATAAAAGTAACCGTAAAGGCGCAATATATTGGGATGTCTAAGATGACTCTGAATTTCAACTTCGCGACGGAGCTGATGTTCAACCTGTGACTGTTGCAACTGACTCTTAAACAGAACCTTCAAAGCCACAATATGATTGCTCTGATCCAGCAAACATGAAAAAAGATCAATATGATTATACAGCAACCACTTGTAATACAATTCCCAAAAACAAAATCCTTTTAATTTCCTCAGTTTCTAAGCTAACCCAGAAATTGAAAAACCCAAAACGAAAAATTCATTTTAACATAAGAAAACCCAAATAAATTCACAAAAATAAGTCCAATTCATGATCAAGAAGCACGAATTTCAACAATAAATAAAGGGTTTGATCCCTGAAAATCAAAACTCACCCTTTTTTCTCTGGCTAAGTAAACATGACCAAACTTTCCACGCCCAAGTGGCTTTCCCATATCAAAATCGTTAAGCGTCCATCTCTTCTTCTCTGCCCCTGATACATCTGTTCTCGCCTGTACCAAAGTTTAAGAAAAACCCACAATTAAAAATCCTAATTATATCTTTGATCCATAAAAAGAATCAAAGAAACAAACCAAGAAGAGCACCGATCCCTTTACGCGATAAGAAAACAAATACCCTAGATTTTGAAGTCAAGGTAAACTCTTTACAAGAAATTCCCTTCTCTCCCTTTACGCGATAAGAGAACAAAAACCCTAGATTTTGAAATCAAGGTAAACTCTTTACAAGAAATTACCTTCTCTTGGGGCTGGGCCTCCGCAGCAATCGCCATTGGAAATAGATTTTTAGAGAGAGAAGTGTTTTTCAGAGAGAGATTTTCCGAGAGACATTAACAAAAATGAGGGTTCTGCACTTTTATTTCCAACGGTCGAATTTAGTACGGAGACCAATCCCTCTCCTTTTCCTTTTTTTTTGGTTTTCAAATTATTTTGTCCTTTTGTGAGGTTTATTATTATTATTATTACATAGAGGAGCGCTGGCAGATGGCTGGCCAACTTGGGATCTGGAAAAGATAGTCTAATGTTCAGGGTCGATCACGTGATTGAGATTTTTTTTTTGAAAAAAAAACGTGAGATATAGCACTAAAAAATATTTGGTTTGATCGACTGCAAAGGGGAAAACGACACTGTTTCGGGGAATCTTTTGAAAAGAGCCATCTCAATAATACTAAGGAATACTCTAAAAGCCGTGAGAAAACTACTGTAGCTTTTCTATGTCTTTCACTTTTCTATCTTTAATATTATATTATATTATATACTAAAAATTAAATGAAACGCGAAATTTTTTTTTAATTTTTTTGTTTGATCCATGGTTTGATGGGTTAGTCTGGTTTGATGAGTTAACCATGATTTTTTTTTCTTTTTAATTAATTTTTTCATTTTGTTTAGTTTGTTAATGTTAAATTTATTTATATTTAATTATCAGACTTTTATGACAGGTATCCCGGACTTGACGGGTTAACTTGGTTTGACGGGTTAACCCAGTTAATTTTGGGTAAACCCGTCAATTGTTTTTTTCTATTTAGTTATCAAACTTTCATGACGTGAATTCCAGGTTTTGACGGGTTAACCTGGTTTGAAGGGTTAACCCAGTTAATTCTTTTTTTTTTCTTTTTCTTTATTAGTTTTTTTCTTCCTACTGGTTTTTTTTCCTTTGTTTTTTTTCTTTTTAATTAATCTATTTAATTATCACACTTTTATGACACAACCTTATAGTCAGACTCACATCCAATGCTCTAGGGTCCGGTGTTGCAGCCAGACTCACTTAAACTTAAGTCATGTAAGTTTAATGTTATTATTAATATTATAAATAGTATTCTTGGGTCAAGCGTTGTAGCTAGACCCAAGGCTTTTGGGTATATCTTTGCAGAAAGACCTAACACTCTTAGATCTTAGCATTTTTTGATATTTTTATGCAAGAAAAAAAAAATTAACCCGTGGCGTATGCCTTTGTTTT
>Ga0307511_10001385_pt1 | contig 25621 bp, 18 predicted proteins | sample 13_EM_MG_FD_200266 | JGI IMG/M metagenome (GOLD analysis project Ga0307511, IMG submission 200266) | Populus trichocarpa ectomycorrhiza microbial communities from riparian zone in the Pacific Northwest, United States - 13_EM | ecosystem: Host-associated > Plants > Roots > Unclassified | place...
TTCAGAGATCCCAAATGAATTATATATTTTTTTATTATATTATTTTTTATATAAACTTCTTGAAACTAATGGCCTTCTGATTTTATCTGGACCTAATGTTGGCTAGTTAATTTTAATATTTTTAGTTTTATGTAAAAAGATAATAATAATAATAATAATAATAATAATAAGGGTAAACATTCGGTTTATCCAAATTACCAGAATTACTCGATTAGGTTAAGCAAATTTGGGTTAAAGAAAATTTATTTTTGGCGGGGTAGTGGGAAAGATTTTTGGCTAATTACCCAAAATAACAATTTTTCATCTGAATTACCTGAATGCTCACCTCTTTCATAGACTAGATAAATCTTCATGGTTTGGTTTCTATGGCATGCACTTTTGATATTATGTGTGTTCATATGTTCGTTTTATGGAACTCCAATATCAGAATATTAGAACGGCGTGAGACTTTGCGGACCCAAATCAAAGATGTTCGTCGTACTCGAGCTTTGCAGCGAGCTTCTCGTAAGAGGCATTGTCAATTGGATAGTCAATATTTGGCCACTGTTGCTGTTGTAGGATACACAAATGCTGTAAGTGATTGACATCTGATCAGAATCTCAAAATTGTTACCATGCAAATAAGCTAAATATCCTCAGTAATGATATTTTTTTTCCTTGCAGGGAAAATCAACATTAGTTAGTGCACTCTCAGGGAATGATCTTTACAGTGATTCTCGGTATTTCATCTCCTTGATGAAATGTTCTAGATTTAAGCTCCGCATTTGAACCAGGCTTCGGTACTTGAAATATCAGTATTGTTTTTTGTAAGTAGTTAATTGGACTTGCTGTTTGTGCAGACTGTTTGCAACACTGGATGCTAGATTAAAAAGTGTTGTTCTTCCTTCAGGGTAAGAAGTTGGTGTTGAATCTAATTTGTTTTCTATTATGTTCTGTGGTGTGATGAAGTGAAGCTCTTGAATGTAGTGTTTTTGAAAATAATTCTTTTTCTTCATTTATCTGATTGAGCTATAATTCTCAGGAGGAAAGTGCTTCTTGGTGATACTGTGGGATTTATATCAGATTTGCCAGTGCAGGTAAGTGAAATGTATGTGCAGTTGCTGATTCATTAATCATATTCATTATTCTCTCTTCATTATAATTACTCTCTTAGTTGGTGCAAGCGTTTCGTGCAACTCTAGAGGAAGTGGTGGAAGCTGACCTCCTTGTGGTAAGTCAGTTGCTTGCCTTACCATTTGCTAACTTTTCTATCATTTTCCTAATGGTAGATTCTTTTGTTGCTGACTTTGGCACTAATTTTATTACCCATCTTCCCAAAATGGCAACAGTTTGAAATGAAGATGGTGAAAACGGGTAAAGAGAAGCAAATCATTAAGAAAAAGGAAATGAATATAAGATGAGTGACATCAAATACACAAATATTAACCAAGGATAATTGGATATTATCATCCTTGTTCAAGCCGGTTTAGCCTATACAACAACAGCAAAGCCTTATCCCCAAACTAGTTGAGGTCAACTATATCGATGCTTTAGCACATTTCAGCCCAATCTTAAAGCAAATCCGTTCCAATTTCAAGAATATATTGTCCCAACTCCCAAGCATGCAGCAATGCGATGGAACCTCATGCTTATTTAACACTACACCTGGGTGTCGATGTAGCCTATGTCTAGGTTGGCATGATCCATGCATGAGACAGGACAAAGTTTTATGCTGATTATCAACTTATTGCAACCCCTTTCCTTTTTCCAGGCCTGATCTATCCTAAGCTAAGCTACCACACACACAGTTCATTGAGCCATTATGAAGATATTTTTGTTGATTAATGTTTGTTATGCTCAATTTTTGGCTTAAAAAAGTTGGTATCAAACATGAAATATCAGATAAGAGTGTAGGCATATTTAGAACTAGTATTTTTTTTTCCCGTATGATGCTTTTATTCATGTATTTGTTCTTCCTGCTGCTACTTATGCCTGATGTAAGCCTAGGTCAATTGGCGTGTATATTCTTTTTCTTGTAATGCATCTCCCAGCACATATTTTATATAGTTCATCATCTATAGAGAGCATTGTCAATGCACATCTGATGTATCTTGATAACACTGATGCAGCATTTGATGGACTCTACTGCTCCTAATCTTGAGGAGCATCGAGCAACTGTGTTGCAAGCTCTTCAGCAAATAGGAGTGTCAGAAGAGAAATTACAGAATATGATTGAAGTCTGGAATAAGGTAATACAATTATACTCTATCCTTTTCCCTTGAAAAATTAAATAAAAATGGAAGATGTCAATGAAGAAGAGTGTATCCAGAGATCACTGTACATTATTGGATTTTGCAACCTTTCAGATTGATTACCAGGAAGAAATGGTTGCTGATGAATATCTATGTGATGGTGAAGATGGTGAGGCTAGCAGTTTGTCTGGTGATGAAGGTGGTGATGTAGCATCAGGAGCAGATGATGAGATCAATGGTTTCTCTGGAAGAAGTGAAGGAGATTTTGAAGAGACGATAGACAATGAGCAAGATGATTACTCTGGCGACTGGCTGTTGTCAGGAGATGACCAAGAGATGGTAGGTGACCACTGGTTGAAGACTCTGGATGAGCAACGAGATGAGGCCTTAAATGACTTGGGGATGGAAAAAGTTTTACAATGTCAGGCCCAGCATGGTCCACATCTCAAAATATCTGCCATGACAGGAGTTGGCTTGCAAGAATTGCTGGAACTCATTGATGACAGGCTAAAGACTCAGGATGAGAAGTTCAAGGAACAAAATGTAGTGGAAAGGGGTTTTTTTAATAAAAAATGGAGGCCTCCACGTACAGAGGATGCTGGTATAGCAGCTGCTGAACAGTGACAAGAATAACGTTAGATGCACATTTTTTAATTCCCCTTAAGAGTAATACCGAAATAAGATGAAAAGTTTTCAAGGCATGGATGATCGATTATGGAGGCACTCTATTATATTCCACTGAATAAATTTTGGTGCTTGGTAAGAAAAAATGCAGATGGAGGGGACCTAATCGAAAAGATGGAGATGGCTCACTTTTTGTTCAAAGATTCTCAAGGCAAAGGCAGCCATTTTGAAGCAAAAAGTAGAAGTAGATACGTATGTGTGGTGAGCAGTGCATTTTATTTGTAGGAGAGTAATAGGTTCCTGAAGGGGTGCTAGGGTATGCATGCTTATCCGCTCAGTATTTGGGTGTGGTGTTGTAGTTTTGCTAGACAGACGGTGTAAATTTCCCTTGAAGCAATGATGCGGCTGTAGGAGGTTTATACATTAATGGAAGCATTTAAATGTTCTGAATGCCTGTTTCTCGTAATTGCAGTCCCCTTAAATGATATAAATCTTGGCATTGTTTGTTGAGCTCTAAGAAAGGGAATGATGGATTCATGGTGCTGAGTTTTTTGGGAGAAGATGTTTGATCAGAAATCTATCCCGTTTTTTCTTTCTCAATACTTCAGGTTCTATCTTGCAAATACTCCATTTGCTTTGACTTTGGATGTAAACGGACCTTTTCAATCAATTTTTAGTGTTAAACTAGTTTACTGTGCAGCAGCCATACGGACTCTTTAGAATTGGTAGTAAATCTCATTTACTAGGTTAACCTAAAATTTTTCTAACCTAATTCCTTGCTTAATTTAAGTTTAAAATTAATCATTGCAAGAGTTGAAGTTGTTTCATTATTTTTTAGACTTCGTGGGTTCGAAGTTAACACGGATGACCATAAAATATAGTGCTGATTATTTACATAATAACTTAGTCCCTTTAGTTAATGAAAGTAATTAATTAATCCTTATTTTTTCAAATATTATATTCAGCACCTCTTTTTATAGTCTGTTTATAAAATACTCATTTCATCAATTTCTCATAGTTTTTAAGAAGGTGGGACAATTTTATTTGTAAGGAAGGCTTTTTTTAAGACAAAGCCTTCATTTATCCTTATATTTTAATTATTGTTTCCAATCTATCCCTAATCATTTAATTGTATTCAATTTATCCTTAATTTTTTTTTTATTTTTAATTTATTAGATTTTAAATGTATTTTCAAATAAGAAACATTTCAAAAAATAAACGCTATTGTAATAATAAACGAGCTCAAACTACAAGAATTAAGTCATGATTCACTGTATAACATTATTATTATTATTATATTACAACAACCTATGAAATTTTTAAAATCAAGAGCCAGACCCTGAAGTTGTATCTGAAACATAAATTAACTTTGTACAACAACCTTACAATGCCAAGCCAAATCATGATTAGGTTTAGCTAGCGATAAGCCTAACATGTTTTTACTGAGATATTTGTGTTTTAAAAAATTTATACCCGTAAGTTGTTTTTTATCTTTTTTTTTTTTTTATAAAAATATAAAATCTTGGAACCATCACCTGCCAATATAGGGAAGTCTTGTAGATGATAGTTTAAGCACACTGGAAACCAAATCTTGATACTTGGACTTGCATATAATTACATGAAATAAAAGAAAACTCGTTCACAATGGCTGGCGCATTCTTCTTCTTCTTCTTCTTCTTTTTTTTTTTTTATAAAAAAATGAACTTGAGATGCTAGTCGTCACAACATATTACATAGATACTTGACTAGTGCTTAACTAAATTTAGATGGTGTTCAAAGTTGATGGAAATATTTGAAATATTTTTGGCAACCTGGCCTGTCAGGTATGATGAAAAATCAGAGTATAAATTCCTTCTGGGCTTCTGCACAAAAGCTGTTGGTTTAGGGTTTAAGACCAAATTGCAACCATGGTCGCAGTCGTGTAGATATTCCACAGCAATACTCTTTTGATCCCGCACGAGCAACTGCAATACAATGAAGCTCTCTTCATTTACTTTAGTATAAAACATATATCTCTTCGCAAGTTTTGATTTTTGAAATAGTTGATGGTAGTAGGAAATTGTTGTAAATTAGAGTTGGAAATTCTTTTCCTCTTAACATGTCTATCCGAAGGTAGTGATATAGTTGATGTCAAATTTGGATTTCGTTGTTTACCTTTTGCTTTTATAGTATTGTTGGAGAAACTAACCTTCATGATGCGAAGTGATGTTATTAAGTGTTTGAAACGGTGAAAAATATTGATTTTCAAAATGTTTTTCGTTAGAAAATATATTAAAATAAGATATTTTTTTATTTTTAAAATTTATTTTTAACAAATATAATCTAAAAACACATAAAAAATATATTTTAAAAAACGTTACCCAACCTTGATGCCAAAAACAACCTTGAACTAAACATGGTTTTATTAGATTTTCTATTATATGATTTGGGTATTTAGGTTTGAGCATGTAAGAGCAAAATGATGGATTTATAAGCTCACTATTGTTAATCTCATGAACTAGTTCGCTTTCTTCTATCATTATCTAGTATTTGATTGTGAGTTCACTAATCTTTTATGTTGTAGATGCTTTTTGAATGGGCTCTTGTGCTGGGTTTAAGAGAACCTAAAGGCCCACCATGTGCATTGTAAGAAAACAAAAAAATGCTCTTCTTTTTCTAAAAAACAATTCTTGAAATAAATATATGAGACTTTTTAGTACAAAGTGATATAAAAAAATTATACAAAATTTTAAAGACTATTTTTAGCAGTATTTTATTATAAATATATACGCTTTATACCTTTGAATTAATAATTATTAACTATTGAACCAATTATTGTAAAATTAGTAAGAAATATAGCTCAACAAGACACTTGCGAAGCTATTGGTGACTATATTTCTCCAAAGCCTATCTTTCAAGCGATAATTACACTATTAGTTGTGTTGCTGCATCAAATATTTGATGTATAAGGATATACGATCGAATATATATGCTAGAGAATACGTATTATTAAAGTTAAGCACATCAATTAACCGATAGGAATTACAAAGGCAGTTCTTGGAGAGCCTAAAAAAGTTACAACCCAGTACCGAGGCCTTGGTGCCTGCCGGGAGCAAGTGCCAGGAAACCTGTAACATGCCCACCTGTGGCAGCAGAACAGAAGCTATGTTCAAGATCTGGTGGCTAATATATGCACAAGGGGTCCATTTCTTACTGGATTTAAGGGCTATGTAAGGGTATGACATGCATGTCTGGCCCATTTCATTTGGTGTTTTCTCATCTGGAAGACAGGAAACTCCTCACTTCGATTCAGGACTCAAAATGACAAGAATCAACACAAGCATTTGCTACTCTAACTGGCTCTGGGTCCATCATCCATTAACTCTATGGGCCTTTAATCTTTATAAACCATTAAACTGTGCTGGGTCTTCTTATACAATCGCTAACCCCACCACTTGGAACAAGTATAAATACTTACTTACTGTTAATCATGTAATAAGTTCCTCCATGTTTTGTGTGACACTGAACATGGAATCGTGAAGATCTCAAGAAATTCAGTTTTTAGAACCGATCAAGAAGTTAGCTATGATTCTGTGTTGATCTAGCCTAAGAATCGATGAATTTAGCTTTGGTTGACGAAAAATCTAATCCAAGAGTAGAGGAAGAAGAGAGAAGGGTCTTTGGTCTCTAATTTGGTATGTCTAATGTTCGTATTTCAGAATTTATCCTTAAAAACTTACTGCGTATGGAGGCTTTTTCCCCCCCAAATACATTTATTTCTGAGAAATATTAGTCAAAATTAACCAGCTCGTGCATTAATGTTGGTCGGTAAAGATGATAAAGAAAACGCGTCAAGTAAGAGTTGTGAAACAAGAGTCGTATCCAAGTTGAAACAATACACGATTAGCATGCAAATAACATTGAAGGCCAACGCGTGTATTGAACAATTACTGCGGTCAGTGGAGGCCACGAGGAACTGAAATCACATTCAAGCTAGGCTGGACTGAGTCGCCATTCGAAGATGCAACATGGCTTGGTTGGAACTGTTTGATTTGGATAATTGCTGCAAATAGTTGGAAAGAGGCTAGCTTCTATAGCTGAGAGAACACTTGATGTGCGAGTCGGGATACACTCCATGCTTGACTGTTACCCCATAATGACCCACTTGGATAAAACAAGACAAAACTCAACTAGTTTGTTATAACATGCAAGACTTGGACTGGCTTAAATATGGGTCCTCGATCGGTTTATAAATTTGTAGTGTTGACTTCGAGAGCAACTAGATTTTCCTCTTCGATGAATCGAGTTGGATTCATTTATTGATTTGATTATCAAATAAATGCTAAATTCAACAAATTAATTTGAGGTAGGATAACTTAATATTGTTAATTTAGTCATTAGCGAGGATCTCGAAGCCATTTTCTTTCATGTATAATTGTCTAGTTAAAGACGTTTCTAATAATAGGATTGAAATCTACTGGAAAGTTAATTAATTTGATATAGAAAACTTTGTCAAATTTTATTTGATACTTCATTCAATAAACATTGCAGTTTTCAATCATTTTATTAATGGCAAATAAGGATTTTATAACTTGAAATATCCCAATAGAATTCGTGCTTTCTATTCCTTTATCTTTTCCTAGTAGTTGTATATATTAATTAGAACTTTAATTATACTGCAACATTCACCAACATACTCCTATTCTAAACATGACTTGATCATTAATAAATAACTTGAATCTTCATCTTTTTTATTGATAATTGATCTCAGCTATTTGCTAAAAAAACACAAAATGAATAACTACTATTTTTAATTAAATGACATGTGGTTGTTTTATTTAAAAAGATAAGAATCATTATCACTTTTCAAGAATTTACACACTCACACTCACACATAATTGCAATATGTTTGATACCATATAATATATATTTTTCATAATCAAGGGAAAGAAATTAATCTCTCGATGACTATCTTAGTTTGAACCAATACTTAATATGTGGCCTAAGCTTAAGTTTTTAGTTGAAGTCCCAAGATATAATTTATATTATTCTCTAACACACCCTCTCAAGTGAAAACTCTTTTGACTTGAAACTTGCATATGCTCACACTACCTTGTGCTTAATTTTTTATCAAATAAATATGGATGGTGAGATTCAAAATAATGACTGCTTGGTCATCAAGGCTCTGATACTGTGTCAAAGAACCATCTTAACCCAATAGCTTAAACTTTTAGGTGAGATCTCAAGATATAAATTATATTATTCTTTAACAACTTCCTGCATTTATTGTGTCAAGTATCCTTTAAAAGCATGATGAAGCCCCCCTTTTTAATCTAATGTCGACCATCTATGTCTTCTCTTTCTCTGATAGTTTTGTGCATTCCATCACCCTATTACATATAATCAAGCCATTTTATAAAACCCTATATTCCAATATCTCAATTAAAAATGGCAATGTCAATTTTTAAATAAAATTAACTAAAGTCATGATTAATCCTATCATGTCTCTCTCTATCTACTCCACCACGGTGTCCAACAAAATTTCCCCTTCTTATTACTTCTCTACCAAAATTCTCCACGGGAGCTTAGTAAAAATATGGGTTTGGTTTTAAAAATGGGTCTCATAACGGGTGCATTGCTAAGTAAATCTTTTTATATATCCCTAACGTTATTCCATTCTTTATTGGGGTGATCTAACTTTGTTCAAAATAAATTTTCATCTCATGAAACTTAGTTTACACATGGCTAAACCTCTACTCTAGACCTTTAGCTATCATTTCTAGTTACCTTGAGTCTCTTAAAGATCCATGAAAACATCTTTGATGCCCTGCATCTTTTGACTTATGCCATTAGGACGGGCATTACAACTATTATCCAATAGTTATGCCAATATCTCTTTAATACCACTTGATGTAAAGTATAGTAGTGTAAAGATAATCGAGTTTACAACACTAGGAAATATTTTAAGAAAGTACGTAACGCAACAAAACTATAAGAGAAAATTCAAAAAAATCTAATTAATTGATAACTAAACTACCAAAAGCCTATAAAGTTGATTGCATAGTTTGTCCTTGTTGACCAATGGCTAAATAGAAAATTAAAATCAAGATCAAATCTGGAAATAATAAAAAAAAATGTGTAAATAATAAATAAGTGGAGAAATCAAAAGCTTTAATTACAAATAGAAGCAATCTAGGTTTGGTATGCAATTCAAATCATAAAAAGGACTAGAATTGTGACATTTTAGAGTGGTTTTTGATATTTAGAACATACATTGATGACATTTTAGTCATTACAAGTCTTTAGAGTTTTGAATCAAATCTTCGGATTGAGCTTATTGCCTTAATTAGACATTTAATTCAAAAGTTATGATATGTCAAAGCAACAATACTCTTTTAACCTTTAAAGCTTACTTGTTGTATGTTAGAGAATAATATAAATCATATCTTGAAACCTCACTTAACAATTTAAGCTATTGGGTTGGGATGATTTTTTGACATGGTATCCGAGCCTTGATGACCAATTGTGGTCACGAGTTCGAATATCACCATCCCTATTTATTTGATAAAAATTAAGCACAAGGTAGTGTGGGTCTGTGCAAGTTTCAAGCCCAAAGAGCTTTCACTTGAGGGGGTGTGTTAGAAAATAATATAAATCATATCTTGGAACCTCACTTAACAGGTTAAGCTATTGGGTTGAGATGATTCTTTGAAGTTGGATTTGTTTATCAATTGGGTCTATGTACTCTTCAATTAGATGTTCCATGTCATATAGGATCATTAAAATCTATTTATAAATGAGTCATTTTACTGGATTTTTCTATCGATTTAGAAAACAAAAGGCTTACTATTAATAGTGAATCATTTTCACACTCTTTTTCTTATTTAGTTCATTAAGATATCTGGGGCATGTGCCGGCTCCAGATCTTGTTATTTTATAGTACTTATTGATTATTTTTCTAGGTTTATACGGATAAGTCTTTTAAAATATAGATAAGAATTGCCTTATGTTTATTGAGAATTTTCAACCATGATATTCACTCAATTCTGTAAGTCTAATAAAGTATTTATTTTTGACAATGTTATAGAATAAAGTTTTTAGATTTTTTGCTACCCTCGAATTAAACTATCATTAAAATATCAAATATCATGCCAAGTACTTCTCAATAAAATAACAAAATGGTAGAGATGAATATAAAATTGGATATATTTTGAATTCTATAAAAGTATTACTTCATTTAATATATTTTTCTGAATCTTTCTGGAGAGAACCTGTCTTAACCACTATTTATTACATTGATCACTTCCTTCTTCCATTCTTTCTAATCGAATTCCATTGAATTACTTTATGATATACTTCCTAAGTATAGCCTTTTCTTTTCATTGGTTGTATGTGCTTTGTTCTTTTTCAACCTCACAAGCATAACAAATTACAACCACAATTACATTTATATAAGTTTTTTTTTTGGAATTGGACATAAAGGAATATCGTTGTTTTCACCCTATTTCTAAACATATTAGATTTCAATTTCATGTTAAGTTTTAGGAGCATACATGAATATGAATTTATCTAATTTTTAGTAAGCATACCAAAAAAGCACTAGATTATTCATTGGTTCAGTTATTGATTTATTTCTATATTCACCTTTTGATTCGAGCTTTTCAAGTTCGAGCAATAAAAATAATGCCTCAATAAGGACACATGACTTGATTGTTAATATCTTGTATCACCATTTGGTAATTGCACCAATTAGTCCTTTATAAATTGACACTTCTGAATTTGGCCATTTAGTGTTTTGTAGACATCTGTAATCTTAAAAATCTTACAAAGAAGAAATTGACTTGAAGAATCTTTTTTGTTTCTTAAAGTCTTTTCTAGTCCAAGATGTTTAAGAATAGGACTTTTATGGTTAAATAATGGATTAATCACATGTTCTTGCAATCTGATCCATTCTTTTTAGCTAAGGTGGGTGGTAGTTTGATGTAGAAAGTCATATTCCTACAAAACAGTCTTCTTTGATGGATTTGAGAACTTTTAGATGCTTAAGTCAATATCTTTATAGAGAGGAAGTGCAATAAACATGTAAAAGAGCGTTAAATCCTAAGAATATGGTTGTCTATTCTTGTTTTGACATGTAATGAATGCTCTATAAGAGAAAATGGTGTCGTGTGTATATGTTGAGAATGAAAAAAATTATGAACCCCTTACCGGAGTAGTTCAAGAATATTTATACCTCATGAACCTTTTTTTTTTTTGCTTGAGGAAGAGGGTTGGAAAGTCATTTGCTTTGATAGTATTAATGAGAGATAAATATCCATTACACAAATATTAATGAGATAAAAATATGGTAGGCCATGAGAGACTCTTGTACACCTAGAGGTGTATATTGAGTATGATCCAAGCAAAAATGATTGGGTTTGATAAAAAAAAATCCCAAGAGAATAAGTGTTGGATCCAGGACATAAGACAAGGTTCAGGCGTGATGGACTTAAGCATGATGCTCGAGCCCACTGATGTCAAATGTGTGCTTGGCATTTGGGCTTAGGTGTGGTGCCTAAGCCTATAGGCTCCAAGCACCTACTTGATACCTGAGCATATACGTGATGTCTAAACCCACGAGCATCAAGTGTGGTGCTTGAGCCCATAAGTGTCATATGAGGGGTGTTGGGTGCGGGGGACCGAGCAAGGGGAGTCAAGTGCAGGGAGTCGGACGAGGGGCTTGAGAAAACAGAGTTGGGCTCTGGGCCTAAATTCAGTAAAAAATCTTAGGAGGCCAAGAGTTAGGTCAAGCCATAATCCTAAGCCTAAACTTGTTTCCAAATTCTCTCCAAAATCCGGGTCATCATAAAAATAGACTTAAACTAACAAAAAAATATTTGAAAAAATGCTGATAAATCCTAATCCATCACAATGCAATATAGATTTCTTACATTTTTTAGTTTTAATCAGTTGACTTTGTTAATATGTAGGTTTGGGTTATTATCTGATGCCGAGAGATATTTTCTTTTCAATACTTGTTTATGTCTTTTGAATCATTGTAGTGACAAGAATAGTCCCATCTCATTGCACCAAGTTTGAATGAAAGTATATTCTACTTATAAGTACTTTCTAAGTGAATATATCTATGTTCATGCTTGTTTGGTATCATTGTTTTATTCTTCTTTTTAGAAACTTTTCAGTAGCCATATTACGTCTTATCATGTTTTTGTGATATCTCCAATTGCTAGTTCTTCTACTATTATTCTCTAATATAGGTTGTTTTAAAAATTAAAAACTCAGAAAAAAAAAAAGCAAAGTAAAGAAACGACATCGATACCAAAGAAGAAAGATTTTATTGCAAGTTTCCATTATTAATGTACGTTGTTGAAGTTAACAACTAATTGGCTCATAATCAATTGAATCTACTAGGATATTTGAAATAGTCGAAGTAAACCTAGCTTGCAGGTCTTTGTAATGGCAAATTCTAAACAAACTTTTCGGAGAGACAAGAACACGGCTAAAGTATAGGGTCATAGTTGAATCTTCGCCTTTTCTCCAACCCAAATTGCAAAACTACAGGACGTATTCTGCTTCACTGCCGACAAGTTTGGATTTTATGGAGCCGTGTTCTTAGATGGTGGGGTAACCAATGGATTGTGCCGGGTTCTTTAAGTGACCTTCTCCAACAGCGGGGATGTTTCATCCATGGTTTTATTCAGCAAAAAAGTTTGGACTCTTTGACTATATATGGTCCTATGGTTAGTGTGGTTAGCTCGTAATGATTATTATGTCTTTAATAATGTGCCTTCGGATTAGGATAGTCTTTTTACTATAATCTTTCACAGAGTGGCTTCTTGGGCTAAATCTTTTGATGAATATCATTTTGTTAAACTAAAAATGATATTTTCCATAACTTGGAAGGATTTCAAAGATAGTTTAATCCGGTTCGAATTGGAGTTCATCAGGAATGGAAAGAACCTCATGTGGGAGCTTTGAAATGGAACATTGATGGCTTCTCTCCTGGAAAGCCGAGAAGGTTAGCCTGTTAGGTATAGGTGGGGTTTTGCGAGACTATATGGGCAGGGTTCTGTGTGTTTTCTCAACCCCTACATGCATCAAAGAATCCAGTGAAGTTGAAGTTTTGGAAATCAAAAGGGCTTTGGAGCTAAGCAAGCTGTTATAATAGAATGGAGACTAGCTTTAAGACCTGCGATGCATTGGAGCTAGGATTTAAAGATATTTTTTAATATAGTAAAAAATACATAAATATTATATATGCATTTTATTGTACCAAGTTTTTTTTAATTGAGAAATACGAAGATTCTATTTATATTTAATAAAATAAATTTAAAAAACAGATGAATTAATGATCAATTGTGAAAGAGTTGTTTTGGGGTACGTAACAAGTTTAGAACAACCATAGCTACACCAACTTTCTTCTATGATAAATGAGGTCATCTTGAACTCAAGTAGGGCTGATTTAACAAAATGAGAGCTAACTAAACAAGGTGATTACACAATCAAATCTGGCAGCACTGCTATTGATAACATTGCATTTTCAGGTACCTTTTCTTTCACTCCATTGTTTCAAAGGGCATCAGTTTCATGTTTTTTCAAGGGCATTGTTTATGGGAATGGGGCATTTATCAGTCATTTGTAATATGCATATGATACTTTGGTTTTTGTGCAAAACAACTACAACTCATTAATGAATGCTAAGAGGATCTTATGTTGGTTTTAAATGGCATCAGGGCTGCGAATTAACTTTCATAAAAGCTTTCTGGTAGGAATCAATCTTGATGAAGAATATATTGTTGGAATGGTAAATGTGATATATATACTGCAACTAGGACACATTGCCATTTAAATACATGGGACTTTCTTTGGGTGCGAATCTGAAAAGGCTCTCAACATGGAAGCCGATAATAAAAAAGATTCGTACAAGACTGGGAATGTGGAAAGGAAGGGTGCTAAGCATGGCGGGAAGAGTTTGTCTTCTTAAAAGTGTCCTTTCATCTCTTTCATTGTATTACATGTTTATCTTTCTCATGCCTAAGGGTGTAGCTCGTTTGATCACCACAATACATCGAAGAATTCTATGGGCTAGTGTATCTACTGAAAGAAAGGTTTGCAAGGCAGTTTGGCATGTGATTATCGGGGGAAAAAACAAAGGTGGATTGGGTATTGGGCTCTTTGTAGGGAAAAACAAGGCAATGCTTTTCAAGAGGCTTTGAAGACTAGTTAATAATGCTGAAAGAGGCTGCCAGAATCTTATCACCAACTTATACCGACCAACTTACATTAATGGCCTTCCACTATTTAAAAATCCCACACCACCAATATGGACTGCTATTAGTTCAATTATCAACATAGATACTGCAATGTCTTCTTTCTTGAAAAATAGCTGCTACTTCAAAGTTGGCAATGAGGAGACAACATGTTTTTGGACATACATATAATTGCCATGTGGTATTTTGAGAGAGTGCTTTCCATTAATCTATGCACTCTCCATAACTAAATCAGAGTGTCTGGCAGTAACGGGGGAGCATACTAACAGGGGATGGTTGTGGAACCTCAACTGGATCGGAGCCATACCCTATGCTCTCAAGAACAATCACAGCTGCAACAACTACACACTTTGATAAATGGGATCAAACTGGACACAAATAGGGTAGACTTATAACGGTGGGTGCTACATAAACAAGGAGGATATACAGTTAAATCTTGCAGCACGACAATTGATAACATCGAATTTCCAGGTACTTTTTTGTTCACTCCACTGCTATGGAAGGGTATTGCCCCTAGGTACCAAATTCAACCATTGTAATTGCTTCATTTATAAGAGTATTAAACGTATTGTATTCTTAATTATTTATGTACCAAATGCAACCCTTATAATCAAACTTTGAATTATGAACCGTGGAATCACTTCATGTACGCTTCTATTGAAGTCAATGCTAATTAAGAATTAAAAAAAGAAAAAAAAAACTAAGGAAGAAGAAAGAATATACTTGGGGTTTACTTTAGCCCTTTGGAATTTACGTTTTTCATGCACACTAAATTAGTTGGTGAGTTTTAGTTTTCGTTGACCTCTCCAAATGTTTACCAGGGAATGGCCTCAACTTGCTCAATTGCACGAGAGAGAGAGAGGGAGAGAGAGAGCACTCATGGAGGATTAGGGAAGGGACCTACGTAGTTGAAGTGAAGGAAGCAAAGGGTCCATGACAGTGTCTCCTAGGAAGTCTACGAGGAATGGAATAACGTGAGCATCATGCTAGTTGTCACCAATGGAGGACTACAGTCTACGAATTGGTCCCCGAGCCCATATTCTTGCTCTATATGTGTTTCTAGTGGCTTGCGGTGTGGGGGCAACTAAACGAGGGTTTCACATGCGATCACAACCCTTTTTCTACTACAAACCACGTGGCCACTTCAATTATTCGATCCCCTTTCTCTTGTGTTTTTGAACTCTAAACACCCAACTAATTATGTGCCAACTTGCACTGGCTTCTTGTAACTCAATCGGGCCTGTTTCTTTTGTACTAAATAACCCAAGAAAAATCCTAAGATCAAGCCGAAATGTTAATTTGGATAGTACTCTTTTGAAGCTACCAAAATCTTGCAAGTTTTTGTTTATCAATCGACAAACCAATAATTTCCTGACCCAGAATCCTGTTCTTGATTATAAATTTAAAAACAGAAACAGTCCATGTATTTTACTGACTATAATCTGGGGTGTGTGTGTCCATCACATTATTTGGGATTTCGAATCATGTCTTTGCTTGTCGTCCCATAGCAAAGCTTGTGTCTGTCAAAGGCTAAATCTTCATAAATTGCATCAATCAGATCATTCTATATATATGGGAGACCTGCATGGATGGTAAGAATTGGGGGACCCTATATTTTTAAGCATTTGATTTGGATTAACCCTTTATTCTGGATACAATGTTGTCCTTTCATATCTATTATTAGTCACATTCAAGAGTTAGACATTTTATTCCACTCTATATCTTAACATTGATCAGATCTTGGGTTTAATTTTCAATGATCATGAGTTTGAGTCCTTTCAGGGTCACTAGAGACTGACATGGTCGTTAATTTCAGAACTCGTATGATTAATTAGTTAAGGTACGTGCAAACTAATCCGAACACCTATATTAATAATAAAAAAAATAAATAAATAAAGCAGCCGGTGTTTTTTTTGCCTACTTACTTCTAAACCGAAAATAAAATAAAATAGAAGAAAAATCAAGGGAAAGGAGAGAAGCCTTCACCTAGCTATGGTCATTGACGCAATTGAAATTAATGGCCCCGCCAATTAAGCATGTAATTACCAACCATATATTATATAGAGTCTTAACTACAGGCTACTTCCCAGCAGTTTCAACTCTCACGAGCTAACCCACCTTGATGCTCGAATTAAGGAAAGATTAAGAATGCTAATTATATGTTGATGAGCTGTACCTCACTTCACTTGAATCGAATGGTGTAATAAAGCAAAGAAAGATCATATCCTGAAAGAAAAGTCCTCTAAATCTGGTAGCTGCTTGCCTGCCCCCATATGCAACACCACCATTACCATTACCACCACCTCACCTACCTAGCTTTGCCTTTGATAATTCACGCAGCTTCTTTACAACAAAACTCACAAAGTAAAACTCTTAACAACCTTATTCCCCTAATTTTTACTACTATTTTTTTTTAAAAAAAACTTGAGTAATTTAATAATTACTTTTCTGAGGGTGTTGAAAATAGGTGTAAGCTTTTTGAGTGCCGTGTCTTTTGAGTAGTGGAGTTTTTTTTACTAGGGGAGAAAACATGTAATTAAAATATTTGATTAAATATACTGTTAAAAGTGCGATTATTTCTTTTCTATAGTGTGGAGTCCACATGGACATTGTTCTTGACCAAACGGGTGCAATATCTTTTGGGATTCTTCCCTTTTGCCCCAGACGGATTCTTAGCTAGTTTGTACCATATATATGACCATAATGACCCAAATATTGCCATTCGTATTAATTGACAGTTGGGTCTGGGGGGTAGTCAGAATCAGGGAGCAGAAAAACTAAGGGCCGACGGTTGGTTGTTGGCAATTACTGGTTGCGTTTACCATACCAACTCATAAAAAACACGCACATTAACTATCCCTTTCGCTTTATTTGTCAAACAGCAAAGATTTTGGCTATATATATATATCCTGAAAAATGTTGGCATTTTACTCAAAATTGACGGTGGTTCAATTAGTGGGGTCATGGAGTATGGGATTGGGAACCAACAATGAGCCATACGTACGATTAATAAAGGAAATAAAGCAATCTTTTCTTCGCATCTCTTGTTGTTAGGATTTAGTCCTAACAAAATATGTGACCCGCACTTGTATTATGTCATGAGTCAGGTCAAATAACGAAAAAATATTCATTGAAGACTTGTCGTCATTCTTTATGAATACTTTCTCATGATAAGAAAAAGTTTACTGAGATTTTTCTAACGTCAATACTAAAGACTACACGATAACATCAAAAGAGACGACACACACTGTCATGTCAACGATACAGAAAGCAAATCAAATAAAATATCATGAATTGAGTATTTCATGTTTATGTTTAATCAATTAATTTAATTTAATTATTTTTAAATCTTTTAAAAAGCTAAATTTAACAAAGAATGACATATAAAAGACTCAAGATAACTCGAGTCATTTTCAAAATCAGCTTAATCATTTAAAAAAAAACATGAGCTTAAAAGAAAGGGAAAAACCAAGCACACCTGAGCAAATCTCCTAAACATGAGTTAATCTCCTAAACTCACAAGCCATGAAATCCTAAACTTGTGCTCAATCAAAAAGCTCAATTCCTAACTAATTTAATATTAAATGATGAAACTAAAACAAAAAATTCAATTTAAAATATTTGCCAAAGTAAAAAAAAATAGAAATAAAAAGAAGATCAAATTTGATAGAAAAAAACTAGAGCATGGAATCGTAAAAAAAAATCAATTTTAAAAATTATTCCAAGTAAAATGAATAGAAATCAAAAGAAAAGGGACTAAATCTAACAAATAAAAAAAATTAAAGAATGATAAAATTGAAAAAAAATCCAATTTTATAAATTATTTCAAATAAAAATAGTAATCAAAAGAACAATGACCAAATATGAAAGAAAAACAAATTGAAAGGGTATTTTTAAAATTTAGAGGGTCAGGTGTGGAAATCAAGGAGAAAAAAGAAAAGAAAGTGAGGAAGGTCGTTAATGTTATATCAGATGTATATTCACCACAATCGCTGTCTAAGGATGGAGGGGCAGCCGAGACAATTCAAACATCGCAACAAATACCATCCGAATGAAACGTCCACAACCCACTTTTTTTAAACAATAATATTTATAATTTAATAAATTACAAAGTTGCCCCTCATCCAACTTGATTATAATAAAAAAAAATCATAGTAAAAATATGAAAAAGCCTTTGAACACAAGTAAAGATTTTTTTTGCTTTTGCATTTAAGAGCAATTTAGTCATTTGACTATGTTTTGAAATATAAAAATATAAAAATATCCATGAACGCCTATTTAAAGAAAATTTGCTTTTGAAAACAATTCAGTCATTTAACTGTGATTTAAAAATATTAGAAGACCGACTTGTCCACTATCAATATGGTAATCACTAATGAATCCTTACAAAAAGACTTTATTATTCCGAATAGCTAGTTCATTGATACTTTTAGAAAGGTAAAATTATCATTATATTGCTCCAATCCACCGTAAACTATGCCTTGATCTACATTGAAAGATTGAGTCCTATTAGTTTTTCTTTTACTTTAATTAAGAGAATGAACCCACGATCAATCACTACCATAAAATAGCAAAACACTAACGAAATATTATTCCACCGGTAATTTTATTTCAGATGTAATCAAGCTTTAAACACCGACGGAATATTCCATTAAACCATCAAATATAAGAAAAATAATAACTAAAAAAATGTTCAAATTCAACTCACCATAAAATTTTATAGTCAACTATCCACGAGCTGTTGCACCCTTTTCTACCTGTCCTCCTTCTACATGTGGGTTTAGGTAGAAAGCTTTATTGATCTTAGATCATGCCTAAACACCATATCCTGCAAAATAAATCTATAGTTAGTTTTTTTTTCATATAATACAACAATTAAAAAAACAATTATCATATAAAACAGAACCTTACTATCTGTTTGCATGCGAAACGAACAGAATGGATCCGCTAGTGTGCATGTTCATGGAACCATGAATCTCCCTGGTCTGGTTCTCTGAACTTAAATGTGATTGCCTCAAGAAACGTTCTGACATCACGTGCTGGAGATAAGTGTCCTAGATACCCTCTATGATATACGAAGGTTTGAAACCCCTCAACACGGCTACATCTTCCTAACTTTGAAGACCTTTATCTTTTGCATATTTCTTTGTTTTTTTATGGGCATCATACAAGAATCATGTAACTTGGTTCATAAAAAAATCAAATAAGATAACTAAAATTAAAATTTTAATATTTTAAAAATAAATATCATAATTTGAATTCAATCTTACCTAATGATGTTGTGATTCTCCCACACTCTCCTAGCCACGCCATTGTCAGTCTCCTCCCAATAAATTCTTGCACATTAATTCCATAAAATAATTATTTAATTAAAATTAAAAAAACTAATCGAATTAAATATTGAAAAAGTAATTGTTTATGTATATACTAACTTTTAACTTTTCAAACCAATCATAAATCACAGACTTCATTTCAGGATTTTTGGAAATCGAACTCCATTGAAATAAAGACACTTCCATCTATGATTCATTACCCATGTTATTATGCCAACAACCTCAACATTTGTAAGCTTGAATTTTAATCCATTTCTTAAAATTAATTATTCAAACATTATCCATTTTTGTTTAATTTGTTATCGTGTAGAAAAGGAAAACAAACTTACATGTTATGGTTGTGATTCCACTAAGCAATATACTTCCTGGTGCAAACATCCCTCTCAGAAAGGAAACCTGCTCTATGAGTCACTCTCGCACTCAATGAGCTGCGTTAAGAGAGGGCACCTATGCCTAAGGTGCCTCATCATGGTCAGCACCTAGCGACATTGTCTGCTCATGCTCATCATATACGCTACCAGAAGAACCAATAATGCTCCTATATACGGGAGTCTATCCAAAACAAATTTGATAAAAAAAATAATATTGTCACTATATTCTATTTTAAAAAATTCTACAGCACCTTTCATATACAGAAGTCTACTCAAAACAATTTTTATCACAGTTCCATTACTCTTCTACACAATCAAGTTCTTCAATCTCACCTTACCATTTCCATAATATCACACTACACACCAACATGCACTTCACATGAATTTATTAAAATTTACTTATCAAACCAGCACTTAAAAATAAATAATAATAATAATGATCTCCTAATTGAATTTTCATTACCAATAAACAATTAACCAAAACCTATAAAAAAAAATTCACATTGTAACTCTCAGCACCATTACAATAATCCTGCATAACCCTTCTGGTGAAACTCAATATATTTAACAATAATAATTCATTATTTATATGAAACCCATATACAATATTAATAACAACATGTATTAATTAATAATATGAACTAAATAAATTATCGATACCCAACTAATTAGTTATCATTGGTTCAATTCAAACTTATTCAATTTATTTTAATAGTACACCTTAATCATTATCAATTTTCTTCAAAAATTCAAATTTCTCAACTTTCTCCAAAAGTTCAAATTTCTTCAAATTTATAAAAATTTTCAACTTAACAATAAAATTAACAAACTATGAAATGTGCCCATTAAATAATTCATTATTTATTTCATTATAACAAACTTAAATTATAAAATCAAACTCAATTGCATCAAATGACAAACAAATATATTTTTCCAAAATCTCAAACAAACTCTAACATGTACTAATCATACATTCATATAATAAACTTATCTAGAAAAAAAGCTATAAAACAAGTAAACACAAAAACAAATAACATATACTACACAAAAATGCCATAAAATAACACAAAACAAATGGGTTACAAAAAAAAAATAGATAGGTTTGCTAACCTGATGTGGCGAATCTTTAAAAAAAAAGAACCAGGACAAGAATATTAGTAGACTAAGTGTTAGGGTGACTGAATTTGTGATGATAAGAGCTATATTTGTGACAAAATAGGAGAGAGGGCATTATTTTCTGCAAGAAAAAAAAAGAAGAAATAAGGGAAGGGGACAGGGGGTCGTCCTACTAGTTATAACTTTAATATTATAAATGGATTCCTCGATATTAACTAGCAACGATTAATTATCATCAGTAATTTTCATATTTTTTTTGATGAAATTAACAAGGAAATACTTACTCAATTTTTTTATTCTCTGAATTCAATCGGTAATTCCCTTGGTATACATCAAATAATTATTTTTTGTTGGTTATTATCGAAAAAAATAGTAACGTGATTTTCTATCGATAAATATTATTATAATTTACCAACAATATTTTTTCTATCAGCATTGTCTCGTTGTATTTGATAATTTTCTGGTTGTGACTGCCACCTTATTACTGATACCATTACTAGCCCCTTTACCCCAATATCTTGATTTATTGTGCTGCCACCTACCCAGAATATATGATACCAACTAATTTGTTTCCATTAAAGACTAAATGTTTGACTTCAAATCAAAAGGTTGGTGTGTGTATATATATATACAAAAAAATAATAATAATAATAAGCAGAAACATAATGGACCAATTTGAAGGCTAAAGAGGGAGAATGTGGCCGACATGGGTTTGGTATTGAGTAATAGGCCAGGCATATGGACCCTCGGTGGTGGCGCCCTCTAGAGTTCAAGTTACCTTGTGGGCCACTTTTTAGCCATATTTCCTGTCGGTATGGCCTTTAAAGAAGGCTACTGTTACATGAGCAGGACTACAAATCTCTTTCCTTTTCTCTTTAGTCTTAATTAACACTAGGATTGTTTTGTTTTCTACTTCCTACATGAATTCCCATATCCAAAAATTTATTAATACACATAGAGCCCAGGCGATTTTGTATTTGGTGGAGCATACTTATCAATCTAAATCGGCGCCATGGTAAGAGGGTATCACTATGAATGTTGACACCAAATTATTTGAGCATAGAAATGTGTGATGTCTTGTGGGATTGACGCGTAATTAACATCAGTTTGGTTTTCTAAATTAATTACTAAGCATAAGAAATCCTGTCTCTGGTCAAAATTGTCTTTTGCCAATCTCTCTTTCTTATATATGCTAGCTACATTGAGATGCAGTCACCACTACAGCACCAACCCACAATTCAATTCCCCTTCAAAATTTATACAACTCAAACTCAAACTCAAACCAAAGACTTCTCCTTCCAATTCTTCTTCTATATATCGTGTCCTCGACTATATCTATAGTTATTTCTTGCTTTTGCATATTTGAGCTTCGAAACAACATTATTTACAGCTTGTTCAATACATACCAAGATGAGATTGTTGTCTAGGAAAGCCACGTGTAATACTCATGGGCAAGATTCCTCTTACTTCCTAGGATGGCAGGAATACGAGAAGAACCCATACGACGAGATCAAGAATCCAACAGGCATCATTCAGATGGGTCTTGCAGAGAATCAGGTCAGAAAACCATGCATGTGTGTGGGTGTGGGTGTGTTAGAATAACATGGTAGCTTACGTTCCATTTTTCTATTATTTGCAGCTCTCCTTTGATCTTCTCGAGTCATGGCTGGCTAAGAACCCGGGCGCAGCTGGGTTCAAAAAAGATGGACAGTCCATATTTAGAGAGCTTGCTCTTTTCCAAGATTATCATGGCCTTCCTGAGTTCAAGAAAGTAAGTCCATTATTGTTTTTTCAAGTCATAAAACTAATATATAAATGATTTACGTGTTCCAATATTTTTTTCTTTGTTCTTACAGGCATTGGTAGAATTCATGGCAGAAATAAGAGGCAACAAAGTAAGATTTGATCAAAACAAAATAGTACTCACTGCCGGTGCAACTTCGGCGAATGAGACACTCATGTTCTGCCTTGCTGAGCCAGGAGAGGCCTTCCTTCTTCCCACTCCATACTACCCAGGGTAAGTTAATTAATTATATGGTATACTGTATATATCTTCCTATATACTTTCCCTGTTACTAAAATGCTAAGTTACTTATTAATTAATTATTCTTGCAGATTTGATAGAGATCTCAAGTGGAGAACTGGGGTTGAGATTGTACCAATTCAGTGTACAAGTTCAAATGGCTTCCAAATCACTGCACCAGCCCTTGAAGAAGCCTTTCAAGAAGCACAAAAGCGAAACCTACGGGTTAAGGGTGTCTTGGTCACAAACCCCTCAAACCCTTTGGGAACTACAATGACCGGTAATGAATTGAATCTTCTTTTAAGCTTTGTTACCGAGAAGGGCATTCATCTCATAAGCGATGAGATTTATTCGGGTACAGTTTTTAGCTCTCCGGGATTTGTAAGTATCTTGGAAGTTTTGAAGGATAGGAAATGTGAGAATAGTCAAGTTTGGAATCGAGTTCATATTGTCTATAGTCTATCAAAGGATCTTGGTCTCCCTGGTTTTAGAGTTGGTGCAATTTACTCCAACGATGACATGGTTGTATCAGCAGCAACCAAAATGTCTAGCTTTGGTTTAGTGTCTTCTCAAACTCAATATCTTCTCTCTGCTCTACTCTCTGACAAAAAGTTTACGAGGAATTATATCTCGGAGAATCAAAAGAGGCTTAAACAACGTCAAAAATTGCTGGTGAAGGGCCTTGAAAAGGCTGGAATCAGCTGCCTGAAGAGCAATGCTGGCTTGTTTTGTTGGGTTAACATGAAGCATCTCTTGAGTTCTAACACATTTACAGAAGAAATGGAACTTTGGAAAAAGATTGTTCATGAAGTTAAGCTAAATATCTCTCCTGGTTCTTCCTGTCATTGTACCGAGCCAGGGTGGTTTCGAGTATGCTTCGCTAACATGTCTGAAGAAACATTAAACCTTGCTATCCAACGATTGAAGTCATTTGTGGAGTCGATGAAAAATCAAAGCCATCACCAAATGCTGAAAAGCTCAAGAAGAAAGTTCCTCACCAAGTGGGTTTTCCGACTATCGTTTGATCATGATCACCGCGAGCCTGATGAGCGATAGTCTGGTAATTATGTCAAGTGTGAACATAATTAAAAACAGAGTAGTTCTTATCCATTTAATTTTTTTCACACCAAAAATATATTTTTGGTTGATAAGTTTTTCTCAATTCTTCTTTTGAATTGTAGAAAGCGCACTCGATCCCTGCGGGATTTGGAGTGGCTCTAAGCTAGATTTGTTTCCTAAAACCTCGTGTCCCTTGCAAAAAATTCTTCAATTAAAGGATATGCTAATGTGATTAATTATGGGTTATTTAACATAATTATGAAAAACGTCTTCCATTCTTCTTCTCGTGTATAATCATGATATGTTGATTCATATTGTACGTACGTATACATGTTTCTTTCACTGCATTTGCAAATTACTTGCAACAATAAACAAGTACTATACACGTAATGGCCGCCTACTTATTAATGGATAGAGAGATGACGTTTGTGGTCGGCGTGGGTGTCGTCGGCGTCCATTAATTGTCTCTCCACTGACCTTGAGCATTATACACACACACGTACTCGATCTTAAACGTTGTTTAAGCCGTGTGAGTAGGGAATTGGTATTAAATTCTACAATGTATGGTGGGTTTGCGTGGGTCAAAAGGCTAACGAGTCAAAACTCAAAAGGGGGCATATGTTTTATGGAAGGTATTAGCTAGGGTTTCCAATGTCTGTCTATCTATCTATCTATCTTTTTTTTACTTATATATATGAAGTGAAGCCAAAACAAATTCAAAAGACTCCCACACTTCTCTTAGCTTCAACAAAAAGGCATGTAAAGTGAAGAAAATAAATGTCTTTCTAGGTTGTTTTAATTAAAACTCGGCATGGTGCACGCAAGCAACAGAAAGGGAGAGTTTCTTGCAAACATTTCAATGCCTTTTTTGATGTAAACTTTCTAGGATTAACTAGCAGGTGTTTACTTTAAAATGTCTGTTTCCTAAAGCTACGCGGTTTTGCAGCTTATTAAAATATTTGTCTCCCAAAGTGACCAAATTTTAGGAAACAAACCTCTCTTTACAGTTACAAAGATTCAAATTTTGTAACTGACAGACATTAAAGATCAAGAAGAAAATTACAGTTACAAAGATTCAAACTTTGTAACCGTTACATCTCCAGCTAGCTAACGGATATTGAAGACCAAGAAGAGAGTTTCAAAAGAGAGTTACTACAAAGATTCAAACTTTGTAACTGTGAACTTCTTGTTTATGATGGATATATTCTGCTGCATTGATGAATCTGCATTCAAAATTGAAATTCAAATTATATTTGTAATAATATTTCATAACTGATTAGTTTAGAATGTATATATATATGAGCTTCTGTTGTACTATTATTTTATTCATTAAGAAAATATATACAGATTACATTTTCTCTTATTCTCTATTTTTCATTCTTTCTGTGATCAACTAGGGACCAATCAAGGAAACGATATTTTTTTTCTTTAAAAATAATTTTAAAAATGTAGGGGTAAAATTATAAGGAAACTCTCTCCAATCATATGAAAGACTTTTCTTTAGTTAGTTAGACCACTAACACAATATCTTTTATATATGGTTATGTTGGTGCTATGACATGGGCTTCGACTAGCATATATATATATATATATATATATATGATGGATATAATCTTAAT
>Ga0307511_10001386_pt1 | contig 25607 bp, 16 predicted proteins | sample 13_EM_MG_FD_200266 | JGI IMG/M metagenome (GOLD analysis project Ga0307511, IMG submission 200266) | Populus trichocarpa ectomycorrhiza microbial communities from riparian zone in the Pacific Northwest, United States - 13_EM | ecosystem: Host-associated > Plants > Roots > Unclassified | place...
CAGAATAGGAGCCCAACCTTTTCATTAATGATATTTATTTTTCTTCTCTAATGATAAGTTTGTTCTTCATCATTAATTTAATCTTTATTAGAGGTTGATATAATCAGATTTATAAATATTTTAAATCACCAAATATGTGTTCGTTAACACAAGTAACAACAAAATATAAAATAAATCTTTACAGTTAATCTCTAAACACAACATGTTATTTGAAATCCTTGAATTGAATTTAGTTCACGGTATTAAATCAATTTTTATGTTTGGAATTATTTTTTAGTGTATTGATTTAAATTTTAAATGGAATTCAATTCAAAATATTAGGATTAAATCAATTCTTGTGCTCAGAATTCTTTTTGAGTATATTAATTTAAATTTTAAATGGAATTCAATTCAAAATATTAATTTTAAGATGAATTATCTTATAAAATCCGAGTTTGAATTGCATTGAATTGGTAGATTTAATTCAATTCTTTTATATTTGAAACTATTTTGAATATATTTATTGGAATTCAAAATAAAATTTAATTTATATAAAAAAATGCAAAAGCAAAAAACCATCTGATTTACTTTAGTAATTTTTCTTAAAATTAATATAAAAAATAATATTTTAAAAATATCCATTTCTTTCTCTGCATAATACCTCTTCTTATGTGGTCTACATTCCTGCTGTATAATAGCAATCGGGGCCTAACAAGGTTGAAATAAATCATGTGGTGTGCGGGGATTATTTTTCCTGGAAACTTAAAAGAACACTTTATTTTGCTCAACATCTTTTTCCCTGGGAATTATGGAATTCATTTCGTCTTCTCTGCAAACATCACAATCAGCTGTCCATTGCACTTGATATTTTTATAATCTCTCTTGCGTTATTGTTTTAATGGTTGCCAGAACTTTACTTGATCATGATAAGAATTACTTGTTCTCTAGGAGTTCCCTGCCTTCAGTGAACTCACCTGGCTGTTGGTTTGCAGAACCTGTTACAGCAACCACAATTAATACGGATGTGAGTATATTTTGGTTTCCCTGTGATAAACTAATTTATTGCATGCTGCTCCTATGATTATGTGAGTTTTAAATGATGCTTTTTTATTTTTATTTTTAATAAACTAGTCTTTTCTAACAAATGGACGGGTTATCCATGTCTGTCATCAAAAGCTGATTACTGGGTTCTTTAGCCATTCAATATACAGGTATATATGTTGAAAATCTTCTTGACTCCATTGCTCTTATGATTTTTTTTTTCTTACTGTCCTTTTACAAGTTTTAATATTTTTCCTCTATGCCGAGTAGTTTGAGGTTTACTTGGTATATATCACAAGTTGTTTGAGTGTTTCATCTCTTACTCTTAGAAATAAATTTTCCATACTATGATAATTGAGTTTTATATCATTTTAAATAAATATAAGTGTCATTATAACAAAAAAAAAAAATTTATGCAATTAAAACTAATTTTTAAATTAATGACAAAATAGTTAAGATTGTCAATTCAATTTATTTTCATAAATATTCTAAATAGTATAATTAAATTTCAATATGTGGTTAATATTTTATTCTAAATATAAAAATTATAACAAATTATCAATTGAATTCAAATTTGCTTATTAATTGAATTCAATTTAGTATGTGATTTGATTCTAAATAGACTAAAAGCAAAGCATGCCATGCAGGGCTACATATCCACATTGCTACTCCTATGCTGATGCTCCTGCTCACTCACTGCACCACTTATCTTCTCCATCACTTACTTTTCACACTCAACATACTTCTCTCCTTCTGCACTTACTAATTTAAATATTGAAGGGGTTTTTTTTTTTTTTTTTTTTATTTCGTCAAATAACTTGTTTTGCTAGAAAACTCATGGGAATCACCACGGTACCAATGGTTAACCTTAGTCACTCCATTAGATAAAGACACAGTCATGAAAAACCAAATCTAATCTAAACTTTTTACGATTTCATCAATACCATTGGTCTATCATCTAAATCTAAATGACCAATGGAGGGCAATCACTCAGTATAAAAAGGCTGTTTTGTGACCGAACATTGGCAAATGTATATTTACAACATCTTACCTAATTGTTTTTTGAAAGTAATCATGAAAATGAATAAAAAGAGAGAAAGCAATCTAGAAGATAAATGAAGAATTTTTAAATGAGAAAGTACTAGTGAAAAAAATTCAAATAGAGAAAGAATTATAAAAGGATGACAATAAGAAATTAGAGGGAGAAATATAATGAAGCAAAATAAGGGAATGTGAGATGGATAAAAGAGAGGATATGAGAGGGAAATTTTTTTTATCTAAACACTCTAAAACAATTAGGGTTTTTTCTGTGGTGCTTTATTATTCATATGAATAATAATCACCTTAATATATTTTTCTTACCCGTTTTATAATAATTTCATGTTGTAACTTATGTCATCACTATTTTTGACCCTCTTTTCAACCTATTTTCAAAAAACTTGGAAAAATATATAAAAATACCAAAATTCTCAGAAAATACATTTTTGACACGATTTGACTAATTTATGGTCATTTCATGATTTTTGACTATTTCACGTATTATTCTTGTATTGAATTTTTTTAAATAAAAATATTCAAAAGGAAAGAAGAAAAAAGAGAAAATCATTCCAATAATTGTTTTAGTGAGTAAAATGTAATTGAAAATAAAAAAAAAACCTAATTTAGTTAAAAAATTATAAGTGCAAAGAAAAAAAAGAGAGGGAAAATGAAACTTATCTTATGCGAGGGAATTTTAAAAATTTGAAAGGTGAAATAACTCTCAAGAAGAATCAAGAAGCTGGAAGAACTCTCCAGAAAAATAAAAACAAATGATAGAAAGGTGGAAGGGTTGAGAATGTTCATCATAGTATAAATAGACATACACACCTACACCCCTCACACTCCCGTATACAATATCTTTCATCATTAGGGAGCGACAACAACACCGAAAGAAACAACCACCGGTGATTGATAATTATTCTAGTAGCGAAGGCCAACAACACTTGACAACATCAATGCAGTGGACAACGCGACAAATTCTCCTCTTCACTGTCGGCAGACTAGCAACCACACCAACATCAACCACACTAAGATCAACCCTAAGGTTAATTATCCTCACTGTTATCTCCTTCTATTTTCAACCTAAATGTCAAGCTCTGTCCTTCACAACAACCCTAGATTCACGCCTCAACCATAAAAATTGCTATTATAAAAAATCTTCCACGCAAGAACTTACATGAACTTACATGTGATCTTGTTGGTCAATTGCCACTCAGGTTATCAGCCAACACGCCTCCATCCACGGTTACACATGGTCCACACGTGCCAACACTGTTTTGGTAGTCTCCAATAGTTTCTCAGTTGTTCTACCACTATTCTAGCAATCATTCAACCTTGATTTTAGTATATCTTAGACATTCCAAACATCTCGGAAGGTCGATTCATAAACTCAAACCGTTTTTTTTATAAACTGCTAAAATGTTGTGAAACTTGGGATAAAATGCTTATTGTTGTGCATGCTATTTGTATTGTTTGGACATTATTGATTTGAATTGATATGTGTTTGTGATTTGAGATGATTTTCATGAATATTGGATTGGATTGGACATGAATATTATGAGAACTTATTTTGAATGATTGAAATTATTTTGTCAGGGGCTTGTTAAATTTGTTCAATATTTGATTTGATTTTGTTTTTATTGTGATTAAATTTGGATTGATTAATTTTGAATTTTTTTATTGATTGGGTGGATGTGATGAATTTTTGGGAAGTTATAATATGAGTTGGTTATGTGATTTTAAGAAAATGATGTACTAATCACACTATGGATATATTATTGAAAAAATGATAATGATGAAGAAATATGCATATATAAAAAAATGTGAAAAAATAATTAATCAACCCAAGATGACATGATCTAAACTTAGGCCCTGTCTACTAGATGTTGATTAATAAAGAAAAATAAGATAATAATAAAAATGTTCTCGTATTAATTGTTCTTATTAATTGTTAACCGGCCTAAGATTGAATGGTCTTATACTAGGCCATGTCTTTCAAATATCAATTATTGGATAATATGATCAATGAATTAATTTTTTCTATGTATTATTAATCGACCCAAAATGATATGGTCCAATATTAGGCCCCGTTCTTTATATGTTGATAAGTGAATAATAGTACCAATTAATACATGATCTCTAGGACATTAATTAATAATATCTTTGGTCACCACATAATCATTTTATTTCACAATTTTACAAATTCAATTCAATATTCCTATCATTTATTAAGTAGCCCAGGATGGAATGGTTTAATAACGGGCCTTGTTTTCTGGACGCTGCTTAATGGGTAAAATGACTTTTTCTAACCATAGTAAGTCTCATATAATGGTGTTCCCATCATTTCTAAAATTAGACCCTGTCCTTCGAACATTATTTAGTCAGTTGAACATGATCATGATATCCTAACCTCTTATTAAATGATTTTATCATATGTTAAAAGACCTAGGATGGAATGGTATCGTAATAGACCATGTTCTTCAAATGTTATTTAACATATAATAGAGCTAATTAATATAGTCCACCAAAAAACCTAGGATGGTAAGGTCTAACATAAAACCCTGTCATTTGGACTTTGTTTTGTGGATAATGATAGTACTTTAAATAATATACATACCAGTTTAGGAAAACCACATTAAAATACATTTATCATTGAAAACAAACAACATTGCAACTTATCTCAAGTAGTATGTGTAAGATGATGTCTATCTTACCTATTATATAATCAACCCCTTACCGAGAAGCTTTTAAGACCAGTTAGGGTTCCTAGTTACCATAAAACTAGGTGGTGACTACTTTTCCTTTTTTTTACCCCTTTTACTTATCAACTCGCCTCAATGTCCACATGCGACATAATGATGACTCCACTGAGGTTCCATAAAGACTTAGCTTATTTATTGTTTTTCAATGATGATGTGATTAGTTTTATTGTGTTTGTTTGCCTAATTTGGTTAATTCATTAATTTATACTTTATGCATTGTTTTTTGGAATGCATATAGAGTTATGCCTATGCACACAAAACACAACATTTTCATTTTACCATTACCAAAGCCATAGGATTAAAAGAGGAAGTAGTGGTGCCTCAATGGTCTTTGGCCTAGGTAACATACATGAAACCACCAACTTCCATTGAAATTCTACTTGGACATGGATAGTAGGTCGATGTGTTATCACCCCGGTCTATGCATTTGTACCCTGTAGGCCTTGGTTCAGCGCATCAAGGTTGTTCATCGAGCAATATAAAACCCTTTTTGAGACTAATTTAGTTAGCCACCCTACCCTACATGTAATGGCTAGAACCCTTTCTTAGGTTATTTCCTGGTATTATTACCACTCCATATTCAATTTGTTATTTCTATGAATATTTTTATTTAGAATAGTTAGTTTTTGAGTTTTACAGAAAGAGAAAATGGGAAACAAATACAAATAATATTTTGAAAGCTCAGTTTTCTCAAATTCATGGACGACAAATAAAGAGCTTTTTTAGAGCAGAACCATTAGAGGGAGATAAAATTAATGAAAAACAAGATAGCTAGTTTCACCTGGTTGTTTGAATAGATTCACCAGATAAGGTCATCAGGTGAAGGTCCTTCCATTAGGGAGAACATTTTAGACATATATGGTCCTTAGCACAATCCTATAACTCTTGGATGCACCACCTGATTTCCACCCACTTCTAACAAGAGATCTTAGTCCTACTGGGCCATTTAATCCAAGATTTCAAGGAGTGACATTTGATGTTTAGCCACTGAAAGCTTTATTTGTGGTGACACTGCCATATTAAAAGACAAAAACTACTCCCACTTTTAAGCCTAATATGGAAAAAACTTTGAAGCCAAAAGTTGGGTTAAAAACCGAGAAACTCTTAGCAATTGAAGATCATTTAAAGGAAATTAAAGGAATGGATTAGTTTGATTCCATGAAAGCACATGAAATGTTCATAGTATCAGATATTGTCATACCACAAAAGTCCAAAGTGCCTGACATTGTTATGTATACAAGAGTTGAATGCCTAAATACTTATTTAAAGATCTATTGCAATAAAATGACTGAAGTGATTAAAAATGGTAAGCTCCTAATTCATTTCTTCTATAAGAGTCTGAGTGGTGCTGTCTTGACTTGGTGTATGAACTTGGATGAAAATTAGATAAAAAAGTGGAGAGATTTAGTTGAAGCATTCATACATTAGTGTAAGTTTAATATAGAAATGACTTAAGTTGATCTAAACTTTAAAGCATGGAGGAAAAAATAATGAGTCCAATAAAGAATATAGTCAAAGATGGTGTGGTATGGCAGCACAAATTCACCCTTTTCTATTAGAAAAAAGGAGCTTATCTCCATTTTCATTTACACCTTCAAACAACAATACTTTGAATACTTGATTGGTAATTCAATAGCATATTTTATGGATATTGTGACTACAACAAAAATGATTGATCGAACCCTAAAATTAGGAAATATAAGAAATTTAGTAGTGAAGTTTGATTTTCATTTACATCATGCTAAATGATGAATCAAAAGATAATTTTCAAATATGGAGCATTGATAAAAGACATTCTCATTTTACACATTATCCTACCTGGTCATAACAAGCACCATCGAGTTTTATGGCATCATCAACTTCTCAAGTGCCATTATCTAAGATTGACATCCCTTTATTGCTCAACATTGTTTACCAACATCTCTTAGTGCATATTGATCCTACCTTAACAAATCCCATATAACCACCAAACCTAATGTGTTATAATCCAAACATAAAGTGTGACTATCATGACAAGATTTTAGGCCATTCAATTGAAGATTGCAAGAATTTCATATATCACGTTCGGAAGTTGGTAAGCCAAGGGTATGTTGTATTTGTGAATAATAAACCATTTTGTATTGAAGAAATCATAACTTTGTTTCTCTTCAATAAATTTTTTGGGACTATGTTGCGTCTTTCAGTGAAATTTATTCTTTATCTTTGTCATATGATTGTTTTGAGATCAACAAATGTTCATTTTATTTCCATCTATTATTGGATATATATAATGACAAATTCATTTAAAGACTTTTAAAATTGATCAAATCCCAAGACATATAATATGAGTGCTAGGGGCAATACTTCATTTTGCATGTCAAAATATTTCCTCTTATATTTAATAAGCCTTAAAAATATGAAATCTCGCTTCAAACCCTTTTGACCCTGAAATACTCATTTTTTTTTCACTCTTAATGAATCTTAATAGTGAGAATCTTGCTTGAAATAATACAATTTTGCCCCAAAAAAAAATCAAATAATTTGATGTCTTAAATAATGATAAACAATGCATATTTGGGTCATAATCCAACCTATCCCACCATTTTCTTTTCTAAGGTTAACCTTATGGTTTTCCTAATCAATAATGATCTTCAATAAGGTTAAGATTTATCAATATAGATAGATTTAGATTTTGAGATGAAGAAAGACCATCTTTGATATATCTTTCACAAATAAAATTTATCCTTTGTTATCCCTATTTGAGCCTAAAATATGTTTTTTTGATAATAACCAGAACTAGGATCACCCCTCATTTTGGGAGCATGTTTTGGAAGTCCTAGATAATTAATGAAATTCTCTAAATGGAAAGAAATAAGAAAATATGAAAGGGACAAAAGTATTATATAAGAGAGTGAGCAAATACTCTAATAAAAATGAAATGATAAAAATAAAAATAAAAAAAGATGAAGTTATTTTTAAATGTACCTAATGATAAACACATTTAGATCAATTTGGGGCAATTTAAATCGAAGAGACCTTTTGTAATGACAATAGCCAGTTAATGACCTAAAGAGCTCCAATATATGATATGAGTAGTAAAAGACACATCTGAGAATGATGGTGATGCATATATGTTTTTTGATGGCCATTGGAAATATAAATATGGCTAGATTGGCTGGGGTAATCCTATTTTAAGAATGAAGCAATCCATTATGATATCATTCAAAATGATGAAATGAAAAACACTTTCATTGGTATGGTGTTGATTCCTTCACGAAGATAATGAAAAATAAGCAGTATTGAACATATATCCTTATATGAAACTTCAAGGTGATGACAAGTATAGGCAATATGGGCCAAATTAAGATGATGTACTGATTGTGCCCATCCAATGATAAAAAATGGAGTCCATGGAAAGATAAACTTATGGTGAGCCTAAATAGAACTTCTTTCCTTTGAAAAAAACCCCATCCAAGCCAATGCCAAAAGATTTCAAAGACCTAAATGACATAAAAAGAAAATTGAGCTTTCAAAATAACAATTTATGTCTTTCTATTGACTTTAAGAGGTAAGCTCTATAACTAAAATCAGAAAAAAAAAATTCCGATAATCTTAAGCTAAATGCTCTAATAGGATGTTAGTTTTTAAAAGCAATGTACATAGGTGAAAATTTATTTTAATTTTAGCTTTAAATTCTTATTATCTCAATTGACAATATTTTATTGAGTATGATCCCAAAGAAGGTAAATTTTTTGATCAAGCCTCGCCATCAAGTCAACTTGTAGATCAACCCTGCAATCAGGAGATCAAATCTTGCAATCAAGAAATTCAACCATGCAATCAAGAGAATTAGCACTACCATTAGATCAACCCTGCAATTAGGAGATCAAACCTTGCAATCAAAAAGTGAAGCGCTGTAATGAAAAAGTTGAACCCTGCAAACAGGAGGTCAAACCTTGCAATTAGAAGATCAAACATTGTAATCTAGAAGTGGAGCCCTGTAATCATAAAAAAAGGGTTAGCCTACCATCAAGTCAACCTGTAGATCAACCTTACAATCAGGAGATCTAGCTCTGTAATTAGGAGATCAAACTCTGCAATTAAGAGAAACAACCTTGTAATCAAGAAGAAAAAGCCCTACCATCAGGAAGTTTTGGTTTCAGCTCTACTATCAAAAGGTTTATAGCTAAGCTAACTTGTTTGAATTTCATGTTGAGGTTGGTCACTTGATAATCATACCTTCTCAACATTGGTCACCTAACAATTGGACCATTTTTTGTTTTTTTTTTGTTTCGAGGATAGTCATCTCTTAATGACCACTTTTATTTATATGGATCCCAAGTTGATCCCTTCTCAATTGAATGGATCCTATATTGATCCCTTTTTTTATGGATCTCAAGTTGATCCTTTTTTATCCATATCATTCCTAAGTTGACTTTATTTATATGGATCCCAAGATGATGCTTTCATAGATCCTATGTTGATCTTGATCCCAATATGATCCTTTCATAGACCCTAAGATGATTTGGATCCTAAGTTGATCCTTTCATAAATCCCAAGATGATCTGGATCCCAAAATGATCCTTTCATAGATATCAAGTTAATCTAGATTCCAAGTTGATTTAGATTCCAAGTTTATCCTTTTTTTATATGAATCCTAATTTGATCCTTTTGATATGGATCAAGAGTTGATCCTTTTATTACATGGATTCTGAGTTAATCCTTGTAGTTATATGGATCCCAAGTTGATCCTGTTTCATATAGAACCTAAATTGATCTCTTTCACATGAATCCCAGGTTGATTCTATTTACCAAGTTGATCTCATTTGCATGGATTCGAAGATGATCCTTTCTTTTACATAAATCCCATATTGATCCCTTTATTCTTTATAATAATCCCAAGTTTTATCCATTCATTTATCATTTTGTTTAGTACTTCTCTTACAAAATTTACCATATAAAGTCAAGGAAAAATGAATTTTTCTTTGTATTTGCACTGTAAATCTTGTAATCAAGGGGCAACAATCATCACTCATTTTTTACCCTCTATTTTCAACATATTTTAAAATAATTGGAAAAATATAAAAAAATAACAAAATTCTCAGAAAATATGTTCCAATTTCTTATCATTTTCATAATTTTTTACCATTTCATGTATTGTTTTTGTATTGATAAATGTTTTAAAAATATAAGAAATTATAAGAAAAGAAGAAAAAAATTATTCCAAGAAAAAGATTTTTTTAGTGAATAAAATATAATTAAAAAAATAATAAAGACTAGTTTAGTTTAAAAATAATAAATGCAAAGGAAAAAAAGAGAGGGAAAAACAAAGTTGTCTTATGAGAGGGAATTTTAAAATTTAGAAGGTTGAATAACTCTTTTAAGGAATCAGAAAGGTGGATGTACTCTCTAGAAAAATCAAGAAAGTGGAAGAACTCTATGGAAATATAAGAAAAAATGATAGAAAGTTTGAAGGGTTAAGAAGGTTCATTATAGTATAAATAGACATACACACCTACACCCCCCCACACTATAACATTCCAACAAAAAAATACCCCACACAAAAAAACTTTTCCCTCATCTTTCACCACACACCAACACCCTGTACATACCAAAACACTATATTAAAAAAAATAAATAAAAAAACACACAGAACCCGTGACTATTCCAAAAAAAATTACCTATTATAGATCATCTCCTTTATCATTGGTGATTGACAACTATGTCGAGTGCAGCAAACACCGATGACTGACAATTATTCCAGTAACACCTAACTCCAATAAACACCATGAACACCGTGACAAATTCTCCTCTTTATGTCAAACCAGCCACCATACCAACATCAACCATGCTGAGATCAACCCTACGATTGCTCATCCTCATTTTTGTCTCTTTCTATTTTCAACCTAAATGTTTTGCACCTCAACCACACAAACTGCCATCATAAAATCTTCTACATGAGCACCTACAAGTTACTATTCGTGACACCACCAGAACAATTGAGAAGAGAAGAGGCAATGTTACATGATCTCGTTGGTCACTCACATATCAGGTTGCTAGAACATCAACCCATACGCCTTCATCCACAGATGCACGTGGTCTATATTTGTCAATACTGTTTTGGTAGTCTCTGACAATTTCTTAGCTGTTCCACCACTATTCTAATAGTCTTTAGGCCTTGATTTTAGTAGATCTTAGAAATGTCAAGCCTCTTAGAAGGTGGATCTATAAACTCAAATAATTTGTTTTACCAATTACTAAAATATTGTGAAATTTGGAATAAAATGCTCATTATTGTGCATTATTGATTTGAATTAATGTGTGTTTGTGATTTGAGATGATTTTGATGAATATTGGATTGGATTGGACATGAATATTATGAGAATTTATATTGAATGATTGAAATATTTTTGTTAGGAGCTTGTTAAATTTGTTGAATATTTGGTTTGATTTTGTTTTTAATGTGATTGAATATGGACTGATTAATTTTGAATTTGTTTGTTGGTTGGGTGGATGTGATAAATTTTTTGAAAGTTATAATATGAATTAGTTATGTGATTTTAAGAAAATGGTGTAGTAATCACATTATGGATATATTATTGAAAAAATGATGATGATGAAGAAACATGCATATATTAAAAAACAAAAGTGAAAAAATAATTAATCAACCCAAGATCGTATGATCTAAACTTAGGCACTTTCTATTGGATGTTGATTAATAAAGAAAAATAAAATAATAATAAAATTGTCCTTGTATTAATTGTTCCTATTAATTGTTAATTGACCCAAAATGGAATGGTCATATATTAGGCCCTGTCTTTCGGATGTTAAATATAAGATAATAGGATCAATTAATATTTGATTGATGAATGAATTGTTTCTATTAATTATTAATTGATCCAGGATGGTATGGTCCATTATTGGGCCTGGTTCTTTGGATGTCAATAAGTGAATAATAGTACCAATAAATACATGATATCGAGGATATTAATTAATAAGATTTTCAGTCACTACATAATGACTCCATTTCATAATTTTACAAATTCAACTCGACATCCCTATCATTTATTAATTATCCTTATATGGAATTGTCTAATAAGAGGCCATATTTTCCAGCACTACTTAATAGATATTATGGATTTTTCTAACCATAATAAGTCTCACGTATATGTGTGCCCATCATTTCTAAATAACCCGGGATGGAATGGTCTAAAATTAGACCTTGTTCTTTGGACATTATTTAATCAGTTGACCATGATCATGTATATCTCAACCTTATATTAAATGATTCTATCATATGTTAAAAGACTCAGGATGGAATGCTCTCACAATAGACCCTCTTTTTCGGATGTTAACTAATAATAAAGTCAATTAATATAGTCTACCAAATATCTTAGGATAATAAGGTCTAACATTGGGCCCTATCCTTCAAACTTTGTTTTGTGGATAATGACAATATCTTGAATAACATACATACCAATTTAGACAAACTACATTAAAACACATTTATCATTGCAAACAAATAACAATGAAACTTAACTTAGATAAGATGTATATGATGATGTCTATCTTTCTTATTACATAACCAACCCCATACCCAAAACCTATGAAGACTAGTTTGGGTTTCTAATTACTATAAATCTAGGTGGCAACTCCTTTTCATTTTTCTTACCCTTTTTAAATGTTAGCTCGCCTCGATGTCAACATGCAATAACTTAGTTGGTTAGCACGCGTGACAAGTCAAAGGTTACAGGTTTGAGCATTATGATGCACAAATATGTTCTACATTATGACACACAACCTGTTGTCTGTCATATGTTTTTTTTCATGGTTTTTTTTTACACTACAAATTTTTTTATTAGATTCAGTTACTGTTGAATTTTGACATGGTTCTTAAATATTATTATGAATTCTTTTTTGAACTTTAATAATTTCTTTTAGTTATTATGTATCTGATATAAAAATAATAGTACTAATAATAAATTCTTCATGAAAATTTGATTGAAATGATTTTTTTTAATCTTTAAATAGGTTTTGAACATGATTTTATTAGATTTATCATGACGTGCATGACGTCGAATGGTGGAGCTGCCTTCTAGATTGAAGGGTTTTTAGAAGTAATCATGAAGTTATGATTTGATAAGTCGCCACTTAGTATCATGGTCATTAGAAAAAACCTATGGTCTACGAGAGTCTAGGTAAGGGGACTAATTGTGCAAGGGAAATACACGTCACACCTTAGTGCACCCTACCTATGGTAAGCTGCACTATTGATTTATTGTTAATCTAAGGCATGTTTTTATTTGTTGGTCTCTCTATAGGTGGTTATCTCACACAAAAGGGGGGAGGAGGAAAAAAAATTGAAGAAGAAGAAAAGAAAATGCCAAAAAATTCTTTCCCACATTTTCTCCTCCCACACACCAAAAAACCCTAACATCCTTATCTCTCTATTTTTTACAAGACCAACCGCCACTCATAAAATAAAAAAAACACTTAGCGCCAACCTTACCCATACAAAGAAAGACATGATTGTGCTCTCTCCAAAACTCACCACACACATAAAAAGTGAACCAAAAACACATTAGATCAACAACACCATTTCCCTTCTTATGCTTCACCGAGAGTAGCCCCTCCAAAACCAACAGCCCAAAACAAAGATAAGATTTAATCCTATAAGGGAGAAACTTTCTCACGAAAAAAGATTTGCCTTGAACCATTAGATGAGACCAACAAATAGAAAAATGACTTAGAATAACAATTAATTAACAATGTAGCTTGCTATAGGTAAAGTGTAGAGGGTGATACATTTTTCCTTTGCACAACTAGTCCTTTTACCTACACTTTCACAGATCATAGGTTTTCAAGTGACTACGATACTTGGTGGTGACTCCCTTTATTAATAACTTTATGATTAAACTCAAATACTCTTCAATTCTAGGAGGCAGATCTATCATTCAACGCCAAACACATCACGATAGGATGATGACTCCACTAAGGACTTGTCTGGTTAGATTAAGCTTTGTTTGTTTGCTTGTTTATTTTTGTTGGTCTATGTAATTTAATTTTACCATGCACTTTTTTATGTACTGCTCATGTACTTTTTACATATTACTCATGCTTAAGTAAATCAAATGTGGGTTAATGCCTTGATGCATTTTAATTTTTGAATAAACCCGATTCTAGGTTAGATAGGGAGTAACAATCCGCCTCATGGCTTTTAATCAGGGTTCATATTTGTGAAACATCCAACTATGAGCTGAGCATTTACTTGGTAATGATGGTCATATTGTGCTCCAATCATTTCTTGTAGTTATAGGCTCTTTTGAGATCATGTAGTAAGCTTACCTTTCATGTAATGGCTTAGAACTTGACCTTAAGATATGGATTCTCTAATAATTATTTTTGCATTAAAGCAAACCTGATTAATAATCCTGAACTCTGGATGATTTTCTAAACTAAGACCATGACTTCTTATTTTTTAGGTAAGAATTTGAAATGATATAATTAGTTGGGGGGAATTGCCCAAAGACCAAGGCTAGGAAATTACTGCATATAAAAGTCATTTTTTTTAATAAAAAGGGCTTAGAACCATCTTTTTTTTTTTTGGTACTCTCCAATGTGTATGGTATTTAATTAAGATAAGGACTTGAGAAAGATCTTTTTAGATTAATCAGACTATGGATTTTTGCCTATATTCAACAAAGAAGTCATAGATTAGCCCTTCAACCAGGTTAATTCATATTCAATGTACGTGTACATACACTTTCATTCATAAGCACACATGTATTCATGTTTAAATGTCATAAGTACATACGCAGGTTGAAATACAGGTCCCTTGAAAGCTCTAATTTACAAAGTTTACAACACTCGATTGCGAGAAAGAAGTATGGAGGATGAAGAACACGCATGTCATAATGCTTATTTTCTAAAGGAGTTGGATTCTCTGAAGGCTAACATGGCTCGCATCACAAGTTTGTTTGAGTAGACACTTAAACACTTCTTTAGTAAAGGCCCGTATAATTAGCCCATTACTTTTACGACGATTTAGCTTGAAGAAATGACAGGAGGACAAGTTTAGGACCCTCAGTGTAACACAACCTTTGTATAGTCCACAATACCTCTACTGTCCCCAACAACTATTGACATATATGCCAGCGAGTCCTAGAAAATGAAATATCCTAGTGTGATAGACTATGACAAAGTAGAAGCATTGGAAACAAGAGTGAAGGCTATCAAGGGAGTAAAGTTGTATATCCCTGTAGAAGCTACAAAAATATGTCTAGTTCCAAATGTGATTGTACCAAAGAATTTCCATGTACTTGAGTTCATAAAATACACCAGAACTCAGTGCACTACCACTCACCTCAAGTCCTATTACAACAAGATGATAGAAGTTGTGCATGATAAAAAATTACTAATGCACTTTTTTCAGGATAGCTTGAGTATAGTAGCACTAAATTGGTACATAAGATTAGATAGAACCAATATTCAAAAATGGAAAGACCTTATGAATTCCTTTATCAAGAAGTACAAATACAACATGGACATGGTTCGAGACCAATCAAATCTATTATCATTAGAAAAAGGAAGCCATGAATCAGTGCAGGAATATGCTTAACGATGGATAGAGAAGCCTGCTCAAATTGATCCACCCCTGCTTGAAAAACAAATGGTCAATTTATTCTCTAATAATTTCAAAAACCCTTATTTTAACCATCTGATTGGTGCCCCAACCTAACACTTTACTAACACAGTGGTGGTGTTTGAGAGAATCAAGCAAGCCATAAAAAACAGGTAGAATTGCTGCCAGAAAAAATTAAAAAGACGACGAGGTCCATCAATTGGGGTTTCACCAAAATCAACCAGGGCATCGGCATAGACATCCACTATAGAAAAAAAAGACCTTACCATCTCTTCCTTTTGCTATTGAAAGAGATGCTTGATAAATTGGCCAGTATTGAACAAATCACTCTGATTTCACAGAAACCATTTCAACCACCATACCTGAAGTGATGTGAGCCTAACCAAACATATGAGTATCATGATGGAGCAATGAGGCACAACATTGAAAATTGTCATTCTTTCAAGGACAAACGTTTTTAGCTTATTGAGGCTAGGCAAATTACATATGAGGGCTAGAAAACCTCCGACGACAATGCAGAGAGAGAAATTTGCTGGCTATGAAAGCTTCAAATGTTGAAGAAAAAAAGAGAAGTCAGATTGTTCTAGTCAATATGGTTTGTCATTTTAGCTTTGAAAACAAGGTTTTTAAGACCACATTTTATTTTAGATATTTTACAAACCTCAATCATATTTTTTTTAATGGATTGTGCCTTTTTCATAATCTAGTTTTTGCATTAAAATCAATAAAATTTTTTCTATGAAAATGGTTTTTTTTTGTAAATGATTGAACCCCAAGGTGTGTCTTGAAAAATACTAACAGGCAAACCCTTTAAAACTCATAAGACAGACCCTCATGACTTACTCCATGGCTTAATTCAAAATATTTTGTAACATCAATTTTATAAGAAACCCTTTCGTCAAAATAATCCTGAAAAATTAAACTTGCCTTCTGGTTTCGAAAATAATTCGATGTTTCCTTAAAATAGTTAAAAGCAAATCATTTAAGCAATTCCAATTCTGAGGTGACCGAACAATTTTGAACCAAGATGTGAAAAATGAAAAATGCACAAAAAACTCGCACCCCATGTCTCTTGGGCCACATTTTAGTTATATGCATAATCGTTTGTAATTTGATTTGCTAGTCATTGATTAATAAAAACATATATCTTTATGCTAAAGTTCCAAACAATTATACCGAACGAGTGCAAAATTTATCGATTCAAACCGCTTGTGCTTGAAATGATGAAAGGCCAACTTTGCTATCCTTTCACATTATAAAATATATCCCTTGTGGTCCCTATTTGAGGGCATGCCCAAATAGAAAACAGAAATGACTAAATCAAAATCAAAACAAATGAGGATGCCCCACTAAAGCAAGAAAAAAGGGTAAAACAACTAAATATGAAAGAAAAAAAGATTGAAAAACATAATGGTAGTGATCCTAAGTTTTTGAAACCTTGAAATATTTTTTGAGGCTTAAATCCTTTTCTTTCATAGCCAAAAGCTATAGCCTCATTATGTGCCTTTTTAAAAGCCCTTTCTATACAATCAAACAAGAAACTTGGATCGATAAATGGTGTTCTCGAAATGCAAAAAAATATTTTTACAAGAATCATGACATTGTGAACAAAGCTACTCATTGTTAATCATGCTGCTATAATTAATGCTAAAAAGAGATAATTTTTTCTCAACAAAACGTCGAGTTTTACTCGAGTCTTTTGCCTTGAAACCAATAAAAGCAGAAGGTCACCTTATCTTGTACCTTCAACATATCATAATAATAATTTCTTTGCAACAATTAGACTTAAATAGGCATGATCTTTGAAATTTGCAAGTTGATTCCAAAACAAGAAAATGATTTCCAAACAAAATCAATCATTGACTGTGTTTATAAGGTCCTTGACTAGAAATGACAAGTTTAATAACTAGGGAGAAAAGCAGTGGACCCTGAGAAGGATACCAAACAACATCCAGATCAGTTGGGGGGGGGCAAAAAAGCCCATAATGAAATGATGATCCTTTGAAACTATGAACAACATCCAACGATGATAAATACCTCTTGATGACGGGTAGGAGAATGAGCACAACTAGATCAGCTGAGGATAATGTCGCTCAAGCATATTCTATGATTTGACAAACACCATCAACGGTTGAGAGTAATGCTACACTTGGGAGGCATCTTCATGTCTAAAAATCTTGTTTACCCTTTGAAGGATGGCTATGATACCTGAAAAATGTTATCATATGAATGCATCAACTGAGGGCAATTTGCAACAATCATTGACAACATATGATTTGATGAACTCCTTAAAAAGTGAGAGTAATGGAGTGCCGCTGCTTCATCAAAGTGAGTGGACAATGATGCAAGAATGATTATGATACCTAGAAATTGTTATCATATGAATGCATCAATCGGGGGCAATTGCAACAGTCATTGAGAACAAATGATTTGATGAACTCCTTCAGAAAGTGAAAGTAACAAAGTGTTACTTCTCCATCAAAATCAACGAGCAATGGTGCAAGAATCAATATGATACCTGAAAATATTAGCACATGAATGCATCAGTTGAGGGCAATTTGCAACATTTATTGACAACAGATGATTTGATGAACCCCTTCAAAAAATGAGAGTAATAGAATGCCACTTCTCCATCAAAATAAGCGGGCAATGCTGTAAGAATATCACAAATTAGGGTGCATCATTCGACCAGGGGGCAACATCATCGATAAGAAAATTTGTCATTTATTGAAGAATGGTTAACCGAGTAGAGCTTCATGTAGCACCTAAAAGTCCAAGTTGTGCAACAAAAAAACAATCAAGCATAATTGATCACGTTGGAAAAACCTAAGTGGGTTGATGCAATAAAGAGGCAATCAAAGATATTAATCACTTGGAAAAACTCTTGTGGACTGAAGATTTAAGCTGAGCAACCAAGGGGTTAGATTAGTAGCAACAAACCTTTCAACCAATAAAAGGATGATTTCCAAAAAATAAGGCCTATATTTCTAATCAGGTAAGGATGCATGCATGTCATCTAATACCAAATTATTATATAATATTTTTGCAAGAATTACACAAGAAATTGTCCTTAATGAAGTCTAGTAAGACTTCAACAAATAGGAACCCATCAAGGTTCTGAGCCAAGCAAGGCTTGATTTGGTTTTCAAAGCCTAACAAGAGTTCAACAAAGAAGGGATCCAATGAAATTCCAAAGCCTAACAAGGCTCAAGATAATCCTAAACCCAATAAGGTTTAGCAAGAAAAAGTCTAGCAAGACTCCAGCAAAAAAAACTTAGCAAGGTTTTGAGCCCAACAAGTCTTCAGTGATTTAAAACCCATCAAGGTTTTGACAAAGAAATAGTCCAACAAAATTTTAGCTTGATTCAATGATCAGAGCAAAAGTATGTTAACGTAATACTGCATGTTTGGGGCATATCTCTTGTACCAGTCTCCTCGGATTGTAGAGAGCTTGTTCTCGAGTTCAAATTACACTTACCTAGATCTTATAGGTTCTCAATCAAAAGTTTTCAACCTTTTACCTGCTCAGCCTCCTTAGCAATGGAACCAATTTTTACGTTATGTTGAAAATCATATGCAACAACCTTTTTAAACTCTAACTCAACCACAAAGTTAGAACTATAAGAACCAAAAGCTCTTATATCTTTTATATCATCACCAATAAGATGAGTGATGGTTTCTCCACTTTGAGAACTTTTAGATATCTGTTTCATAACTTTTATCTTAAGTTCAAGAACATCAACTTTAACTTCATCAATTTCAGAATTCTCTGCAAACATATATGAAACACACTCTTCACAATATGCTTTATAAAAAATCACCTATGGAACCACATCTAATTTGGTTCTTTTTTTTTTATGATTTTACTATTACGATCAAAGTCAATATGCTCGTTAAAATGAACATCTTTCAAATACTCAAGGTCATCATAAGCCAAGATTTCTACATCAAAATCTTCTCATTATGCATCATCTTCCTCATTCTTATCTAATTTTGATGGTTGATTCCAATGCATAAAAAATGGAATCATTAAAAATTTTAGTCGCTATATCATATTCATCCCATCAAGAAACTACCCTCTCTGTCATGCCTCTGAAATGGACTCTTAAAACTAGCCGTGGATATGTGTCACTCTTCTTACGACCCCCTAATTTTCTCTTATTCATATCTGTTAATTGATAGGATAATTCTTCAACTAGCATCTTCATGTTTATTATCGCGTGTCAACAGGTTAATTTAGTAATTTATCTTTGCATATCTTTTATTACCAATTCTTGAACGTCTTTTTCTTTAAGGAAAGCCTCCTCATGCCCTACTACACGAGCATATAATATTCTGTGATCACCTCTTCCATCCATGATTATTCAATAGCAAAAAACAACTAATCATAAGGAATCGTTGAGCTCTAATACTAACTAACATAGGCATGAATAACATAAGAAAGGCAGTAAGCATATGCAACACAATGTTTTGCCGAATAGAGTTACAACACAAAAACCTTAATATAAAATTTTATTAATAAAGATTTCTTTTCAAGTAGTCTACTAAAATACAAGCTAAATAACCATATTTGAAGAACATATCCTAAACAAAGCTGAAAACAAATAATAAAAGAGTTCTAAATCAAATAGGAAAAAATTCATAAATCAACTAGGAAAATATATCAATTCTTAAACAATAACTTCTAAACTTTATTTTAAAGCTTTCCCATTTTCATATTGATACAAGATTTTAATCTTAAAAAAAATAGTGATTTTATGAATATTTCATATAATCCAATGATAGAATAAAAAACTATATCTCCTAACAAGACTTATTAGCGTGCATGTTTCAAAAAAATAAAAAATAAAAAAAACTCTAGCATGAAAAAAAACCCCTGTCCAATTCTAAGTATGAAATCTAATTCCTTTTCAAGATGCGAACAACAAGAATAAGTATAAATTCATATTCTTTTTTCTAGATGCAAACAAAAAGAATACTGGGATCTCAATTATTTCATTAACAGATTTCAATAAAGTGGCGAGAAAAGTTTATATATATCTTTTCGTTTTCCAATTTATTTCAAACATTGATTGGTCGAAATATTTATCTTTATTTTATGATAAAAGTTTTTGATAATATATTCAAGAATTTGCGCGTCAAGGAAAGACTTATGGTAGATCTTTTGCTTCTTTGTCACCTCTTAATTCTAACAACTTTAAATGTAAAGCAATATTGCTATCTTATCAATAAACAATTATTATTTTAAATGTAAATATTCAATAAAAAAATTAAACATACCACAAATAGAGTTTATATATTTTAATAGAGAGTAAATAACCATTTTCATAAACTGATACAATAATTCTTTGAACTAGAAAAAGCACAATCCATATGTGGTGTCCATATCGATCAAATACAAAAAGAAAAGAAAAGAAAAGAAAAGCTATACAGTAAAATTTAGAAACGGTCTTTCAAACATATTGACTTCAAAATGTCGTTGTACAAGAACCAGGGGCATGTGACAATCCATAGAATTAACTTCAAAGTCTACCTGGTTAGTCATGAATCATGATTTCCATGTTTATTTCACCTGAATCTCAGTCCTAGGAGAACCAAAGCAAATAGGTGTCGGGACTTCTTATAAATTAGAAGCGTGTGGAGTCCCTCCTCCAATATCCTTCTTGGCCAACTCTCTTTATTCTTTGCTCTCTTTGATATTTCTCAGTTCTTGCGAACTTTCCTACCCTCATTTAGCCATGGAAGTTGGGTATGGAAGCGGTGACAAAACTGGGTTTTTCACTCAAGGACGAAGGTCGCTCAAGGCCTTGACTGTGCAGTTCAAAGTTAAGACGGTTGAATTGGCTAGGAACATAAAGAAGCTTGGACAAGATGATCCAAGAAGAGTTATTCATTCACTAAAAGTAGGACTTGCACTTACATTGGTATCAATGTTCTACTACTGTCAGCCACTTTACAGTAATTTTGATGAAACTGCAATATGGGCTATTATGACTGTTGTTGTTGTCTTTGAATTCTCTGTGGGTAAGTCTCTGACATTTTAAAAATAGAACAGAAATTCCCTTTCATGATTTTTGACAAATTAGTTTTCAGGGGCTACTCTTGGAAAAGGATTGAATAGAGGAATGGCAACGCTAATGGCTGGTGGACTAGGTGCTGGAGCACATCACCTAGCAAACCTCTCTGGACATATTGGAGAACCCATACTACTTGGGTTCTTTGTCTTTCTACAAGGTATCTTTAATTTAACCATGCATGCACACAAAATAAAAATTATTGCACCTCAAAGTTCATACTATATTGATCCTTACTGTTACATGAAAAGGTACTCATGTATTCGAAATTATTTTGGTTTTTGTTTGCAGCTACAATATCAACATTTTTAAGGTTCTTTCCGAAAATTAAATCGAGATATGATTATGGGATGTTAATATTCATATTGACCTTCTCTATGATATCGGTATCTGGTTATCGAGACGATGAAATATTAGAGTTAGCACATAGAAGATTATCAACCATATGCATAGGTGGTGCTACTTGTGTCATCATTTCTATTGTGATTTTCCCTGTGTGGGCTGGTGAAGATCTTCACAATCTGATTGCTCTCAACATTGAAAAGCTTGGCAACTTCTTAGAAGGTATGCATGTCCCCAACAAAGCAGTGCCCTAACTCGTAGAACCTATCAAGTAGTGGATGCATTCATTCCAATTGTTCTTTTTTAACATGCAGATGCTCAAAAACTTACTAAGATAAGATAAAATTTACAGGATTTGGTGATGAATACTTCAAAAGAACAGGGGGTGAAGAGTGTAATGAGGACAAGAAAATTTTGGAAGGATACAAAAGTTTTCTCAATTCAAACTATAGTGAAGGATCCTTGGTGTGTATAAATCTCTCACGCACCAACCTCCTCTTCCCCTATATAATTGAATTATTTTCTGATAATAGTTTTGATGCCTTTCAGGCTAATTTTGCAGCATGGGAGCCAGGTCATGGTCGGTTCCCATTTCGACATCCATGGAAACTATACCTGAAAGTTGGGACTCTGGCTCGAGAATGTGCCTACCGAATTGAAGCATTGAATGGATACTTAAATGCTGACACGCAGGTATAAGAAAATAAATCAATTCCCTAGAAGCTATCTCATCTTTGATGTCTAAATACAACGTGATATGCTACTTTAAGCCTTCGGCATATCATATGTTGCGATCCATTCTCACAAAAATTCGTAAAGTTTAAGCTTTTATATATGTATGGCTTAAATAATAAAAAAATTAATATCAATTAGGAACAATATGCTAAGAAGCACTCCGGTATGCTTATCTCTAAATATTTGCTGCTTATTCTTGCAGGTATCATCAGAAGTTAGTACCATAATTCAGGAAGCATGCACAACTATGAGCTTAGAATCTGGAAAAGCACTAAAGGAACTAGCACTGGCAATCAAAATAATGGTGCAGCCATCTTCTGCAGATTCCCACATTGAAAATGCAAAATCTGCTGCCAAAAATATCAAATCTTTACTCAAATCAGGCATATGGGAAGACATTGACCTGCTGAAAGTTATACCAGGGGTTACAGTGTGTTCAATACTTGTTGATGTGGTCACATGCACTGAAACAATTGCTGCATCCATACATGAACTTGCCTCCAAAGCCCAATTTAAGAGTGCAGAGTCTCCTTTATCAGAACAAATTCAGAGTGTAAAATCAGCTGAGATGGTCAATTGCCCCCATGTCATCACTGTCAGTGAATCAACTCTTGCTGCGTCACCAAGTGAGAGTTCTTCAGCACCAAAGGCTAGCAAGCAAAGTATGGAGGTGTAAATATATGTTACGATCATGTCGCGTATAGTGTATTTCAATAAATGCCATTCTTTTCGGCCATATATGGGTAACTTCAATTTATTTTTTTTACTCGTCATTTTCGCAAAGAAAGAAAATTTAATCTCGATTGATGTATAAATAAGATTGAGGACACTTGATACTGATAAAAACTATAAGAAAAACAATAACATAGAAATCATAAAAAACATTAATAAGCGATAAAAGTTGTTGATATGAACTTTAAATTCACAATTTATTTATAAAAATAATGTAATGAAACTTGTCTCCATTTGAGGTTTAGAAAACCTTTAAATATGCTAAAAAAAAACCCCTACCTCTATTATAAAATAACTAAAAATCTAAAAGCTTAAAACTTAAAGCTTAAAGAAAAATAATATAAATTTCAAATTAAAATAATAAATCCAAAAAATCATAAGAAAAATAATAAAATTAACTCAATCAACAACTTATAGGATTAATTCTGAAAGATTCAATGATCCAATAAGCAAGAAAGTTGTTTTTTATAGAAAAACTATTTATAAAATTACATGAAAATTTTTTAGTCCGATCCAATGGTTGAATCTTTTGTTCTTGTTATTTTAAGTCAGTACTCTAATTTAGCGTAATTATATTTCTTATTAGATCTAAATTTGTCCAACTTGACTGTAAAAATATTTGTTAGACCATTTTCATTATATATTTGAGAGAAATCCTCTTAAATCCTCATTTAAATGCAGAGAACAATTAATTTCTAGATATCCGGCTGCTATATATATAAAAGTTCAAAAAAAAAAAAAAAAAGTTTAAAATATTAATTGTTACATTATACTCACACGATTAACACACCTAATAGGTGGACGGTTGAGATATGAAAAATCCTTAGACGAAAGAGAGCCAATCATACCAAAAAAAGGAAACAAAGCCAATTAAAGAAGGGGCAATGATCATTTTGTAACAAATGATGTCATCATATTCTTTTTAATATGTTTTCATGGAAACTAAAAATGCACAAAAATAAGGCACGTAAACTAATAATACTGTCATCAGATATTAATAACAACCTTAAGCCCAGAGCAAAGGGATCAATTTGCTTGAAACTCTTCTTATGTCTTCCATTCTTAGCAGGACAATGAGCTAGTTAAGAGCTACCCAGGATAATTAACGGAAAAAACTAAAGGTTGTGAGGAAATTACTGTTTATTTATATTCATTTGTATTATAATTGTAATTTATAATATATTGTTTTTTTTAATTTGTTTTTGTTTATTTTATATTTTAATATTGGATTGATTGAGAATCGAGTTTTTATTTATTTATTTTTATTTTGACTTTTTATATGGTTAAAGTGGTTTGCGAATTTGCTAGGATAACCTAAATTGTATCAGTTTACGAGTTTGGTAAGGTGTTTTTTTTTCTTTTTAATTTAACTTGATTTTATTATCGTCTATTTTTTTTATATAGTTAAAAAAAAATAGTTTCAGAAAAAAATTATGTTATTAAATTTTATAAAGTCCATGGACTTGTTTAAAAGTTTGGCTCGTTGACATGGTTTGTGAGTCTGACAAGTTTAACTTTTTTTTTCAATTTCATCTATAGATAATGGGATAATTGGAAATTCAGTTTCGTAATTGGTTTTGTTTCTCTTTATATAAGATTACTACGGTCTTAAAACAATATTTTAGTATTGGGTCGGTGTTTAATTTTGCGATCATCAATTTTTGTTATCATATAATTAAATAAAAAATAGTTTGTCAAATTAAAATCATAGTGGAGTCCATAACCCGGTTCACAAGTTTGGCTTGCTAGCCCAAGTTACTCAATTCACAGGTTTGACGGGTTTACCCGCCTCATCGGATATGCTTTTTTTTGTTCTTAATAGTTTTTAATTGTTATTTTTTATTTCTTCCTTCAATATTGAATTGATCAAGAAATAGATTGCATGATTTATTTTTGTTTGTTTTCTATAGAGTTATTACAATGTCAAATAAATATCTATTTTAGGGTTGATGTTCAATTTTGCAAGCATGTATTTTTATTGTATAACTAAATAAAAAAAACATTTATTAAAAATATTATTAAACCCAATAGAGTCCATGACTCAGGTCGCTGGAGGACCGAGGTTGATCTAATCTGTCGTTGTCTCGGTATTTTTTTAAAAAAGTTGACATCTTAAATGTTTTTTTTTTAAGTTAAGTTATGTTTTTTCCGGTCATCTAGGTTACCTTTAGATCCATAAAATTAATCGATTTAAGTTGGGCCAGCTCATATGTAATTAAATTTAAAACTTAAGTTAGGTAAAGAACTGAGATGGACAAAAAAATTTAAAATTAATCTATTTGA
>Ga0307511_10001387_pt1 | contig 25598 bp, 28 predicted proteins | sample 13_EM_MG_FD_200266 | JGI IMG/M metagenome (GOLD analysis project Ga0307511, IMG submission 200266) | Populus trichocarpa ectomycorrhiza microbial communities from riparian zone in the Pacific Northwest, United States - 13_EM | ecosystem: Host-associated > Plants > Roots > Unclassified | place...
GAAAAGCTGGCAGGCAGGTAGGCGAGACATCTCGGCGTATGGAATACCTAATCCTCCGTCCTGAGATGTAGTTCAGGGTAACTCGGATCAAAGGTCTTTTAATTTTAAGAACATCGATTCACCACTACACTCTATACACATAGTTCAGAATACATTTAAACCCTTTCCTCCCACCCATCCTATACACACACTCTTCACTGTAAAACCATGTCCAAATAATCAATCATCCCTAACAAAATCCTCAAGCTTTTCTCCCATCTTGCCCTATACACCCTCAACTACTCCGCAGCTATTGAGGTCACACTCTTTTCTGGATAGGGCACTATAATCCTATTATAGCTTTCTACTAGCTCTCTTAACTCTAGATTTCTCCACTGTACAATAGTTCCTCTAGCAAGGGCGTAGTGTAGTGTTACTCTTTTATAAAAGGAATCAAAAAGAAAAGTAGTGTTACCCTGATGTGATGAAATTCTTGAGTTAATTTAATGCAGCCGAAGGGGGTTGAGGAGAGACTACATATATGTATACATATTGTTGAAAAGGCCTGTCTAGACCGATACCTAGATACCTACATAATACCCGATATTTCCATTCATCCATACATACTTCTACCATTTCTAGTTCTATCTACCACCTTAATAATCAAAATCAATCGCATACAGCAACAAACTCTTTATTTTTCGCAGTCGTGCACATGAAAAATATAAAACCGTTAACCGTTCGGACAGGGGTCAGAACTGCTTCAAGACTAATGAAACCGTATGTGCCTACACCACCTTCTAGCAATAAAGCAGCAGCAGGGCATACAGCAAAACTGCAGTACGGCAAGGAAAGAAGGGTAGAGCAATAACCGAGAAAAAATAGATGAAATCGGTCCAACATTCGTCACCCCCAACATCACATCACCATAGCACTGCGGCGGGGGTAAGTAGATAAGTATCTCCACAGTCCCGCTGTCCTCAAACAGAAAAAAGTCAAGAAAACACAAACCACGAGAAATAGCAAGGGGTTCAAATATATGTTACAACGAAGAAAACCAAAAGCAACGCTTCCGCAATGAAACGAATTCAGCCCCACCACTCCCTCCTGTGTACGCATAATAACGTACTCAGGAGAGGAGCGGTGGGGCTAAAAAATTGTCTTGTAGAGAAAAAACATGTTGCTTGATGAAGGTGATGGTGTTAGAGGTACAGCAAGCTATGGCATGGTAAAATGTAGGTTAAGGATTTTGTTTCGCAAAAGAGTAGTGCTTAATCTGTGGTGCATAGGTGGTCAGATGGAGATCAGCTGTCGTTTAACAGAACTTCCATCTGTGTCCGCAGTTTTGCTGTTAAAAAACCAAGTTAGCAATTTTCACTTGAGGAATTTAAATTCTCAAGCCCCTGGGCAGAGCCGGCCGTGGCGGAGCTTGGGCTGTGGCACGAAACGAGGAGCAGGCTGGGAATGGAGATACATACACATTCACAAAACGTCGTCATCGGTTCATCCGCACTCCTCGTCTGAGCTTGACTGTATGCTACAGTCCTCTTCCCGCACTTTCCGCACGGGAACTGATCTGTAGTAGACCTAACAGCGCTAGGCTTCATCGCCTCCCTCATATTTTCCTCTTCAAGCTTCTGATCCTCGGCCCTTCTCTCCTCGCTCGCCATCTCCTGGCTCGTCATGGTGCTGAGCCTCTCAGGAGAGATATCCCCGTTAATCACCCTCCTACGGAGATTTGGGTTCTTCTTGTCCTTGAGATTGAGGTATAGGGAGCGGATCTTGGTTTTGTAGGTTTGGTCAGTTCGCTTGCTGGTGGCGTAGACGGCTGCTTCGACGGCTTTGGCACGGGAGAGGATTTTCGAGGAGTCTGGAAAGGTATTAGTGACTTGGATTGCTTTCAATATTTCACCAGCGGAATTCGTGCAGATACTGACCAACTTCTGGTGCGGCCTCAAAGCATAGTCCATCGTAAATCATCCCCAAACAATTATCCCTAACAGGATCACTAAGACATTTCCACGCTACCTTATCCGCCTCCTTGGACCTCCCTCCTGTCCCGCCCTGTGCACTCACACTCTTCCTATGCTCCGGCACAGCTGTGGTTGGGCTCTTCGCAGTAGCTGCTGGGGTCACCCTCTTCTGCGGTGGAGCAGAAGCATCGGATTTTGGTTTTCCAGCAGTTCCCTTGACTTCAGATTTCCACCGGGCAACAGTGTCTTTCGCAAGGTCGGCGACAGCTTTATTCGTGTGTTGTCTAAGCTTGTTTACCGCGATACCGACTTTGGTCTCCTGTAAACGCCCAGACTTGTTAGCCATGCTGCTTCCTGGGCCCACATTGTTCTAGCAACCTGCTACGTAAAGCCTAGAGTCTCGACTGATCGAGTGTGGAACCTACCCTCAGCAACTTCTCGGTAATCTTGATCTCATTCCTCAATGAGTTCAGTATGTCGAGGAACCTGTCTGCAGGTAGGTTATCCCTTGAGGCCTTCTCAAGGTCCGCGATGCGGGTCCTGATTTCAGAGGCGTTCATATTGACTATTGAAGGTCTGTCGACGGCTGCGTACTACTGACACCCTGAGCGGCTCCTCCTTATATTTTATTCTTGCTGACGAACAGTATCGCAGGTCCTTCTGTGATCGTGATGGGCCGGTGTTTGTTTAACCGGGGTGCTTCTTTTCACGCTTTCTCCTTGCTGCTTTCAGCCTCCCCTTGCAGGCGGATGACCGATATCCACTTCCTAGAAGGGCTGGTACAGATGAATAGGCCGGTGAATTAAATCCAAAAGACAAAGCTATTAGGTTAGTCTGGTGGCTATCAGGCTACGTTGAAAGTGTAGCGGTTTGATCTTCTTGCTGATTCGTACTTGCGTGTAGCGATCAACCCGTTGCGCTGTTTATGTCTGGAACGTAAAAGGCTGTTCTAGAATGCGATTATGGGTAGACGTTCCAGACCAGATGTCACCCCCTGACAACCCGATGTCCGATTAATATTGAAGATAGTGGTGGAGGATGTGGAGAAGGAAAAGAGTATTATCTGGGGGACAAGGCGATGGCTGACACGGAAAACTCGTGTGCGTATTTACCCAGCGCAGCTAAGACTTGCAAAGGTGCAGAAGTATCCGGAACGCGAACCGCTGGAGGATCCGTAAATCTGAGTATATACAGGGTATTCTTGAGAACGCACCAGCCAGCGTGCAACAAAGATTATCAGTGGTAGTTTTGTATCAGAGGCTTCAAAGACAAAGACACCTTTAAATAACACCATTATCCTAGATGCAGCTATACAGAGATGGGGATGGGCCGCCTTTGTGCTCAACCACCACTCGAAAGCGTCAAGCTAATCCGTAACCAGCGTATAAGTAGCCGGCGTGTTAGTCTCGCGGGTAGTCTAGTTGGCGGCGATGGAGGGGTTCCAGTACCACGACTTAAGAGGAGGTGAAACATGAAACAGTCTAAGGTAGAGTTAGTCAGGCTGCTGCAAAGTGAGAAAGACTATTATTGTGTTCCTTGTTGGAGTGGCACATTACGGAGAAAATCCTTAAGTAGATGCTTTTGTCAACAAGTTAACTACGATGCCAAAGTGATTGTGGAAGATGTTGAGGGTAACTGATGTGATATGGCTCACTCTACCTAGGTTGTGGCTAGTCTAGCACCTGACTTTGAAGCAATTTTTACCTAGCTAAAAACAAAAAATGAATCCGAGTCGAGTCGAACACTGATGCTAGCAACACCTCGTTTCGATCGAGGGCCCTCCGGGTTATGAGCCCGGCGCGCTTCCGCTGCGCCATGTTGCTTGTGGATATATTCCCTCAAAAATGTATTGTAAACAAAATGCTTTCGTGACTCAGGGTAATTTTAGAAACGTAGTTACCTACTATGCATAGTAGTCCGGCTGGTAATGCATAACTCCTTATTCCATAGTCTAATGGGCAACTGGTTTCTCGTAGCCTATTCCCAAGGGCCCCGACACCCCTTCATCGATGCTCGTCTACGTCCCTTAAGGATGTGTACGTGAGTAATGAGTTTGTGTTTTTTAAACAAAATTTAGTTAGGTTCAAACATGGAGGCATTAATTCGTGTGTTCTAACTCTTATAACTAACCTAGCTAGTTATCTACACGAGGATACCAGAAATCTTAGACCCATCAATCCCATTAAAAAAAAAACGTAAACCGCATAATCCGTAATGTTAATCCATACCAGTGCCTTGTTGAGAAGTGTAATCGAGAACAGGGTATATCTCGCATCGCTCAAAACAGCATGATATGCGCTCGCGTACCTAGAATTGTAATACTCACAAACCCAACTCCTTCTTTTCATCAAAAAAAAAGCCGTTAAATGTATTGTGTTAAAACGTCATCAAATCCCAACTCGTACACTCCTCCTTTCTATGACTTTTTCTTGCTTAACCTCTTGTTGCTTTTGCGACTCTTGCTAAGTGATGGAGTCGGCTTCGCATGGTTTTCTACCCACTAAGCGTCCTTCACGCTGCCTGACCTAGCCTTCCTCACAGACACCTTTGTTGCTCCATTGAGGGGTGCGGTTACATTCGATTGCTTGTATGGGATAGTAAGGCACTTGATTCCCAGGAAGTCGCAAATGCCGTTGATGGTTACCTTTGCCCAGTGTCCGTAAATAACCGCTGAGAAGAGGAAACTGAGACGGAGATACAAAAGTTCAAAGGCTGGCGTCAATGCAGGGCTAGATGAAAACTCTTGTAAGCACTAAATACGGAGAATAATGTAATGGTCTCGGGAAGACCTACAGTCCGACGTATGGGCCGTTGACCAAAGCCGCGCCGACAATCAAAGGGACAAGCATCATCGTCCAGTACGGAAATGGCTGCCTAGTCAAGTGGGATAGAATAATCTTTGTCGTCATTCGCCCGAAAACGAAGCTGGTAGTCAAACAGAAGAGAATGAGGTGGTTCTCAGCGAGCAAGGTGGAATATGGAGAGAAGAGCCACGCGCAGCAGCTGGCAGTGAAGGTAATCATGGGGATCCATTCTAGGAAGACTGGGAGGACAGGGAGACTATCACGGCGGCGTGCAGCAACCACGTTCATAACACTACGATGATCAGCACAGAACTAAATTGATGGAGGATTGACATACCAGGCCGGGATATGCCCCACAAAGACAGCAACTGTAAGTCCAGGGACCCAGAGATCACGGAAAGTGTGATCGCCGAGGATACTTTCGAAACCGAGTACACTGGATGCCTTAACCATCCACATGTCTGGTCCATACCACCCTGAGGCGGCCATGAGCAGACAGCCAATAATCAAACCCTCTGCTGACGGTTAGTCGGAGCTATCAGTTATTTGATATCTTACAAAATCTTACCAGTTGGTCCATTAATGTATCCTAGGTAAAGAACATGTGAGTGATATGTTTCCCAGGTGGAGAAAAACATAGGCACAGTCGGAATGAGGCAGGTAAACGCTGCGGTATTCGAAGCACCCAAGCCCATAGTTGCAGCCTGACACAAACCCCCAAGAACACAATTGAGCGAATCGATCCCATGGCTAGTAACTTCAGTATTCATTCACCCCGGCCAGGTTGGAAACTCTTACTCAAAAAGTTCACCCAATGGTGATGAAGTACCGGTTCTTCGAGCCTGTTTTCCATCCAGGTTGTCCATAGTTGAGTACCTGATTCATGGGAACGCTCTTAGTGACCCGTTTACTGAAAGCTGAGGTGATAACGTACATCCATAGTCCAGCCGCGAACGAATAGTACATCCATGCAGGGCCAGGCCCCACAAGATCAGGCATGACTATCCATAACGTGATGACATTTACGAGGATGAATCCGAAGCCAATCAAGGTGACCAAATTCGGAGCAAGCCATAATGGAAGAAGCTCGGCAGCCCAATTCCACTGTACAGGGGCCAGTTAGTTGTTGCGTCCAGAGACTACTGATTCTCACCACCCGGCCTGGGGATTCGGCTCCTAAGGCACAAGACACTCCACGTAGCTCGGTTTGATACGTACATAGTACTTTAATATGTATCTTGAAACATACGACTTGTCGACAGACTGATATTTGTAAAACTTGAGGTTACTCAGAGTTTCCGGGCTCAAGGCGTCCCCACTCGACGGCCCTACTAATCCCCCAAGCTCATTAGCACATTTGCTCTGAAGCAATGCCATGCAAGGGAACCTTGCATACCCATTTCAAGCAGTAATTTCCAAAGGGGGTCGAACGTAGAATAAGGTGAACTTCGATAGCCGGGGCTTGTTTGCTAGGTTGCGGGTACGGCTTAGAGCGAAAAGGATATAAGTCTGGTTGACGAAAAGGACAACAAAAAAAGGGTTCGGACCTTGAGGGACCCTTTTCTTTTTCGCACTAAGGAAGATCTGTTCAATGGGCAAAGCTGCAAGCCTTCCCGATAAGTGTCTTGGCCGCCTGGGGAGCTCCGGGTATTTGTACTACCTAGGGATAAACCTTGCTTAAAATTTACATGTGACGCTGGAACTTGAAAATGACATGTTTGAATGACATCGTTGACGCCAGCCAATGGGCATCTCAAGCAATTCCTGTATTCATCATCTTGATATTATTTCTAGATGCACGATCATTCCACTGCACAGCTCCATCTACTTGTAAGTTGAGGTAAAATAAGATACTGTGGCTGCAGCAAAGTACATGTGCAGCGGGAGGTAAACAAATGACCTCACAAGATGCCGGTTCTCCCCGCCTCGGCCAAGCTAAGCCCCTAACGGCAATGCCTTTATGATATTCCCAATCTTTATCTTCACTTCCTCAGTCTTCATTGTTAGTTGTGACAGCTGGGTTTTGAATTCGTTCCCAATATCAGTTTCTAGTTGCTTCATCAGCTCTTTCTCAGGAGCCTATCATAACGACATCAGTGGAGCTCTTTATAGGAACCACCTAATCTTGTGAGATTATTATACCTCTAAGCTCCAGCCAATCGTCACATGGAATCCATTGCCACCCTTGTGTTCAGAATAGAGAGCTGGTTGGAGATACGTTGCAAAGGTCGAATTCGTCAGCCGAAGGAGAGTCGAGAGCTAGTCGTGACATAAGAAAATATTTTTCAATGAATCTGTCCATTAGGAAGAAGCCCACCTCGTTCCCCTCCGATGTGGCTGTCACGACGAAAAACCACCGCGTACCATCGGAGTTACTAACCCACTCAAAATCCCTGAAGGAAATGTCAAATCTGCCGAGCCAGTAGTATTAGCTTTGCACATAAGGCCACTGATCAGTCTTGAATGCCCTACGGTTTAAGTCTCGCCTTATGGATCCTCTCCTCCAATAAATCAACGAATCGAGCCCTCTCTTCAGTCTTGAGGCTATTAGGCCTCGATAAACTCACATGTAGCGGTTGCTCGGCTCCTAGGTCACTAACAAGGGACGAGGTGAGCTTGAACTGCGCTTTGACGAACCCTGAATCCTTTGTGTGATGCCGTGCCTTCCTCTTCCCGTCTTGTCGGTCCAATATGGTGAGCTGTTTCGCGTTATCCGGGTCACTATCGATGGTGCCGGCTATCCCAAGCCGCTGCCGTTCAAATTGTGCAATGATAGTATTGCATCGCTGTATTATTTCGCTCAGTAAACTGAATTCCGCCGCGTTGAGATGCCCTCGAAAAGCCTTTGTCAGCATCTTATTGACATAGCTATAGCACAGCTTAATTCCCACCCTAGAAGCCCGTAGCTCGCTCAAATGCACCTACATTCCAGAAACACAAACGTCGGCCAGTTCCCAACCTCGTGCGGTACGACTCGCTGCCGGCCTCCATGAAGGCTTGGGTCATCTCGAGTGGCTAACCTTGGTGCTGCTACATATAGATCATGGAATCGGGACGGCAGCGGGGGGAGATCCGTAGCTGGATTCGGTCCCAAGGCAGACCGGGCTGTTTGGGATAAGCCCGATGTGCAGACCTTTTTGGGCGAATTACACTCATTATCCGACTGGGAGTCGGAGTCGGAGTAATCGACAAGGTTCAATGCCATGTTGCTGATGGGCGGAAGCTTGGTGTGTGAAGGAGCCTATTCAGTGGCGTTACAGAAAATCCCCCGTTTCCGCCAAGACTTGTTCTCAATCGGAGATCAAATGACGCGTGTTTCCAAGCTTTTGCGTACGCATGCAATTGCCTGTAAGCCAATATTTATTTGATATCTACGTAGATCTGAGTTAAGGAACGGGGCACTGTAAAGTTGTAAGCAGGGAAATGGTGGTTTTTTAAAAGCCTGCTACTATAAACCTACACCGTACTCTATCATCTAATTCCATAATCTTTATGTATTCCTCACGATTGCTATCCACCCACTGATCCCAAACGATTGAAGAATAATCCGTGAAATGGCTAGCACACCAAAGAATCCGTGGGTAAGGGCACCTTCCAAATCTCACAGATTGATTGACTGACTCCCGGCAGACCCATGCCTCCGAGTCACTTCTTGGGCCACTCAACACCACAGAACTAAACAGCCACCACTCTCGATCATCAAAACACCGTCAAGTGCGGTCTGCGCATAACCGCTCTGTTTCCTCTGATCCATTCGTTTCGCCACTTGCAAAGATCAAAGAAGAACATAAGACGGCTAACAGGGCCAAGCACCTCCGAAAGGCAGTACCAGCTGATACTGTTGACTCCCTTGACGGATCTTTTTTTGGCAATGGAACATACCACCATGAAGGCCCATACGATGCAACTTTAGCCTCAAGACAGATCCCCGGGTATGCACCAATAGATGCGGTGAAGTATACCAATGCACAAGCACTGGCAGCCACTCCAAGGGCAAATATAATAGATTCCTTAACTAGAAAGGTACCGCTTCAGGGCGTAGGCATGGTACCTTCAGGTGTGGTTGGCCCTGGTGGACAGAGATTTGATTATGAGGAAGAAGATATCCAAAGGAGCCAAGGGAGACTAGGGAGATGGCCTGGTGTTGTAGGTTCCATTTTACCCATCACTCCCCTTAATCCAGCTAATGCATTACCCCGATATAGGAATATCTGGATACGGATATCAAAGGCAAAGGAGAGCCGAGCTTCACTATTGAAGAGCAAGAGAAGGCCCTGAAAGCCCAACGGAAACTTCAGAAAGGAGTGGTATATGATGGGGAGGGCGGAATGGAGATGCTTCATCCAGACCACCACGGTCGAAAGTGGTCTGTGTCTGACGCCGCTCGGTACCCATACCGTATGAGCCCTGTGAAGACTAGTACTAGTTCCGGCTCTGGTGTTCTCGGTGAGCTAAAGAAGAAGCTGCCTTTGAGGCGGAGAAAGTAGAGAATAGAGCGTGGCAGGGCGAGGCGTGATGTGACGTTCTCAGTGCTGACAGATGAACTGCCCAGGAACCATGCTCGCTGGGTAAGGGTATGGAGTACTGGAGTGCTGGAGTGCATTGGTTCCAGCCCGTTCAGATGGTGACGAATAACTGATGCGTGGGTATCTATGTCTATGAAGTACTGTTAGTCAGGTTGGCACGAGTATTATCGCGAGATTCGATGGTTAGATAGTCTGGATTGATTAGAGGGTGGCTGATATGATGGTTCATGTATTCATGTGCGTCCCTACCTATCTACTATTTAGTTAATAACTTTGATCTGTATTTCCTCTGCCTGTCAGCCAAGGCTTCGGCGCTTTGTATTCTGCTGCATGTAATTACTGGCATAATGATAGATGTTGGATAATCGTCTGTCTCAGAATCCATCTGTCTTGCAAGCATCTGTTGGTGCCTCGCAGGTTCGAGACTCGGTGTTCTGGTGAAACGGATCTGCCCAGCCCACTAGCTGCCGAACGCAACGCAACGCAATGAACCCCTGGCATAAACCGACATGGATTTCCCGAAGCTGATCATGATCATCGAGCAAACACGATAACTGCAGAGCTGCGACTATTCACACAAGGGTTTCCCGAAACGCACGCAGGCAAAACCACTTTGCACACCTTCCAGAGCCATTTGGCTCAATACCCCTCTCATATCATCACGGCAAACCCAGGCCTTGCTTCCCTTGAAACCCCACTTCGCGAGAGAAACCTAGTTCAACAGACTCCCTCCCACCATGGCAGCAAATAGTGACGGCGCAGCCCGCGTGCGCGAAGCTACGGCGCAAGCTATTCAGAGTGCTATGCAAGGCGTCCGACAAGACTTACCTTATGTTCTGGATGATTTAGTAGGACGAGGGAGCTTTGGTGCGGTCTTCAGGGCGTAAGCTAGCCCCACTATCTTCGTTGAATTCGAGCTCAATCAACTATGCATTGCCGAATTGGACTATGACTGGACCAAAGGGGCAAAGTTAATTAACCTGGGATGACAGACACAAGAAGAACACGAAGGAGACTGTGGCTGTGAAGGTCTTGAACATGGATGCACCCGACGAGAGCGAAGTTCGAGATGCAATTCAAGAAGTCCAACTACTTTCACAACTCAAACAGGGCGAACAACACAATATTATACGGTACCACGAAAGCTTCCTGGAGGGTTCGAGATTATGGGTTGTCATGGACTACTGCGGTGGTGGGAGTATCCGAACATTGGTAGGCTTCGGGCACTCCGAAATGGAATAATGCATAGGCTGATCCCTTTCTTATATTGGATAGTTCAAAGCCGGGAGGTTAGATGAAAGATACATAACCGTGATAACTAGGGAAGTTCTTATTGCGTTGGCCTATATTCATAAGAATGGGATTATACACCGTGATGTTAAAGGTTCGTCAGCTTAGGTGAAAGGGGGAAGTGGGGAGTGGGGAGTGGTCGGGAGTGCTGATGGTGCGCAGCTGCAAACATCCTCATCAACAAGGACGGGCGTGTGCAGCTTTGCGACTTTGGTGTTTCTGCTCAACTTACTATGAATCATGGGAAACGGTCTACTTTTGTCGGTACGCCATGGTGGATGGCTCCAGAGGTCATCATGGAAGGAGCAACATATAACAGCAAGGTTTGTTTGGAGATTGTAGCCAGGATTTGCCTACACTAATATGACTTCTTAAAAAATAGGCTGATATTTGGTCTTTGGGAATTACGGTAATTGAACTAGCGAATATGAAACCACCGCTTAATGAGCTAGAGCCAATGAGAGCTATCATGCTAATTCCCCGACAAGCTCCCCCACGATTAGAAGGAGGGAATTGGACAAATCAATTGCGTGAATTCGTCGCACTATGCCTGAACGAAAGACCAGATGATCGGCCATCCGCGGAAGAATTATCCCGGACTAAAGCTATGAAGAATTGCAAGCTTCCAACATCTCTGCTCAAAGAATTAGTTATTCGATATGACGCCTGGAAAAGCCGAGGTGGGATACGAAATTCGGTCCTACCCCAGGGAGGCGGCCCAGACAATATCCTAGGAGGGGATGAGCAAATGGAGGAAGCAGATTGGGATTTTGATACCATCAAAAGCCGATTATCAGGGGTTCCATCATTTCATACGTTTGAATCTGGATACATGTCAAGAGAGAGTACTGTCAAGCCTGCAAGGACACCCTCACCCATGAGATTGAAAGATGGTCCGAGAGGTGGTGATACCCTCCATCCGCTGCTGCAATTATTCTCACAGAATGGGGATACCTACCAGCAGAGCATCGGAAAGAAGGCGAGCAATGAAGACCTACGGGTGCAGCCACAGCAACGGAGTGTCCCAAGTACCAGAACTGCAAGCCCTGAGAGTTTTGTACAAATTGATATGGATATTTTCAAGAAAGATCAATCTACCGGATATTCTCATCAGTCAGAGCCTGGTGTCATCACAATACCCGATTTCCCAGACACCTTCAGGCTAGCTTCAGCCCCAGTCGCCGCACCCCGATCACTTACACCACCAGCTGCACCGGCGGACCCCCTACTGGCTACAGCCCCACCCTCAGTGGTAACACCACTAGAGAAGCGTACAATTAGGAAAATGAGTTCCGTTGACCCTATTGGCTCTTCGTCAGAGCCAAATACAGCCCCATCATCACCTCCTCGGATATACCCTAGAGCCCCTTCCCCAACTACTCGACCCACGGTATCTGCACCCTCCTCACCCCCGCGGCCTCCTAATATTCCACAAATGCAGCTAAATCCCAATCATGCTAACAATGGTTACAAGGGGCACCATCTTCCCTCCAAGTCTGCTCCTAACATGGCCGCACTCCGTGAAGCCAGTGGATCAGGCACTCCCCCGTTACCAAGCTTGACTGAGAACAGCAAAGTCCGCTCAGCGGATTCTACTCCGCTTCCACATATGAAAGCTCGCTCACAAGATATCTCCGCCGCTCAAAAAGAACGAGAGATATCTGGCCCCCCTCCTCAACGCCCGCAAGGGAGAGGCCTTCATAATAAACCAAGTAATCTCAACCTAAAGCTCCCTAGCAATAAGTTGACGTCATTTGATATCATGCAGCAGGGAATGCTCCCCCCCTCACCATCGAGGCCTTTTGCCCATGCCCCAAGCCACTCCATATCATCGCAGACATCCACAAATATGAATGGGCCACCGGCGCAGACTGGAATGCAGACACCGTCTTTCTTCTTCCCACCCTTGACAGCGAGTATTGTGGGGGAATCGTGGGATCTACCGCATTTAGAGAAGCCCAACCTGGATGTATTGTCTCATACAGCAAGCGCAGATTCTTTACTAGCGGAGCTGGATAGGATACTAGGAGGGGTCTGTCACTCACTGGAGGTGATGGGTGTGGGGATTGAGAGCCTTGCCACGCAGAGGAGACGGGACAGGCAGCAGAATGGGTCAATGTAGGCCGCCTGATACAGTGAGCTACCATGGAGTTGAATTCCCACCACTTAAACCCTTACTACTTAGGATTGTTTAATGTTTGCTTTTATTACTGGATACGACGATATCACTTAAACTATTAGTCGTATTTATCACTCTTTTGACCACTTTCACGATTTTGTTCAGACACTCATTACTAGCCATTTTGGTATTATCTCTATTCATTCATTTACTTACTCACTTCTTTGGTTGGCTATCTTGCCCCTCTCTTCTCCTGTATTACCGGGGCCAGAGTTTTTGTTTGATGCTTTATACCCACTCTCGTTTATGCGGCGCAGATTTTGAGGGTTTTCAGGTCGGGATATATCTTTCATTGCTGATTGTAATATATACTTCAAACGGCGTACTTTTTCTTGCTTCTTACATTCCTTTCCCTTTCCTCCCATTCCCTCTCATTCGGCTGGGTTTTATTCTTTTGAGAGCAGTAGTTTTGGGGGGCATAATTCCTTCCTCTTTATTTCGTTTTTCATTTTTCATATTGGCGGGTGCATATGGAGTCAAATGGGAGAAAATATGGTTCAAATTGCATGCATGCTCTATTTGTTTTATTTTGCTTTTTTTCCCCCGTCCTCTGATCTGGAGGGGGCATTTATTTGGGCCTTTCCTGTTCTTGCTGTGCTAGGGGCTATTTCTTAACTGATGGTGAAGATTTAGACCCCCCTCCAGTGAAGCAGCCCCCCCTAACACTATATGGCAGGACAGGAAATACTTGGAGTAGAGGGCAACAAGCATGATGGGGATAGTGGTTCCAGCAGTTCCACACAAATTATTTGTACTAGAGGATAACAAGGAGGAGATTCAGGGAATAGATCTTTTATCGAGTAAATCGTTAAGCCTACTTCATGTAAAATGTTATCTAGATGACAGTGGAGGGAGTAGATCTCAGAAATAACTCCCTTCTCCACGCCTCGAGCTCGGATCAGACTTACCTCCTGCATTGAAGAAACCCTCGATTCCCAGACTCAAGCCAGGCTCACACAAGTACTCAGTTCTCGTTATCTAGAACGAACAGAACCGAACGAACGAAACAACAAAAATTTGATATTTCTCTATAAGCGCGTATAAAATACCGCCATATATTAACCATTTGAACCTAACCTACCAAACCCATTAATGCGCCCAAACACCATAAACATCAACAACCACGTAACGCAACCCTCCCTTATCTCTGACCTTCTCTCATATCCCCCATACCATAGCCCACCCCCCCACTCTATGCCGCAGCCACCCTCTTGCCCCTACTATACCTCGTCCACTTATGTCTCCTCTCCTCCAAACCCGCGTTCTTCCCCGTATGTCCCTCAAATAAGCACTCCTCACAATATAAATCCCCATCGCAGCCCGAACATCTATATTCTGCGTCTTCATTACAGATGCAGCACCAGTGTTCGGCTTCTTGCTCCTCGCGGTATCGTTTAAATTGTTCTCTACTCATGGGTTTCGAATCTGTCGGGACGGAGGGCAATTTTGGTATGGTAGGGGCGGCTGTTGGGACTGAGGGGAGAGAAGGGAAAGTTGGTATTGTAGTCGCGGTGTTGGAGGGGGTTGGGGATAAGGAGGCGAGTCGAGCGTGGAGAAGGCGGGTAGAAGGGTCGATATCATCATCCCCATCCTCAGATTTTGGAGAAGGCGAAGGAGGACCATGTGCCAGCTCATCTTTTATCCTAGCGATAATCTCCTCCGGGGTTTCCTCCTTATCCTCATGATGGATGGGTTTCGGTCCGAGGTCTGAGCCACCTTCTCCATCACCATCACCAGTGAATGCAGAGACGTCAATTGAGGAGGCGGGTTTTCGGATATAGCTACCGTGGGGGGGGAGTGGTTCAGGAAGTATTAAAGAGGCTTCGGCGAGCAGCTTTTCAATTTCTTCTTCTTCGGATTTGGACATGCTCTCGTTTTGCCCGATGCCGATCCATTGTGCGAGGATATCTTCTGTCCCTGGGCCGGCTCCGCTGACGGAGGTGTTTGTGTCGTCGCTGTGCGAGATCATGAGGGATTCCATTAATTCCTACAAAAAGTTCCATTATTAGTTCAGAGCAATGAAAGGCCAATTTTTAAGGCGAGAGGGGCAGCCCATACAGAGATATCCAGCTCCTCCTCGCCCTCAACTTCCAGTCCAACATCATGACTAAACTCACTCTCCCCTCTCACTGCCCCTGTGCTACTCCCCGCAATGTATCTCCCCTCAAATACCCTCTTAAACCTCTCTTTCAACTCATCAGCTCCACTTAGCTGGCCCCTAACCCCCAACACCCCACCATCAGACTGCTGGTCCTTGCGTATCCCACTCGCCAACGCTAAAAACCGCTTCTCCATGCTATTCTCCTCTTCTCGCTCCCGCTGTCTTTGCTGCTCATGTTCGTCGTGGGATACAGCTACCATCTCAGATACAGCTGTTGTCTCTGCGTCGGATAATATGTTCCCGCCTTGATAGGGGAACGCGTCTGCGCCATTTGCAGATTTCCGAAGCGGGGGGGTTCGAGAGTCTTCGTCATCTTCGTCGTCGTTGTCGTCATTGTCAGCTTCATTATCTGAGTCGGCATCATCGCTCTCGGGAATGGCCCGAAAAGTAGATACATCAGTCATAACTGATTCCTTCTCGCTTATGTCTTTCTCCGTCCCCTTCTCTCCGGATTCTAGAACTCCCCCCATTTTCCCCTTTTGTCTATCTGGGCCTCCTTCCTCTCCCATCCCTACACCACCCCTTTCCTTTGCCACATCCCTATCTCTATCCGCATCCCCATCTATCATTTTCTCATCGTCTTCCTTATCCACCATCTCCTCTCCACCATCCAACCAGACTACCCCACCATCATCATCCTCCCCAGGCCGCTTCACCATTTCCCTAGGGTCCATATACCCAACCACAGGCTCCGTTGCTGGGCTACTTTTCTTACTCGAGCTCGTCTTCCCATCTTTCGATGCCCCAGAAGATTTATTCTGCGCTAGACGCTCCTCCCGCTTCTCCCGCGCGAGCTTCTCTTCGGAGTGTTTCTGGCGGAGGGCGGCGAGGCGTTGGTGCAGAGTATCGTTCATGATTCTGTATGCCGGGAAAGTAAAAGGAGTGGAGTCAATTGTTGTTATTATTACCTTGTGGTATTTGAGTTGTAGGGTTTATCGAATATCGGATTTACCCGTCTTCAGCTTGATATATAATTAGGTTGCATAGTCTTGTTGGGCTCGTGTAACATGAGCATATGCCAAGCAGGCTATAGTTATCGCCTGTTTTCCTTTAAACTCAGGGTAACAGAATCACAACTGGAATGGGGTGGGAATCATAACCCCCTACTGTCCATAATGGCACATTTTGGGGGCACTGCGCTTACGCGGATCTCCAATGTGCTCGGTTCACTTCGCACCTGTTAACTATTGCTACTACTACTCGCTGAAACTCGAAATAACACAATAAACTGCTTTGAACTAACTGTACCTCCTTTGAAAAAAATAATAAATTCATAATGACGGTAATTCCTATTAAACCTTAACGTCTAGCAACACGAACCTACGCATATGGCCCCCTCTCGAATCGAATCCATCATATCAAGCTCTCTGTAAAGTCATGCTTGAAACGCTAGTCCCTCTCATATTCGCAAGCACAGGTCTATTAGATGTAGACAGATGGCTCATATTCCACAAGATGCGGATCCACGCCAAACATATCAATGTTGAAAACTACAATCTTATAGTTGTCCTATTACTGGGCTTGCAGAGTGTGCTGAGGGGTTGTGGGTTGTGGAGTAGTTTGTTGCTAAAGCATTGGAATATACATGTGAGGATATTTATGTGAGGAGAATGTCCTCCTCCAGGATGCTTTGAGTGAGAGATTCTCATCGATGGCCTAGAAAGGGTCCACCGAGAACTAATCCTGCTAATACAACCTTTGCGATATATATCAACATCAAGAAATAAAGCATCACTTACTTCCATATAATGATAACCTACGAACCAAAAAGCAATAGTTTGTTGATTATAACCAAAGGGAATTCTATTTAAATGGGATGTGGCTTAAGTATCTAAATCAGGCAGTGACTACCAATAACAGTATAGCCCCAAAATTACCCTGTCCTGTCCTAAGTCTGGTTGGCATTAATAACAGCCAATTAGACTTGCGTATAAAAAGGATACATACCACTAATCCAATGTAATGGTGGATTTCTTTCTTCAACTGTGCCATTCACGCTGTATTGGGCTTGGGGTTCTATATGGGCAAGATACTGCCGAAAAATGTCCAAAACAAGTGCACAGATTTGTGCCTTGGGCGGTAAGCAAACCTGTTCCCGACCCTGACCAACTATGGTTAGCCCTCAGATTGTGTTCAGCTGTAATATGACACTATATTACAGGGATACGCCTATTTCAGATTACCATTCATCTTTTTGTTTCCCACACATATGTAGTACCTATGTACATGTATACAGCTGCAGCTGTAGCTGTAGCTTGATTAACCCCCTACGATATCTAGTGCCCAATCACCCTCATCAAGATGTTCGCCAATGGGAACTGGCGTATTGTTCGTTCGTTACGTCTGGCGCAACTGCCGCTCAAACCTTCACATCTAATTTTGCTAGTCGGACTCGTCACTTTTCGACATCTCGGTAGTGAGTATGGGGGTATTTATTGCACATGTACATACGGTTCAGGGTAATTTGGGGCCAGTCTTGGGAAGATATACAATACGTGGGTGAAGGTCTTCACGCACCCCTTTTTTCAAGGGCCCGATCTCTGCATAATATGCAGCAATATGAAACCTCAACCTCACTATGGAGTATCCGTCAAAGTAATACTTGCAATATAGAATTGGCTGCGTTAACTCTAGTCTCTAGATCTGTATGGAGAACAGCTCTATGTAAAGCTTGCAAGTAAGATCTACGTGCCGATACCATGGGTATTTGGTAATCATGACAGCTAGTGGGAAAAAACCCCTCTATCAATCTCTCCCTGAAATAAGGTGAGATTGGCTGGTACCCTCTACCTATAATAAACATGCTAATTTCTAGATCACTATCAAAAGCCTGATGAGCTCCTAGCTGCGGTGCTAGCAGGCTCAGATTTGAGAGCATGCCTCACTGCCCAAGGCCGAGGGGAGTGGAATACGGAAGTTCAGGGTAACCTGGGCAATAAGGGAAACGCTGACTGGGAGCCAATATAGAGCTGATGTACTTAGAGTAGATGAATAAGCTGATTGGGGTAATTCACTTACGGGTCATCCAAAGCTAATGCCCTGCCTGTGGGCATGAGAATACAGCTATGGGGGAGCCGGTAGATAAGCGGCTAGGCACGAGAACAGCCGTGGATACGAAACCAGACTAAGCCGAGGAGATAATTCAGCCTCAGTATGCTGCAGACCGCAGCTTCCCTTCCCTATCTCTTCATAAGCGTGCCCATTACTTCTCCCCCAACACATGCCTAGCCTCGGTAGCGTAAGGGAAAGGGAGATTTGCACCCTTTGAAGATCTCCGCGCGATAACCTAGCAGGGAGAGAACAGCCCGGTAGGACTCGGCACAGTTATGGGTCAACTCTTTTTTGGTTGTTTGACACAATGATTCCTTTCTTTCCTAGGTAGTAGGGGAGTTTCATATAGAATTGTGCGGTTAGATTCTATTCCATTTGTTGTACAGTAGCCACCCGCGCACCCTGAAGACATCAATTACATATGCATGCCCCATGAGCTCGGGTTCAATAGTCCAAAGCCGCTAGAGGTACAATCTCCATAATATGAAGCCCTTCCCCGAAATTCAAACGCTTCATCTTGGAGGGTTTGTGCAGCCTTATGCCTTGTATGTATATCATTCACACTGGCAGGTCTGGTCTGAGACAAGAGTAGAAAAACATGGGTGCGTGGGTACTTTCACCAGTGATATTGGTACCGCATAAGCTGACGGCTTGGTTAAAGTCAGAAGTAGAAATCCAAGCACAACTACGAATCAAAAGCTTTGGCCAAGCCAGCTTATGCATGCACATGCACCATAAGGACTAGGCTCCTATAGCTTTCATTGTTCACTTTCCAGCCCTACCCCGAAGTTACCTCCCCTTAAGGCGACACTCCCGGGAGAAACCACTGAAGTCCTCGAGCTCTCAACCTCATACACTTTAATTACCCTGAGCCCTAAGTATCCAGGATGGCTTATTAGATAGAGTGTGGACCGCATATCAGAAGGCAGTCCGCTTGGTCTCATGAGATAGATTCCAATAAGGCGTGAAAGACAAAGACACCACTTTTTATTTGAGATCCTTCCCATTATCCTGTGCCCTATGAAAATTTTCCCAGCCCGAGCCGAACCCAACCAACCTATAAAAGCCATCCGAGATTCTTCCTTCTGAACATCATATCGTGACAAGCATGGCCAAAGACAAGAAAAAGAGTAAGATAGGATAAAGGGACACAGGAGCCCCGAAAAGACGGACACAAAACAAAAGTCTGCACATGAGCTAAAGGGGAAAAATAACAACCTTATATAGGACAAATTCTCAAACATGTAACACCCAAAAGAAATCCAGAACTACACTCAACGCGCGCTAGCAAGACTGAACTTAACGAGAAGCCATAGCTATAATCAAAGTTAGCATAAGAACAAGCTCCAGTATGGGGGAATGAGTATAACGTACCCTTGGTAACCAAGCGCTTAATAGCAAGCTCCTTCTTCTTCAAGTCATCGGCAGTAGACTCCTCAAGCTCCAGCTGGTTCAGGGCATCGGACAATGCATCCTCAATCTTCTCACGCTGACCACGCTTGAGCTTAAGGGACAATGTTGGGTCTGTGGTGATCTCCTGAACACGGGAGATGTAAGACTCCAACTGCTGCTTAGCCTCAAACTTCTTGGTGTAGGCGTCATCGGAGTTCTTGAACTTCTCAGCATCGCTAATCATCTTCTCGATCTCCGAGGAGGAGAGCTTGCCAACGGAGTTGGAGATGGTGATGTTGGCACTTCTGCCAGTGGACTTCTCAATAGCGGTGACCTTAAGGATACCATTGACATCGACCTCGAAGATAACCTCAAGGACGGCCTCACCAGCCTTCATTGGTGGGATAGGAGCCAAGGTGAACTCTCCGAGGGAGGTGTTGTCCTCACAGTTGACACGCTCACCCTGGTAGACGGGGAACTGGACGGTAGTCTGGTTGTCGGCGACAGTGGTGAAGGTCCTCTTCTTGATGGTTGGGACAGTTTGACCACGGGGAACGACGGGGGCGAAGATGTTACCCTCCATAGCAACACCGAGTGAAAGAGGGACGACATCCAACAACAAAAGGTCGGCAGTCTCAGCAGAGGTAGCCTGGCCAGAAAGGATACCAGCCTGGACAGCGGCACCATAGGCAACAGCCTCATCAGGGTTGATGCTCTTCTCAAGCTTCTTGCCATCGAAGAAGTCGCTGAGGAGCTTCTGAATCTTGGGGATACGGGTAGATCCTCCGACCAACACAACCTCATCGACTTTAGACTTCTCGAGACCAGAATCCTTGAGTACCTGCTCAACAGGCTGGATGGTGCTCTTGAAGAGAGTGGCATTGATCTCCTCGAAACGAGCACGAGTGATAGATGCATTAAAATCTTCACCGCCAGAGAGGGAGTCAATCTCGACGGTGGTGTTGGTCACGGAAGAAAGAGTACGCTTGGCACGTTCACAGGCAGACCTCAAACGACGGAGAGCGCGTGGGTCGTCAGAGATGTCGAGCTTAGTCTTCTTCTTGAACTCGGCCTTGAAGTGATCAAGGAGCGCGGTATCGAAGTCCTGTCCTCCCAAGTGGGTGTCACCTGCGGTAGCCTTAACAGTGAAAACACCACCTACGCAAAATTAGTTAACATAAAGTCCCCGAGTAGCAGATCACAACGAACCTTGAATGTGCAAGAGGGAGACATCGAAAGTTCCTCCACCGAGATCGTAGATGAGGACATTTCGCTCCTTCTCGGTCTTTCCAGACCCCAAACCGTAGGCGATGGCAGCAGCAGTTGGCTCGTTGATAATACGGAGGACATTCATTCCAGAGATAGAACCAGCGTCCTTGGTGGCTTGACGCTGGTTGTCGTTGAAGTAGGCTGGGACAGTAATGACAGCCTTCTCAACGGCCTTTCCGAGCTTGGCCTCGGCGATCTCCTTCATCTATACGTCGCATGCAGTGGTTAGAAATATGCATCAGACTACCAGAAATAGAGATTTCTCACCTTAACCAAGACCATGGCGGAGATCTCCTGCGGGGAGAACTGCTTGGTCTCACCGAGGTACTCAACCTCAATCTGAGGGTTTCCATCTTTGTCAATCACCTTGAAAGGCCAGGTCTGGGTATCCTTCTTGACACTTGGGTCGTCAAAACGACGACCGATCAAACGCCTAGTTTACAAACGCTTGGTTAGTAATGGAGTTGTTTAGTTCAAAGTGAAGCCAGGACATACTTGGCATCAAAAACAGTGTTCCTTGGGTTAAGGGCAGCCTGGTTCTTTGCGGCATCACCGATCAATCGCTCCTTCTCAGTGAAGGCAACGAAGGATGGGGTTACACGGTTCCCCTGCTCGTTGGCAACTATTTCACAAGTTAGGATTGATTTAGAATGTGGGGATTGATAAAGAGACTTACTGATCTCAACGCCATTGCCCTCGTAGACAGCAACACAAGAGTAAGTCGTCCCTGATCAGAAAGGAAGAATGTTAGCAATCCCGTAGTCCCAAACCGTTTGGTACTCCAATATCCTCCCTCCCTAGGGTAAGTCCCCCAATTTGCAATTGGATCGTGACATACCCAAATCGATACCAATGGCACCCTCGTAAGTTCCTTCAGTCATGATTATGGATTTTGTGTATCAAAGAAAAAAAACGAACTTTTGTTATGAAAAGAACAGGAAGCAAACAGAAGTTTGATGGGAAGAAGGGGTGTAGACCTCGAGATAGAAGGGATTTTAAGAGGGTTCTCGGCAGTAGGGTGAAGGTGGGGAAAAAAGTGGGCTCTGGGTTTTTTTTCTGTGGGATGTTGGTGGGATAAGAAATTTCCTGCCAAGATTTCCTAGCGAAACCTTCCTTTGCCCACAAGAATGTGAAAAACGACCCAAAAATTCAACCTATGCGGAGATTTCTTGGTGCTAAGTAAGAGCTATCAGTTCGTCAACGAATTGAACCGGACCCGCTGCATGCACGAATACTTCAACGTAAGAACTGCGACTCTGTGGCAAGCGCAAGGAGGATATCGGGCCTTACGGATTGTCCTAAACCGCAAACCGGACAGTCGATAACCACTAACGCAGTCCGGCTATGTAGTATGCATTACATAATATAAAGAATGCAGTTAGCATAACGCCTATGCAGCTATAGTACACTCATTAGGCACTCCTACGGAGACTCACTTAATCTGTATGACTTCACAAATGAGCATGGATTACTTCGTATATGGAGAAGAGGTCAGGCTTATGATGGCTTATGATTATATAACTGGATCATAGTCTGATTACTGGATCCAACAATATACCAAATCTAAAGCAGACTAGAGGAAGCCTGTGATTGTAGATTTATTACGTACGATAGTTGAATAGTCTGGTTGGCACAAGCTCTCGTAGAGAATAGTTGAAGGGTACATTATTGGTCTAATAAAGTAGTAGTCACTGGGTGTAAATATAAGTACAAGCACGAGATCACGCTTATGGAGGGAGAAAGAGATTATACCTATAACTATAGTCTGGTTTATAGATATTGAGATAGGAGATTTCGTTATGTGGGGCACTGTTCTCGTAGGGAAGGGATTTTGGCAGGGGAAATCAGCTTGCCATTCGGAGCTGAGATTAGGTTTCTACTAGAGAATGTATAAAGTCGTTTATTGCCATAAAGGTGCCAGAAGTCATAACGATAACGGCAGTAATATGGTTCTGATATGAAGGGATAACAATGGATGATGACTTTATACGTAGCTAGCCAACGAGACATGTAGCTTTATATAGGATAGTATATTCTTATCTCAGAGGGGTCCACAGGCATCTTACAGACTGGGTAGTCTAGTTTATTAAAGCTAGATACCTTTTCCAGTATTTTACAAGTACTACTCAGGTAAGGGGCACTGTAGACAAATATAAATGCACTAGCAGTAAATCGTTTCGGGCACAACAAACCGTATCCATTTATTACCTCATTAAACTATACAATAATAACCCATACAAGAAACTGGTGTCGAAATCAACAACCATACGTATAAGAACAATACTGAACAAAACCAAAAATTTCTCACTACAGAATGGCCCGCCCCAGAACACCTTGCCGGTCTATACTCAAGTGAAGTTCAAGCCCCTGGCATTGCCCATCACACAATAGCCGACTAAAAGACACCGACATTGCGCGAGATTTTGAACGATAAACCACAATACGCTCATTCCCCAAATCGTTCACTAATTGTAAGAAACATTAAACACAGAGGACAAGATTCCTGTAATCACGCCAGTGAAATCAGCGATGGTAGCGTGACCAGAGAACTGCTTGGGGAATTTGAGGTTGTCGGGCAATTTGGTGATGGTGGCAGAATTGTCATCGTTGAAGTAAACGGCGTATTTCACGAAACCCTTATCAGGCCTTGGGAAGTAGTTTGGGTCTCCTCCTCCTGAACCTTTCTTGGAGTGAAAGTGGGACTTGCACATAGGAGTTGCGTCCTTCAAGACCTCGAAGAGATCGAGCTCCCCGCATCCAGAAGACCAGCAGGAGCATGAATTTGTCCCCAACACATACTGAGCGGTCCTCGGAATCTTAGAGTTCAAGGCCCATATGGCGGACATGTTGTCATTGAAGTCGAGCTCGGGGTCATTGTTGGGGTTGGGAGTAACGTCATTAGGCATAGAGAACTCAAAGACGAAAATCTTCTTGCTACCAGCGAAACCCTCTATTATTACATTAGTAAAAGAAATAAAGTAAACTGGTATGAGCGAGGCACTTACTATATGCTGGAATTCCATGCCTGTAGAACCCGCAACTGTCATCGCACTTCTCATCAGAGAAGATCATGAACTCATCGCGGCTTTTGATTGGCGCATTCTGGAGAATCTGCGGATTCTTTGCACCAACTGTTGTATCGGGAGACATATAGGAGATTGACGAGCCGCACCTAGATAATCATGATTAGAACAGGTCGCCAAAGCACAAATTGCAAGAGACCTACTTGTCCCAAACACCAGATCCTTGACCACCACGATGGTTCATAAAGACAAGGCCCTCAGCAGTTTGAGAAGCTGCATCGTAGTAGGCCTTTCGCACCCACGAGCCTCCGGGGAGGGTAACATCGCCATCAGAATACTCAGAAGTTGACTTGTCCTTGTCGGTACCTTTGCCGGCATCCTTGTCTTCACCGTCATCACCACCGTTGCTAGGAGTGGGTGCAGGAGTTTCGTGAGGAGTATCGTAAGGCTCGGGCGCGGGTTTGGGTGGCTTGGGGTACAGGGTGTTTCCAGCGGCGTCAACTACAATGGTTTGGGTAACAGTCTGAACTATCATGGCCCGCTTGTGGTGGGCATGGTGGTGCCCCAAGTGTTGGTGAGCATGGCTGCGCTTGTTATAAATCTGCTTAGGAGCTGGGTAGTAAACTGCAAATTGCTTCAAATGCAATGGTCCACGGAAGTGCAAAGAGAGCTAAAATTCACCAAGTGTTAGCTATGGTTATGCGCCAGCTCCCAAATATGATACATACCCCTTCATCTAAAGGAGAACCCGAGACTGGCTTGGGCGCATAGCTGCAAGTGCAGCTATCGAGGTCCATTCCAGTAACGTCATTGTAAGAGCCAGGGGTTACAAGGTTGTCGTACTTAATCTGGTCGACAGGATTACAGTATGAGATACTGTTGATCACAGGGCCAGAGCAGCTGGTAGCAGAGGCGAGGCCAAAGCTGGCGAGAGCAGCTGCGCTGCCGAGAATAACGCTCTTGACGGGGGCCATGGTATCTGTCGTACGGCTTGAAGATTTGTTATTGCTAAGAATAGGGAATAAAAGAATGTCACAATGCTTCTAAGGAGTGTAGATATGATCCTCCCCTCGTTGATAATGAGGTTCCTGCGGAAAAAGAATGACTTGGGTTAAGAAGCAGTGGAGAGGTAAGGAGAAATGAAGCAAACAAGAAAGAAAAAGGGAGGTCTTCAGGCGGATTATGAATGAAAAGAAGGGGGAATGAATGTGCAGGGTATAGCGGAGATAGTTTGGCTAGGGGAGGTTAGGACTGCAGGCTAAGCCAACTCAGAGAACTACACACGGAGCGCACCGTGTCGATTTCTTGCTCCCAAGGAGACGTTATACGCCATCTGGACAAGGTGAACAAGGTCATAAGAGGGAGCCAAAAGCAGAATACCTAGCCCCCAGCCACATTAACCTGATCAACCCAGGCGCATCCATAAGCAGAGGTCAAGATGGGTAATTTTTCATCGCAACAAAAACATGCGCCAGGGATCTGCCATTTTCCACAACTGCTCAGGGGGTATGTATGCCTCAAGGTAATCCTGTCATTGCAATCTCCTTGAAACGAAGCTTTGCCTGATTATAGCATAGCACTATGCAAGGGGCACGCTTTCTTCAATCTCAGCCCATTGCCCAATGAAGACCCTGGGTATGATCATGTACGCCACCAATCATTCTCGGAGCCCTTCTGAAAAGCATCTTAAGAGAAAGCTCGCTTCAGAAGGTTATTTGAACCACACTTTTAATACCAGCGGCCCACGTTGATACTACCTACCATTGCACCAATAGTAAGGCATCGGTATCCCGAGGCCGAAATACACTCTGGGAGGCAGTGAAGAACCCTTGTAAACGGCTGATGGTGCCCGGGAGTGAAATATTTGGTTGGAACTTCCGCTTCTCGTCAATCATATACATACTCGAGAGTCGAAACCCGCTGTTGACAGTTAGAGGTTGAAGTCCATTAG